>Ga0070741_10001284_pt1 | contig 78400 bp, 70 predicted proteins | sample Coa_R1_4_FD_66440 | JGI IMG/M metagenome (GOLD analysis project Ga0070741, IMG submission 66440) | Surface soil microbial communities from Centralia Pennsylvania, which are recovering from an underground coalmine fire - Coalmine... | ecosystem: Environmental > Terrestrial > Soil > Unclassified ...
AAACGCGGCATCGTCAGGACTCCCGATGCTTGAGGCTTGATCGAAAGTCGAAGAAAAACCCAGACCTCGACCTAACCTGACCACAAATCCCGGCGGCGAATCACCGATGAGGAATTTGTAGCGTAGTTATATGACTCTGCGAAGCAGGCCAGGTTAACGAACCTGCAAGTCCGTAGAACCCCTGTGTGGCGTGCTTGAGACTGCCTTAATTTCAACGGCCTTGCACACCGATCGTGCCGATAAATGCCTGCACAGTGGGCAAGATTTTGTGCACAATGATGTCGACCCCCTCCGCGGTCGGATGCATCCCATCCGCCTGGTTGAGTTTTGCATCCGCAGCAACGCCGTCGAGAAAGAATGGATAGAGCGCGACGCTGAAGGACTTCGCCAGGTCAGGATAGATCGCGTTGAACTGCGATGCATAGTCGCTGCCGTAATTCGGCGGCGCCAGCATGCCGCACAGCATCACCGCAATGCCGCGCGCCTTCAGCCGGCTGATGATGTCGGAGAGCGCCTGACGCGTGATCTTGGGATCGATCCCACGCAGCGCATCATTGGCACCGAGTTCGACGATAACGCCCTCGGTTCCATCGGGCACCGACCAGTCGAGCCGGTCGCGCCCGCCGGATGCGGTATCCCCGGATACCCCGGCATTGCTGATCTCGGCATCCAGCCCCTTGTCGTTCAAGGCCTTTTGCAGCCGGGCCGGAAACGCCGCCTGGCCAGGAAGGCCGAGGCCGGCGCTCAAGGAATCGCCCAAAACGACCAGCTTGATCGGCTTGGTCTCGCGACCCAGCGCGGCCTGCGCCAATGCCTGCGACACCGTCATCATCGCGACCATCAACACGACTATGTGCAGGAAGTTAGGCCTTCGCCTCTCGACCCCGGCGGATGAAGTGCCATATGACCGAGCCATGGACAGTCGCATCGAACCCTCACACGCGTCCGGCCTTGCGCCAGACACCATTTCCATTTCCAACGTCAACCTCTCCCTCGGCACGGGCGCGGCGCGCGTCCACATTCTGAAGAATATCAGCCTGCGCGTGGCCTCGGGCGAGGCGCTCGGCCTGATCGGGCCGTCGGGCTCCGGAAAATCCACGCTGCTGATGGTAATGGCCGGGCTGGAACGTCCTGATAGCGGAGAGGTGGTGGTGGGCGGCACGCCTTTCAATGCCCTCGACGAGGACGCGCTGGCGCGCTTTCGCGGCCGCGAGGTCGGCATCGTCTTCCAGTCGTTTCATCTGATCCCGACCATGACCGCGCTGGAGAATGTCGCCGTGCCGCTCGAGCTTGCAGGTGTCGCTGAGGCCGCCGCGCGCGCCGCGCAGGAGCTTGCCTCCGTAGGCCTCGGCGACCGGCTGCATCACTATCCGACCCAGCTCTCCGGCGGCGAACAGCAGCGCGTGGCACTGGCGCGGGCGCTGGCGCCGGATCCTGCGATCCTCGTTGCGGACGAGCCGACCGGCAATCTCGATGAGACCACCGGCAAGCAGATCGTCGATCTGATCTTCAGCAAGCATGCCGAGCGCGGCATGACGCTGGTGCTGGTCACCCATGATCATTCGCTGGCCGAGCGCTGCGATCGCGTGGTGCGGCTGCGCTCGGGCCGCGTCGAGCAATCGACATCGCGCAAAGCCTCCGCATGAGCATCGCATCCGAACGCATCGATCTCGCGAGCGAGCGGGGGCCTGAGGGCCGCACCGCGATGCTGCCGCTGCGCTATGCCTTGCGCGAATTGCGCGGGGGCTTGCGTGGCTTCTACGTCTTCATCGCCTGCATCGCGCTTGGCGTCTTTGCCATCGCCGGTGTCGGCTCGGTTGCCGCGAGCCTGTCCGAAGGTCTTGCACATGAGGGCCGCACTTTGCTCGGCGGCGACGTAGCCTTCGTGCTGTTTCAGCGCGAGGCGAAACCTGCCGAGCTCGCCTTCCTGCGCTCGCGCGGCGAGGTATCCGCGGCGGCAACGCTGCGCGGCATGGTGAAGGCGGCCGACGGCAAGCTCGCGCTGGTCGAGATGAAGGCGGTCGACGGCGTATATCCCATGCTGGGGAGCGTCAGCCTCGCGCCCGATCTGCCGATGACCGAGCTGCTTGCGAAACGCGACGGCGCGTTCGGCGCGGCCGCCGATCCGACGCTGCTGGCACGGCTTGACCTGAAGGTCGGCGACAAGGTCACGATCGGCGACGCCACCTTCCATATCCGCAGTGCCGTGGAGGCCGAGCCGGACAAGCTCGCCGGCGGCCTCGGCTTCGGCCCGCGGTTTCTGGTCAGCATCGATGCCTTGCACGCGACCGGCCTCGTGCAGCCCGGCAGCCTCGTTCGCTGGATCTATCGGGTGAGGCTGCCTGAGAACGCGGACAATGACCGCGCGGTCGCTTCGCTGATCGACGATTCCCGCACTGCCGCGCCGGAGGCCGGTTGGGAGGTGCGCAGCCGCGGCAATGCCTCGCCGCAGCTCGAACGCACCATCAGCCGTTTCACTCAGTTCCTGACCCTCGTTGGCCTCGCTGCCCTGCTGGTCGGCGGGGTCGGCGTTGCCAATGCCGTCAAGAGCCATGTCGATCGGCGCTTGGAGGTAATCGCCGCACTCAAGGCGCTCGGCGCCACCGGCCGCGATGTGTTCGCGATCTATCTTGCGCAGGTTCTGGTGCTCGCAAGCCTGGGCGCGGTGCTTGGGCTCGCCGCCGGCGCCGCGCTGCCCTTTGCCATTGTCGGACTGTTCGGCAAGCTGTTGCCGTTGCCGGTCGTACCGGCGCTGCATCCGGACGAGCTTGCGCTATCATTTGTGTACGGCCTTTTGACCGCGCTCGCCTTCGGCCTGTGGCCGCTCGGCCGCGTGCATGACGTGCCGGTGGCGGCGCTGTTTCGTGACACTGTCAGCGCCGAATGGCGCCGCCCGCGCTGGCCTTATCTCGCGCTGATGGCAGTGGTGGTGGCGGCGCTGGTCGCGGTCGTGATCGGCCTTGCCTATGACAAGAAGATCGCGGCCGTGTTCGTGGTCGCCTCGGTGATCGTGTTCGCGGTGCTGCGCGGCATCGCCGCCAGCGTGATGGCGATCGCCGCGCGGCTGCCTCGGACGCGCTTTCCGATGCTGCGGCTTGCGATCTCGAACATCTACCGGCCCGGCGCGCTGACGCCCTCGGTGGTGCTGTCGCTCGGGCTCGGCCTTGCCGTGCTCGTCACCATCACCCAGATCGACGGCAATCTGCGCCAGCAGTTCCTGGCTTCGCTGCCGGAGCATTCCCCGTCATTCTTCTTCATCGACATCCCCTCCAATGAGGCCGACCGCTTCAACGGCTTCCTGCAAAAGCTCGAGCCACAGGCAACGGTCGAGGACGTACCGATGCTGCGCGGCCGCATCATCGCCGCGCGCGGCGTCAAGGCCGAGGAGCTCAACCCGACGCCCGATTCCGAGTGGGTGCTGCAGAGCGACCGCGGCCTGACCTATACCGGCGAGATCCCCAAGGGTTCCAAAATCGTCGAGGGCGAGTGGTGGGGCGCGGACTATAGCGGGCCGCCGCTGGTCTCGATCGAGAAGAAGATCGCGGACGGGCTCAAGCTGAAGCTCGGCGACGAGATCGTGGTGAATGTGCTCGGGCGCGATATCCACGCCCGGATCGGCAATATGCGCAACATCGACTGGCAGGGGCTCGGCATCAATTTCGTCCTGGTGTACTCGCCGAACGCCTTCAAGGGCGCCCCGCATACCCATATCGCAACCCTGACCGAATCCCCGCCGGACCCGACAAGCGACGGCCGCATCATCCGCCAGGTGGCGGATGCGTTTCCGATGGTGACGAGCGTGCGGGTGCGCGAGGTGATGGAGACCATCGGCTCGGTGGTCGCAAACCTCGCGCTTGCGATCCGCGGCGCCAGCGCCGTGACGCTGATCTCGGCCATCCTGGTGCTGGGCGGGGCGCTGGCCGCCGGCCATCGTCACCGCGTCTACGACGCGGTGATCCTGAAGACCCTGGGCGCCACCCGGCTGCGGCTGCTCGGGGCCTATGCGCTGGAATATCTCCTGATCGGGCTTGCGACCGCCGTGTTCGGCGTCTTTGCGGGGTCGGTCGCGGCCTATCTGATTGTCACCCGCCTGATGACGTTAAGCTTTGTCTGGCAGGCCGGCAGCGCGACCATCGTGGTGATCGCCGCCCTGGTGGTCACGGTCGGGCTGGGGCTTGCCGGGACGCTTCTGGCCCTGAACCAAAAGCCGGCTTCGGTGCTCCGCAACCTTTAGAAACTGCGTGAAACCAGCTTGGAAACGAGCCGGAACATTGCCTCCGACATCGCCTTGGAGCGCTGCCGTTAACCATGTCGCGGCGCGGCCGGCTGGGCCCTTTTGCCGCAGTTTCAGACCCCTTGGAAGCGACATTCGGCCGCGCATGGAAGGTTGCGGCGGATATGCTAGTTTCCCACTTAAGCTCTGGGTCGGATGGCCCATGATGCGGGCTTGATGAAATATAATTAATGTCTGCAAGCTGCGCCATCTGAGATAGGTTTTCATCGGCGACGCAGCCCTTGCGCTCCGCCGAAACAACAAACGGGAATTCGACCATGTCGGATCTAGACCGCAACTACGCTTCTCCGTTCGGCCGGGCCGCAGGACGCGTTGACGCCGCGACCGTCGATGCCGGACTGCGCGCCTATATGCTGCGCATCTACAACTATATGAGCATCGGCCTTGCCATCACGGGCCTTGCAGCGCTCGGCGTCTACATGGCCGCCGTGACCAGCGATCCGTCCGGGGCCGCGGCCAAGATCGGCAGCGCGTTCCTGACGCCGTTCGGCTACGCGATGTTCGTGAGCCCGCTGAAGTGGCTGTTCATCCTGGCGCCGCTCGCCATGGTGTTTGCGCTCTCGGCCGGCATCAACCGCCTCGCGCCCTCAACCGCCCAGCTCTTGTTCTGGGTGTTCTCGGCGCTGATGGGCGTGTCGCTGTCGTCGATCTTCCTGGTGTACACCCACACCTCGATCGTGCGGGTGTTCTTCATCACCGCGGCCACCTTCGGTGCGCTCAGCCTGTACGGCTACACCACGCGGCGTGACCTCACCGGCTTCGGCTCGTTCCTGTTCATGGGCCTGATCGGCATCGTCATCGCGAGCCTGGTCAACCTGTTCCTGGCGAGTTCGGCGCTGCAGTTCATCGTCTCCGTGGTCGGCGTGCTGGTGTTCGCGGGCCTGACCGCCTGGGACACCCAGCGGCTGAAGAACGACTACATCTACGGCTATGCCTCGGGCGGCGGCGACATGGCCGAGCGCGCCTCGATCATCGGAGCCCTGTCGCTGTATTTGAACTTTATCAACCTGTTCACGCTGCTGTTGCAGCTGCTCGGACAGCGCGAATAGCTGATCGAACGAAAACCGAGATATCGAGCCCCGGCCTTCGCGCCGGGGCTTTTGTTTTTGCCGGCCATGACGAGGATAGAGCGTTGATCCTGCCTCTCCGGCTGCTATCCTCAACCCCATGTCCGCCCTCGATATCCGCATCGCCGAAGAAGCCGACCTTCCCGCCATCACCGAGATCTACGAGCACGCGGTGCGCCATGGCACCGCGACGTTCGAGCTGGTCCCGCCCGATCTTGCCGAAATGACGCGACGCTATCGCGCGCTGATCGACGGCGGTTTCCCCTATTTCGTCGCGACAATCGACGACAGCGTGGTCGGCTACGCCTATGCGGGCGCCTACCGGCCGCGACCGGCCTATCGCTTCACTGTGGAGAACTCGATCTATCTCAATCCGATGAGCCATCGCCGGGGCATCGGCCTGCGACTCCTGCAGCAGCTGATCCTCGAATGCGAGGCGCGCGGCTACCGGCAGATGATCGCGGTGATCGGCGATTCCGCCAATGCCGGATCGATCGGCGTTCACACCAGCACCGGCTTCACGCTGATTGGCACCCATCCCAATGTCGGCTTCAAGTTCGGCCGCTGGCTCGACACCGTGATGATGCAGCGCGCGCTCGGCGAAGGCGCGAGCACGGTGCCGGCGGAGTAGACCCGCCGTCATTCCGGGGCGCGCGCAAAGCGCGCGAACCCGGAATCTCGCGCCGCGAACCCGACAACCTCTAGATTCCGGATCAAGCGCTGCGCGCTTGTCCGGAATGACGGTGCGTGTGGCTGATTACGCTCCGCTACACCAGCGCAAGCTTGCGATCGATCACGAGCAGCACGCGGTCGAGATCATGACCGCGGCGCAGGATCAGCCCCGTGGCTGAGATCACGCTGTACATGCCCTGCTTGTTGCGCAGCCGCGGATCCTTCTCGATCCGGTAGAGCGGCACCTCGGAGGCGCGGCGGAATACGGAGAACACCGCGCGGTCCTTCAGGAAATCGATGGCATAGTCGCGCCACTCGCCGTCGGCGACCATGCGGCCGTAGAGATTGAGGATACGATTGAGCTCGAAGCGATTGAACGTCACCCGGGTCGGCAGGGGATTTGCCGCCGGCGTCCCACCGGAAGTCGCAACGGCACCGCGGGCCGCCGCGTAACTTGCGCTTGGATCGGCATCCTCCGACGTCAGACTCATGGAGCGCCTCCTGTCATGTCCTTGACATGATTGCGCCAGTTAGGGGAACGCCGCAAGAGGCGGTTTGCGAATAGTCGGGCCGCAAACGCGGCCGATTATGCTCATTTGGTCGGACATAGGCGTCACGGGATCGTTAGCGGAATCATAATGCCGCCCCACTTCCGCCCAGCGTGCGCCGTCCTATCTAGGGATAACGAGATACTGCGTTGGCCCGGTCCTTTCGGTTCCGGATTCCTCAGCCCCCAGCCCCCCGGGATTGTGGGGATCGGGCCTGACGCAGGAAGACGCCAGACTGGACCAACGAGAGTTGGTCCTTTTTGCTTTTCGGCGTCCCTTTCCTTCCCCTCGATCGTCAAGCCGCCGCCCCCCATCGGTAGTACCTTGGGGGCGACGGGTCTTCGCTGTTGGTCGCTGCAAGATTGGAGCTCGTCAAAGCGCGGCAGGCCGATGCACGGCGCCGGAAGCGCTTTGCCGGTGGATCAGGACTGTCGGCTGATTTTATCAGCGCAGCGAGCTGTAGGCCGTGGTCAGCGGCTCATAGGCCGCCCCCAGCATCGGACCCGGCCTCTCGCTGTGGCCGTCCTGGACGTAAGCGACGGCACCGTCGACCCCATCGCGCATCAGGTTCTCGATCGGCACGCTCCAGCTCGCGGGCGCCCCATTCCAATCGCCGACCTTCAGGAGGTTGCGCACCACGTTGTGGTACGTGACTTCCTGTCCGCTGTTCTCGCCGCGGCGGATAGCAATTGGCACCGCCTTGGAAATCGAGCAGATCCACACTTCGCCATGCGTGATGGTGGAAACCTTGCTCGCCGCAACCGAGACGTTGATCTGCTTGCCGCTGAACGTCATCGACACCGGCACCGACATCACGCCGTTCTTCCGGGTCTCAGCGATGGCCCGCTCGATGCTGGGCAAATCGCTGCCGATCACCTGCGCCGAACCGTTGACGATCACCTGTGGCGTGTAGACGTCGCGATCGCCGCGCGCTCTCGAATAGGCCCTCTGCCGTGCCGAGAATCGGGAATCGGCAAGCGTGTCCTTCCAGCCGAGATAGTCCCAATAGTCGATCGGCATGCTCAGCGCGATGATGTCGGGATCCTTGGCGAGCTCGCCGATGATCCTGTCGGCGGGCGGGCATGACGAGCAGCCTTGCGAGGTGAAGAGCTCGACCACCGCACGCGGATCGGCGTGGGCTGGCCGGATGACGGCGATGATCGCAACGAGTCCGAGAGCGCTTGACCAGCGCCAGAAAGAACTATGGGCCATCATCGCTGTCATTGCTAACCACGCACCCGCATCAACACACCCATTCCTCGGCGCACCGCCGCGCCGGCTGATTGTCCATGCGCAGTGCACTTGCACGCGCATACGCTCGTGCAAGCGATTCGCGCTTGCACTTCGGCAATATCCGATCCCGTTTGGCGCCAGTTGCGCTCCTTCGGGTTCGGACCATGCTCGAACGCCAAGAAGGCGGCCTCTCTCTTAGGCCGCCTCCCTAGTGCCCGCTACTCACTTCGCAGTGAGCCATCGGCCACAGTTCGGATCAAGCGGCCAGTTTCCGCAGCACGTAGTGAAGAATGCCGCCGTTTCGGTAGTAATCGAGCTCATCCAGCGTATCGATGCGGCAGAGCAAGGGTACGCGCTGCAGCGCGCCATCGCTGGAGACGATCTCCGCGGTCAACATCTGGCGCGGCTTCAACTCGCCCTGCAGGCCACGAATCGTCACCTTCTCGTCGCCTTTCAGCCCAATTGACTGCCACGACGTTCCTTGTTCAAAGGTTAACGGCAGCACGCCCATACCGACCAGGTTGGAGCGGTGGATGCGCTCGAAGCTCTGGCAGATCACCGCACGCACGCCGAGCAGGCGCGTCCCCTTGGCAGCCCAGTCGCGCGAGGAGCCGTTGCCGTATTCTGCGCCGGCAAATACCACCAGCGGTACACCCTCGGCCTGGTACTTCATCGCGGCGTCGTAGATCGACATCTGCTCGCCGTCCGGCCAGTGCTTGGTATTGCCGCCTTCGGGGATGTTGCCGTCGGCGCCCTTGAGCATGAAGTTCTTGATGCGGATGTTGGCGAAGGTGCCGCGCATCATCACTTCGTGATTGCCGCGCCGCGTGCCGTACTGATTGAAGTCGGCGGGCCGCACCTGGTGCTCGCTCAGGAACTTGCCGGCGGGCGAGGTCAGCTTGATCGAGCCGGCGGGCGAGATGTGGTCGGTGGTAATCTTGTCGCCGAACATCGCGAGGATCCGCGCCTCGACAATGTCGGTGGTCGGCTCCGGCTCCTTCTTCATGCCTTCGAAGTAGGGCGGGTTCTGCACATAGGTCGAGCTCATGTTCCAGCGATAGGTCTCGCTGTCCGTGGTCTTGATCTTGCGCCAGTTGGTGTCGCCCTTGAACACGTCGGCGTACTTCTTCTTGAAGATCGGCGCGGTGACGTACTTCTTGACGAAGGCGTTGATCTCCTTGGCCGTCGGCCAGATGTCCTTCAGGTACACCGGCTTGCCGTCCTTGCCTTCGCCGAGCGGCTCGGTGGCGAGATTTTTGGTCACGGTGCCGGCGAGCGCATGGGCCACCACCAGCGGCGGCGAGGCGAGATAGTTGGCCTGCACGTCAGGCGACACGCGGCCTTCGAAGTTGCGGTTGCCGGAGAGCACGGCGGCCGCGACAATGCCATTGTCGTTGATCGACTTCGAAATCTCCTCCGGCAGCGGACCGGAATTGCCGATGCAGGTGGTGCAGCCGAAGCCGACCAGGTTGAAGCCGACCTTGTCGAGATCGGCCTGCAGGCCGGAATTGGCGAGGTATTCCGCGACCACCTGGCTGCCCGGCGCGAGCGAGGTCTTCACCCACGGCTTGGCCTTCAGCCCCTTGGCAGCCGCCTTGCGCGCGAGCAGGCCGGCGCCGATCAGCACGCTCGGGTTGGAGGTGTTGGTGCAGGAGGTGATCGCCGCGATCACCACGTCGCCATGGCCGAGATCGAAGTCGCGGCCTTCGACGGGATAGCGGTGCTTGGCGTCGGTCGCCTTCTTGTATTCGGCTTCCATCGCACCGGCGAAACCCTCCGCCACCGCCGGCAGCGCGACGCGGCCTTCGGGGCGCTTCGGGCCGGCCATCGACGGCACGACACTGCCGAGATCGAGCGTGAGCGTTTCGGTGAACACCGGATCGGCCGACTTGGCCGTACGGAACAGGCCTTGCGCCTTGGCATAGGCCGCAACCAGCGCCACGCGGTCCGACTTGCGGCCCGATGTCTTGAGATAATCGATCGTCGCGGCATCGACCGGGAAGAAGCCGCAGGTCGCGCCGTATTCGGGGGCCATGTTGCCGATGGTCGCCTTGTCTGCGACCGAAAGGAAATCGAGGCCGGGCCCGAAGAACTCGACGAACTTGCCGACCACGCCCTGCTTGCGCAGCATCTGCGTGACGGTCAGCACGAGGTCGGTGGCGGTGACGCCTTCCTTGAGCTGGCCCTTGAGCTTGAAGCCGACCACGTCCGGCAGCAGCATCGACAGCGGCTGGCCCAGCATGCAGGCTTCCGCCTCAATGCCGCCGACGCCCCAGCCGAGCACGGCAAGACCATTGACCATGGTCGTGTGCGAGTCGGTGCCGACCAGCGAATCCGGGTACGCAACCTCGAACGTGCCGGTCTTCTTGCCGACCGTCAGCTTCTCCTTTTTGGTCCAGACGGTCTGCGCGAGATATTCCAGATTGACCTGGTGGCAGATGCCGGTGCCGGGCGGCACCACCGAGAAATTCGAGAACGCCTTCTGGCCCCATTTCAGGAACTCGTAGCGCTCCTGGTTCTGCTTGTATTCCTCGGTGACGTTCTTGGCGAAAGCCTTGTTGTCGCCGAAGAAGTTCACGATCACCGAGTGGTCGATCACGAGGTCGACCGGCACCAGCGGATTGATCTTCTCGGCGTTGCCGCCGAGATTCTGCATGGCGTTGCGCATGGCGGCGAGATCGACCACCGCAGGGACGCCGGTAAAATCCTGCATCAGCACGCGCGCCGGGCGGAAGGCGATTTCATGCTCGAGCTTGCGCTTGCGCACCCACTTCGCAATCGCCTGGATATCCTCTTTCTTGACCGTGCGACCATCTTCATTGCGCAGCAGATTTTCCAGCAGCACCTTCATTGAATAGGGCAGCTTGGAAATTCCCTTCAGACCGTTTTTCTCGGCGGTGGGCAGGCTGTAATAAACGTAACTCTTGCTGCCGACCTTGAGGGTCTTCTGGCATTTGAAGCTGTCGAGAGAGGTCATGCGAGGAAATCCCAATTGTCAGTTATACCCATGTCTGGGTATCATAACACCGTATGCCGAGGGGCTGGCCTGATGATGCGCAGCGAAGGTTGTGTGCTGCGTTAAGTTCCGGCTTATAGAAGCTTTCTAACGTCACCGCCACAGCGTCAATCATCGGATGAGCGCGGGGCACCCATAAATTCCATCGCGCTACCCCCAAAGAATCCTAGGGCAGTCAGACGGCACGGAACGAGAACTCATGCGGCTATTGGCGAGCGGCCTGACATGCATGCGCGGCGGCCGCGAGGTGTTTTCGGCCCTGACGTTTGAGGCGGTTGGCGGGGAGCTTCTGGCGGTGACCGGGCGCAATGGCTCGGGCAAGACCTCGCTGCTCCGACTGATCGCGGGGCTGCTCACGCCAGCTGCGGGCACGCTCTCGCTGGAAGGGGCCGATGCCGAGCTGACCCTACCGGAGCAGGCCCACTACCTCGGCCATCGCGATGCGTTGAAACCGGCGCTGAGCGTGCTTGAAAACCTGCAATTCTGGCGGGATTTTCTCGGCGGCAAGCCGGCCGATCCCGCGGCGAGCCTCAGCGCGGTCGGGTTGGCGCATGCCACGCATCTGCCGGCAGGCTATCTCTCCGCCGGCCAGCGCCGCCGCCTCTCGCTCGCCCGCCTGCTCGCCGTGCGCCGGCCGGTCTGGCTGCTGGATGAGCCGACCACCGCACTGGATACCACCGGGCAGGACATGATCGCCGGCCTGATGCGCGAGCATCTCGCAAGCGGTGGCCTGATCGTGGCCGCCACCCACGCGCCGCTGGGCCTTGCCGCACGGGAATTGCGAATCGGGGGCAGCCAATGACCGCGCTCGGAGCCCTCATCCGCCGCGACATCCGGATAGCGCTGCGCGTTGGCGGCGGCGCGCTGATTGGCGTCTTGTTCTTTCTCACCGTGGTGGTGCTGATGCCGTTCGCGCTCGGCCCGGACCTGCCGCTGCTCAGTCGTCTCGGGCCCGCGATCCTCTGGCTCGGCGCCCTGCTGGCGAGCCTGTTGACGCTGGACCGGCTGTTCACCGCGGACCATGAGGACGGCTCGCTCGATCTCATCGTGATGGGCCGTACGCCCCTGGAACTCGCCTGCGCCGCCAAGGCGCTGGCGCATTGGCTGGCGGCCGGCCTCCCGCTGATCGTGGCGACCCCGGTGCTCGGCCTTTTGCTCAATCTCGACACGGTCGCGACCTCGGCGGTGGCGCTGACCCTGCTTGCGGGAACGCCCGCGCTGACCTTCACCGGCATGATTGGGGCCGCGCTGGCAGTGACAATGCACCGCGGTGGGCTGCTGCTCGCCGTCCTGGTGCTGCCGCTGTCCATCCCCGTGCTGATTTTCGGCGTGGCGGCGTCGGAAGCGGCCATTACCGGCCCGGTGTCGTTCGGTGCGCCGTTTTCGATCCTCTGCGCGTTATCGCTCGTCAGCCTGGTCGTCGGCCCTTTCGCCGCCGCGGCCAGCCTGCGCCACGGATTGGACTGATTGATGCCGATCAACTCTTGCCGAGCGTCCTTATGCTGATTGCGTGGGGCGGCCGCCGCCATTAACAGGATGCCATGACGCTGATCGACCTTGCCAACCCCACCAGGTTCCTGTCGCTGGCAGCGCGGCTGTTGCCCTATCTCGTGGCGGCAACATTGGCCCTGTTCGCGGTCGGGCTCTATCTGTCGGCAACTGCGCCTGACGACTACCAGCAGGGCGCCACCGTCAAGATCATGTTCATCCACGTGCCCAATGCATGGCTGTCGATGTTCGTCTGGGCCGTGATGAGCGCATCGGCGCTCGGCACGCTGGTGTGGCGGCATCCGCTGGCTGACGTCGCGGCCAAGGCGGCCGCGCCCATCGGCGCCAGCTTCACTTTCCTCGCGCTGGTCACGGGCTCGCTATGGGGCCGGCCGATGTGGGGCACCTATTGGGAATGGGATGCGCGGCTGACCTCGGTGCTGATTCTCTTCCTGATGTATCTCGGCCTGATGGCGCTGTGGCGCGCGGTGGAAGATCCTGCGCGTGCGGCGCGCGCCGCCGCCGTGCTGACTTTGGTCGGCGCCATCAACCTGCCGATCATCAAATTCTCGGTCGACTGGTGGAACACACTGCATCAGCCGGCCTCGGTATTCAGGATGGGCGGCCCCACACTCGACCGCGCCTTCCTGATTCCGCTGCTGGTGATGGCGCTCGCCTTCACACTGCTCTTCATCACCTTGCATGTCGCGGCGATGCGCAACGAGATCCTGCGCCGGCGGGTCCGCTCGCTGCAGATGCTGCAGGCGCGCGCGGCATCCAATGAGATGAGCGCGGCTTCGCCTGCGTCGCAACCGGCCTGAAGGTCCCACCATGTCGCTTGGACCCTACGCCTCCTTCATCATCACCTCCTACCTCGCTGCGATCATCGTGGTGGCGCTCCTGATCGGCTGGATCGCGCTCGACTATCGCAGCCAGAAGCAGCGGCTGCGCGAGCTTGAGGAGAGCGGCGTGTCGCGCCGCTCCGGGCGCAGCGCGACAGATGTGGCTTGAGAGAACCGACGAGAGAATCCTGATATGAGCGAGCAGGTCACATCTGAAGCCCCGCCCCAGCGCCGCTCATTCCTGATGCTGCTGCCGCTGATCGCCTTCATGGCGCTCGCAGCCATCTTCTGGTTCCGGCTCGGGGACGCCGACCCGTCGCGGATTCCGTCGGCGCTGATCGGCCATCCGGCCCCGCAAACCCGGCTACCGGCGCTTGATGGTCTCACCAGCAATGGCGCGCAGGTGCCTGGGCTCGACCCCGTAGGGTTCAAGGGCAAGGTTTCCGTCGTCAATGTCTGGGCTTCCTGGTGCGTGCCCTGCCATGACGAGGCGCCGCTTTTGACCGAACTCGCCAAGGATACCCGCATCCAACTGATCGGGATCAACTACAAGGATACGGCCGACAACGCCCGCCGTTTCCTCGGACGCTACGGCAATCCGTTCGCGTCCGTCGGCGTCGACGGCAACGGCCGCGCCGCGATCGAATGGGGCGTCTATGGCGTGCCCGAGACTTTCATTGTCGGCCGCGACGGCAAGATCGCCTACAAGCTGGTCGGCCCCGTCACGCCTGACAATATCGACAGCGTGCTGAAGGCGCAGATCGACAAGGCGGTGAAGGCGGGGAGTTGAATGACTCCGTCATTCCGGGGCGACGCGTCAGCGTCGAACTACGGTGCGCAATTGCGCACCTGAGAATCTCGAGATTCCGGGCTCGCCTCTTCGAGGCGCCCCGGAATGACGGGGCATCACCTCACCCCTTGCTTACATCGCCCGCTTCCGCCTCGCTCGCTTCCAGCGACACCGGATCGATGTGATAGCGTTTGATCAGCGGCATCTGCAGGATTGCAAATCCCATGGTCAGCGGGATCACGCCGAATGCCTTGAACGCGACCCAGAAATCAGTGCTCTGGGTCCGCCAGATCACCTCATTCAAGATCGCCATGCCGAAAAAGAACAGCGCCCAGCGCGCCGTCAGGAGCCGCCAGCCATGCGGCGTCAGGTTGAACATCTGGTCGAACATGACGGCGATGAACGAGCGGCCGAACAGAAGCCCGCCGCCGAGCACGGCGGCAAACAGGCCGTAGATGATGGTCGGCTTGACCTTGATGAAGGTCTCGTCGTGCAGCACCAGCGTCAGCGTGCCGAACACCAGCACCACGGCGGCGGTGACCAGCGCCATGATCGGCACATGCTTTGTCACGACATAGGAGGCGATCATCGCAGCCACGATCGCCACCATGAAGGCGCCGGTCGCCACGAACAAATGGAATTTGGCATTGACACCGAAGAACACCAGGAGCGGGCCGAGCTCGATCGCGAGCTTGAACAGGGGATGCGGCTGAGTCTTATCCATAAAGCGCCTTCTGTTGCGGTCGTCGTCCGCGAAATGGTGATCGATACGCGCCGCTTTTTCCTCAGCCCGCGACGCGGCGTCCTGCATGCCTCGCCTGCGCGGGACATGACAAGAGAAATCTAACTTTCGATTCCAGCAATCGCCTTGGCGAAATCCCTGGCAGTAAAGGGCGCCAGATCGTCCACACCCTCGCCAACGCCGATGAAATGCACCGGCAATTTGTGCTTTTCGGCCAGCGCAACCAGGATGCCGCCACGCGCAGTGCCGTCGAGCTTGGTCATGACAAGCCCCGTAACGCCGGCGATGCGGTGAAATGCCTCAACCTGCGAAAGCGCGTTCTGGCCGACGGTCGCGTCCAGCACGAGCAGCACCGCATGCGGCGCCGTGGCGTCGACCTTCCTGATGACGCGCACGACCTTTTCCAGCTCGTTCATCAGCTCCGCCTTGTTCTGCAACCGGCCGGCGGTGTCGATCAACAGCACGTCGCGCTGCTGCTCTTTCGCCGTGCTCAGCGCCGTGAAGGCGAGGCTTGCGGAGTCCGAGCCCTGCGCGCCGGCGACGACAGGCGATTTGGTGCGCTCCCCCCAGACCTTCAGCTGCTCGATCGCTGCCGCACGGAACGTGTCGCCAGCCGCCAGCATCACGCTGCGCCCCTCGGAGGAAAATTTCGCGGCGAGCTTGCCGATTGTCGTGGTCTTGCCGGAGCCGTTGACGCCGACCACCAGGATGACGAAAGGCTTCTTCGCGGCGTCGATTGTAAGCGGCTGCGCCACCGGCGTCAGCACCTTCTCGACCTCGGTCGCAACCACGCTCTTCACCTCATCGGCACTGATCGCCTTGTCGTAGCGGCCGGTCCCGACCGCGTCCGCGATGCGCGCGGCGACCGCGGTGCCGAGATCGGCGCGCAGCAGCACGTCCTCGATCTCCTCGAGCATCGCGCGGTCGAGCTTGCGCTTGGTGACGAGGTCGGCGACTGCCGTGCCGAGCGAGGAGGAGGTGCGCTTCAGCCCATTGGAGAGCCGCCGCCACCAGCTCAATTTGGGTGTTTCTGTGGTGGTGTCGTTCATGGGGGGTGTGTTAGCCGTTCCCGGTTACAAACGAAAGTCTCGCACGTGAACGATGTTCCCGAACTGACGGCCGAGGAGATCCGGGCCCGCGTGCTCCATCGCGATGGCTTGATGCTTGTCATTGACAAGCCGGCCGGCCTGCCGGTGCACCGTGGCCCAAAGGGCGGCGCCAACCTCGAGGCCTCCTTCGACGCGCTGCGCTTCGGCCTGCCGCGGCCGCCGGTGCTGGCCCATCGATTGGACAAGGACACCTCCGGCTGCCTGGTTCTCGGACGGCACCGCAAGGCAACCGCCTCGCTCGGGCTTTTGTTCAAGCATGGCAAGATTGCGAAGACGTATTGGGCGGTGGTGGAGGGCGGCCCTGCCGCGGATGAAGGCGTCGTCGAGCTTGCGCTCGGCCGCCTCAATGCCGAGCGCGGCTGGTGGCAGAAGCCCGATCCGGACGGACAGCCGGCGCTGACGAAATGGAAAGTGCTCGGGCGCGGCAATGGCTCGGGCAGTCAATTGGCCTGGCTCGCCATGGAACCGGTCACCGGCCGCACCCATCAATTGCGCGTGCATTCGGCCTCGCAGGGGTGGCCGATCGTCGGCGACAATATCTATGGCAATGGCCCGCGGTTCGGTGAGCCCGTGCTGCATCTGCATTCGCGCGAGCTGGTGATTCCGATCTCGAAGAACAAGGAGCCGGTCCGGGTGGTGGCGCCCGCGCCGGCGCACATGCATGAGCGGCTGCGGGCGTGCGGATGGAAGGGGGAGTAGCGGCCGGCCACATCGTCCGCCGTCATGGCCGGGCCAATTGGCTTGTACCGTCATTCCGGGGCGGTCCGACAGGACCGACCCCGGAATCTCGAGGTTCCGGGTTCGGTGCTGCGCACCGCCCCGGAATGACGGAGCGTTACGTGAGCAGCCGAGCTCCATCATGGCCGGCGATCTTAAGCCGGCGCACCGTCCCCGGCGTCTCATCACAAAGAGCCACCGGCAGGTAATGCTCCGTCCGCCCCAGCTTCTCGCTCTCGATCAGCACATCACGCGTCTCGCCGACCTCCGTCTCCAACCGCCGTCGCAACGCCGCTTCGCCCGCCTCGCGCAACCGCTTCGCCCGCTCTTTGATCACGTCACCTGCGACCTGCGGCATGCGCGCGGCCGGCGTGCCGGGGCGCGGTGAATAGGGGAAGACGTGCAGGAAGGTCAGGCCGCATTCGTCGACCAAGTCCTGCGAGCGCTGGAACGCCTCCTCCGTCTCGGTCGGAAAGCCCGCGATGATATCGGCGCCCAGCGCAATATCCGGCCGCAGCCGCCGCACCTCGGCGCAAAAATCGATCGCATCCCGCCGCAAATGCCGCCGCTTCATCCGCTTCAGGATCAGATCATCCCCCGACTGCAGCGACAGATGCAGATGCGGCATCAGACGCGCATCGCTGGCGACGACATCGAGCAGATCGGTATCGGCTTCGATGGAATCGATCGATGAAATCCGCAACCTCCGCAGCTCCGGCACGTGGCGCAGGATCTGTTTTGCCAGCATGCCAAGCTTCGGCGCGCCCGGCAGATCCGCGCCATAGCTCGTGAGATCGACGCCCGTCAGCACGATCTCGGCATGGCCGCGCGCGACCAGCGCGCGTACCTGGTCGACCACCGCGCCCATCGGCACCGAGCGCGAATTGCCCCGGCCGAACGGAATGATGCAGAAGGTGCAGCGATGGTCGCAGCCATTCTGCACCTGCACGAACACCCGTGGCAGGCCGCCCTGGAAGCCGTCCAGCAGATGCGGCGCCATCGCCTTGACAGCCATGATGTCGCTGACCGCGATCTTCTCGACGGTCTCGACATCGAAAGCCGTTCGCGCCGCGCGCCAGGCATCGCCGCGCATCTTGTCGTCATTGCCGATGACGCGATCGACTTCGCCCATCCCGGCGAACATGTCGGCTTGCGTCTGCGCGGCACAGCCGGTGACGACGATGCGCGCGCCAGGCCGCTCGCGCTTCAGCCGCCGGATCGATTGCCGCGCCTGCGCGACGGCTTCATTCGTCACGGCGCAGCTGTTGATGACGATGGTGTCGGAGAGCCCAGCGCCGGATGCCTCGCGCGCAATCACCTCGGATTCGAAGGCGTTGAGGCGGCAGCCGAAGGTGATGACCTCGACGCTCATCGCGCCTCACACCGTACCAGCGAACAGTGCCGGATCGAACGTGCCCTCATATTCGAAGGTCGCCGGCCCGGTCATCAGCACGTGATCGTCGCGTTCGCGCCATTCGATGGAAAGCGTGCCGCCGGGAAGCGTTATCTCCACCGTGCGGTTGGCGCGCTTCAGCCGCGCCGCAGCGACCGCGGTGGCGCAGGCCGCCGAGCCGCAAGCCTTGGTCAGTCCGGCGCCGCGCTCCCAGGTGCGGATGGTGATGTGGTCGCGGTCGACGATATGGGCGAGCGTGATGTTGGCGCGCTCCGGGAAGATCGGATGATTTTCCAGGAGCGGCCCGAAGCGGCCGAGATCATAGGCATTGACATCATCCACCCAGAAGATCGCATGCGGGTTGCCCATGCTGACCGCCGAGGGCGAATGCAGCAGCGGCGCATCGATCGGCCCGATCTGCAGCTCGATATAGCGGGTGTCGCGAAATTCCTCGGCAAGCGGAATATCCTGCCAGCCGAATTTCGGCGCGCCCATGTCGACAGTGTAGAGATCGGGCGCAGGCCCCTGCCAGCAGTTCAACAGGCCGGCCTTGGTCTCGAAGGTGGCTGCACTCTGCCCGGTCGCCTCGAACACGCGGCGGACCACGCAGCGCATGCCATTGCCGCAGGCGCCGGCTTCGGAACCATCATTGTTGTAGATGCGGATGAACGCCTCGGTGCCGTCGAGGCGCGGCTTTTGCAGCACCATCAACTGGTCGTACGGAACATGCGCTGCAACCGCACACGCCTCCTCGGGCGTCACGGCCGCCTTGCCGTCGCGCAGGTCGACGACAACGATCTCATTGCCGATGCCGTTCATCTTGGCAAAGGCGTGATTGGCAAGCGCGCTCATCAAAATATCCAATTTCTGCCTGCCTTATATGGCGACAGACGCGGCGCTGGCCAGCCCGAATGGTGGCGAAGGCTGGATGACTCATCTGTTAGGGGACGAAATGCCGACAAGCATGTTAGACAGCAATGCTTCGCCGGCAGAGCCGCCGGTTTTGGAGAATACCGAATGAATTTCCGTATGTTCCGCCTCGCTCTGGCCGGATTGGCGCCGGCCGCGGTGGCGTTTTCGGCAGGCGAGGTGCTGGCGCAGGCGCCTTCCCCGACAGCGTCGCCTGAGGTCGCCGCAAGTCCGTCGCCCGCGCCGACGGCTAGCCCGGCCCCTGCGGCAAGCGCGAGCCCGGCCCCTGCGGCAAGCCCGACGCCGGCCGCAAGCGCCTCGCCGGCTCCGAGCGCCTCCCCTTCACCTTCCACCCCGGCCGCCGCGCAAAACCCGCCGCCCGCAGCCAGTGTGCAGACCGCCGATCCCTTTGGACAGGAGATCAAGCTCGAGGCCAAGAAGGTCGTGCTCACCAAGGGCAGCGCCAATTGGGATGCCGCCTTCGACACGCTGGTGGAGTCACTGAAGTCGCTGGATACGATGCTCGACAAGCAGGGCATCAAGCCGTCGGGCAATCCCATGATTGTCTACACCTCCACCGACGACACCGGCTTCACCTTCCTCGCCGAGATTCCGGTCGACCAGGAGCCGAAGAACCTGCCCAAGGCCATGAGCATGGGCCAGTCGCCGGAAGGCCGCGCGCTGAAATTCGTCCATCGCGGTTCCTACGACAACATGGACAACACCTACGAGGCGATCACCAATCACCTCGACGAGAAGAAGCTCGAGGCCAAGGACACGTTCATCGAGGAATATCTCACCGATCCCATCAAGACGGCTGAGGACAAGCTCGTGATCAACGTCTATGTGCCGCTGAAGTGAGTCCCAAGTGAATCCTATGAAACAACACGCTTTCGCTCTTGCCATAACCTGCGCCTCGCTGCTCGCAGCACCAGCACTGGCACAATCCGATTTCCCACCGGCAATCTCGGTGACAGGCGAAGCCTCGATCTCGGTGCCGCCTGATCTGGCCTTGCTCGATGCCGGCGTTGCCTCCGACGGCAAGACCGCGCGCGAAGCGTCCGATGCAAACAACACCGCGATGACCAAGGTGATGGCGGCGCTGAAGACCGCCGGCATCGAGGACAAGGATGTCCAGACTTCGCGCATCTCGCTGCAGCCGCAATATGCGCCCAACCGCTCCTCCGGCCCTTCGCCGATCGTTGGCTATCGCGCCTCGAACCGCGTCACCGTCAAGCTGCACGATGTCGGCAAGGTCGCGAGCGTGATCGATGCGCTGGTCGGCGCCGGCGCCAATGACATCGGCAATGTCAATTTCACGGTGTCGAAGGCCTCCGACCTGCTCGACCAGGCCCGCGAAAAGGCGCTCGCCGATGCCAGGCGCAAGGCCGAGATCTATGCCAAGGCCGCCGGCGTGACGCTCGGCGCGCCGCTCTCGATTGCCGAGGAAGGCGCCCCGATGCCGATGTTCCGCGCCAAGATGATGCCTGCCGCACCAATGGCCATGGCCGCCCCACCCCCGCCAATCGCGCAAGGCGAGGAGACGCTGTCGGTGACGGTCGCCGTGTCCTGGGGGATCAAGGCGGGGCAGTAGCACTGCCGTCGTCCCGGCGCAGGCCGGGACCCATACCGCGGAAGCTACCCGTAAGCTGCGGTTGGAGACGATCTTCGCAAGAATGATTCCCTGTGGTTATGGGTCCCGGCCTGCGCCGGGACGACCAAATCAAATCTCTACCACCTGCCCCGGCTTGAGCACCGCAAACCGCTCGCGCGGAATCCTCGCCGCATCCAGCGCCTCGGCGAGTGCCAGCGCGGGCGCGTCGATGGCTTCGTCGGTGAGCTGGAACGTGCCGTGATGATGCGCCAGCGCCTGCTCCGCCCCGCAATCGGCCAGCGCCTTCACGGCATCTTGCGGGTTCATGTGCTGGTCGCGCATGAACCAGCGCGGCTCATAGGCGCCGATCGGCAGCAGCGCGAGCCGTAACGGGGCATGTGCCTCCGCGACGCGGCGGAAATGCTGGCCACCGCCATAGCCTGAATCGCCGACGATGTAGATCTTGCCCGCCGGCGTCTCCAGCACAAAGCTTGCCCAGAGCGCGCGGTTGCGGTCGAACAGGCTGCGCGCCGACCAGTGATGTGTCGGCACCAGGGTCACGGCAACGCCGCCACCGAGCTCGACCCGGTCATGCCAGTCATAGCCTTCGGCTTTGATGGCAGCATTGGCCGCGCGCATGGTGAGGTCATTGCCGTGCGGCGTGATCACGCGCGGGGCGAAGGTCTTGGCAAGACGCGAGAGCGTCGGGATGTCGAGATGATCGTAATGGCCGTGCGAGACCAGCACGGTGTCGATGCGCGGCAGGGCCGAGAAGGCGACGCCAGGATCGTTGTGCCGTTTCGGCCCCGCCCATCTGACCGGCGACACTCGCATGGACCAGACCGGATCGACCAGGATGTTGCGCCCCGCGGTCTGGATCAGCCAGCTCGCATGCCCGACAAAGCAGAGCCGCACCTTGCCGCCATCGACCCGTGCGGGAGGCGTATCGGCGAGGGCATTTTCCACCCAGTCCGGCCATTTGGCCCGCTGGCGTTCCCCGCCCAACTGCCAGCGCAGCACCTCGCGCAGGCGCTTTGGCGGCGCGCCATGCGGATCGAAGAAGCGCTCCCCGTCAAAATGATCGGATTTCGGACCGGAATAGATCTTGTGGCGACGGCGGCTCATTTCACCTCCGATTGAGCCAAAAAGCGCTGGTTCTGCAAGGGGTCGGCTCGCATTCAGAACGGCCGCGAACCCGGTTTTTGGTCAAGTTTCCTTGACTTTTGGCGCGCCGTTCGGTTTAAGGCAGCCCGTTCATCGGAAAGTGTACTCTTTTCGAGCCACCGCCCGGTCCCAGGAGGCCGGAGGTCAACGCCCGACAGCGCTGTGCGCCCTCGGGCGCGAACGTGTTTGGCGTGGTGCTTGCGTTCTGCGCCTGGACAACTAGGTGGTCATCACCCGCGAAGGCGGGTGATCCAGTATTCCAGAGGCGCCGCGGCTAGACCCGAGAAGCCTCGGCTTACTGGATGCCCCGCTTTCGCGGGGCATGACAGCGACGAAGACAACCCTGCGCGGGCAGGACAAAGGACAACGGCATTGTTCGACAATCTGTCGGAAAGGCTTGGCGGCATCCTCGATCGTCTGACGGGGCGCGGTGCGCTGACCGAAAAGGACGTCGATGCCGCCATGCGCGAGGTGCGGCGGGCGCTGCTCGAAGCCGACGTCGCGCTGGAGGTGGTGCGCAGCTTCACCGAGAAGGTCCGCGAGCAGGCGATCGGCGCCACGGTGGTGAAGTCGGTCACCCCCGGCCAGATGGTGGTGAAGATCGTTCATGACGAACTCGTCGCAACCCTTGGCGCCGACGGCCAGACCATCGACCTCAATGCCGTGCCGCCGGTCCCGATCATGATGGTCGGCCTGCAGGGCTCCGGCAAAACCACCACCACCGCAAAACTCGCGCGGCGCCTGACCCAGCGCGACAAGCGCAAGGTGCTGATGGCTTCGCTCGACGTCTATCGTCCGGCCGCCATGGAGCAACTCGCGGTGCTCGGCCGCGATCTCGACATCGCGACACTGCCGATCGTCGAGGGACAGCAGCCGACACAGATTGCGAAGCGCGCCATGGAAGCCGGCAAGCTCGGCGGCTATGACGTGGTGCTGCTCGACACCGCCGGCCGCACCACGCTGGACGAAGAGATGATGGCGGAAGCCGCTGCCATCAAAGCAGCCGCCAGTCCCCACGAAGTGCTGCTGGTCGCCGACGCCCTCACCGGCCAGGACGCGGTCAATCTGGCGCGCGCGTTCGACAGCCGCGTCGGACTGACCGGCATCGTGCTGACCCGCGTCGACGGCGACGGCCGCGGCGGCGCGGCGCTGTCGATGCGCGCGGTCACCGGCAAGCCGATCAAGCTGATCGGCACCGGCGAAAAGACCGACGCGCTGGAGGAGTTTCACCCGAGCCGCATTGCGGGGCGCATCCTCGGCATGGGCGACGTGGTGTCGCTGGTCGAGCGCGCTGCAGCCTCGATCGACGCCGAGAAGGCCGCGCGCACCGCCGAGCGCATGCGCAAGGGCCAGTTCGACCTCAACGACATGCGCGAGCAGCTGTCGCAGATGGCGAATATGGGCGGCATCAGCGGATTGATGGGCATGATGCCCGGCATTGCCAAGATGAAGAACCAGATCGCGGCCGCCGGCATCGACGACAAGATCCTCAAGCGCCAGGTCGCGATCATCGACTCCATGACCCGCGAGGAGCGGCGTCACCCCGACATTCTCAAGGCCAGCCGCAAGAAGCGCATCGCCGCAGGCGCCGGCCAGAGCGTCGAGCATGTCAACAAGCTCCTGAAGATGCACCGGAACATGGCCGACGTGATGAAGGCCATGGGCTCAGGCAAGCGCGGTCCGCTCGCCGGCATCGCGCAGGCCATGGGTTTTGGGGGCGGCCTTGGCGGCGGCGCCATGCCCTCGCCCGAGCAGATGAAGGCGATGGCCGAGAAGATGAAGAGCGGCGGCGGGCTGCCGGAAGGCATGCCCAATCTGCCGAAGGAGCTTCCTCCGGGCTTGCGCACCGGTCTGCCCAACCTGCCGGGGCTCACCGGCCTCAGCGGCAAGCCGACCCTGCCGGGGCTCGGCGGTTTCCCGGGGAAGAAGAAATGACGACCACTCGCTCTCACACCGTCATCCTGAGGTGCGCGCGCAAGCGCGCCTCGAAGGATGAACGGCCCCACTGCGACAGCCGGGCCGTCGCCCTTCGAGGCCGTCTCTTCGAGACGGCGCCTCAGGGTGACGGATCACCTTTCAACTAATTGAACTTCAGACATTCAACAGGAGAACCACATGGCAGTTGTCATCCGCCTCGCTCGCGCGGGCACCAAGAAGCGTCCGGTCTATCATGTCGTCGCCGCCGATTCGCGCTTTCCGCGCGATGGCCGCTTCATCGAGCGTCTCGGCCATTTCAACCCGCTGCTGCCGAAGGACAACGAAGCCCGCTTGAAGCTCGACATGGACAAGGTGAAGTCCTGGCTCGCCAAGGGCGCGCAGCCCTCTGATCGCGTGATGCGCTTCCTCGATGCCGCCGGTGTTGCGAAGCGCGAAGCGCGCAACAACCCGGAGAAGGCCGTGCCGCGCAAGGAGCGCAAGGCCCAGGCCGAAGCCGCCGCCAAGGCTTAATCGCGGTCGCGTGTGACGGCGCCCGCTCACGTCTGTGTCGCCCGGATCGGCGCTGCGCATGGGGTGCGCGGCGCCGTCAAGCTTTGGACCTTCACCGAAGATCCGTTTGCGGTGAAGCGCTATGGGCCGCTGTCAACCAAGGACGGCACACGCAGGTTCGAGATTGCGAGCGCACGTGAGGCCAAGGGCCATCTGGTCGCGCAATTCAAGGGCATCGCCACGCGCGACGAAGCCGAGCGCCTCAATGGCCTCGAACTCTACGTCGCGCGCGAAAAGCTGCCGGCGACAGAGGAGGACGAATATTACCACGCCGATTTGATCGGGCTGGCCGCCGTCACCACTGCGGACGAAACGCTCGGCCGCGTCATCGCCATCCATAATTTCGGCGCCGGCGACATTCTGGAAATCGCCCCGCCGAGCGGCGCGACCATGCTGCTGCCGTTCACCAATGCGGTGGTTCCGACCGTGGATATCGCCGGCGGCCGCGTGCTGATCGAGCTGCCGCGGGAAGTCGAGGGCGATGGGCCGCATGCGGCCTAATAAGCGGACAGCTCCCGAGTAGCCAATCGCAGCCGTATTCGCGTAATCTCTCCCCGTCGTCCCGGCGAAAGCCGGGACCCATAACCACAGGAAGCAGTGAGGCAGGAAAGCGCAACCCCACGCGTCATGGCCGGGCTTCTCCCGGCCATCCATGTCGAGCCGCATGCGTTGACGGACGTGGATGCCCGGGACAAGCCCGAGCATGACGGAGCAGATAGGGACGCAACAACTTTTCCCTGGGGTTATGGGTCCCGGCTCAAGGCCGGGACGACGGAGAGTTTGGAATCGTGGCCATGACCGACACTCACAAAGCCTGGCGGCTGCACGCCCACAATGATCTGCGCTTCGATACGGTCGAAACCAAACCACCCGCGCCCGATGGCGTCTTGGTGCGCATCGAGGCCGGCATGGTGCTGTCCTATATGGGCCGCGTGCTGTCGGGCGCGCTGCCCTACAGCCTGCCGCCGATGCCTTTCGTGCCCGGCACCAATGCGATCGGACGGGTGGTCGCCACCGGCGGCAATGTCAGCCATGTGCAGAGCGGCGACCGCGTCTTCCTGAGCCCGCATCTGCGCGCCGATGTGCCCGACCGCGAGCCGGCACAGATTTTGATCGGCCTCACCGCCACTGTCATGACCGACGCCGCGCTGGCGCTGCAGGAGCGCTGGCGTGACGGCGTGTTCACGGAAATCGCGCATTGGCCGGCGGCCTGCATCACGCCGCTTGCGGGGCTCGACGACAGGTCCGCAACCGAGCTGATCGGGCTCGCAAAGCTCATCGTGCCATTCGGCGGCCTGCAGCGCACCGGCTTGCGCGGCGGCCAGACCATCATCATCAACGGTGCCACCGGCTATTTCGGCTCCGGAGCCGTGATGCTCGCTGTCGCCATGGGCGCGGGCCGCGTCGTCGCGGTCGGCCGCAAGCAGGCGGCGCTCGAGCGATTGCGTGAAGCGTTTGGTCCGCGCGTGATCCCGGCGGTTGTGACGGGAGATCCGGCCACCGATCTTCCGGTGATCCGCCGCGCGGCCGGCGGCGGCGCCGATGTCGCGCTCGATCTGCTGGGCGCCGCCAAGAGCACTTCGACCACGCTGTCAACCTTGCGCGCGCTCAAGCGCGGCGGGCGGCTGGTGCTGATGGGTAGCGCCGACGTGCCGCTGGAATTGTCGTTCCGCGAGATGCTGGCCAATGACTGGGAGGTGGTCGGGCAGTTCATGTACGAGCGCACCGCACCCGGCCAGCTCGCCACGCTCGCCGCCGAGGGCCTGCTCGACCTCAGCAAGATCGTGGTGACCAGTTTTCCACTCGCCGACTTCGAGCGCGCGGTCGAGGCCGCGGCCCTGATGCAGGGCCTCGACCTTACGGCCGTTGTTCCGTGAGCTGACATCGATGGCCGAAACTCCCACCGTCTGGCGCGCAACCGTGCTCACGCTGTTTCCGGATATGTTTCCCGGCCCGCTCGGTGCCAGCCTCGCCGGGAAGGCACTCGCCACCGGGCTCTGGGCGCTGGAGGCGCGGGATATCCGCTCGTCCGCGACCGACAAGCACCGCAGCGTCGACGACACGCCGGCCGGCGGCGGCCCCGGCATGGTGCTGCGGGCTGATATTCTCGCCGCGGCGATCGACGCGGCCGACATAGCGCCTGACAGCCCGCGGCTCCTGATGAGCCCGCGGGGTCGGCCATTGACCCAGACGCTGGTGCGGGAACTCGCCGCCGGCCCGGGTCCCCTGATTGTCTGCGGCCGGTTCGAAGGGGTCGACCAACGGGTGATCGAGGCGCGGAACCTCGAGGAGGTCTCGATCGGCGATTACGTGCTGTCGGGTGGCGAAATCGCTGCCATGGCCCTGATTGACGCCTGCGTCCGCCTGCTTCCGGGCGTCATGGGCAAGGCGGAATCCGCCGCCGAGGAGAGTTTTTCGTCTCCACTACTCGAGTACCCGCAGTATACCCGTCCGCAACTGTTCGAGGGCCGGCCGATCCCGGACATCCTCACGTCGGGCGATCATGCCAAGGTCGCGGCCTGGCGGAGGGCAGAGGCTGAGGCCCTGACCCGGGCGCGGCGGCCCGATCTTTGGGCCCAGCAGGCCAATTCCGGCCGTCGCACAAAAAACACGACAGACGGGTGACAAACGGCGGGCTTTGCCTTATACGAGCGGCCAATCCGACAAGTCACAGGATGATAGGACGCTCGCGCTGCCCGCGCTTGACATCAAAGCCGCCGGGCGCGCCGCCGATGGAGATTTAGCCGTGAACCTGATTCAGCAGCTCGAAAAAGAGCAATACGACAAGCTCGCCGCCACCAAGGACATCCCGGAATTCGCGCCTGGCGATACCGTGATCGTCAACGTCAAGGTGGTCGAAGGCGATCGCACCCGCGTGCAGGCCTATGAGGGCGTCTGCATCGGCCGCTCCGGCGGCGGGCTCAACGAGAGCTTCACCGTGCGCAAGATTTCGTACGGCGAGGGTGTCGAGCGCGTGTTCCCGGTGCTGTCGCCGATGATCGACTCGATCAAGGTGGTGCGCCGCGGCAAGGTGCGTCGTGCCAAGCTCTATTACCTGCGCAATCTGCGCGGCAAGTCCGCCCGCATCGTCGAGAAGCAGGACCGCGCCACCGCGGTCGGCGAGTAATTTTCGCCGTTATCGAATAGACGAAAAGCGCGGGCCTGCCCCGCGCTTTTTTGTTAGCCGTCGCCCCGGCGAAAGCCGGGGCCCATAACCACAGGCCGGCGTTGCGGCGCAGACTGGTCATTGCCGCTTTCTTCGCGCGAACTGCACGCTGGGGTTATGGGTCCCGGCTTTCGCCGGGACGACCGCGAGTAGATCTGTTTCGCTTCGACTGCAATTACCGCGGTTGCAGACGCATATCGCGCTTCCCGAACCACGTGCTATATAAGCCTCAAATGGTTCTAAGCCCCACCAGCATGGCCTGCCGGCGCGTCGTGATCGACGATCGCTCGCGCCTGCCCGGCCGCTTCTTCGGCCGCTTTGCGACGTCGGCGACGTCGGAGCTTACGCGCGCGTTCTGACGCTGCGCTTGTTCTTTCATTTGTCGGCGCCCTCGCCGCCAATCCGATCACAGAATGTCCCGCCTGGAGCTTACGCTCATGTCCAAACCGACCACCCTGTACGACAAAATCTGGAACGACCACCTGGTGCACGAAGCCGAAGACGGCACCTGCCTGATCTATATCGACCGCCATCTGGTGCACGAGGTGACCTCGCCGCAGGCCTTCGAGGGCCTGCGCGTTGCGGGACGCAAGGTGCATGCGCCGGAGAAGACGCTCGCCGTCGTCGACCACAACGTGCCGACCACCGATCGCACCAAGCCGAACCCCGATCCTGAGAGCATCGAGCAGATCAAGGCGCTCGCCGACAATGCGCGCGATTTCGGCATCGAATATTACAACGAGTTCGACAAGCGCCAGGGCATCGTCCACGTGATCGGTCCCGAGCAGGGCTTCACGCTGCCCGGCACCACCATCGTCTGCGGCGACAGCCACACCTCGACCCATGGCGCGTTCGGCGCGCTGGCGCATGGCATCGGCACGTCCGAAGTCGAGCATGTGCTGGCGACGCAGACGCTGATCCAGAAAAAAGCGAAGAACATGCGCGCCATCGTCGACGGCAAATTGCCCGAAGGCGTTACCGCGAAGGACATCATCCTCGCCATCATCGGCGAGATCGGCACCGCCGGCGGCACCGGCTATGTGCTGGAATATGCCGGCGAGGCGATCCGGTCGCTGTCGATGGAAGGACGCATGACCGTCTGCAACATGTCGATCGAAGGCGGCGCCCGCGCCGGCCTCGTCGCGCCGGACCAGAAGGCGTTCGACTTCCTGCGCGGCCGTCCGAAATCGCCGAAGGGCGCGGACTGGGATGCGGCGATGCGCTACTGGGAGCAGCTGCGCTCCGACGACAATGCGCATTTCGACCATGAGATCCGGCTCGATGCCGCCAAGCTGCCGCCGATCGTGACCTGGGGCACTTCGCCCGAGGACGTCATCTCCGTCACCGGCGTCGTGCCCGACCCCGACAAGATCGCGGACGAGGCCAAGCGGCTGTCAAAGCATCGCGCACTGAAGTACATGGGCCTGACCGCGGGGACCAAGGTCACCGACATCAAGCTCGACCGTGTCTTCATCGGCTCCTGCACCAATGGCCGTATCGAGGATCTGCGCGCCGCTGCCAAGATCGCCGAGGGCAAGACGGTGAATGCCAATGTCAACGCCATGATCGTGCCGGGCTCCGGCATTGTGAAGGAGCAGGCGGAAGCCGAGGGGCTGGACAAGATCTTCATCAAGGCCGGCTTCGAATGGCGCGAGCCCGGCTGCTCGATGTGCCTGGCCATGAACCCCGATAAGCTCAAGCCCGAAGAGCGCTGCGCCTCGACCTCCAACCGCAATTTCGAGGGCCGCCAAGGCTTCAAGGGCCGCACGCATCTGGTGTCGCCGGCAATGGCCGCGGCGGCGGCGATCGCGGGTCACTTCGTCGACGTGCGGGACTGGCGGTAACGGGCTTTTTGCTAGAGCTTGACGAGCTCCGGCAACGACCCGTTAAAGATCGGTCGTCAGACTCCTCCTTGCGCGAGAGCCCCTTCGCGCAAGGGAGCGGTCATGGCCAACAAGCCTGAATATGTCGACCTGATCAGCGACGCGACGCGGCAGAAGCGCCGGCGTCGCGAGGAAGCCCATGTCGTCGCCAAGACCGTGTTCGATGATCCCGAGGAAGCGCCGCAGCCCGAGCGACGGCTCAGCAACTGGCCTCCGGGCCGGATTGCGCAATGGCGGATGGAAAATCTGTCGGCCTGGAAGATGAAAGTGAAGGGTTGGAAGCTCAAGGACTGGACGTGAGCTTGGCGTAGCACACTCTGTCATTCCGGGGCGCCTCGATAGAGGCGAACCCGGAATCTCGAGATTCTCAGGTGCACAATCGCGCACCGTGGTTCACGCTTCGCATGCCCCGGAATGACGAAGCAAAAATCAAAGGGCGCCGCCCTCGTCACGTTCTCAGATCGGTCGGCTAAAGCGTGAAGCTGTCGACTCGCTCAGTACCAGTGCCGGTGGTGCCAGTGCCGATGGCGCCAGTGATGGTGATGCCAACCGCGGTGATGCCAATGGCGATGATGCCAGTGATGATGCCAGGCAACTTCGGTGGTCACCTTGGCGGTGTCCTGCACCGCAGACGCTGCCGCCGGATTGCTCAACGAAACCGCCGCCGCGCGTTCGACAGGCGCACTGAGCACGAACGCCGCGGCGACCGCGGCAACACCCAAAACTTTCGTCCCGTTCATTGCATTCTCCAGAATGTCACGCCGGCAACGCGCGCCCACCGCTCGCTTCCGGCGCGGTCAAGCTAGAGCCGACATGAGTTGAATGCGGTCTGAACGGTGTTGCCGCAAAGATGAACGACGACGGAACTCCGCGCCTTCTTCGCGCGAAGCCTTCACCCACTTCGCTCGAAAAACGCGCTAGCCCGGTCGCCAGAAGCAATGCATGCGCGGCACGATGACAGTGCCGCTCGGCCGATATTCCTGCACATAGGTGGCATTGCATTCGCGCACGGCGTTGGGGCCGGGATTATAGCGCGGATACACCTCAGGTATGGCTTCGTCGTTCGGATAGATGCGCAACCGCGGCACCCGGCGGAGGCGCGGCGGCGTGTCCGCCGGCCCCGCCTGGGCCACGCGCACGCCCGCAGAGGTGCCCTGCGCCCGGCCGGGTCCTCCCGGCAGCACAAGCGCGCCCGCGAGAACCACCGCAACGACCGCCCCGATTGCCTTCATCACGCCCACCCGAATTAATCCCCGGTTAACTTCTAGCATCCGGCATCGGCTGCAGCCAGCCCCTCGAGCCCTCGTCATAAAAGCGAGATGCAGAGTTGCGGCAGCCGCGCTAAACAGGGCCTGCGGAGGAAACATGTGGACCGACCTGAAAGCGCCCTCGCTCGCCGAAATGGAGGCGATGGCCCACGATGTCTTCGAACGCCTGCCCAAGCGCTTTCGCGACCTGTGCGAGGGCCTGATCATCCGCGTCGACGATTTTCCGACCGACGAGGTGCTGGACGAGATGGAGTGCGAGAGCGAGTTCGACCTGCTCGGCCTGTTCCAGGGCGTCGGCCTGCCCTTCCAGAGCACCGGTGATGTCGCCCGGCTGCCCAACATGGTCTGGCTCTACCGCCGGCCGATCCTGGACTATTGGGCCGAGCACGAGGAAAGCCTGGGCCACGTCGTCCGCCACGTGCTGGTCCACGAGATCGGCCATCATTTTGGCCTGTCGGACCAGGATATGGCCGGCATCGAGGCCGGGGCGGAGTAGAGCGAGGGCCACATACGACCCGGTCGGATTTGCGCCTTTATTGTTGGCGCTATTCGCGTTACACAACCCACCCTGCCCCAAGACCTCCCCTATCCGGACGGGACGTGCACCGATGGAAAAATTCACCAAGCTGGAAGGCGTCGCGGCGCCCTTGAAGATCATCAATGTCGACACCGACATGATCATCCCCAAGCAGTATTTGAAGACCATCAAGCGCACCGGCCTCGGCAAGGGGCTTTTCTCCGAGCAGCGCTACAAGGATGACGGCAGCGAAAATCCTGATTTCGTGCTCAACAAGCCAGCCTATCGCCAGGCCAAGATTCTCGTCGCCGGCGACAATTTCGGCTGCGGATCGAGCCGCGAGCACGCGCCCTGGGCGCTCTTGGATTTCGGTATCCGCTGCGTGATCTCGACCTCGTTCGGCGACATCTTCTACAACAACTGCTTCAAGAACGGCATCCTGCCGATCCGCGTGTCGCAGGAGGACCTCGACAAGCTGTTCGACGACGCCGAGCGCGGCGCCAATGCGACGCTGACCATCGACCTGCCGAGCCAGGAGATCCGCGGGCCCGACGGCGGCACCGTGAAGTTCGAGATCGATCCGTTCCGCAAGCACTGCCTGATCAACGGGCTCGACGACATCGGCCTCACCATGGAGAAGAAGGCCTCGATCGACACCTATGAGGAGAAGCTCAAGCGCGAGCGCGCCTGGGCCTGAGCTTGCTGGTCAATTTTGACGCGTTTTCTTCACGCGAACCGGTTTCCCCTTCGCATGAAAACGCTTTCCGCGCGAAGGTGACGCATGTTGCCCGACATCGTCACCTTTTGGCACGGCAGACTGGACCGGCTGCGGCAGGTCTGTTTGCGCTCGCAGGTCGCCGCCGGCCACAAGGTCACGCTCTATAGCTTCGATCCGATTCCCGGCTTGCCCGACGGCGTCGGCAATGCCGAGGCCGAGGCTATCCTGCCGGAGGCCTTCTCGGAACGGTTGCGCCCGGCGCAGCCGGACGGCAGCTGGCGCGACTGGACGCTCCTGCAATTCTCCGACTTCTTTCGCATGCGGCTGATGGCGGCGCGCGCCGGCCTCTGGCTTGATGCGGACGTGCTCTTGCTCAGGACAATCGAGCTCGATCCCGCAAAACCATATTTTGCCTGGGAGCGGCGGCGCCAGCTGGGTAATTCCGTGCTCTATCTGCCTGGCGATGACGCCATCGTCGCGGCTTATACCAGGCTGCTGGCGAGCGACGATCTGGAGCCGGACTGGCTTTCGGTACGTCATCGCCTCCTGGTCGCGCTCCGTCCCCTGATCGGGCGGTCCGGCCGCGCGGCCGATCTTCGGGTGGCGATCTACGGCCCCGCCTCGCTCACCGCGCTGGCGCGCCGCCATGGCGAGTTGCAATACGCATTGCCGAAGCGCTCATTCTATGCCGTGCACGCGGAGCCGAAGCGGTTTTTCCAGCCTTCGGATTTCTCGGCGTTGATCACGGATCCCGCCGTGATCGGGCTGCACCTTTCCCCCAAGGGGCGCAGCAAGCAGCCGCCCGTTCCCGGAAGCCTTTACGCCTGGGCGATCGAGCGCTTCGGCGGCTAGAGATCGTTGTTTTGACGCACTTTTCCTCGCGCCAACCGGCATCCCCGAAAACGCGTCAGTCGACCTTTGATCCAGCGCAACGTGGCCCGCCCCGATCCGTGGTCATTTGCGAGGAGAGGAGGTGCTCCATGACCGCCCACGCCAAGCCATATCCTCGCGTCGAGCAGCTGATCAGTACATTTGCCGAATGGCTGAAGCACCGCCGCGAGCTCAATGAGATGCGTCAGCTCGACCGCGTCGAGTTCGACCGCATCGCCAGTGATCTGCGCATCTCGCCCGACGATCTCGACGAGTTGGTCCGCCATGGCGCGCATGGCGCCGACGAGCTGCCGCAGCTCTTGAAGGTGCTCGGCATCGACGAGGCCGACCTCGCCAGCGCCCAGCCGCTTCTGCTCCGCGACATGGAGCGCGTCTGCGCGCTGTGCGCCCACAAGCGCCAATGCGACCACGATCTCGCCGACGGCTCCATCGCCGAGCACTACAAGGAATATTGCCTGAACGCGCCGACCATCGAGCAGCTCAAGGGCAACTAGTTGCCCATTGCCGCGATCGCATCGGCGATCGCGATGGTGCGCCGGGCCATGTCCGCATGCAGCCGTTCGACCATCCGGCCCTCAAGCTGGATCGCGCCGCGCGATGCATTCTCCGGCAATTCGAAGGCCGCGATGATCTTCCGCGCCTGCGCCACCTCATCGGCGGGCGGCGTGAAGATGATGTTGCAGGCCTCGATCTGGCCGGGATGGATCAGCGTCTTGCCGTCAAAGCCGAGATCAAGCGCTTGGCGGCACTCCGCGGCAAAACCTTCCGGGTTTGAAAAATCGCTGTAGGGGCCGTCGAGCATCTCGAGGCCATAGGCGTGCGCAGCCAGGACGCAATGGGTGATCATCGGGATCATGGTGGCGCGGCCAGGCACCATCCTGATCCGCGTCTCCCGCGCGATGTCGTTCGGTCCGAAGACGAAACCCGCGAGCCTGGTCTTCTGGTCGCGGACGGCTGCGGCCAGCGGCTCCGCATCCAGGATCGCACGCGCGGTCTCGATCATGGCCCAAACCTTGAGCGAGCCGGGCGCACCGGAATCCGCAAGCTGGGCGCCGACCTTCTGAAGATCGTCAACACTGGAAATCTTGGGCACCAGGATGCCATCGGCGCCGGACTTGGCGGCCATGGCGGCATCGTCCCGCCACCACGGCGTATCGAGCGCATTGATGCGGATCAGCACCTCGCGCTGGCCGAACGGTTTTGCGGCGACCGTTTGCGCGATCTGGTTGCGGGCTACGGCCTTGGCATCGGGCGCTACGGAATCTTCGAGGTCGAGGATAAGCCCGTCGGCCGGCAGGCTCCGCGCCTTCTCCAGCGCCCGCGCATTGGACCCCGGCATGAACAAGACGCTGCGGCGCGGACGGATCATGGCGTGGCTTCCTCTTTTTGGCTTTTGTCGGATGTTGGGCCGGAACCGAGCCGATACCACTTCGGTTGCCCAATCGAAAGGCTTGTTCCCGCACACAGCCTGTGATTAGGCATATCCATCATGATCACGTTTCCCAAGAGCCTGCTTGAGGGCTACCGGAGCTTCCGGACCCAGCGGTTACCGGTTGAGCAATCCCGCTACCGCGAGCTGTCGGTGCACGGCCAGTCACCCGAGACCATGGTGATCGGCTGCTGCGATTCCCGCGTCTCGCCCGAGGTGATCTTCGACGCCGGACCCGGCGAATTGTTCGTGGTGCGCAACATCGCGAACCTGGTTCCGGTCTACCAGCCCGACGAGAACGCCCATGGCGTCTCGGCGGCGCTGGAATTTGCCGTCAACGTCCTGCACGTCAAACATATTGTCGTGCTCGGCCACGCCCAATGCGGCGGCATCCGCGCCTTTGTCGACAAGGCCGCGCCGCTGTCGCCGGGCGACTTCATCGGCAAATGGATGGCGATGTTCGTCAAGCCGGGCGAGGTGGTCGAGCAGCGCAGCCACGAATCCATGCAGGATTTTGTCACCCGGATCGAGAAGGCGGCGGTGTTCCGCAGCCTGGAGAATCTGCAGACGTTTCCGTTCGTGCGCGCGCGGGTCGAAAGTGGCGAGCTGCAGCTGCACGGGGCCTATTTCGGTGTCGCCGAGGGATCGCTGTTCGTGCTGGACAAGCAGACGAAGCAATTCAAGATGGCGAATAGCGAGTAGCGAATGGCGAATGGAAGATTGCTACTCGCTATTCGCTGCTCGCCGTTCGCTTATTCCTCTTTATCCGACGTCCAGTCTTGTAGGGTGGGCAAAGGCGCGCAGCGCCGTGCCCACCAACTTTCTCACTCCTTGATCTGGACGTGGTGGGCACGCTGCGCTTTGCCCACCCTACAATCTCTACCCACCAGACGATTCCAACAACTACTCTTCCTTTTCCGACGTCCAGCGGTCCGACAGCGCGAGCAACAGCGCCGAGATCACGAACACCAAGTGGACGCCGACCAGCCAGGTCATACGGGTGGCATCGAAGGCGTGATCGATGTTGAGGAACGCCTCCAGCACGTGGATCGCGGAGATCGCGACAATGGAGGCGAGCAGCTTCTGCTTCAACCCGGCAAAGTCGATCTTGGTCATCCAGACCGGCCAGTTCGGATAGTTTGACGTATCGATCCGGGAGACGAAATTCTCGTAGCCCGAGAACACCACGATCAGGATCAGGTTGGCGACCAGCACCACGTCGATCAGCGACAGCACGCCGAGGATGGTATCGGTCGACTTGGCGCCAGGAGCTTCGAGAATGAACTCCCAGAGCATGCGGACGAATTTGAGCAGCAGCACGAAAATCGCGACGATGAGACCGACATAGAACGGCGCCATCAGCCAGCGGCTGTTGAACAGCGCCGTTTCGGCGCCGCGCGCCATCGCCTTGCGCATCCGGTCTGGTTGCGACGGAGCCGGGGTCTCGGACATCTGCGCCGACTCCCTTCGAGCGACCGGCCTCAGGCGGCCTTTTTCTTAGCCGTGAGCAGCTTGCGGTTGATCAGGACTTCCGCGATCTGCACCGCATTCAGCGCCGCGCCCTTGCGCAGATTGTCGGACACGCACCACAGCGCGAGACCGTTCTCCACGGTCGCATCCTCGCGGATGCGGCTGATATAGGTCGCGTCCTCGCCGGCCGCCTCGTAGGGCGTGACGTAGCCGCCCGGCTCATGCTTGTCGATGACAAGGCACCCCGGCGCCTTGCGCAGGATGTTGCGCGCCTCGTCCGCCGTGATCGGCTTCTCGAACTCGATATTGACCGCTTCCGAATGGCCGACGAACACCGGCACGCGCACGCAGGTGGCGGAGAGCTTGATCTTGGGATCAAGGATCTTCTTGGTCTCCGCCATCATCTTCCATTCTTCCTTGGTGTAGCCGTCCTCCATGAACACGTCGATCTCGGGGATGACGTTGAAGGCGATACGCTTGGGGAATTTCTTGTTGACCAGCTCGTCATTGGTGTAGACGGCCTTGGTCTGCGAGAACAATTCGTCCATCGCGTCCTTGCCGGCGCCCGACACCGACTGATAGGTCGCAACCACCACGCGCTTGATGGTGGCGGCATCATGCAGCGGCTTGAGCGCGACCACGAGCTGCGCGGTCGAGCAGTTCGGATTGGCGATGATGTTCTTTTTGGTGAAGCCCGCGGTCGCGTCGGCATTCACCTCGGGCACGATCAGCGGCACGTCCGGATCCATGCGCCAGGCGGAGGAGTTGTCGATCACGACGGCGCCTTGCGCAGCGATCTTCGGCGACCATTCCTTGGAGACCGAGCCGCCGGCCGACATCAGGCAGATGTCGACATCGGAGAAGTCGTAATGCTCGAGCGCTTTGACTTTCAGCGTCCTGTCGCCATAGGACACCTCGACGCCGACGCTCTGGCGCGACGCCAGCGCCACCACCTCGTCGGCAGGGAATTTGCGCTCGTCCAGGATGGTGAGCATTTCGCGCCCGACATTGCCGGTCGCGCCGACCACTGCGACTTTGTAACCCATCGTTCACTCTCCGACGAAAAATGCCCTCGTCCCGGACGGCCCGCGGGTAGAGAAGCGCAGCGCTTCTATGCGAGAAACTCGGCCCTGACAACGTTACCATGGGTGGCGGGCGTAGAATGCGACCGTTTTGGACCGACTCCACCGAGTACTCCCCGAAGTACTCCTCCAAGTACTCCCCGAAGTCCCTGGCCCAGTCCCCGTTTTCGACGCACATCCATCCCGCGCTGACCAGCTTTGCCGATGAAGTCTGCGCCACGATTGCGCGGCTGTTTGCCTATGTGGGGACGCTGGCGCTGATCGCCATTCTTTCCGTGCATTTCTGGAACCAGCTGCCGGCCCTCACAGCCGATGGTGCCCTCGCGGCGGACTGGAGCCTGGCTGACCACAGCCAGCCTGCGTTTGCCCTTGGGGCTGAGAATCATACAGATAAGTCAATCGCTTACACCATCCTCCGGCACCCCCAGGGCGGCCGCAAGGACATCTTCACCTGGCCAGGCCAGGGGGAGCGGGCGATCGCGGAACTCGAAATCTACTGCATGGGCGATGAGGCCGCGTCCGCGTCGCCGCCGCAACAGGATCTCGGCTTGAGGATGCCGCCGGGTGGAGAATTGGAAGCCGCCGGCGTGGTCGACAGCAAATTCGGCACGGTGGCGCTGCTCTGGCGCGCCTCAGCCACGGCCGGCTCCAGGCGGCAGCATGGCGCGGCGGGCTGCCTCGGCTTTTTCAGGACGATCGACGATCCGGCCATGCGCATCTCCGGCTGGTCCTGCGAGGGCGACGGCCTGCCGGCCCAGCGCAGCGCTGTGGCCTGCATGCTGGACCGGCTGACGCTGCTCACGTCAGGAAATGAGCCCAAGCTCGCCGAATTGTTTGCCCGCGCCGAGCTGAACCGGCGCAATTGCGGCGGCGCCGGACCGGCAGCCTCCGGCGATTGGATCAGCCAGGCGGACAATCCGCATCTGCGCGGGCCGCTTTAGGCGGACGGCCAACGGTTTACCCTCACCGCAACCCCTTGGTCCAAGAGCGAATTATGTTTGCGCATTATGTTTGGAGGTGTGGCCGGATTGACCTTGTCGGGGAACCGGCCACGCGGGTAAAGTACCGGCCAATCAGCTGAGTGGCGGGCCCTGCCAAGAGCTCGGCAAGCCTGCCACCTCAAGGACGTTGTTATGACAATGAAATTCTCCGCCGCTGGTCTTGCGCTGGCCCTCATTGTGCCCGCCCTCGTCGCGAGCGTGCCGGCGCAGGCTGAGCAGCTCAAATACGACAAGCACGGCCGCGTTGCCTACCAGGGCGGCCCAAACGTCGTGGTCCAGCAGGGTCCGCACACCCGACTCTATATCAGCAAGCGCTCTTGGCTCGATGCCGGCACCGAAGTGCTGCCCGGCGACCGCAAGTTCACCGATTACGCCTTCCCGCCCGCGATCGGCTTCCCAAGCTTCGCGCGCGAGAACAACAACCGCCCGATCGATCGGCAGCCGCTCAACCCGCCGTCCGATCTCGGCGGCGAGCCGACCCGCTTCCCGCTGTACTGATTTGGCGACGACGTGATTGCAATGGCCGGGCCCGTCCCGGCCATTTGCGTTTGGGCGCGCTGTCGTCCCGGCAAGTTACTTCCTGTTCCGCCGCTCCTGCTTCCGCCATTCCCCGACGAACGCCACGAATGCCGCGAGCGCGGGCGGAGGCTGGCGGCGGCTCGGGTAGTAAAGGAAGGGCCCGGGGAACGGCGGACACCAGTCGTCCAGCACACTGACGAGCTTTCCGGCCTTCACCGCCTCGCGCACATAGCCCTCGAAGGTCACCCAGAGCCCGACGCCATCGAGCGCCGCCTGCATGGCCAACCCCACATAGCCGCCGATCAGCTTGGCCGGCGGTGATACCTTGACGATGCGGCCGGCCTTTTCGAATTCCCAGTCGAACATGAATCCGTTGGAGAAGCGGGTACGGATGGCACGATGCTCCAGCACATCCTTGGGCTGGGTCGGACGGCCGTGCTGCGCAAGATAGTCCGGCGAAGCCACCACTGCGTAGCGCTGCGGCGGGCCGAGTGAGACGGCAATCATGTCCTGCGCCAAGTGCTCGCCATAGCGCACGCCGGCATCGAAGCCCGCGCTGACAATATCGACAAAGGAGCTTTCCGCGACGATTTCGAGGTCGATCTCGGGATGGGCTTTCAGGAATGGCGCCACCATCGGAGCCAGCACCAGATCGATGGCCGGCGGCGGCGCGTTGATGCGCAACCGCCCCGAGGGCACCTCGCGCAAGCCGCGCACCCGCTCCAGCGCCTCCGTCACCTCGCTCATCGCGGGCGCGACACGTGACAGCAGCATTTCGCCTGCCTCGGTCAGGGCAACGCTGCGGGTGGTGCGGTTCAACAGCCGGACGCCCAGCCGCTCCTCCAGCTCGCGCAGGCGTTGGCTGAGGCTCGACGTCGAGACCATCTGCTCGCGCGCCGCACGACGGAAATTCTTGGTGTGTGCCACCGCTACGAAGGCGGCGAGATCGCGGTAATCGATGTCGGCCATTGTACGATATGGTGAACAAGGCTTTCGCAATTGTCCAGCTTATCGTCGCAATCAGGAACGGTCATATCTGTCCCGTCACTAACAGCGCGGCTTGGCCGCCAGCACGCAAGGAAAGATTCCATGGACACACGCAAGCTTGGTTCCACCGGCCCCACTGTCTCGGCGCTCGGCCTCGGCTGCATGGGGATGTCCGACTTTTACGGCCCAACCGACCGCAGCGAGAGCATCGCGACCATTCATGCCGCGCTGGACGCCGGCATCAACCTGCTCGACACCGGCGATTTCTACGGCATGGGCCACAATGAGATGCTGATCGGCGAGGCGATCAAAGGCGTCAGCCGCGACCGCTTCCAGATCTCGGTCAAGTTCGGCGCGCTGCGCGGGCCCGACAAGAGCTGGCTCGGCTATGACGGGCGTCCGGCCGCGGTGCGCACGTTCCTTGCCTACTCGCTGCAGCGGCTCGGCGTCGATCACATCGACATCTACCGGCCGGCGCGGCTCGATCCCTCCGTTCCGATCGAGGAGACGGTGGGCGCCATCGCCGATCTCATCAAGACCGGATATGTCAGGCATATCGGCCTCTCAGAGGTCGGCTCCGAGACCATCCGCCGTGCGCACAAGGTGCATCCGATCTCGGATCTGCAGATCGAATATTCGCTGGTCTCGCGCGGCATCGAGAGCGATATCCTCAAGACCTGCCGCGAGCTCGGCATCGGCATCACCGCCTATGGCGTGCTCTCGCGCGGTCTGATCAGCGGCCATTGGAGCAAGGATGGTGCGCGGCCGGGCGATTTCCGCGGGGCCAGCCCGCGCTTCCAGGCTGGCAATGTCGATGCCAATCTGGCGCTGGTCGAGAAGCTTCGCGCGATCGCACAGGAGGTTGGTGCCACGCCGGCGCAGCTCGCGATCGCCTGGGTGGCCGCCCGAGGCAATGACATCGTGCCGCTGGTCGGCGCCCGCCGCCGCGACCGGCTCACCGAAGCACTCGGCGCGCTCAAGGTGAAACTCTCGCCCGCAGATCTCGCCGAGCTCGCAAAGGCGTTCCCGCCCGGCATCGCCGCCGGCGAGCGCTATCCGGAATCGCAGCTGGTGCACATGGACAGCGAACGAAAGCTCACGGCGTAGTCGACCATAAGGAAATTACGACGGCTGCCGCTTCGCCTCGCTCCGCCTGCGGGGAGAGGCCGGATTGCATCGCAAGATGCAATCCGGGTGAGGGGCCATCCGCGCATTCCTTAATGACCGCATTTGCGGACGCAGCCCCTCACCCCGACCCTCTCCCCGCGAAGAGCGGGGAGAGGGAGCAGTCACACATGCGCGCTCAAATCGGTGATCGTCAGCCCATCGCCATTGAGCGGATTGCCCGGATCGCGCGCGTAGCGCAGCGTCTCAAAACGCATGGTGCGGGCATCGACCATCAACAGGCGGCCGACCAGGCCTTCGCCAAAACCGACAATCTCGCGGATCGCCTCCAGCGCCATCATCGAGCCGAGCACGCCGGCGAGCGCGCCCATCACGCCGGCTTCCGCGCAAGGCGGCACGGTGCCGGGCGGCGGCGCTTCGGGAAACAGGCAGCGATAGGTCGGGTTGAACTCACCTTGCTCATTCTTCTCATGGGCGCGAATCGTGGTCAGCGAGCCGTCGAAAGTGCCGAGCGCCGCCGTGATCAGCGGCTTTGCAGCAAGGAAGCAGGCATCGGAGACGAGATAGCGCGTCTCGAAATTGTCGGAGCCGTCGAGCACGAGGTCGTAGCCGCCGATCAGCTCCAGCGCATTATCGGCCTTGAGCCAGGTGGCGTGGGCGGCAAAGCGCACATGCGGGTTCAGTGCATGGATGCGCTCGGCGGAGGTGTCGACCTTGCGCCGGCCGATATCGGGCGTGGTATGGATGATCTGGCGCTGCAGGTTCGACAGCGACACCACATCGTCATCGACCACGCCCAGCGTGCCGACACCAGCCGCGGCGAGATACATCAGCGCGGGCGCGCCAAGGCCGCCGGCGCCGATCACGAGGACCGATGCGTCCTTCAGCGCGGCCTGGCCGGGTCCGCCGACCTCGCGCAGCACGATGTGACGGGCATAGCGTTCGAGTTCGTCTTCGCTGAACATGTCACGCTTTCCTCTAAACGTTTCGCTGAACCACGGCGCTGCTGTTGCCGACCAAGCAGATGTGCTTAAGCTCGGGTAACGTCAATTGCCTCGCGGGATTTGTCATGAGAGCGATGCTCGGTGCAATGATCTTGCTGATATCGGGGGTCGCGGCGCAGGCGCAATTGACCCAGCCGACCACCGCCGGCGCCAAGCCGAAACAGGTGGTAACCGCTCCGATCCGCCCGGCCGTGCAGGCCCCGGCTGATACCGCCAATGCCATGGCACAGGCGGACCGGCTGGCGCTGCAGTCCGACCTCGCCTGGGTCGGCGAATATAATGGCGCCATTACGGGCGACGTCAGCGAGCGCATGGTCGCTGCGATCAAGGAATACCAGAAGGTCAAGGGCGGCAAGCCGACCGGCGTACTCAATCCGCAGGAACGCAGCGTGCTCGCCGACACCGCGCGGCGGCGCCAGGAGAATGTCGGCTGGAAAATCATCACCGATAACGTCACCGGCGCGCGGCTCGGCATTCCGACCAAGCTCGTGCCGCAACAGGCCAGCGATGCCAATGGCACCAAATGGTCCTCGCCAACCGGCACGATCCAGATCCTGTTGTCGCGACGCAAGGAAGCCAGCCCCACCACGGCCAAGCTCGCGGACGAGGAGAAGAAGCAGCCGGGCCGCAGCGTCGACTACACCGTGGTCAAGCCGGACTTCTTCGTGCTCTCGGGGCTGCAGGGGCTGAAGAAATTCTACATCCGCGGCACCTTCAAGGGCGACGAGGTCCGCATCATGACCATCCTTTATGACCAGGCGACGGAAAACACCGTCGAACCGGTGGTGATCGCGATGTCGAGCGCGTTCACCGCGTTTCCGGCTGGGCCGCAGGCTGGTCCACCGCCGCGCAAGGCCGTCGATTACGGCACCGGCATCGTGATCGGCGAGGACGGCACGATCCTCACCGATCATGAGGTCACCGAGGCCTGCATCGCCATCACCGTTCCGGGATTTGGCAACGCCGATCGCGTCGCCGACGACAAGGAGCATGGACTTTCGCTGCTCCGCGTCTATGGCGCGCGCGAACTCAAGCCGCTTTCGCTGGAGAGCGGGGCGCCGGCCACGAATGTCGACGTCACCGGCATCGCCGATCCGCAAGCCCAGGGCGGCGGCAGCGCTGCATCGAGCGTGAAGGCGCAAGTCGCGCAGCGCGGCGGCGATGGCGACGCCGCGCTGGCACCCGCGCCCGGCCTCGGATTTTCGGGCGCCGCCGCGCTTGATGGAAACGGAAAATTCGCCGGCATCGCCCTGTTGAAGCCCACGATTGTCGCGGGCACCTCGACGACAACCGCGACATCGCAGGCCCTGCTGGTCTCACCCGCCATCGTGCGCGAATTCCTCAAGGCGAATGGCGTGGTTGCCAACGGAACATCGACAGATGCCAAGACCGCCGTCGTGCGCGTGATCTGCGTGCGGAAGTAACTCCTCTTCCGCGCGCGAGACGCGTGTCACGCCGCCTTGATGTTGCGCAGGAAACTTTCGACCTGGCCGCGCATCATCTCCGATTGCTGCGACAGCTCCTGCGAGGCCTGCAGCACCTGCTGCGCGGCGGCGCCGGTGTCGCCGGCAGCCTGGCGGACGCCCGACACGTTGGACGAGATTTCGGTTGTGCCGGCCGCGGCCTGCTGCACATTGCGCGCGATCTCCTGGGTCGCGGAGCCCTGCTCTTCCACGGCGCTGGCAATCGCCGCGGCGATCTCGCTCATCTGGTTGATGGTCGCGCTGATCCCCCGGATGGCGTTGACGGCGCTCGCCGACGAGGTCTGAATCGAGCTCACCTGTGCGCTGATCTGATCGGTTGCCTTCGCAGTCTGCTCGGCGAGATTCTTCACCTCGGCCGCGACCACCGCGAATCCACGGCCGGCTTCGCCCGCACGCGCCGCCTCGATGGTCGCGTTGAGCGCGAGAAGGTTGGTCTGGCTGGCGATCTCGGTAATTAGCTTCACGACGTCGCCGATCGCGGCGGCATCGTTGCAGAGGCCTTGCATCGTCGTGTTGGTGCGCTCGGCCTCGACGACGGCCTTCTGCGCAATGTTGGTGGATTGCGCGACCTGGCGGCCGATCTCGGTGACGGAGCTTGCCAGCTCCTCTGATGCGGCAGCCACGGTCTGCACATTGGCGGACGCCTCTTCGGTCGCAGCCGCAACCGCCGTGGCCTGGCTGGAGGTCTCTTCTGCAGTCGCCGTCATGGCGGACGCCGTGGCCTGCAGTTCAGTTGAGGCAGATGCCACCGTTCTCAGCACCGACGAGATGCCGGCATCAAAGCCGTCCGTCAGCTCGTTCACCCGCGCCGCCCGCGCCATCCGCTCCTTCATGGCCTCGGCCTCCTTGGCGGCGAGCTCCTTCGCCCTGATCATGTTCTCCTTGAACACCACGACGGCACGCGCCATCAGCCCGATCTCGTCGTGCTTCTCCGTCGCGGGAATCTCGACAGCATGATCGCCGCCCGCGAGCTGGCCCATGGCCTCGACCATGCCGACGATCGGCGGCACGATCGACCTCGCCGTCAGATAGACGACGGTCGCGGCGATGCCGAGGCCTGCTCCCAGGAGGATCCAGAGCAGTGTGGACAGGAAGCTGGTTTCGGCGAGCACGGCCGCAGAGTCCTCCCGCAGCATGTCCTGCTGCCGGCTCACCATGCCCCCGGACCTCGCGCCCTCGGCATTTCTGGCACCCGCAAAGATGTCGAGCAGCTTGTTGGCGCGCGGCGCGGCTTCGTTGGTCAGGAACCATTGCGCCATATTCCAGCGGTCGGAGGCGCGGATCTCGAACATCTTCGGCGGCAGCGGCGAGAATTTCGCGCGCGCCTCGACCAGCGAGTCGAACTGCTTCTGTTGCCCTGGCGTCATCTCCGGACGGCGCCCCGCGAGCGCCTCGAATTTCTTCTGGTTGAGCGCCCAGAGCTCCTCATATTCCTTCTTGAAGGCGGGGTCGGCGGTCAGTAGATAGGCGCGGACCGCCCCGATCGCCATTGCCATGCTGCCGCGCAGGTCGGCAAAGTCGATCAACAGGCTCTTGCGCGAATCCGTCGAGGGAATGCTGCCTTCCTCGTTGATGATCGCGGTTGCCTTCTGCAGCATGATCTTGGCCAGCGGCGCGGCTTCGGTGGCGAGCATCTTCGTGGCCGGCTGCTCGTCGATGGTGTGTGCGATCGCCTCGGCCTTGTCCTGGGCGCTGCGCAGCTCATCGAGCAGCGGTTTTGCACCCTTCCAATCCGCCTTGTTGTTTGGATCGGTCCATTGCGACGCCAGATGATCCATGTCCGATGTCCCGGCATGGATCCGCTTCCACAGACCGGCACGCTCGGCCTTGAAGGCTTCGTTGCCGGTGAGCAGCCAGCCGCGCAGTGCGGCGAGCGAGGCGTAGACGCTCGACACCAGATCGCCCGCCGCCATTGCGGTCGGCATGCGCAGATTGACGTTGCGCGCGGTGGCCTCGTCGATGGTGCGAACCTTGACGATGGTGGTTGTGACGGCGCCCGCCAGCAACAGGCACAGAATACCGAAGCCGAGGATCAATCGGCCCCGGATACGCAAATTCCAAGATGCCATGGAAACCCCCTCGAAGCAGCGCTCAAATATGAATTTGCTTAGAGGCTGGGCATTAACCCTAAAGATTGGGCAAAGATGTCGTGAGTACTAGTACGGACCGCCGCTCCGACGCGAATTCACGCGCTGCACGATACCGCTCCTGATGTCGTCTACCCAGGCGCGCGGTTTTCAAGCGCCCCAGATTCCTGATTGCGTTGGCATCACCTCAAGCCAAAACGAACCCCCGCACGCGCAAGCCCGCCGGCGATTCCGATCGGCGTTCCGTCGGCGCGCCAGCAGGCGGCGCCTTCGAGCGAACCATCGTCAACAAACTGAATTGCATTCATGCCGCCGGCAATCGTCGGCATCACCACCACGTCATGGCCCTTGTCGCGCAGCGACGCGCGGACGCTTTCGGGAATACCGCCTTCAACCTCCAGCGCGTGGCCCTCGGTCCACACCCGCGGCGCTTCGACCGCCTCCTGCAGGCTCATGCCGTGGTCGATGAGATTGATCAGCGCCTGCATCGCGCTCGGGAAGATGCGTTTTCCGCCGGGCAGCCCCAACGCATAGACGAGCTTGCCGTCGCGCAGCGCCATCATCGGCGACATCGAGGTGGTGACGCGCTTGCCTGGCGCAAGCGACAGCGCATGTCCCGGCCGGGGATCATAAAGGTTCATGTAATTGTTCGGCACGGCGCCAAGGCCCGGGATCAGGATTCTCGCGCCGAACAGATTGTTGATGGTCTGCGTGGTCGCGACCACGTTGCCGAACGAATCCGCCGCCGTCATGTGCGTGGTGTGGGCGCTCTCGAGCTGCGTCACTCCCGCGCTCCAGCTTTTCGCACGGCTCAGGTCGATGACGGCACGGCGCTCGCGCGCGTAGTCCTTTGACGTCAGCCGCTCCACCGGAACGCCGACATAGGCGGGATCACCGGAGGCTGCGGCGCGATCGGCGAACGCGATCTTCAGGACCTCTGCGATCAAATGGATGGTCTCGGCGCTGCCGAAGCCGAGTGCCGCAAGGTCGTAGCCTTCGAGAATGTTCAGCATCTGCGCGATATGAACGCCGGAGGCCGCAGGCGGCGGCGGTCCCAAAATCTCCCAGCCGCGATAATCGGCACGGATCGGCGCGCGCTCCACGGTCCGGTAGCAGGTGAGGTCCTCCCTGGCGATGAAGCCGCCATGCGCCGTCATATAGTCGACCAGGATGTCGCCGAGCGCTCCATGATAGAGCGCCGCCTCGCCATGTTGCGCGATATGGCGCAGCGTCTCCGCATATTCGGCCTGCACCACGCGCTCGCCCGGCTTGAGCGGCTCACCCTTTGGCAGATAGATCGCGGAGATCGCCGCGTCCTTGCGCATCTCGGGCGCAGATTCGGCGATGCATTCGTGCAAATACGGCGTCGCGGCATAACCGCGCGAGGCGTGCTTGATCGCCGGCTGCATGACATCGGCAAGGCTCATGGTGCCGAAGCGCTGCAGCGTCTCGCACCAGGCCTTCAGCGAGCCGGGCACGGCGACGGCCTTCGGTCCGTTCAGATTTTCGTCGTCGACCGTGTCGAATACATGCGGCGCGGAGCCCGGCCTGGAGCGATAGGTGTCGGGCTTGACGGCCTTTGGCACCGTGCTCTGGCCGTCGATGAAGCGATGGCTGCCATCGGCAAGGCGGATATGCGCCATGCCACCGCCGATGATGCCGACCATCATCGGTTCGACCACAGTCAGGGTGAAAAGCGTGGCAATCGCAGCATCGATGGCGTTGCCGCCGGCGGCGAGCATTTCCGCGCCGGCGCTGGAAGCCAGCGGATGGTTGCTGACCACCATGCCGCGACTGCCGCGCGCAGGTTGTCGTTCACAGGTGAATACAACCTCGGTCCGATTTCGCCAATCAGTCCTCATACTTGCTCCAGTAGTCGCACGGTATTGCCACAATTGTGGCGATCCATCATGATGGTCAGCGATTCGGACCACCGCGATTTCCCTTTTGTCCTTGGGATCGGGCCGGAACGTCCTGGGCCAGAACCGCCCAGCACCGCGAGAGGCGGTGCACCCAGTGTGGCGTATCCAAAAAATCCCGTAAACTCCTCGAGGATCTCTTCCATGCTGACGATCGTATTGGCCACCCAAAAGGGCGGCAGCGGCAAGTCCACGCTTGCCATTGGCCTCGCTTTGGCAGCCAAGCAGGCCGGGCACACGGTCCGCCTCATCGAAACCGACCCGCAAGCCACGTTGATGAACTGGCAGACCCGCCGCGGCCTCGCCGAGCCCCTGGTCGAACCCGTCCATGACGCCGCCGCGATCGAGCCGCGCCTGGAAGCGCTTGAGAACGGCGGCGTGACGCTTGCGATCATCGACACCGCCGGCGGCGTCAGCGCGGCAACCACCGCGGCGATCCGCCACGCCGACCTCTGCCTGATCCCGGCGCGGCCGAGCGTTCCCGATATCGAGGCGACCGCCGCCACGCTTGCGCTCGCGCGGGCCTGGAAGAAGCCGTTTGCCTTCATCCTCAACCAGACGCCGATGCGTGGCGCACGCATCGGCAATGCCGCCACCACACTCGGTGAGCAGGCGGCACTCGAGCTTGCGGATGTGCTGGCGCAGCCCTTCATCGTGATGCGCAACGATCACCAGGACGCGCTCGCCGCGGGGCTTGGCGTCTCTGAATATGCGCCGAGCGGCAAATCGGCCGCGGAAATCCGCGAGCTCTGGCAGTGGACCGAGGCGAAGCTCAATGGTCGCAACGCGGCCGCAGACGTTGCCGAGGAGCGGACGGACTCGTCATTCCCGATCATGTTCATCGAGCAGCCTCCACAGGAGGAGAAGCCGGTGATCCGGCTCGCAACCCTGCGCGACAGCGGCCCGAACTGGGACGCGTGCTTGTAACGCGAATCTCATCTCAACCCGTCATCCTGAGGCGCGAGCGCAGCGAGCCTCGAAGGATGCACGGCCCGGCTCTCGCAGCGGGGCCGTTCGCCCTTCGAGGCTCGCTTGCGCGAGCACCTCAGGGCGACGGAATAAGCTTACCCGACCTGCTGTGAGTTGAGCTCCTCACTTCTGGCACTTCGGGCACCAGAAGGTCGAGCGGCCGTTCTGCGTGAAGCGGCGGACGGTGCCGGTGCAGCCCTTGGTCCGGCAGGGCTCACCCTCGCGGTCGTAGACCTGGAACGAATGCTGGAAATAGCCGAGCTCGCCCGAGGCCTGGCGGTGGTCGCGCAACGATGAGCCGCCCGCCTTGATCGCCTCGTTGAGCACCGCGTGGATCGCCTCGACCAGGCGCCTGGCGTGGTCAGTGGGCTCACCCTTCTTTGTAGCCAATGTCGCGGCCAGCCTTCGCGGCGACAGATGCGCGCGAAACAACGCCTCGCAGACGTAGATGTTGCCGAGGCCGGCGACCACGCGCTGGTCGAGCAACGCCGCCTTGAGGCTGGTCTTCTTGTTCGCGCAGGACCGCGCCAGCATGTTGGCGTCGAATTCATTGCCGAGCGGCTCGGGGCCGATCCCCCGCAGCAGCGGCTCCTCATCCATCGCCTTGCGGGCGATGATCTTCATATAACCGAAGCGGCGCGGATCGTTGAAAACGACATCGGCGCCCGACGACATGTGAAACACCACGTGATCATGCGCCTCGTCCTTGTCGCGCGGATGGTGAAACTGGCCCGGCGTGTCCTCCTCACCATGTTTACGGATTCGAAACGAGCCCGACATGCCCAGATGCATCAGGAGCACGTCGCCTGAGGCGAGGTCGGCCAGGAGATATTTGGCGCGGCGGCCGAGGCCGGTGACGGTCTGGCCGTTCAGGCGAGCCGAAAAATCCTTCTGAAAGGGAAAGCGCAGGTCCTTGCGGCGGGCTTCCGCCTGGACGATCCTGGCGCCTTCCATGACCGGCTGCAGGCCGCGCCGGACGGTCTCGACTTCAGGCAATTCGGGCATTTTGGTCATTCACCTTGGCGGGGTGACGTGATAGCGCCATTGCGGCCGGCGCGCTATGGTCCCGGCCCGTCCGTCGTACCCTCGTCATTGCGAGGAGCGCAGCGACGAAGCAATGACGGACGAAATGCCTATCCAGGACCCTGAAAAGTATGAGTCAACCGGACCAGACCACGCATTTCGGCTTCCGCGACGTGCCCTTGGGCGAGAAGCAGACGCTGGTGAACGAGGTGTTTCACAGCGTCGCCTCGCGCTACGATCTGATGAACGATCTGATGTCGATGGGCCTGCACCGGGTCTGGAAGGACATCATGATCAACACGCTTAATCCCCCGAAGGGCGACACCCCCTTTGCCCTGCTCGATGTCGCCGGCGGCACCGGCGACATCGCCTTCCGCGCGGCCGAGGCCTCGGGCGCGGGATTTCAGGCGACGGTCTGCGATATCAATGAGGACATGCTGCGCGTCGGGCGCGAGCGCGCCGTCGCACGCCATCTCGACGACCGCGTGTCCTTCGTCGAGGGCAATGCCGAGTCGCTGGCCTTTCCCGACCGGCATTTTGACGGCTACACGATTGCGTTCGGCATCCGCAACGTACCGCGGATCGATCTTGCGCTGAAAGAAGCGTATCGGTGCTTGAGGCCCGGCAGCCGCTTTCTGTGCCTGGAATTTTCCACCGTCGAAGTCCCGGGGCTCGACCGGCTCTATGATCTGTTCTCCTTCAAGGTGATCCCGCCGCTCGGCCGGGCCGTGACGGGCGACGCCGAATCCTATCAATATCTCGTGGAATCCATCCGCAAATTTCCCAAGCCCGCCGCGTTCGCCGACATGATCCGCGCGGCCGGGTTCTCGCGCGTCAGCTGGCAGATTCTCTCTGGCGGCATCGTGGCACTGCATTCGGGCTGGCGTTTGTGATCTCTGCTGCAACCCACATCCTGCGGCTGACCCGGGCCGCCTTCGTGCTGGCGCGCGAAGGCGTGTTCGGCGTCGTCGATCCTTCGCTGGTGCCGCCGCCCGGCCAGCTCGCGATCAAGATCGCGCGGCTGATCGAGCGGCGTGGCGCCAAATCCGGCCCCCGGCTGTCGCGTGCGCTGGAGCGCATGGGCCCGGCCTATCTCAAGCTCGGCCAATTCCTCGCCACGCGACCTGACGTGGTCGGCGTCAGCCTGGCGCGCGATCTCGAAAGCCTGCAGGACCGGCTGCCGCCGTTCTCGCAGGCCGAAGCGGAAGTCACCATCGCGACCTCCCTGGAGCGGCCAATCCATCAGGTCTTCGCAAGTCTTGGGCCGCCGGTTGCGGCCGCGTCGATCGCGCAAGTGCATCGCGGCGAGGTGCTGCGCGATGGCGTTCCGCATGCGGTGGCCATCAAGGTGCTGCGGCCGAACGTCGCCGCGCGCTTCCGCCGCGATCTCTCCGACTTCTTCTTTGTCGCGCACAAGGCGGAGGCGCATTCCGCCGAGGCGCGGCGGCTGCGGCTGGTCGAGGTCATCAACACCATGTCGCGCTCGGTCGCGATGGAAATGGACCTGCGGCTGGAGGCAGCCGCGCTCTCCGAGATGGCGGAAAACACGGAGAGCGACCCGGATTTCCGGGTGCCGACGGTCGACTGGGACCGCACCGCGCACAATGTGCTGACCATGGAATGGATCGACGGCATCCCGCTGTCCGACCATGCGCGGCTGGAGCAGGCTAATGTCGACCTGCCGGATCTCGGCCGCAAGGTGATCCAGAGCTTTCTGCGCCATGCGCTGCGCGACGGCTTCTTCCACGCCGACATGCATCCGGGCAATCTGTTCCTCGGCGAGGACGGCAGGCTTGTCGCGGTCGATTTCGGCATCATGGGCCGGCTCGGCGCCAAAGAGCGGCGCTTCCTCGCCGAAATCCTGCTCGGCTTCATCACCCGCAATTATCGCCGGGTCGCCGAGGTGCATTTCGAGGCCGGCTACGTGCCCTCGCACCATTCGGTGGAGAATTTCGCGCAGGCCATCCGCGCCATCGGCGAGCCGATCCACAACCGCACTGCGGAAGAGATTTCGATGGCGCGGCTGCTGACGCTCTTGCTCGAGGTCACCGGCCTGTTCGACATGCGTACGCGGCCCGAGCTGATCCTGTTGCAGAAAACCATGGTCGTGGTCGAGGGCGTGGCGCGCAGCTTCAATCCACGGCTGGACATCTGGCGGGTGGCCGAGCCCGTGGTACGCGAATGGATCGAGCTCAACCTTGGCCCGGTCGGCCGGCTGCAGAGTGCAGCGACGGGCGCGGGCGAACTCGCGAGGGTGCTGGCGGGGCTGCCGACCATCGCGCTTCGCGCCGTGGCCGTGCTGGAGCAGCTCGAAGTCCTGACCCGCGAGGGCGTCCACATGTCGCCGGAGACGATCGCCGCCATGGGCCGCAGCGAGGGCAAGAAGAGCCGCTGGCGCACCATCGCGCTCTGGATCATTGCAGCGACCTTCATCGGCATCCTGATCGCGGTGACCAAGCTATGATTGCCAAGCCATGATTGCATTGCAATCACGTCAGTGATAGCATTGCTAGCACTGGTTCCTCCGGGAGCGCCGCCATGGCCAGCCTGACCATCCGCAAGCTCGACGACGCCATCAAGTCCTACCTGCGGCTGCGCTCGGCTAAGAACGGCCGCTCGGTCGAGGAGGAAGTCCGGGTCATTCTTCGGGAATATCTCGAAGGAAGCCCACTGCCATCGGGCGCGCCGCTGGCAAGCGCCGCCGAAGCCTCGGCAACGGCCCCGCAGCCCGCGCGTGATGCGGGCGAGGCCCGCATCACCCTCATCATCGGCGGCGGCATTGCCGCCTACAAATCGCTGGACCTGATCCGGCGCCTGAAGGAGCGGCGGATCCAGGTCCGTTGCGTGCTGACCAAGGCCGCACAGCAATTCGTCACGCCCTTGGCGGCCAGCGCGCTGTCGGGCGCGCGCAGCTATACGGATCTGTTCGATGCCGAGAGCGAATTCGACGCCGGCCATATCCGACTCGCCCGCGACTGCGACCTGATCGTGGTCGCGCCTGCGACCGCCGACCTCATGGCCAAGATGGCGAACGGCCATGCTGACGACCTCGCCACCGCCATCCTGCTCGCCGCCACCCGTCCCATCCTGCTCGCGCCGGCCATGAACCCGGCGATGTGGTCCAACGCGGCGACCCGCCGCAATGCCGAGCAGCTGCGCCGCGATGGCATCCATTTTGTCGGGCCCAATGCCGGCGAGATGGCGGAAGCGGGCGAAGCCGGCGTCGGCCGCATGGCCGAGCCGCTGGAAATCGCGGCGAGCGCCGAACGTTTCCTGCGACCCAAGCCACCGCAGCCGCTCGCGGGAAAACGCGTGCTGATTACCGCGGGCCCGACGCAGGAAGCGATCGATCCAGTGCGCTACATCTCCAACCGCTCATCGGGCAAGCAGGGTTTTGCGATAGCCGCCGCAGCGAGAGCCGCCGGTGCCGACGTCACCCTGATCACCGGCCCCGTCGAGCTCGACGATCCCAAGGGCGTCGCTGTCATTCATGTCGAATCGGCGCGGCAGATGCTCGACAAGGTCGAGGCGATGCTGCCCGCGGATATCGCGATCTTTGCTGCGGCCGTGGCCGACTGGCGTGTGGCGCATGAGGGCGGCCAGAAAATGAAAAAGACCGCCGGTCAGTTGCCAGCGCCGCTGCAGCTGGTCGAGAACCCGGACATCCTCGCGACCATCTCCAGGCTGAAGGAGAAGCGGCCGGGCCTTGTCATCGGCTTCGCCGCCGAGACCGAGCATTTGATCGACAACGCCAAGGCCAAGCTGAAGCGCAAGGGCTGCGACTGGATCGTCGCCAATGACGTCTCGCCCGCGACCGGCACCTTTGGCGGCGATCGCAACACCATCCATCTGCTGCGCCGGGAGGGCGGCGAGATCAGCGTCGACGACTGGCCGGTCATGACCAAGGACGAGGTCGCGGTCGCGCTGATCGCCCAGATCGTGGAAGCCTTGAGGACACCGGCATGAGCGCAGTCAAAGTCGAAGTCTTGCAACTGCCGCATGGCGCGGGCCTGCCGCTGCCGGCCTACCAGACCGCACATGCAGCGGGCCTCGATCTGCTGGCGGCCGTTGCCGAGGATGCGCCGGTCGTGCTTGAGCCCGGAAGATACGCGATGGTGCCCACGGGCCTGTCCATCGCGCTGCCCGATGGTTTTGAGGCCCAGGTGCGGCCACGCTCCGGGCTCGCCGCCAAACACGGCGTGACGGTGCTGAATGCACCGGGAACGATCGACGCAGATTATCGCGGCGAGGTCGCGGTGCTGCTGATCAACCATGGGAGCGCCCCCTTCACCATCCGCCGCAGCGAACGCATCGCGCAGCTGATCATTGCGCCTGTGGCGCAGGCGGAGCTTGTGCCGGTCGACGTGTTATCCTCCACCGAACGCGGCGCCGGCGGCTTCGGCTCGACGGGGCGCTAGACGCCCCGGCGGGTGGGTCAGTCTGCGGCGAAATCGATTCGGGCAAAACTACGGATTCATTTTCGTCGAAATGGAGCGTTTCTCGTTCCACTTTTTGCACAACAAGATTCACGTTCACGGTCTGGACTCTTACCCCTGGAGTCCCCCGGGCGATATTGTTCTCTGATTCGCGGGCTACGCGCGCGCACCACGCCACCCGCGACGGTCGCGGAATTTTTATCGTTTTGGGGCAATGATGTCAGGCGTAATCGCGGCGATGCGTCGGACGTTGCTGTCGTGCACGACGCTTGCACGCAGCAGCCTGATCGGCCTTGCCGCCGCAAGCCTGCTGCCGGCGGTCCCTGCGATGGCGGGCGACTTGCCCATCCTCCACGAACTTGCAGGCCTGTTCGGCTTCAATCGCCAGGAGATTGCGGTGCTGGCCACTGCGCTCGCGCTGCTCGGCTTCTCCGTGGTCTCGGCCATCCTCCTGATGCGCAGCCGCTTGTCGGCGGCACGCAACGAGGCGCGGCTGAAGGGCCGGATCAGGGAGCTGCAGGTACAGACCGACAGCTATCGTGCCCTGCTCTTTGCCGAGCCGCAGGTCCTGATCTCCTGGGCGGCCGGCGACAACCGCCCGCAAATCTCCGGCGACGTTTCGCTGCTCGTACAGCAAGACTCGCCGCAACGCCTGCTCGCCTTCGGAACCTGGCTGCCGCCGGAGCCGGCGCTACAGATGGACCATGCGGTCGACGCCTTGCGCGAGACCGGCGAAGGCTTCCTGCTCAATCTCACCACCAGCACCGGCCGCGCCATCGAGGCAATGGGCCGCGCCATTGGCGGGCAGGCCATCCTCCGCATTCGCGAGCTCTCGGGGCTCCGCCGCGAGCTTGCCGAAACCAATTTCCGCTTCAAGCGGCTTGCAGATGAGACCGAGATGCTGCGCGGCTTTGTCGCCGCCTCGCCTTGGCCGATCTGGACCAAGGGCGCCAAGGGTCTCACTTACGTCAACGAGGCCTATGCCCGGGCGACCGATGCCGCCAATGTCACTGACGCGATCAGCCGCAACCTCGAACTGCTCGACACGGCCGATCGCAGCGACATGGAGCGCACGCTGCATGGCGGCGCGGCTTTTACCGCGCGCCTGCCGATCGTCGCGAGCGGCGAGCGGCGCATCTATGACGTACGCGCGGTCAATATAGGCGAAGGCAGCGTCGGCATCGCCATCGATGCCAGCGAGACGGCTGCATTGCAGCAGGCCCTGGTGCGGATGGCGGATGCGCATCGCCGCACGCTCGACCAGCTCTCGTCAGGCGTCGCCGTGTTCGACGGTCAGCGCCGGCTTGCGTTCTACAACGACTCGTATCGGCGCCTCTGGGATCTTGAGACCAGTTTTCTCGATAGCCATCCCGACGATTCCAGTGTGCTCGACCGGCTGCGCGCATCTCGCAAGCTTCCCGAGCAGGCGGACTTCCGCGCCTGGAAAGCCAAGCTGCATGAGGCCTATCGCGCGGCCGAGACCGCCAAGGACACCTGGTTCCTGCCCGATGGCCGCGCCCTCTCCGTCGTCACCACGCCAAACCCGGAAGGCGGCGTCACCTATCTGTTCGATGATGTCACCGAGAGCCTGGATCTGGCGCGCCGCTTCGACGGCCTGATCCGCGTCCAGCGCGAGACGCTGGACAGCCTGGCCGAAGGCGTCGCCGTGTTCGGCAGCAATGGCAAGGCGCAATTGTTCAATCCGGCCTTTGCCAGGATGTGGAAGCTCTCGGCGGAGTCGCTGCGCGAGCAGCCGCATATCGATGCCGTCGCCGGCTGGTGCAAGCCGCTGTTCGACGAGGCTCGCACATGGCAGATCATCCGCGAGGCCATCACCGCGATCGAGAATCGGATCGACGTGCCGCTCAAGCTAGAGCGCAAGGACGGCAGCGTGCTCGATTGCATGCTCCGCCCGCTGCCTGACGGCGCGACCATGGTGACGTTCCAGGACATCACCGATACCGAGAATGTCGAGCGCGCCCTGCGCGAGCGCAACGAGGCGCTGGAAGCCGCCGGGCAGATGAAGATCGACTTCGTGCACCATGTGTCCTACGAGCTGCGCGCGCCGCTCACCACCATCATCGGCTTTGCGCATTTCCTCAGCGATCCCTCGACCGGGCCGCTGACGCCGAAGCAGGCCGAGTATCTCGACTATGTCACCAAATCGACCAACGCGCTGCTGGCGCTCACCAACAACATTCTCGATCTCGCCACGATCGATGCCGGCGCCATGCGGCTGGAGCTTGGACCTGTCGACGTCACCAAGGCAATCATGGCAGCGGCAGAAGGCATCCAGGACCGGCTCGCCACCGACCGCATCCACCTCAAGGTCGAGGTCGATCCCAAGATCGGCAGCTTCACCGGCGACGAGCGGCGGGTGGTGCAGGTGCTGTATAATTTGCTGGCCAATGCGGTCGGCTTCTCGCCACAGGACGGCACGGTCGTGGTCAGCGCTGCCAGGACCGAGCGCAGCGTGGTGTTCTCGGTCAGCGATTCCGGCCCCGGAATCCCGCCTGACATGAAGGACAAGATGTTCGACTGGTTCGAGAGCCGCTCCCATGGCTCGCGGCACCGCGGCGCCGGGCTCGGGCTCTCGCTGGTGCGCTCCTTTGTCGAGCTGCACGGCGGCAAGGTGCGGGTGGATTCGGTGGTCGGCAAGGGCACCATGGTCACTTGCGACTTCCCAACTGATCAGGCACAGCGTAACGCTGCGGAATGACGGAAACTGCCACTTTCTCTGTAACGCTGCCCAACGAGGCTGCGACCGCGCATCTGATGGCCGACCTGGCGCTGCTGGTGGGCGCCGGCGACGTCATTACCCTCACAGGCGATCTCGGCGCCGGCAAGACCACGGCGGCGCGGGCGATGATCCGCTATCTCGCCGATGACGAGGAGCTGGAGGTCCCGAGCCCGACCTTCACGCTGGTGCAGGCCTATGACCTGCCGTCGTTCCCGCTGCTGCACGCCGATCTCTATCGGATCAGCGATGCTTCCGAGCTGGAGGAGATTGGGCTGTCGCCTTTCCCCGACGGCACTGTGGTGCTGATCGAATGGCCGGAGCGCGCCGGCAACGCGCTGCCGTCTGATCGCATCGACATCGCCTTCAGCCACGCCAACGAGCTTGGCGCCGAGGCGCGCATCGCCGAGATCAGCGGCCATGGCAAGGCCGCGGCGCAAATCGCCCGGCTGCAATCGCTCGGACAATTCCTCGGCAGCGCTGGCTTCGGCGACGCCGCGCGCCGGCGCATGGCGGGCGATGCCTCGATCCGCTCCTATGCGCGGCTTGCCAAGGACGGCACGAGCTTCATCCTGATGAACTCGCCGCGGCGGCCGGACGGGCCGCCGATCTATGACGGCAAGCCCTATAGCGCGGCCGTGCATCTCGCCGAGGACGTCCGGCCCTTTGTCGCCATGGATACAGGCCTGCGCGCGCGCGGGCTCTCCGCGCCGGAGATTCATCACAGCGATCTTGAGCACGGCTTTCTGATCACTGAAGATCTAGGTCAGGCCGTTTTCTACGAGGGCGATCCGCCGCAGCCGATGCCGGACCGCTATGAGGTGGCGACCGACATGCTGGTGGCGCTGCATCGCGAGCCGCTGCCGCAGACCCTGCCGCTCACGGGTCACGCGGATTACGCCATTCCCGTGTTCGACACCGATGCATTGCTGGTCGAGATCGGCTTGATGCCGGATTGGTATCTGCCCGACCGCGGCCTGACACTGAGCGCATTGTCGCGCGACGAGTTCGTCACGATGTGGCGCGAGCTGCTGGATAAGTCGATCGAACCCGCGCGAACCTGGGTGCTCCGCGACTTCCACTCGCCCAATCTGATCTGGCTCGAGCAGCGCGACGGCATCAAGCGGGTCGGCCTGATCGACTTTCAGGATGCGGTGCTGGGCCCGCCGGCTTACGATTTGGTGTCGCTGCTGCAGGATGCCCGGCTTGACGTGCCGGAAATGCTCGAGCTCACGCTGCTGTCGCGCTACATCAAGGCGCGGCGCGCCGCGGACGAACGTTTCGACGCCGGCGCGTTTGCCGCGACCTATGCCATCATGTCGGCGCAGCGCAACACCCGCCTGCTCGGCACCTTCGCTCGCCTCAACCGCCGCGACGGCAAGCCGCAATATCTCCGTCACCAGCCGCGGATCTGGACCTATCTGACACGCTCGCTGGAGCACCCTGCGCTCGCCTCCATCAAAGCCTGGTACGCCACCCACGTCCCGCCGCCGGGTTCGTGAGTTTTACGGCCTGTTAGCCATCGCCCCGGTAATCTTTGCCCGGCGCCCATCTCGATCCGTCATTCTGAGGTGCGAGCGGAGCGAGCCTGGAGGGAGGAACGGCCCAGATCTCAATTGCGGGACCGTCGGCCCTTCGAGGCGGAGCGAGCGGCCTCCTCAGGGTAACGGAGATAGTCGGGCGGCTAATTCCTTGGGTTCCGGAGCGGATGATGGCGAGCAGTGATCAGCGCAATGACGGCCGCGTCAAATTCGAGCGCGGCATCCCGGCGTTCATGATGGCGATCGACGGGACCTGGCGGCGCAACTGCATCATGGAGGACATCTCGGAGATCGGCGCCAAGCTGACGGTGGAAGGTTCCGTCGAGGGCCTGCATTTGAAGGAATTTTTTCTGCTGCTGTCCTCGACCGGACTCGCCTACCGCCGCTGCGAGTTGTCCTGGGTCAATGGCGACCAGATCGGCGTGAGCTTCATCAAGCAAGGCGGAAAGAAGAAAAAGACCGCGCGGCAGACAGCGGCTGACGCGTAACGGCCGGTCTTACAACCGTCATCTCGGCCCGTTAAGGCAGCGCGAATCGGACCGTTATGCGAATCAGCGTGTTATAGTCGATCGAATCGCAGATCCCGTTCAAGACATCCCGCCAACCACCCCGGAGAGCATCCCGAATATGCCGGTCAAGCCTACCAAAGCCATGGTCCTCGCCGCAGGTCTCGGCCTGCGCATGCGCCCGCTCACCGAGCGGATGCCGAAGCCGCTGGTCGAGGTCGCGGGCCGGCCGCTGCTTGATCACGTGCTGGACAAGCTGACCGAGGCTGGTGTCACGGAGGCCGTGGTCAATGTGCACTATCTGCCCGACCAGATCATCAGTCACCTCGCCTCGCGAGAGCATCCGCGCGTCATTATCTCGGATGAGCGCGACAAGGTGCTCGGCACCGGCGGCGGCGTGGTCAAGGCGCTGCCCGAGCTCGGAGACACGCCGTTTTTCCACGTCAATTCCGACACGCTGTGGATCGACGGCGTGCGCTCCAACCTGACGCGGCTCGCAGAAACCTTCGACCCCGCGCGCATGGATATCCTCTTGTTGATGGCGCCGACCGCGAGCAGCATCGGCTATAACGGCAACGGCGACTACGCCATGCTGCCGGATGGCGCCTTGCGCAAGCGGCGTGAGAACCAGGTGGTGCCGTTCGTCTATGCCGGTGCCGCGATCATCTCGCCGGCGATTTTTGCCGATGCCCCCAAGGGCGAATTCTCGCTGACGAAGATGTTCGACCGCGCCAATGAAGCCGAGCGCCTGTTCGGCCTGCGCCTCGACGGCGTCTGGATGCATGTCGGAACCCCTGACGCCATTGCCGCCGCCGAAGAGGCGTTCCTGGAGAGCGTGGCGTAAGAGGTCTGTCGCCGCGCCAGACCGATCCGATGAGCGCCGATACCGAACCCACCGGCTCCGAGACAGGCCTCACCGCTCAGCTTTGCCAAGCGGCCGTCGCGCATCTTCGCGCCGGTCGCCATCAGGATGCCGAGTTTTGTTGCCGCCGCGCGCTGGCGCGCGACAGTGAGCATGCGGATGCGCTCCACCTCCTGGGCGTTGTCGCCGCCCATGCCGGGCAGCACGGCGAGGCCGTGGACTTGATCTCACGCGCGATCCGGCGCGAACCACGTCATGATTATCTGCGCAGCCTTGGCACTCTGCTCCTGCAGCAGGGCCGACAGACCGACGCGCTGGAGCTGTTCGATCGGTCGGTGCAGCTTCACCCGGACAGCGCAGAAGCTTGGCGCGATCTCGGCAACGCGCTGGTCAGGGTCGAGCGCCGCAGCGATGCGCTCGGCTGTTTTCGTGAAGCCGTGCGGCGCGACGCCGGCGACTGGAATGCCGCCAGCAAGGCAGGCGTCCTGCTGTACGAGGCCGGGCAGCTCGATGACGCCCTCGCCTATTTCAACCTCTGCGACGGCGTGCAGCCAAACCACGGTCCAACACTCTACATGCGTGCGCGCGCGCTGCACGATCTGCAGCGGTTTACCGAGGCGCTGGCCGACAATGAGCGCGTGTACGCGCTCGAACCCGACAACGCCATCGTCTGTCACAACGCCGGCAACATCCTGCGCACGCTCGGCCGCGACGCGGAGGCGCTGATCTGGCTGGACCGATCGCTGGCGCTGCGCCCAGGCTCCGCGGCGACCCTCGCTGAAAAAGGGCTTGTGCTTACGGCGCTGCATCGTTTCGAACAGGCGATCGCTGCCTTCGAGCAGGCGATCGCCCTCGATCCGAACCATGTGGCGGCGGAATGGAATCTGGCGCTGCTGCAGCTCTTGCTTGGGGATTTCAGGGCCGGCTTTCGCGGGCGTGAGGCGCGCTGGAGGATTCCTGCGTTTTCCCATATCTACCCGTCGCTGTCACAACCGGTGTGGCTGGGCGAAGGCGACATCGCGGGCAAGACCGTCCTGGTCTGCGCCGAGGAAGGCTTCGGCGACACCCTGCAATTCGTACGCTATGTGCCCCTGCTGGCCGCGCGTGGCGCGCGCGTCGTGCTGGTGGTGCAGGATGCACTGCATCCGCTGCTGAAGAGCATGGCGGGCGCCGCGCAATGTCTGCCGCGCTCGGCCGTTCCATTGCCCGCCTTCGACCTGCATTGCCCGATCTCGAGCCTGCCGCTCGCGTTCGGAACTACGCTCGATACGATCCCGTCGGAGCCCTATCTGCAAAAGCCGGCAAGCGAGCGCGTCCGCAGCTGGGACGAGCGCCTCGGCCCACATGAGCGCTTGCGCGTCGGCCTGGTGTGGTCCGGCAATCCGAACCATGGCAACGATCGTAACCGCTCGATCCCATTCCCGATGCTGGCGCGCATCCTCAATGTCGACGCCACATTCATCAGCCTGCAAAAGGACGTGCGCGCGGAGGACCAGGCGGGCCTCGCGCGAAGTGGGGTCATCGACCTCGCAGCGCATCTCACGGATTTCGCCGACACCGCAGCGTTGATCTGCTGCCTCGATCTCGTCATTTCAGTCGACACCAGCGTCGCCCATCTCGCCGGCGGATTGTCGTGTCCGACCTGGATCCTGCTGCCCTACACGCCGGATTACCGCTGGCTGCTCGACCGCAACGACAGCCCCTGGTATCCGAGCGTGCGCCTGTTCCGCCAGGACGAGAGCCGCGATTACGGGACTGTGCTCGAGCGCGTACGCGCCGAGTTGAGCGAGCTTTGTAGGATGGCTAGAGCGCTGTAAACCCATCAAACTCTCCCCACAGACCGTCATTCCGGGGCGATGTGCAGCATCGAACCCGGAATGACGGCGTATGCGGAAGCGCGATGGGTTTCGCTCCGCTCTACCCATCCTACACCGTGCGACAAACATCCCCGTTTTCCCCGATGGTCATGGTCGCCCGACCATGACCAATCCGCGATCCATCCCTATATTCGCGACGACATCGAATCAGGTTCCTCATGCGCGTCTTCAGCGTTCCCTTGTCCGTGCCGTTCCTGCGCAGCGTCATTGCGGCGCTGATCGACGGCCGGCTGGTCGAAGGCTTCGAAGTGCGCAACGATCCGGCGCGGCTCGCAGAAGCGACGCTGTACCTGCCGACCCGCCGCGCGGTGCGGGTGGCGCGCGAGGTGTTCCTCGACGAATTGGCAAGCGATGCGGCGGTGCTACCGCGCATCGTGCCGCTTGGCGATATCGACGAGGACGAGCTTGCCTTTGCCGACGAAGCCGCCGCGCTCGGCGGCGCGCCGCTGGAGATCCCGCCGCGGCTCGGCGAGCTGGAGCGGCGCCTGACGCTCGCGCGGCTGGTCGCGGCCTGGGCCAAGGGTGAGGTGCTGGCTCCGCTGGTGGTCGGCGGCCCCGCCTCGACATTGTCGCTCGCGGCCGATCTCGCCCGGCTGATGGACGACATGGTGACGCGCGACGTGCCGTGGGACGCCCTCGACGCGCTCGTGCCTGACAATCTCGATCAATATTGGCAGCATTCGCTGCAGTTCCTGCAGATCGCACGCAAGATGTGGCCGGATTATCTCGCCGAGGTCGGCAAGATCGAACCTGCCGCCCGGCGCGATTTCCTGATCGCCGCAGAAGCGAGGCGGCTGAGCACGCATCACGCCGGCCCGGTGATCGCGGCAGGATCGACCGGCTCCATGCCGGCCACCGCGAAATTCCTGCATGCAGTGGCGAAGCTTCGCAATGGCGCGGTGGTGCTGCCGGGGCTCGACACCGACCTCGACGAGGAGGCCTGGACAACCATCGGCGGCGTGAAGAATGCGGCTGGAATGTTCGAGCTTCATCCCGCCTCCAACCATCCGCAATTCGCGATGCATGCGCTCTTGCGCCGCTTCGGCATTGCGCGAGGCGACGTGGAGATCCTGTCTTCGCCTCGACCCGCCGGCCGCGAGATGCTGCTGTCGGAAGCAATGCGCCCCTCGCACGCGACCGACCATTGGCACGAGCGGCTGCAGCAGCCGGACGTGGCCGCGCGCATCACGGCCGGCATACAGAAGCTCGCGGTGATCGAAGCTCCAAACCCGGAAATGGAGGCGCTGGCGATCGCGGTCGCGATGCGCGAGGCACGGCATCTGCAGAAATCCGCGGCGTTGGTGACCCCGGATCGCGCACTGGCGCGACGCGTCATGGCGGCGTTGTCGCGCTGGAATCTCGATTTCGACGATTCCGGCGGCGAGGCGCTGATCGAGACGTCGGCCGGCATCTTTGCCCGCCTTGCCGCCGAAGCGGTCACGCGCGGCCTCGAGCCGCCGACGCTGCTCGCGCTGTTGAAGCATCCGCTGTGTCGGCTCGGCGCTGCGGCGGCCAGCTTTGAGCCCGCGATTGAAGCGCTGGAGCTCGCGGTGCTGCGCGGCACGCGGCCGCAGCCTGGCAGCAGCGGGCTCGCAAGAGAGTTCGATCGCTTTCGCGGCGAGCTCGGCAAGCTCAACCGCGAGGAACCCTCCGCGCTGCATCGCGCCGAGCAGCGGGCCCGGCTGAGAGACGACCAGCTCGATGGCGTCAGTGCGCTGATTGCACGACTCACGGCGGCGCTGGCGCCATTGGAGGGCTTGGGAGGCCAGAAGCCGCCCAGACAATATGACTTCGCCGAGCTGGCCCAGCGCCATCGCGACATGCTGATCGAGCTGTCGCGCGACGAGAACGGGGTTGCGCTTGTCTTCGAGGGGCAGGACGGGCTCGCGCTCGCGGCCGCTTTCGACGATCTGCTCGCCGAGCAGCGCCGCAGCGGACTGACGCTGCAGCTGCCAGACTATCCGGAGGTGTTCCAGACCGCTTTCTCCGATCGGGCAGTCCGCCGTCCCGAGAAGATCGGCGCCACCCTGCATATTTACGGCCCGCTGGAATCGCGGCTGATGCAGGCCGACCGCGTCATCTTGGGCGGGCTGATCGAGGGCGTGTGGCCGCCGGCGCCGCGGATGGATCCCTGGCTCAGCCGGCCGATGCGGCACGAGCTCGGCCTCGATTTGCCGGAGCGGCGCATCGGCCTCTCCGCGCATGACTTTGCGCAGCTGCTCGGCGGCGAGGAGGTGATCCTCAGCCATTCCGCCAAGGCGGGCGGCGCGCCGGCGGTCGCGTCGCGCTTCCTGCACCGGCTGGAGGCGGTCGCAGGCCAGGCGGCATGGGACGCGGCGACCGTAAGAGGCGCGCACTATGTCCGCTTTGCCGAGGAGCTCGACCGGCCGGAGAGAGTGTCGCCGATCGGCCAGCCCGAGCCAAGGCCGCCGCGGGCGACGCGGCCGCAAAAGCTGTCGGTCACCGCAATCGAGGACTGGCTGCGCGATCCCTACACCATCTATGCCAGACACATTCTCCGGCTTGAGCCCCTCGATCCCGTCGACATGCCGCTGTCGGCGGCCGACCGCGGCTCGGCCATCCACGATGCGATCGGCGAGTTCACCCGCGAATTCGCGACCCAACTTCCCGACCGGGCGGCAGACATGCTGCGCCAGATCGGCAACCGATATTTCGCGCCGCTGATGGAGCGCCCCGAAGCGCGCGCGCTGTGGTGGCCGCGCTTTCAGCGCATCGCGACCTGGTTCGCCGAATGGGAGAGCGCGCGGCGCGACAACATCGATAGCATCGATGCCGAGATCATGGGCGAGATCACGATCCCCCTCGACAATGACCGCTCATTCCGCCTCATCGCGCGCGCCGACCGCATCGAGCGCCGCCGTGACGGCACTTATGCCATTCTCGACTACAAGACCGGCCAGCCGCCGACGGCCAAGCAGGTGCGGATGGGCCTGTCGCCGCAGCTGACGCTGGAAGCCGCGATTTTGCGCGAGGGCGGCTTTCCGAACATCGCAGGCGGTGGCTCGGTTGGCGAATTGGTCTATGTCCGCCTCTCCGGCAACAATCCACCGGGCGAAGAGCGGAGCCTCGAGCTCAAGATCAGGCCGAGCGACACGCCGCAGCCGCCCGACCAGGCCGCCAATTATGCGCGCGAGCAGCTCGAAATTCTCATCCGCAGGTTTGAGGATGAGAACGAGCCCTATCGCTCGCTGAACCTGCCGATGTGGAGCAACCGCTACGGCAGCTATGACGACCTCGCCCGCATCAAGGAGTGGTCGGCGGCGGGTGGACTGGGGATCGAGGAATGGTGAAGGCGCCGCGTCCCATCCCCGATGCAGTCCGCGCCGCACAGAAGCGCGCCTCGGACCCCGAAGCCTCGGCCTTCGTCTCGGCCAATGCCGGCTCGGGCAAGACCCACGTTCTGGTGCAGCGGGTGATCCGGCTGTTGCTGTCGGGCGTGCCGCCGGAAAAGATCCTCTGCATCACCTTCACCAAGGCCGCCGCCGCCAATATGGCCGAGCGCGTGTTCTCGACCCTCGGCCATTGGGTGAGGCTGGACGATGCCGCGCTTGATGCCGCGATCCGCGAAGCCGGCATTCCCCATCCCAATGCGCGGCTGCGCAACGCCGCCCGCAAATTGTTCGCCAGCGCGCTGGAGACGCCGGGCGGATTGAAGGTGCAGACGATTCACGCGCTCTGCACCCGGCTGTTGCAGCAATTCCCGTTCGAGGCCAACGTCCCGGCGCGCTTTGCCGTGCTCGACGACCGCGACCAGGCTGAAATGATGGAGCGCGCCAATCTTGCCGTGTTTCTCGATGCCTCCCGCGATCCACAGAGCGCCACCGGCCGTGCGCTGCTGACGGCCATGGCGAGCGCGGCCGACGTCACCTTCAAGGACGTGGTGCGCGAGGCCTGTCTCTCCCGCGATCATTTCATGCGCTGGACCGATGCGGCTGGCAGCGCTGAAGCGGCGGCCGCGCAGGTGGCTGCGGCGCTTGGCGTCACGCTCGATGACTCGATCGAGGACGTAGAGCGCGAGATTCTGGATGGTCCCTATCTGCCGCGCCGGCGCTGGCAGGACATCGCCGCCGCGCTTGATACCGGCAGCAGGACCGACCAGAAACAGGCCGACCAGCTGCGCGAGGCGTTGAAATTCTCCGGCGCCGCGCAGGTCGACGAATATCTCTGCGTGTTCCTGACCGACGAGCGCGCGCCACGCGCCTCCGTCATCACCAGGAAATTTGCCGATGCGAACCCCAGCGTCGCCCGCCTGTTCGAGGCCGAAGTGCAGCGCCTGCCGCCCTTGATCGAAACGCGCCGAGCGATCGCGGTGCGCGACCGCACCTCGGCGCTGCTGCATATCGCGACCGCCGCGGCCGCGCATTACCGGCGCGAGAAGGACGAGCGTGGACTGCTGGACTACGAGGACCTGATCGACAAGACCCTCGCCATGCTCGGTCGCTTCTCCGCAGGATGGGTGCATTACAAGCTCGATCGCGGCGTCGACCATGTGCTGATCGACGAGGCGCAGGACACGAGCCCCAAGCAATGGGACATTGTGGCGCATCTGATCGACGAGTTCACCTCGGGCGCGGGCGCCCGCGAGGGGCTCACCCGCACGATCTTTGCCGTCGGTGACGAGAAGCAGTCGATCTTCTCCTTCCAGGGCGCGGCCCCGCGCGAATTCGCCGAGCGCCGGCGTGAGCTGAAGAAGCGGTTCGAACATGCCGGCCTGAAGTTCGACCCGGTGTCCTTCACCTATTCGTTCCGCTCGGGGCCTGCGATCCTGCAATCCGTCGATCACGTGTTCCGCGATCCACAGATCTACGGCAGCATTCATGCGGAGAACGCCTATCCGGTGCATGAATCGCTCGGCGATGCCGGGCCCAGCCTGATCGAGTTCTGGGATCTGGCTGAAGCCGACAGACGCAACGAGATCGAAGGCTGGCGCGCGCCGTTCGACGGCGTCTCCGCGACCAGCCCGGAAGTGAAACTCTCGCGCCGCATCCAGGCCGAGATCAAGCGGCTGATCGCGAGCGGCACGCTCACCGGCCATGAAGGCGCGCGGCGCCCGCTGCGCTACGGCGATGTGCTGATCCTGGTGCGGCGCCGCGGCAACATTTTTGATGCGGTGATCCAGGCGCTCAAGCACGCCAATATCCCCGTCGCCGGCGCCGACCGGCTGAAGCTGACCGAGCACATCGCGATCATCGACCTGATGAACCTCGCCGACGCGCTGCTGCTGCCACAGGACGATCTGGCGCTTGCGGTGGCGCTGAAGAGCCCGCTGTTCGGCCTGTCCGATGACGACCTGTTCACGCTCGCCCATGAGCGCAAGGGATCGCTGCGGCAGGCGCTGTCGCAGCACGCGGCAGACAACGCCAAGATCAAGGAGGCGCTCGACCGGCTCGAGCAATGCCAACGCCGCTTTGTGCAGGACACGCCATTTGCGTTCTATGCCTGGCTGCTCGGCGGCGATGGCGGCCGCAAGCGCTTCCTGCGGCGGCTCGGGCACGAGGCCAATGACGCGCTCGATGAGTTCCTCGAACTCGCGCTGAACTATGAGCGCAAGGCGCCCGCCTCGCTGCAGGGATTTGTCGCCTGGCTGCGCGCCGCCGACACCGAGGTGAAGCGCGACATGGAGATCTCTCGCGACGAGGTGCGCGTGATGACCGTGCACGGCGCCAAAGGGTTGGAAGCCAGCGTCGTCTTCCTGGTCGACACCACCTCCTCGCCGTCAGACACCCAGCGGCTGCGGCTCATCCATCTGTCGGATGGCAGAGGCGGCAAGGTCGTGGTCTGGGCTGGCCGCAAGGCCGAGGATCCCGCGCCCGTGGCACAGGCCCGCCAGGCGATGCTCGCCGACACGGAGGACGAATATCGCCGCCTGCTCTATGTCGCCATGACCCGCGCGGCGGACCGCCTGATCGTCGGGGGCTGCATGCCCGGCAACATGAACAGCGTACGCCGCAACTCGTGGTACGACCTGATCGAGAAGGGGCTCAGCCAATCCGGCTTGACGGAGCAAACGATCGAAACGCCGGATGGTCCGGTCAAGCGGTTTTCGCGCGCGGCTGACGAGCTGGCCGTGGCAGGCGCGCCGGCCGTCGCGGCGCGGAGCGCGGCGAGCGCGTTGCCTGACTGGCTGCTGACGCGGCTCCCGACGCGCGCCTCCTCCGACAATCTGCTGCGTCCCTCGGATGCAGGTGGCGCAAGCCGCGGTGTCAAGGCCGGCGAGTCGCTGCTGGAGCGCTCGCGTGCCATGGAGCGCGGCACCCTGGTGCATCGGCTGCTGCAGTCCCTGCCCGATCTCGCCGCGACCAGGCGCGGCGACGCCGCGCGCACCTATCTCGCCCGCAACGCCATTGGCTGGAGCGAGGCCGAGCGCAACGAGCTGGCCGAGAACGTGCTGGCGCTGATCGATAATCCGCGTTTTGCAGCCGTGTTCGCAACGGGCAGCCGGGCCGAGGTCTCGATCGTCGGCCGGCTGGACCTGCCGGGACGGCCGCTGGTCTCCGGCCAGATCGACCGGATGGTCGTGACGGACGGTGAGGTCCTGATCATCGACTTCAAGACCAACCATGCCCCGCCAGGCAACGCGGCCGACGCGCCGCCGGTCTATGTTCGTCAATTGGCGCTTTACCGGGCCGTTCTGGAGAAGCTTTATCCCCAGCGAACCGTCCGGGCAGCGCTGCTTTGGACCGAAACACCTGATTTCATGGAGATTTCTGCTCCCGCGCTGGACGCGGCACTGGCATCCCTGGATCGCGGTGGGCAGCCCGCTTGACCCGGCAACACCCCGTTCATAGGTTTCAACCCATGATCCCGGGCGCGATTCTTCCTCTCCAAACGCCCTCTCTCCAACCAAACGAGGTATTGCCATGGCCGTTGGTAAAGTTTCTGACGCCGATTTCGAAAGTGAAGTGCTCAAGGCGTCCGGCCCGGTGGTTGTCGATTTCTGGGCCGAATGGTGCGGCCCCTGTCGCATGATCGCACCCGCGCTCGACGAGATCGCCGGCGCCATGGGCGACAAGGTCAAGATCGTGAAGCTCAATGTCGACGAGAGCCCGAAGACGGCGTCGAAATACGGCGTGATGTCGATTCCGACCTTGATGATCTTCAAGGGCGGCGAGATGGCCTCCCGCCAGGTCGGCGCCGCGCCGAAGGCGAAGCTGCAGCAGTGGATTTCCGGCGCGGTCTGAGCCCCCACTGCCAAAGCTGCAATAAATTCGAACAACGGCCGGCGAACAGCCGGCCGTTTGCGTTGAAAGGACAGGTCTCGCGTTTCAAAGAGTTCCGTCCTTGGCCCGCGCCCGTCGCAAAACCTCTCTCCCGCAAGCTGTCCATGAGGCGATGGAGGCCCGTTCCGTGGACGCGATCCCGAAGGGTAGCGATTGGCAATACGAGCCGAAATGGGACGGCTTCCGCTGCCTGCTCACCCGGCATGGCGACGTGGTCGACCTCTGCTCCAAATCCGGCGAGGAGCTGACGCGCTATTTCCCCGAGCTGGTGGAAGCAGCGTTACGCCTGAAGACCACCTCGTTTGAGCTCGATGGCGAGATCGTCGTGCCGCATGGCAACAGCTTTTCGTTCGACGACCTGTTGCAGCGGATTCATCCGGCCGCCAGCCGGGTGGAGAAGTTGTCGCAAGAGACACCCGCGTTGTTTGTCGCGTTCGATCTGCTCGCGAACGGCAGGCAGGACATCGCCGCCGAGCCGCTGAGCGAACGGCGGCCGGCGCTGGAGGCGTTTGCGAAGGCGAGTTTCAAAGCCAATCCGCGCTTCAGCCTGTCGCCGGCCACCACGAGCTACGCTACTGCGCAAAAATGGCTGGCGCGTTCCGGCAACGGCTTCGACGGCGTGATTGCCAAGCGCCGCGACCTGCCCTACCAGGCCGGAAAACGCGACGGCATGCAGAAGATCAAGAAATTCCGCAGCGCCGATTGCGTCATTGGCGGCTTCCGCTACGCGACCCACAAGATCGGAGACAGAAAGGTCGTCGGCTCGCTGCTGCTGGGCCTCTACGACAACGCCGGCCTGCTGCACCATGTCGGCTTCACCTCCGCCATCAAGCGCGACGAGAAGCTTGCGCTTACCGACAAGCTGGAAGCGTTGATCGCCTCGCCCGGCTTCACCGGCAATGCGCCGGGCGGCCCCAGCCGCTGGTCGACCGAGCGCTCGGCGCAATGGTGTCCGCTGAAACCGAAGCTCGTGATCGAAGTCTGCTACGACCATTTCTCCGGCGAGCGCTTCCGCCACGGCACATCCATCCTGCGCTGGCGCCCGGACAAGGCGCCGAAGCAATGCACCTTCGAGCAGCTGAAGCAGAAGGCCGCCGATCCGATGAAGCTGCTCGCCGCCTGACCATCCCCGCTGCCTCTGCGCAAACGCTCCGCCATTTGTGGCCGAAGGCATGCGCGACAGCGCTGCCGGGGGGGGCGCGAATAGGAACCAATGCGGCCGGCTCGGATTGAAGCCGCGTATCGCCGCAACCGTTCGGCGCAGCGGGAGACGAGGTCAGTGCCTCGAGCAAAATGAGTGCGGAGCTGTTCCATGTGGATTCGTAGATTGCACGGTTCGGATTTGTTCGTCGGCGCGGCGGCTTGCGCCGTTTGTATCGGCTTGACGCTCTCGGCTTCTGCTGCGGCGCGCCATGGAAAGTCAGCCAATGCGAACCAGCAGTTCATGACCGAGGCGATCCAGGGCGATCTGGCGGAGGTCAACATGGGCAAGCTCGCCCAGCAAAAAGGTCAGTCCGATCGCGTCAAGCAGTACGGCCAGATGCTTGAACAGGACCACTCCGAACACCTGCAGAAGGCGCAGCAGATCGCCAGCCAGGATGGCCTCAAGGCCCCGTCGGAGCCGAACGCCATGCAACAGAGCATGTATCAGAAGCTCAGCAGCATGCCGGCCGGTAAATTCGACGCGGCCTTCTCCCGCGACATGGTGCGCGACCGCGAGAAGGATATCGCCAAATATCGCAAGGAAGCGAACTCCGGTTCGCCCCTGGCCGATTTTGCCAAGCAGACCTTGCCGGTGCTGCAGAAGCATTTGCAGAATGCCGAGGCCCTGACGTCCAACCGCGCGGCCAGCAAATAGAACCGATGCACCGAATGCCGGCCCGCGGTCGCTTCACACGGGCGGCGTGCCGTTGATCGCGAGCACGGGGCCGGCGAGATAGAGCGAGCCCGTGATCAGGATGCGCGGCGGCACCTCGTAGGCGAGGCGGGCGATTGCGCGGAGTGCAGCTTCCACCCCCTCGGCAATGTCCACGCGCATGCCGAGCGCGCGGGCGGCATCCGCGAGCTTCTCCGGCGGCATGGCGTTGTCCTGGTCGGGGATCGGCACCGCGATGATGTGCCGCGTCAGCCCGGCGAAATTGGCGAGAAACGCGCTCGCATCCTTGTTCGCCATCATGCCTGCGATCACCACCAGCGGGCGCGACACGCGCTCCTCGAGATCGCCGAGTGCGGCCGCCGCGACGCGGCCGCCTTCGGCATTGTGGCCGCCGTCGAGCCAGATCTCCGAGCCTTGTGGTCCCTGCGCCACCAGCGCGCCCGAGGACAGGCGCTGCATCCGCGCCGGCCATTCGGCATTGACGACGCCGATCTCGAATGCGCGGTGCGGAATCTTCAACCGATCGATCGCGCGCAGCGTGGCGATCGCCAGCCCCGCATTGTCGAACTGATGCCGCCCGAACAGCTTTGGCGCGGCGAGATCCATCAGGCCGCGCTCGTCCTGATAGACCAGCCGGCCATGCTCCACGCTGACATGCCATTGCTGGCCGGCGGCGTATATCGGCGCGCGCATCAGCCGCGCCTGCCTCTCGATCACCTGCATCGCGTCCGGCTGCTGCTCGGCGCAAACGACCGGCACACCGCGCTTGGTGATCGCCGCCTTCTCGCCCGCGATCGACGTCAAGGTCGGCCCCAGGAAATCCATGTGGTCCATGCTGATCGGCGTCAGCACCGACGCAAGCGGCTGCGCGACGACATTGGTCGCGTCGAGCCGCCCGCCGAGTCCGACCTCCAGCAGCACCACGTCAGCCGGATGCTGCGCAAACAGATGGAAGGCCACTGCGGTCTTGGCCTCGAAAAAGGTGATCGGTGCACCGGCATTGACGGCCTCGCAATGCGCAAAGGCGGCGCACAACTCGTCATCCGTGGCGAGCCGTCCGCCGCCGACCCGACCAATGCGAAAGCTTTCGTTGATCCGCACCAGATAGGGCGACGTGTAGGTGTGGACGCGCAGGCCGGCTGCTTCCAGGATCGCGCGCAAATAGGCCACCGTCGAGCCTTTGCCATTGGTCCCGGCGACATGGATCACCGGCGCCAGCCTGGTTTCGGGATGACCCAACCGCGCCAGCAGGCCCTCGATCCGACCGAGGGTGAGGTCGATCTTTTTCGGATGCAGCGCGGAGAGCCGCGCGATCAGTTCGCCAAGCGGCGCCCGCGGGGGTTCGGCGGCTACGTTCACGCTTCGTCGTCGGCTGGCGCGACATCGGGCGCCGCTACGATTGTGGCCGGCTCCGGAACCAGCGGCGCCGCCTTCGGCGTGCTCGGCGCAGCCGGCGACTTGGTCAGAAGGCGGAGCAGGCGGGCCAGCGTCGGCCGCAGATCATGGCGATGCACGACCATGTCGACCATGCCATGGTCCTTGAGATATTCGGCGCGCTGGAAGCCTTCCGGCAGCTTCTCACGGATGGTCTGCTCGATCACGCGTGCGCCGGCAAAGCCGATCAGCGCGCCCGGCTCGGCGATCTGCACGTCACCCAGCATGGCGTAGGAGGCGGTGACGCCGCCGGTGGTGGGATTGGTGAGCACGACGATATAGGGCAGCCGCGCCTCGCGCAGCATCTGCACGGCCACCGTGGTGCGCGGCATCTGCATCAGCGACAGGATGCCTTCCTGCATCCGCGCGCCGCCGGATGCCGCAAAGACGATGAACGGCGATTTCTTCTCGACCGCAAGCTCCATGCCGCGGACGATGGCTTCGCCAGCGGCCATGCCGAGCGAGCCGCCCATGAAATCGAAATCCTGCACGGCGATCACCACCGCCGCGCCTTCCAGCTTGCCGTAACCGACTTTCACGGCGTCGTTGAGATTGGTGCGGGCGCGGGCATCCTTAATGCGGTCCGCATAACGCTTCTCGTCGCGGAATTTGAGCGGATCGGGCGTCACCTCCGGCAGCGCGACGTCGAACCAGGTCTCGTTGTCGAAGATCGACTTCAACCGCGCCACGGCGCCCATGCGCATGTGGTAGTTCGATCCGGGAATGACGAACTGGTTGGCCTCGACGTCCTTGTAGAACACGAGCTGCCCGGAATCGGGGCATTTGATCCACAAATTCTCCGGCGTTTCCCGCCGCAGCATGTTGCGGATTTTCGGCCGGACCACATTGGTGAGCCAGTTCATGTCTTGCTCCGGTTCGCGATTCGCGAAGCGATCGCTCCTGACTATATGGCGGCCGGGCTCAAGCCCGGCAAGCCGCCCCTAACGTCGCATATAGCCTATTCTGCGGCCTGTTGCGCGCCCCTGACACCTTGCGCCAGCGCCGCCGCCAGATCGGCCACGGCGTTCACGGTCCCGGCCGTGGCGCGGCCGTCGGCATCGAGGCTGCCGCGCAACGCGTCGACCAGCGCGGTGCCGACCACCGCGCCATCGGCACGCTCGGCAATGGCCCGCGCCGCCTGAGGCGTGCGGATGCCGAAGCCGACGCAGACCGGCAGGTTGGTATGCCGCTTGATGCGCGCCACCGCCGCGCCAACGGCGTCGGAATCCGCCGCCGCGGCGCCGGTGATGCCGGTGATGGAGACGTAGTAGACAAAGCCCGAGGTGTTGGCGAGCACCGCCGGAAGCCGCTTGTCGTCGGTGGTCGGCGTCGCCAGGCGAATGAAATTGAGCCCGGCTTTCAGCGCGGGCACGCAGAGCTCGGTGTCTTCCTCCGGCGGCAGATCGACGATGATCAGCCCGTCGACGCCGGCGGTCCTGGCGTCAGCCAGAAACTTGTCGACGCCATAGATGTAGATTGGATTGTAGTAGCCCATCAGCACCAGCGGCGTCGCCTCGTCGTCCTTGCGAAAGCCGCGCACCAGCTCCAGCGTCTTCTTCAGCGTCATGCCGGCATTGAGCGCGCGCAGGCCCGCGGCCTGGATCGACGGGCCATCGGCCATCGGATCGGTGAAGGGGATCCCGAGCTCGATGATGTCGGCGCCCGCCCTCGGCAGCGCCTTGATCAGCTCAAGCGACGTCTCCGGATCGGGATCGCCGGCCATCAGGTAGGTCACGAAAGCGGAGCGGCCCTCGCGCCTGAGCTTCTCAAACCGTGCACCGATGCGAGTGGCCATCACGTCTTCCCCCGCAGGATGTCGCCGACCTGCGGGACGTCCTTGTCGCCGCGGCCGGAGAGATTCACCACCATCAAATGATCCCTGGGCCGCTTGGGCGCGAGTTCCGTTACCTTGGCGATCGCATGCGCCGGCTCCAGGGCCGGGATGATGCCTTCGAGCCGCGACAGCAGCTGGAACGCGGCCAGCGCCTCGTCATCGGTTGCCGACAGATAGTTCACGCGGCCGACTTCATGCAGCCAGGAATGCTCCGGGCCGATGCCGGGATAGTCGAGGCCGGCCGAGATCGAATGCGCGTCCTGGATCTGGCCGTCGTCGTCCATCAGGAGATAGGTGCGGTTGCCATGCAGCACGCCGGGCCGGCCGCCGGCGATCGAGGCCGCGTGCAATTGCGTCAGGCCATGGCCGGCGGCCTCCACGCCAAAGATCTCGACCGAGGGATCGTCCAGGAAGGGATGAAACAGCCCCATCGCGTTGGAGCCGCCGCCGATGCAGGCGACCAGCGAATCCGGCAGACGGCCCTCCGCCTCCTGCATCTGCCTTTTGGTTTCGATGCCGATCACCGACTGAAAGTCGCGCACCATCATCGGATAGGGATGGGGACCTGCGACCGTGCCGATGCAGTAGAACGTATTCTCGACATTGGTGACCCAGTCGCGCAGCGCCTCGTTCATGGCATCTTTCAGCGTCTTCGTGCCCGACTGCACCGGTATCACCTTGGCGCCCAGCATCTCCATGCGGATCACATTGGGCTGCTGCCGCGCCACGTCGACCGCGCCCATATAGACGATGCATTCAAGCCCGAAGCGCGCGCACAGCGTTGCGGTCGCGACGCCATGCTGGCCCGCGCCGGTCTCGGCGATGATGCGCTTCTTGCCCATGCGCCGCGCCAGCATGATCTGGCCGAGCACGTTGTTGACCTTGTGCGAGCCGGTGTGGTTGAGCTCCTCGCGCTTCAGATAGATCTTGGCGCCGCCGAGATGTTCGGTGAGCCGCTCGGCGAAATAGAGCGGCGAGGGCCGGCCGACATAGTGGCTCAGATAGCCGTTCATCTCCGCCTGGAAGGCCGGGTCGGCCTTGGCGTCGGCATAGGCCTTCTCGAGTGCGAGGATCAGCGGCATCAACGTTTCCGCGACAAAGCGCCCGCCGAAAATGCCGAAATGGCCGCGCTCGTCGGGGCCGCTGCGGAAGGAGTTTGGTTTTGCCAAGGTCATCGGATGGGCAGCTCTTGTGTGGCGCGCGCAGCGCGGATGAAGCGTTCGATCAATTGCGGATCCTTGACGCCGGGCTCGCGCTCGACGCTGGAGGAGACATCGACGCCGCCGGCGCGGGTGACGCGCAGCGCCTCCGCGACATTAACGACGGAGAGCCCGCCGGAGACCATATAAGGACGCTTCAGATCGAGATTTTCCAGCACATGCCAGTCGAATGTCGCACCCAGCCCGCCCGGCCGGGTCGCGTCCTTGGGAGGCCGCGCATCGAACAGGATGCGGTCAGAGACCGAAGCATAGTCGGGCAGGCTCGCGAGATCGGCTGATGTCTCAACCGACAGCGCCTTCATCACCTCGAGGCCGAATCTCTGCTTCAGTTCCACAACCCGCGAAACGCTCTCATGACCATGGAGTTGGAGAATGTCCGGCTTGAGCGCTGTGACGATCGCCGAGAGGGTGGCATCATCAGCATCGACGGTCAGTGCGACCTTTTTTGCCTGACCCTTGACGATTGCACCGAGCTCGCGCGCGAGATCGAACGAGACATGTCGCGGGGAGGGCGGGAAGAACACGAAGCCCACCATGTCCGCGCCCGCGCCAAGCGCCGCGCCGAGCGTCTCGCGCGTGGACAGGCCGCAAATCTTCACGTCTAGGGACATGGCTCGGATCAGGTCGGGTTTCGTGAAACGGGGCGGAAAGCCCAAGCTTCCGTTTGGGCGCTTCTACAACGTCGCGCCCTGCTTGTCTCGCCCGGAAACCCCATAAAATCCGCCATTTGCGGGCGCCGGAAGCCGGCCGGTGCCGGTCCGCGCGGTGCTGGCGCGATAGTCCGCCAGCTCAGCCCTGGCGGCCCTTGCATCCGCCTCATGCCGGCGTGCCGCCCGCCGCCAGTGCCGCTGCCCCCACCAGCTGGCGATGCCGCCTACGATAACCCCCAGCGCCGCGACCGCGACGATCAGAGCGAACAGCGGGACCTCGCTCGAGAGCGCGGGGTCGGTGGAGTTGAAGGGATCGAATGACACCGTGACAAAATGCCGGTTCGCCACCGCAAAGGCGACCAGGATGACGAACAGCGGAATGATGATCAGGTAGGTGAGGAATTTTCGCATCAGACGCGCTCGCAGTCGATCGCCACCGACGCAGGCATAGCATGCGCAAACGCCCAAGACAGTCCCTTAAAACAAGACAGTCCCTGAAAAGCAGCCTTTGAAGCGGACCCTGGAAATGGACTCAAGAGGCCGGCTTCTTCAATCAGGCACGCGCGACATCAGTCGTCGTCGCCCTCGTCGGCTTCGGCCGCCCCGGGATTGTCGCGGTTCAGCCGCTCGCGCATTTCCTTGCCGGTCTTGAAAAACGGCACGTTCTTCTGGTCGACGGGCACATGGGCGCCGGTGCGCGGATTGCGTCCCGCGCGCGCCGGGCGATGCTTGACGGAGAAGGCGCCGAAGCCGCGCAGCTCCACCCGATCGCCGCGGGCCAGGGCGGCCACGATCTCGTCGAGAATGGCATTTACGATGTTCTCGACGTCCCGCTGATAAAGGTGCGGGTTGTGCTCGGCGATGCGCTGGACCAGTTCGGATTTGATCATGAAGGAGTGGACCCGGGGGCGTCGGCTCTCATTTCCGTGAAAATGCCTAGAACTGTCAAGACGCTAAATCAATTTTGGTCGGCGCGAAAAGACGTGACAAACGGCTAAAAGCCGGCTTGTCACGCCACAAGCAGCACGCGAACCCCTGTCACAGAGCGGGCGCGGAGCCCTCAATTGCTCCCCGCGGGCTCCCAGAGTGCGAGCATTCCGTCCAGGCTGAGGCGATCCGCCGCCTGCGCCATGCCGGTTTGCTCGAGCTTGTGCGCGATGCCGCCAAAGCCCAGCGCATCGAGCGTAATGGATGCAGCCGTGCGCAGGAAAGTGAGGTCGCCGAAGCGCGGCGCGAGCTTGTAGTCGCGCACCGGCAGATCCTTCTTGACCTTCTTCTGCTCGACCAGCCAGTTCACCGCGGTCTTCTCGTCACCGAGCTCGTCAACCAGCTTGAGCTCGACGCCCTGGCGTCCGGTGAAGACGCGTCCATCGGCGACTTTGTCGAGCTGTTCGTCGCTCATGCCGCGGCGGGTCTTCACGAGATCGCGAAACCACGCATAGGAATCCTTCACGAGCGCATCGAGCGCTGCGCGCGCCTCGGGGCTGGTCGGCTCGAAGCCGTTCGGAGCTGCCTTCAGCGGCGAGGATTTCACCTCCTCGACCTTCACACCAAGCGTTTTCAGGAGATCCGCGACATTGGGATATTGAAACAGCACGCCGATCGAGCCGACCAGCGAGGTCTGCTGGGCCACGATATGATCAGCCGCGATCGCCGTGATGTAACCGCCGGACGCGGCCAGGCCTTCGACGACCACAACAAGAGGCTTCTTCGCCTTCAGCTGCATCAGCGAATCATAAAGCTCCTCGGAGCCCGCGGTGGTGCCGCCGGGCGAATTGATATGCACGATGACGGCCGCCGTGCTGGAGTTCCCGAGCCGCTCCAGCGCCTCGACGCGCTCGCGATCGCTGCGGATCAGGCCGTCGATATTGATTCGCGCAATCGAGCCGGCGGTCGTGAATGTCGAGCGCCCGCGCGGCGAGACCACGAGGCTGATCGCAACAACGGCCGCGATCGCAACCACCGCCGCCGAGACGCGCCAGAAGGTGAGCTTGCGCCGCATCCTGCGGCGATCGACGATCACATCCGAATCAAGCGACATCGATAGTGCTCCTAAAAAGCTTCCGCCGGTTTTGCATCGGCAGCGTCAACGAGGCGTTACCTGAATACATCAATTGCCATGCAATATGAAGAAAACGTGGCTCGGCACATGGTGGTAGCCGTGTGATAGCCGTCGCCCCGGCGAAGGCCGGGGCCCATACCGCGAGGTCTATCCTTGGGCCTGGCTGGCCGACCACCTTCGCGCCACGAACACCTGTGGTTATGGGCCCCGGCCTTCGCCGGGGCGACGGATAGAGCGAATAAAAAAGCCCCGACTTTCGTCGGGGCCTTTCTCGCAGGCGGAAGGAAACTTCCGCTTACTTGTCCTTGTCGCGGTTCTTGAGCGCGGTGCCCAGGATGTCGCCCAGCGTAGCGCCCGAATCGGAGGAGCCGTACTGCGCGATGGCCTCCTTCTCCTCGGCAACTTCCAGCGCCTTGATGGAGACCTGCACCTTGCGGGCCTTCTTGTCGAACTGGATCACGCGGGCATCGACCTTCTCGCCGACCGCGAACCGGTCGGAGCGCTGGTCGTTGCGGTCGCGCGCGAGCTCGCTGCGCTTGATAAAGGTGGTGAAATCGGTGCCAACGATCTTCACCTCGATGCCGGCCTCCTTCACCTCGAGCACTTCGCAGGTCACGACGGCGCCCTTCTTGACGTCGCCGGGCTCGGCGAAGGGATCGCCTTCGAGCTGCTTGATGCCGAGCGAGATGCGCTCCTTCTCGACATCGACGTCGAGCACCACGGCCTTGACGTGATCGCCCTTCTTGAAGTTGTCGATCACCTGCTCGCCCGGAAGCTTCCAGTCGAGGTCGGACAGATGCACCATGCCGTCGACATCGCCCTCGAGGCCCAGGAACAGGCCGAACTCGGTCTTGTTCTTGACCTCGCCATCGACCACCGAACCGACCGGGTGCGCCTCGACGAACACTTCCCAGGGATTGCGCATGGTCTGCTTGAGACCGAGCGAGATGCGACGCTTGACCGAATCGACTTCCAGAACCTGCACTTCGACCTCCTGCGAGGTCGAAACGATCTTGCCGGGATGCATGTTCTTCTTGGTCCACGACATTTCGGAGACGTGGATCAGGCCCTCGATGCCCGGCTCCAGCTCCACGAAGGCGCCGTAGTCGGTGATGTTGGTGACGCGGCCGTGGAAGCGCGCACCCAGCGGGTACTTCGCCTCGATGCCCTGCCACGGATCGTCCAGCAGCTGCTTCATGCCGAGCGAGATGCGGTGCGTCTCGTGGTTGATCTTGATGATCTTGACCTTCACCGTCTGGCCGATGGTGAGCACCTCGGTCGGATGGTTGACGCGGCGCCAGGCGATATCGGTGACGTGCAAGAGGCCATCGATGCCGCCGAGATCAACGAACGCACCATAATCGGTGATGTTCTTGACCACGCCGTCGATCACCTGACCCTCTTCGAGGTTCTGCACCAGCTCCTGGCGCTGCTCGGCGCGGGTCTCTTCGAGCACGGTGCGGCGGGAGACGACGATGTTGCCGCGGCGGCGGTCCATCTTGAGGATCTGGAACGGC
>Ga0070741_10001285_pt1 | contig 78380 bp, 58 predicted proteins | sample Coa_R1_4_FD_66440 | JGI IMG/M metagenome (GOLD analysis project Ga0070741, IMG submission 66440) | Surface soil microbial communities from Centralia Pennsylvania, which are recovering from an underground coalmine fire - Coalmine... | ecosystem: Environmental > Terrestrial > Soil > Unclassified ...
GCCGAAGGGCAGCACGCAACAGGATTAAATTGTCAAAGAACACCCAGGAGGAGACCACGTTTCGCGAAGCGAACGTCCCTTGTGGGGCGCCTAACTAGTGGCGGGCTTGGGAAGCCAAAATGAGGTGAGCTGTCGATCTGGCCGGGCGCGATCCCGGATCATGGATCAGGTCAGCGAAGCTGACTTCCTCCTGCGGAGCAGCGCCGTAGTTAAAGGGGCGCCAACCCCAAACGCGTTCGTATACTGTCACTAACCCTTCGCCCAGTCAAATTGTTTCCTATCCTCTGCATGGGTGGCCGTGCGCAAGCACCTGCGCCCCTGACAACCAGCGCAGCCCGTGCGAGGCTGGCAAGTCAATAAATTCCTCCGCACCCCTGCGTCGCGAAGCGACATCGGAAATTGGAAGTCATCTCATAAATGAGCGCGGATGGCGCGGCCAGAGATTTGGGCCGGCCAGAAGGCGCGAGGAGGGAGCATAGCCGCAGGGCTCTGCGACCGACGAGCAACGCAGTGGGCGGCCCAAAGATCGGCCGTTTCCATCGCCAAATCTCTCAGTCATTTTTTCTTTTTCTTCGTTAACGCCGCCGCGGGCATTTGTGAGATGGCTTCCAGCCAGGGACAAGGTCCCTGGTACAGTGCCGTTTGCAAATGCGTCCTGACGGGACGTCGGAACAATTCTGAAGGAATTGCAGCATTCAGCCCGGCGTTGGACCGATTCCCAGAGGTCCTACGCCGGGTAAACTCCGCCTTGGCCAAGAACCCCGAAGGCGGTTGCCTCACCCTTCCCGAACCTCCACGATCTTCCAAAAACCGGCGGAAACTACCGCGACGGCGAAACGGGTTTCCCAGCGGTTGCAGATGGGAACCTGTACGCACCTCAACCACTTGTCATACTGGCACCGGCGTAACCGGTCGCAACGAAATGCACAAATACTGCAATACTATCATTAAGGCCGGACTTTCCCTGTCTCCAGGTGCTGCTTATGAATCGTTTCGATTTGAGGCCCTCCCCAATCGGGAGCAGGAGTGTTTTGAACCAGCCAAAAATCCTTGAGCGATCTCATCATGCCTTCGAGGGTTTTCAAATCGGCGGGTTTGACCAAATAGGCGTTTGCTCCAAGTCGGTACGCTTTTCCTATATCCTCGACGTAGCGGGAAGACGTGAGCACGATCACAATCGTCGATTTGAGTTGTGGCTGCTCGCGAATCCAGGTTAACACATCCAACCCCATCACGTAGGGCAGCTTCAAATCCAGCAAAACCAGATAAGGCAGGGGAAATTTCGTGCGGTCGGCGAATTTTCCATTATCCTGAAAATAAGCCAAAGCCTCCTGGCCATCCCCCGCGATCTGAATGGGATTTGTTACGCCGGCTTTCTTCAGCGCCATTTTTAGGAAAATGAGATCGTTCTCATCGTCTTCCACCACTAGGATCATTTCGCTCATACGGCAGTATCTTTGTTTGATTCAACTTTTTTCAAATCGACCCAGAATTTGCTGCCTTTGCCCAGCTCTGACTCAAACCCGACTCTTCCTCCCATGCGCTCGGCCGCTTTGCGCACGATGGTCAATCCAATTCCGGTGCCTCGATATTCGTTGTCGGGATTGATTCGCTCAAACATCCGAAAAATCCGGCCATGGTTTTCTGATGCGATGCCTATGCCATTGTCCTGAAAGCAGAGGCGAAAGTAATCATCAACGGGTTCGGCCCAGATTCTTATGTGAGGTTGCGTGCCGGACGGGACAAATTTAATTGCGTTGCTCAGCAGGTTGGAGATGCATTGTGTAAGAAATCCTGCATGGCCCAATACGGGCGGCAGCGTGCCTTCGATTTGAATGTCCGCCGCGGGTTGTTGCCAGTCGGGGTAGCTCTCAATGACTTCCCGGATGAACTTGCTCAAATCGACCTGGTGCAACGGGATGGCGGCGTGGATGATGTATGTGTAGTTAAGCACTTCCCGAATTAATAGATCCAGCCTCGAGGCTGCTGTGGAGATGCGCTGGAGATAATCGTGCCCGGTACCGTCGAGTTGGGTGGAATGTGAGTCCCGAAGTAGTTGGGCAAAATTGTTCATGGCCCGCAAGGGAGCACGCAGATCGTGTGCAACGCTGTATGAGAAAGCTTCCAATTCCTCAATTGTTTCACTCAAGCTGGCAGTTCGTTCCTCGACCAACCGTTCCAGATGGTGTGCCTGGTCGTCCACCAATTCTTTGGCTTGACGCAACGCCTCTTCGGTCTGCCTGTGCTGGTCAATTTCCCATTTTAATTGTGTATTGAGCCTTTCCGATGCCTCCGTGAGCTCATGTTGACGCAAGCTGGCAATGAGTAATGCCTCGTTTATCGCGACGGTGTTTTTACGGAATTCAGCGGACTTCGTTAATTGGATGACAACTCCCTCCGGACGTTCGTTCACATCCAGCGCTGGCCACATGGCATACAACCAATATGCCGGACTGGGGTCGGATTCGTCCTCATAGGCGTGGGTGGCGCCCTCTCCTGTTTCGTAAACTTGGTCCAGAATGGGCACGCATTTTTCTCCTCCAGATACGATCTCGGCAAAGGGTTTTCCGATGAGATCCTTTCTCTTTTTGCCCACCAGGGCGCAAAAAGCGGCATTCACATAGGACACAAAATGCGCTTTTCCCTGCACCTCAACGATAGGGAGGGGAGCACGCTCGATGATCGGGGCGGCGCAACTTTGGAGACCGGTCCCAGGAGTTGTTTTGGATCCCATGCGTTCAGGTGCCATAAATCTTCAACTATACGCGACTTCGGACGAGGCGCCGCTATGCTTCCACAATTTTGGCCTTCGGCTCCGGCGCGGCCTCTGCTATCTGGCCGGTCCGGTTCGGCAGGCCTGTGGTCAATCGGGCATACTCTGTCTGGCGCGGGCCGATGACCGCTATGCCTTTGTGATCGATAATATACTCGCGGATGTCTTTGCTGTGATTGCCACCTCGCCTTTTGATCACAACGATGACTTTGCGAAGTTGCCCTTCGATCTCCACATAACGCAGCCGGATGATGTCGTCGGTGAGGAACGAAATCGAATAGTGACTAAACTGCATCGACGCAAAGTTGTCCTCGATTTCGACCGTGGTAAGGATGGTCACACCCGCCCCGGTCAACGCCGCAATCATGCGATACAGCGATTCCCGAAAGTCCTCCCGGAAACCGGGCGCCAGTGCCATCTCAAAACCGGCCAGCGAATCAATCACCAATCGCTTCGCGTTAAGCCTGTTTACCGCATCGAGGATTTCCTGCATCGTTTCATCCACCGAGAGGTCCAGGGGACGAAGATAAAGAATTTCCAGTTTTCCCGCCTGTTGCGGCGTCTTCAAATCCAGTCCAAAAGTGGCGGCCCGGGCCGCATAGCCTTCCGGGCGTTCCTCGAAGACCGCCGCGATTCCCGATTCTCCGTGACGCAGACCTTCGGTCAAAAATTGGGTCGCCAGAGTCGACTTGCCCGTGCCCGAAGGACCGGATACCAGCACGCTGTCACCTTCAAGAATGCCGCCGCCCATCATCTTGTCCAGTTCGGGAATGCCAATGGAAAGCAGCCGTCGCTTGTCCAGGCTCAGCTTTTTTCCGAGCAGTCCCAACGTGCGCGAAAAGGCCTGCAACCCGTCACCGTCGATGCGAATGGTGTGCAAGCCAGGCACCGAACCCTGTCCACGCAGTTTCATGACTTGCAATTTTCGCACCACGGAATTGCGTTCCACGTTTTGAGTGAGCCAGAACAGGCCATCGGCCACCGTGAATGCGGGATTGTCGCGCATCTCCGCATCGCTATATTCGCCGATCAGAAACGTTGTGGCCTGCCAGCTGGCCAAAAACAGGGCAAGGTTCTGGATGAAGGTTTGCAATTCCATTTCCTGCGTATTTCCCGGCACTTTGCGCGCCAGCGTCCGGAAGGAGTCCACCACCACGATGCTGGGATTGGACGACCGCACTTCCTTGGTAATCTCTTCCAGTATTCCGCCCAAGTCCTTCCCTAAGACCACATCGCTCAGGTTGATAAAACGGATGGCCGTGCCCAGCTTGGCCGGATCAAAGAAGGAATATTGCTGTTGGTAGCGCAACATTTTCAGGGCGGGTTCGCCAAGAACAGTGAAATAGAGGGCGGGCTCTTGCGGGGTCGCATTGGCGAAGACGATTTGGTGCGCCAGCGTGGTCTTGCCGCCACCGGGCGCACCCGCGACGATATTGAATGAGAATTCCGGCAGTCCGCCACCCAGGATTTCGTCAAGGCCGCGGACCCCGGTCGGCAGTTGGCGAATTTCCACTTTACGCGTAGGCTGCGCTTTTTTTGGCGACCTGCGTGCCTTGACCGCTTTTTTCTTCATAGTCTTTCTCTCTTTCAAATATCCAGATCTTCCATCTTCGGCCAAATCTCGCGCAACAGACCCGCCGTTAAATCCGGACCAATGAAAGTTACCAACAGCCCGAGCAACTGCGACACGAGGACGACTTCGCCCTCGGCGATCTCGCGTGAACCAGGTTTCGCCTCAAGTTTCTCCAGCCCTTCCAACGAGCCCTTCGCATTGACGTGCAGGCCGCGCAGCCAGGAAACCTCCTCACCGGCCAGCGCCAACGCGCGCGCCAGAAGCGACTGAAAACCGCCAACACCGGCAAGCCTGCTGAGTGGCCCGCGTAATTTTTCGCAGACGCGGAAGTTCTCCGAATCTTTTATGGCGCCAGGTTTGCCCCCGGCCGTGTTGTGAGCAAGAAGCCGCCGCGCAAATGCTCTCAGCCTTGGTGTGTCGCCATCCATTTGTATAGGCTGCCGAAGAATAACGATGACGGACCGCCAGGCCCACCCACGCCTCGCTTGCTGAAGCGCTTCACTTGCTGAAGCGCTTCACTTGCTGAAGCGCTTCACTTGCTGAAGCAAGCTTATGCTACGCTCGCAATTTGCTTAATACAACAACTATTTTAACGATATTTTGACGGAATTTCATGGCATCTGCGCCAGCGCTGAGCGGGTCCGCTCCCACTTTTTACACTTCACTGGGTAGCCCGGGACTGAAGTTCCCGGCTGGGAGCCTGTGTTTTTGCGCTCAAGGCATCTTACGGCGGCAGCACCAGCGACGTCCGGTAATACTTATACGGCGCCGCATTCGTGCCGAGGCTGGCGTAGAAGAGCAGCGTGCCGGTGCTGTCGGTGCGCAGGAGCGGGCCGGTGGTCCAGTTCACGAGATTGGTGCTGGAATCGAGCGTGAATTCCTGGTCCATGGCAAGGACCCCGCTGGTATTCGTCGTGCCGGAAACCAGGAACAGATCATTCCCGTCCGCCTGCGAGTAGGCCAGGAAGTTCACCGGAGTCGTGAACGGAATGATCTGCGACCGCAAAATGACGCCGTTCAGGCCGGCCACAATCAATTGTCCGTTCATCGTGGCCGCCCCAAACAGCGAACTGCCCGCGATGAGGGGCGCGGCGGACCAATTGGTGGCGTTCGTGCTCGTCAAAAGCGTTCCCAGGTTGCCGGCCACAAAATAGGTGTTCGTCACCATCGTGACCTCGTTCAGCCAGTTCGTCGTGCCGCTCGTTTGGCGGCTCCAGTTTGTGCCGTTGGAACTGGTCAGAATGATTCCGCCTTCACCCACAGCCACCAGCCGGCCGCCCAGGTTGTGGACGCGGAAAATCCAATTGGTCGTGCCCGACGTGCGGGTCGTCCAGGTGTTGCCATCGGGACTGGTGAGAATGGTCCCGCCATCGCCAACCGCCAGGATTCCGCCGGAGTAAAGTTCCATGCCGGACAGGTAAGTGGTCACCGGCGTGGTCAATTTCGTCCAGGTCTGTCCGTTGGCGCTCCGGAAGATGCTGCCTCCGCCGCCGGAGATGTAATACTGGTTCTGAAAATACGCCACGCCGTGCAAGTCGTTGGTCGTCGGCGGAGGCATCGGATTCCAAACGATCCCGAGCGTGCTCGATTGATTGGTCACGAGCCCGCCGCCCGAATTCGTGGTGATAACCGTCAGGATCCGGTTGGTGCTCCAGGCCACGGTTCCGCCGCTCCCCACGGCAATCAGCATGTTCGTGTTGCCGCCCACGCCGAAGAACGCAGTATTGGTGGGCGAAACCGTGTTGGTCTCGGGAATCGCCTCGATAGCCCAGGTCGCGCCATTGTCGCTCGTCAGGATCGTCGCCTGGTCTCCGACCGCGACATAAAGATTGGAGACGGACGCGACCTGCCAGATCCAGCTTCGGCTGGAATTCTCCAGTGATGACCAGTTGTAGCCGCCGTTGGTGGACTGGTTCCCCTCGGTTGTAAAACCCGCTTCCCCCGATACCAGGTAAAAATTGGTTTCAGGGAGAGCGCTGAAGTACGTCCAACTGGGCGCGGTGTTCGGCAAAATGCCCTCCTGGGTGGTGAACGTGCCTGGCGTGGAAGAGAGGAATAGCAGGCTGTCGCCCGCCAGCACGCGGCTGTTGTTGTTCCCGGCCATGCCAAAAAGGGAATTGGTCACCAGTGCGCGACTGAACAGCACCGTCCACGTCGTGCCGTCGGGGCTGCTGATGGCCTTGCCCGAATCGCTCACCGCAATAAATGAAGGTGTGCTGAATCCGTTGGTGCTCGCCGGCGTGTTCACCCACTCCACCCAATTGATGTCGTCGGTGAAACCCGAAGGCGCCGCACGATGGGTCCAATGGGCTCCATCGGTGCTGCTGGCAATGTAGGCGCCTTCGCCCACCGCCACAAAGGTCCCGTTGCCATAGGCCACGCCACGCAACCAGTTGCCGCTGACGCCCGGCATTTGGTTCGGCCCCTCCGTCTGTTTCCAGGAGGACCCGTTGGTGCTCGTGTAAGCGATCGCCTCATCACCCACGGCCACCAGCAGATTCGCGGAAGCAGCCACACCGGTGAAATAGTCCCCATTGGGCGTGGGAATATTCACATTCGTGAAATTCACCAGGTCATCTGAGTACGTCACGGCGCCGTATGCGCCGACTGCCACCAGCCGGCTGCCGAGAAACGTGACTGCCAGCAGATCATTCGTGGTCCGGGTATTTTGCGGCAGCCAAAGGTTCAGATCCGATGAAGTGTAAAGCTGGCCGGAATCGCATGCCTGGATGGTCGTCCCATTGTACCAGGCCATGTCGAGAACGTCGTTCCCGTGTGGCATCGGGTTCGACCACAGCCAGCTGTAGGCCTGCGAGGCCGTCGGCACTAGAAACCAAACCAGAATTGCAGCGCCTAAAATCCGCGACAACGCTCCGGTGTGCGATTTCATTGGAACAGGTTTGCCATGGTTCAGGGCTGGAGGGAATCCGTTGCCTGGATTATTCCGGGATGCTTTCGGCCGGTGTGCAGGCTGCCAGCAGGAGTTTCTGCGGAAGGGAAAGGCGGAACGTGCAGCCGTTAGGGCTGCTGCCGGCCAGTTCCAGATCAGCCGTGATCGCCATCGCCAAATGCTTGCTGATGGCCAGCCCGATGCCGCTGCCGCCCTCCCGGGTCGACTTGCAGGGTTGAAACAGCTTGCTCCTCAATTCCTCCGGAAACCCGGGCCCCTGGTCCTGCACTTCGCAAAGGACGCCATTCTCATTTTGGAATATCCGCAGCCAGACCGACCCGCCTTCCCGGGTCACATGGAATGCGTTCTGGACCAGGTTTTCGAGAATCAGGATGGCAAGGTTCGCCTCGCGATTGCCCAGCATTCCCTCAGCCTGCACTTGCGAATGAAAGTGAATTCCCGCCGCGCGGGCAACCGGTTGCATGCGGGCGGATACCATTCCCGCCAGTTCGCGCAGGGAAACCTCATAATTGCCCACCTCATGCTGTTCCTCCAGGATCCGCACCACCCCACTGACCAGCGCCTGCATCCGCTGGGTGCTTTCCATCGCGTCGCGCCAGTCGGCCTCGGTGCCTGACGCCTCACCCGCCACGTGGCTCTTCACAAATCCCTGCAAACCGCTGAGCGGATTCCTCAGGCCATGGATGAGATGGGAAGTAACAGCTCCCACCGCCGATGTCTTGGCGGCAAGCGCCAGTTCCTGGTTGGCGCGGAGCAATCGGCTCGCCTGCACCGCAAGCAGCCGGTTCGCGCGTTGAATGCCGCGGAACGAAAGAAGAATGGTGGCCGCCAGGATCGCGCCGCCCACAATGAACGCCGAGGCGGATTGAATGATCAGGTTCCGATCAAGCGCCGCATATTCCCGCGCAATGCTGTCTCCCTGAAGTATGAACTGCGCGATGCCGACGAGGCGCGGATGGTCCTGGTCGGAACTCTGCAGCGGAACATTCACGAACAACAGCGGCACCGGCTTCAGCGGGTCTTCCACGGCAGCCAGCATGTCCACTGATTCGAGCGGCGCTTTCGGTTCAAAATGGCTCAGCGGACTGAACTGGCGGCTGACCGGATCCAGCTTCTGCAGCCTGGCCAGGTCTTCCCGCGGCAATTCCGCCTCGGCGATGTAACCCGGAAAGGCATTGGTGAAGATGCCCTGCGGCGTGAAAAGCCGGACGCCCAATATCCCCTTGCGCGTTGCTATGTTCAGAATGTGATCGAATTGCTCGGCGGGATCATCAAACGAACTCAGCATCTCGTGATTCTTCTCGTCCTCGGTCTGCTGTTTGTGCGACAAGGCCTGCAGAATCTCACCGTCCCGGTTGACGATTTGCTCCCGGATTTGCTGACGCAAGTGCAAGCCCGCCAGGGTGATCGTGGCGCCCAGGACGGCCAGGGTAAGCGCCAGTACGGCGGCCGGCAGGAGCTTCCAACGGAGCAAGAGCTTTTGCATTTGCAATACTTTTTCCATATTGATCCGGCCTTCTGCTCTCCCGTTTAGACGATCAGGCAACCGCCGATGTTACCCACAAAAATCAAAATGCCCACTCCAATCCTCCCTTGATGGTGTTGGCATGCCATACCTGGTCCACGCTGTCTGACAGCGAAGTATCATTCCCATAATCCGCGAATGCGCTGAGCCATTTTGTGAAATGCCTTTCCGCCCGAAAGTTCAAGAGAAAGAGCGTCTGCCGAAATTTCGGGGGATTGGAGGCGTCCGGCTGCAGGTTCTGTTCAGCCAGCGTCAGCGCATCCTGAATTGGAAAATTCAGGTACTCCACGTTTCCCGAGCAGGTCACATCCCATTTCCTGGTGTGGAAGCGCACTTCCGCGGATGCCTGGTAGTCGTGGTAATTGTAATACCCGGAGCCATTGTCCTGCCAGGAGGCGTAGTCCAGCTTGGCGCCAGTTTGCCATCGTTTGGTGGGACCCCAAACGTGCTTCCAGCCAAGAGCGCCCTCCTGCTTGAGCATGCGCAATGAACCTCCAGTCGTATCGCCACCGCTTTGGTCCAGGTCCATGAGATGATCGTAGAGCTGTTGCTGAATGGTATAGCTTAGCGCGATCTCTGAACCCCACCCATAACCGTAGGCGAGTTTGATGGTCGGGCCATAACGAAAAAAACTGTCAGCCGGGGCGGTCACAAATTCCCGCGTCCCTTCGATTTGCAGCCCCGCCAGCCAGTGTTCCCCGAACTCCTTCTCGATCGTTGGCCGAAATGTCAACATATGTCCCTGGATGGGGGCCTGCACCGCCCGATTGGTTCCCTGAGCCAGGAGAACCTCAACCACCTGATAGGAGTAGGAATACAACCCTCTGGCTTGAAACTTCCAGCCGTTGGTGAAATCCCGGTCGGCTTCCGCAATCAACGACCACAAATCCTCATGGTCCACGCCCGTATTCCCGCGCCAGTATCTGCGATCGTCCCCATCCAACGACAGCCGAAGCTCCCAATTACTCGTGATGGGCAGCCGCTCGAAAGTCGCATCCGCCCCGTTTTCAACAAATCCACTGCCCTTTTTGTCCGCGTCGGTCAGCAGCACGTTGTCGTCGTAACCCACAACCGGCGTTCGCACGTCGTACAGCTCGAGCCACGGGTTCAAACCCAGGTCTTCCATGTCCAGATACTTCTCCTCAGGCTGGGCCGCGCGAAGATTGTTCAGAAACATGCCGAGTAAAATTGCCATGCACAAACACCTCGCCGACCCGGCCCATCTCAGATTCTCCGCCCAAATAGACGCACCAAGCGATCCATCCTTGGATCGCTTGGCGGCATCTTTCAGGTGATAACGACTCGGCAATCAGTCGATTCCGGCATCCACGGGCTACTTGTCCTTGTGTTTGTGGATGCTTTGCTCGATGTCCTTCACCTGTTCAAGCAGGCGTTCGAGCTCATGGTTGTGGATGATCTGTCGGATTTCAGTCAGCTCATGCCGCAGGTCCTGGCGAAAATCGCGAAGCTCAGCCAGGAAGGCCTGGCGATTGTCCTGCAACTGCTCCCGGATGGCTTCCCGCTGTTCCTCCGTCGTCGCGTTCTTCAGTTTCGCCAGCAGATCCTTCTGCGCTTCGACATAGGCGTCGCGCTTGGCTTCAAAGGATTTTACCAGCGTTTTGATTTCTTTCAGTTCGGCGGGAACGCCGTCCTTGTCCTTGTCCACCACCACAGGCGGCGTCGAGTTCGTATCAGCGCGCACGGACCCGGCCACAAGCGCCAAACCGAGTGCTCCAGCGAGGGTCAAATTTCTTAGTATTTTCATCGCAGCTCTCTTTCTCTTCGTTGATTCCATTGTCTCTACGTTCACAGGTTAATCTTCCAAAAGCTTGACCTGTGCCACGAATCGAGCTGCTTTGTAAGCCGCTTCCAACAAGATGCTTACACCAAAACGCCACTTTAACTACGGTTTCCAAAACCGGCTTTTGGGGTCTGGCACCCAGAAAAGCGCCTGTCTTCGCGGGAGCTATTCCCCAGTTCCCGCCGATTTCCCACCCGCGAGCCGGTAACGCACATAATCCCGTGAAACCCCCAACAATCGGGCGGCCGCTGAGACGTTGTTGCCCGTTTGCCTCAGCGCGCGCTCGATCAACCGGTTGATGGCTTGTTCCAGGGAAAACCCCTCGCTCGGAAATGCAAAGCTCTCATTGAGCCACTCCGATCCCGCACCCGCGTTCGCGGCCGCTCGACCCTCGGATACACGGACGGGAAGCTGCGCGAATTCCAATTCTTCGCCTTCTTCAAACACAATGCATCGTTCCAACTCGTGCGCGAGCTCGCGCACGTTTCCCGGCCAGCGGTGTTCCAGCAGCCGCTTTTTGCCCGCTTCGCTGATTCGCCTCGGCTTGAGCCGATGCCTCTGGCTCACCCGGCCGACGATCAATTCCGCCAGCTTGACGATGTCCGAGCTTCGCTCGCGCAAGGGCGGAATGATGACGCGATAGAGATCGAGCCGATGATACAGGTCCTCGCGGAATTTTCCCTCCTCTACGAGCTTTGGCAGATCCTGGTTTGTCGCCGCGACCAGCCTCACATCCACCGGGATCGGCTTCTGACTGCCGACACGCCGGATGCGCCCGTCTTCGATGGCCGTCAGCACTTTCGCCTGCAAGCCCGGCGACAAACTCGGCAATTCATCCAGGAAAAGCGTCCCGCCGTTGGCCGCTTCGAATAATCCCATGCGGGCGGTGCGTGCGTCGGTGAACGCCCCGCGTTCGTGGCCGAAAAGTTCCGATTCCGCGAGGGTTTCCGGCAGCGCCGAACAGTTGACCTCCACCAACGGCATCTGCGCCCGCGGTCCGTGATGATGCAGCCAGCGCGCTACGGTGGTCTTGCCCGTGCCCGTCTCGCCCTGGATCAGGACCGGAGGCAGGCCCTGCTGCACACGACGGTCCGCGGTAAGAATTTTTTCCAGTTGACGTTCCAGCGACGCGAGGGCGGAACCGAAGAAAAAGACCTCCCCCGAACGTTCCGTACTCTCGCGGCGATGCTCCTCCGCGCGTACCGATTCCCGTGTGCGCCGCGCCCGGCTGAGCACCAGCGGCAGTTCTCCGGGATCAAAGGGCTTGGCAAGATAATCCAGCGCGCCCAGCCTCATCGCCTCCACCGCCCCCTGCACACCCGCCTCGGCGGTCATCACGATCACCGCGGTATGTTTGGGAAAGACGTTTTCCTTGAGGAGATCGGTGCCCAGGCCATCCGGCAGATTCACATCCAGCAGGGCGAAATCAAATTCCCGATCAGCCAGAAAGCTGCGCGCCGCGGCAAGGTCCGCCGCCGGGGTCACTTCGGCGCCGAGTTTCTCCAGTTGCGCCGAGGCCTGGCGTCGAACCAGCGGCTCATCCTCGACAATGAGAATTTCCAATCCGGCCAGGCTGCCGCTTTGCATGGCTTCCTTTAAGCCATGAACTGCGGCAGGTGGCCACAAAAAACTGACAACTCAGCCGCCGCCCTTGCCGCCTTCCTTGCGGGAGGGACGCGAAAGTCCGGAGCCGCCCTTCAAAGCCGCGCTGAACTCGGAAAACCAGGTTTTCAACTCCGGCGGCGCGGGATCGAAGGGATTCAGAAGGTTCAACGGATTGATTCCCTCCACTCCAATGATCTCCCAATCAATGGAATAAGGCGGCGCGTGCTCCCGAAGCAGATGCATGATCTGAGACCGCGCGTGCGCCCTCGTATTGGCGGGTGGTTCCATCACCGCCGCTTGAATGGTTTTCTCCGAGAGATCCCACGGCGGTGGCGGCTGGCTGATCGCCCAGCCCAGGCTCCGCGCGGGATCGATATGATGAAACTCCAAATCCTGCGCCTTGAGCCAGGGATCATCCCAATCGATCTTCTCCTGCTCCATGAATTTCTTCAGCAGCCAGCGCTTGGTGATCCAATCCACCTTGCCGATCAAGGCTCCCGGCTCGGTCGACAATGCCTTCAGCGTGGAACCCCAGACATCCAGCAGAATGTCCGTTTCCAGGTCGCGCCCGTGAAATTCCGTCCACGCCGCGTCAAAAAACTTCTGCAACAATTCCACCGCGTCCGCGCACCGGCCGTCGGCCAGTCTCACCAGCCACGGGCCGTCCGGCTGATGCGACATCGCCCGGAAAGTCTTCACCGCGTCCGCCAGCACGACCTTCGGCAGATGATTGATCTCGAGCAGATCAAGCATCAGCGATGTCGTCCCCACCTTCAGAAGCACGGTCGCGGGCAGCACGCTGGTGTCGCCATGGAGGAGGTGCAAACGGCGGAATTTTCGTGGATCACCCAGCGGCTCGTCGCGCGTGTTGATGATGGAGCGGTTGAATTGCACCCACTCGTACAAATCGTTGTTGATGTAATCCGCCCGCTGGCTCATCTGGAACACCCCGTCGGTCCCCGGCCGGCTGACTTCCCCGCGCCACTCGGCCGCAAGCGTGGTCCCGACCCGGCCCGCGCCCGTGTAAAGCAGCCGCAACGTGAGAAACGTCAGGAGTGAAAGAACATTGGTCTCCGTCAGCGGCGCCGACCGGCGGACAAGGTAATTCTCGTGGCAGCCGAAGGTCGCGCCGGTGTAGTGATCAATGTTGTTGCGAATAAAACTGACTTCGTCCGTCAACCCGAGAGCCTTCAGCGCGTGAACCGCAAGGGCATCGCCCGCGCGATCGTATTTTAAAATGTCGAGCAGGGAATAACACTCGGGAGTGCAATACTCCAGATGTCCCATGTCGATGTATACGCGGCCGCCATTGAACAGAAAGCCGCCGTTGCCGGGGGGTTCATCCCAATCCCGGTGATGGACGTCAATGAGTCCGAATTCCTCCCGCCCGAAGATCCAATCGCGCACGCGCTCGACGGCAATGAACGAGCCCGCCGGCGTGTTGGTCAGGCAACCATACTCTGTCTCCAGTCCTGCTATACGATTCATATGCTACTCCCGGAGCCCGGACCGCCTGCCCGCGATAGCCACCAAAGCGACGGAACCAACTCCTTTCTCCTCCGGGTCCGGTTCAACCGGGCCGACGCCCGGCCAACCGGAGCCTTAACAAAACTCATAACCCAATCTGCGCCAGGTTCAAGGACTCATAACGCGCCGAACGCGCGCTGTTCCGGGCCAACCACCCCACTTCCACCACCCGATCCCGCGTCGCCTCGCGCCAGCCCGCCTGGCGCTCGGGTTCTCCCGGCAGGCCTTCGCCGAACGTCTTGTTCTCCACCAGGCACCACCATGCCTGCAACAGCAGATCGGCGGCGTCACGGCGTGAACTTTTTCCCTGCAGTGAACGCCCCAGCCAATTCTGCGCCGCGGCTTCGGGCGCCGGTTGACTGGCCGCCACCAGGGCTCCTCCCGACTGAATGCGAAAAGCGCCGTCAAAATGCAATCGCACCAGCAGGTCATGCTCCGGCGCGGAACCCACCTCCACGAGGATCAATTCCACCAGGAAAGGCGCCGTGAATATCTGTTCAAAATTCGTTTTCAATTGCGGACTCAGGCCAAAACCCACCAGCCGTCGCAGACTCACGTCCTCCGGCGCCCGCGCAAACGACTCCGTATGCGCCGCATCGATGGCCGCCTGCCTGATCTTCTCAATATCCGCCGGATGACCCAATCCCGCCAGCGCGTGCCGGTCGAATAATTCGAAAACCTTCGACTGCCCGCTTCCCACCGCCAGCAGCAGAATGCCCTCGGGCAGGCTCACCGCGAACGCCGGCGAACCTTCCTTCAGTTGTTCCCGCACGTATTCCCTCCGGTTTGCCACCGCCTCCAACCAACGATACGGTTCCTCAGTCATTGCTTCAGAAATTCCGACTGCTGTTGTTCGGTCACCGTCTCCACACCCGCGCTGCGTAAAACCCGGATGGTCGCATACGTGTCGGTTGCGGGATTCACCCCGCCCGTGGCCGAGTCGAATTCCGACGCCACCATCAGCAGGCGCAACGAAAATTTAACCGCCTGCGCCAGGTTCATCAGGGAAGGCTTCGGATCCCCATACTGTTCCTGGAAACTCAGAATGCTCCGGATCGTTCCGGACCCGGACCCCGACGCGACATGGCCCACCGCCTGAAATTGCGCTCCCAGCGGATCGTAGAAATAAAGTCTGGGCTCGGCCGGGGATACGGATTGATCCAATCCCGCAAACAACGGCGCCACCACGCCGACACCCTGCATGGTCATGGGCAGATTTTCGCGGAGCAGGCGCGCAAGCGCCCGCACCTTGGCCGGCAGGCTGAGAGATTGCAACTGGCTGCGGCGATAATACTCGAAGGAGGTTTGCAGCACCCGTGCCATTTCAAATGCCGTGGCGGGAACGCCCGCAATGGCCAGCAGGGAGGTTGCGTCAATCTCGATGATTTTATCCACGCGATCGGTGACGATCACGTTGCCCGCGGTGGCCCGGCGATCGCCGGCCATCAGCACGCCCTCCGCGAACCGGAACGCAAAAACGGTCGTCGCCTGCGTCTGAACCGGGGCGGCAGACGCGGCTACGGTGGTCAGAGGCGCCAGCTTGTGGGCGGCCAGCAGCGAGAGAAAGTCCCCCGCAATTGGCGTCTCCGGGTTCATTGGCCCGTTCGCTGGCGATACCTCTTGGCCTGGTCAGGATCCACCTTGCGCATCCGTTTGAGGAGTTCCTCGGTGTTGGGCTTCTCGACTTTGGGGGAGCCGGGACCTTCACCACCACCGCTGGGACCGGGACCGACGGGCCGTGTTTTTTGTGCTTGGTCTGGCATAAAACTTACCAACAATTATGACATCGATTTCAACGTTCGCAAATCGTCCGGCGAACGCGCGCCGTCAACGACCCTAGCATACCGTGAAATGTCCTCCGGCGCGAATAAATCCATCAGCGAAATTTTTATCAGGCCGTCCGTGCCCCGCAGCGTGATATGGTCCCATTGGGCGGAGTCCACCGCGGCGGCGAATTTCTGCACGCACTTTCCGCGCACGCTGGCGCGCGTGGTGGACGGCGGCTCGCACATCGCCCAGCGCACCGCCGTTTCCTCCGGCACGCCGATCATCTGCCCGCTTTGTTCCAGGGCGTAATACAATCCCTCCGCAAGATCGAGCCGGTGATATTCAAGGTCGAGGCTCTGCAGCCAGGGATCGTCCGGGGATAGATTTTGCGCCTGTTGAAATTCGCGGACCAGCGCAAGCTTGGCAACCCAGTCGATGCGATTCCGGCACAGCATCGGGTCCTTCTCCAGGTCGTTGAGCGCCTGTTCCCAATCATCAACAATCGCGGCCTTCGGCGCCGATGAGAGATCGCACACTTGTCGTACAGCAGCGAGATACTCTCTTTGAATGGCCAGCGCATTGGTGGGATGCCCGTTCTCCAGTTCGACCTCCCAGCGAAATTTCGGATCCCGGGAAATCGCCGGCAACGCCTCCAAAGGCTGCGCCAGTTGCGGCCACGCGCGCTTCGGATCGCGCACCATCGCCTCCAGCACCAGTGTCGTCACTCCGATTTTCAGCCGCGTCGCAAATGGCGACATGTTGGCGTCGCCGATGATGACATGGAACCGACGGTAGAGTTTCGGGTTCGCGTGCGGCTCATCGCGTGTATTGACCAGCGGGCGCCGTTGCATGGTGTCCACGCTTTGCAACTCGCTGAAAAAATCGCTGCGCTGCGCGATCTGGAACTGCGGCGAGACGAAGCGATCCTCCTCTTCGACGGCAAATTTTCCCGCGCCTGCGAAAATCTGGCGGGTGACCAGGAACGCCTGCATCCCCTGGGCAAGCTGGCCCCAGGGCAGTGAGCGCGAGATCAGGTAATTTTCGTGGCAGCCATAACTGTGGCCGCGAAAATCCGTGTTGTTCTTGTAGAGCCGGATGGTGTCGCCGCGGCGGCTTGAGAGTTTTTGGGCGCACGCCATCAAAATGCGTTCGCCGGCGCGGTCCTGGGCCACGATTTCGTCCAGGGTGCTGCACTCCGGCGTGCAGTATTCGGGATGGGCGTGATCATTGTAGAAGCGCGCGCCGTTGCCGAGCACGAGATCGCTCTTGATCTCGACGTAGCTCAATTCGCGCTGCGTGTCCTGCTCCTGGTAGTTGGCCTCGTCGGTGTCCTGCCGCAGTTCCGGCACGCGGAACCCCCGCATGTCGGCATGGGGATCCTCGCTTTCGTAATCCCAGCGCATCAGGACGCCCGGTTCGACGACACTCCGCACCAAGGCGATGGATTCCGCCACCACATCCAGCTGATCCTCCTGGTCGCGTGAAATCCCGATTTCCGTCTCGATGCCGAACTGGATTGCCGGGAACGGGGTCATGCCATCGAGCGGAGAAAACCGAATGCAATCATCCCGGAAATTGTGTCCGATCCATGTTTCATCCGGGACCGAATGTTACACCACTCCGCTTCCCAACGCATCCTTTTTGAGCGGACGCACCGGCCCGAGCTTGATGACGTTTTCCGGATCGAAGTCCGTTAACTTCAGCCAGTCTTCAGTGACGTCGGTCGGCGGGAACAGGTCGTTCTCCTCGTACTCGCGTTGCAAGGCGAGGAACAGATCGTCCCGTGTCAACTGCGTTTCGCGTCCCGTGTCAATCGAGCGCCGGATGGCAAAGCTCTTGGCGCGCTCCACCACCGCGGAGACGATGGCCCCGCTCGCAAGATCGCCGCGATACAGGAAGTCCTTCTTGCCGCTCCGGAACACGATCTCCAGGAATTGATTTGCCGGTGTATGCGAGTAATGAGCCTCCGCAACGGCGCGCGCGAGATCGGCGCGCGGTTCCGCCAGCGGCAGGGTCTCGCGCAGATAAATCTCATAGATCGCCTGCGCCCCGGCCTGATCGGGCCGGTTAACCTTGATCTTGCGGTCAATGCGTCCCGGCCGGAGGATGGCCGGATCGATGAGGTCCGCCCGATTCGACGCCAGGATCACGACCACGTTCTGCAAGGGTTCGAGGCCGTCCATTTCGGTGCAGAACATCGGCACCAGCGTGCTGAGGATGCTGTGATAACGGCCGGCGCGGCGTGTCCCGAGTATCGATTCCGCTTCGTCGATGAACAGGAAGGCCAGCGCGCCGTCACGCGCGCGTTCCCGGCATTGAATGAACAAATCGCGCACCTGACGCTCGGATTCGCCCACCCACATATTCAGGATTTCCGGTCCTTTCACGTGCAGGAAGAATTCCGGGTGATCAACGCCGGTCTGCGCCTTGAGTTGTTGCCGCAAATTGTAAGCGGTGGCCTTGCCCAGCAGGGTTTTGCCGCAACCAGGCGGGCCGTGCAGAAGGAAGCCCTTCGGCACGGTGTGCTCGAAACGCTTGAACAGATCGCGATGCAAGAACGGCAGCTCAATGGTATCGCGGATCGCCTGGACCGCTTCGCCCTGTCCGCCGACCGCTGACCACGGAATCTCCGTGACGGTTTCGAGCGCACGTTCGATGCGGCGGCCCATGCCGATCACTTCCAGTGCGACGCGCTGATTCACATCCAGGCGCACCTCCATGCCGGGCTTGAGCTTCTCCTTGACCAGCAGCGCCGAGCGAAGAAGCACGAGGGAATTGAATCCCGCCTCCTGTCCGATCCGCAGGCGGCCGTCGGAAAGCAGTTCGTCGATCCGCACAATCGGACCGTTCTTGTCGAAACCGAGGCCCTGCACGACGGCGAAGGCTTCATTGCACAGTACGCGCTGCCCCATCTGCAGGCTGTTCAAGGGAATCTTGGGGTCGACGCGGCAGACATAATCGGTGCCGCCAATGCACACGTGAGCCTTGTCGTTTTCCACGGGCATCAGGAACGTGCCGACGCGGAAAGCGGGAGAACGCAATTTCTCGACAATCTCGTCGAGTTTCTCGATGGCCTGGCGGGCCTGGTCATTCTGCTCTTCGATCGCGGAGATGCGGTCGCGAAGATAAATGAGGTCCATCAGTGAGGAGTGGCGCGGCGGCAATTTGCCCGCGATCAGATCCACGAGTTGCAGCGCGGAGAGCGCTTCCAATTCCTCGTGCGAGAGCATCTGGCCAAGTGGTGAGGGTCCCTCCGTCGGATTCTCAGCCTTGGGCGATGATACTGGTTTCTTCTTGGATTCACCCATGCACAAACGGTAGCGCGCTTCCGCCCATTTGCAAATTGAACCCAGCTTTATTTTCAGTTTTCCCGGCAGGTGAAATCACTTCCTCTCACGCAGACTTTACTTTAACGCACAGCATGAGTCCATTGCATGTTGCGGGACGGTTCGTCCGGTGGATTAGCGTTTCGGGGTTCGTATGAAAACCGCTCGTGCCGAGCGTGGTTTCTTCGATACGGGAGGAGAAATTGCAATAGGAACGATCAGGTCTCCTCTTGCTTGACGACTTCTGAAGCACGCGAAGTCAGGCCGTGGGCCAGAAGGCCGAGCGCAAAACCCAATGCGAAGCCGGCTCCAATTCCCGCGTACGGATTTTTACGGATGCCCTGGTCGGCGGCGCGGGCACGTTCGATGGTTTTTCGCTTCAGGTAAGCCGCCCGCGATTTCAGAAGCTCTTCACCATCGCGGACGACGATTTTAAGGTCATCCAGCAGCCGCTGGAGGGTCATCGCATTTCCATTTCCGGTTTCGCTGGGCATAACGTGCGGTTGTCAGAAGTTGCAATGGAATTCGCAAAGGACAATGGGGGCTTTCCCCATCATGCCGAGCGGTTGCGGTCGGCGAAGGCAAAGTCCAGGCATGTATTGACCAAAAGAATCGACTTTGGCCTGCCATTTTCATCCCGCAGGAGCGTCCAGCGGCTGTGCACGACGAAGTCCTGACCCTCGCGTGTGACTTGGTGCAGTTCTCCGGTCCAGGAGCCGTGCTCAATCACGGCCTGTTTGGCGGCATCAAACTCCGCGCGGTCCGGGTACAGGAAGAGAGTGGCGGTCCGGCCAAGAACCTCGTCGCGCTGCCAGCCATAGAGACGCGCCGCGCCTTCGTTCCAATACTGGATCCGGTCTTCCATGTCCCGCACAAGGATCGCGTCAGGATCAAGATCCAATAACCGCGCCTGCGCCTCGATTCGCTCTTCCGCCCGCTTGTATTGCGTGATGTCGCGGAACAAGCCGATCATCAATTTGCGGCCATAAAGGACCAGCGGAGTGACCCGGATGCTCACCGGGATGTGCGCGCCGTCGTTACGGGTGATTTCGTCCTGGCAATCCAGCGCGGAAACCTCGTCGCCTTCCGCGAATTGCCGCCGCTGCTGTTCGAATTTGTCGGGTGTTTGGAATCGCGCCTGGTTCTGGCCGATGATCGCGCTCCGGGTGCGCCCGAGCAGCATTTCTCCCTGTTTGTTGGTGTCAAGAATGCGTCCCGTGGCCACGTCGGTCAGAAATGCCGCGTCGCCCAGACTTTCGAAAAGTCGGCGATACTTGTGTTCGGACTGGCGCATCGATTCTTCAGCGCGACGGGCTTCGTCATTCTTCGCAAGGTCCTGCAGCGCTCGACGGACCGCCGGCCCGAGCCGGGAAAGACGGTTTTTGAAAACGTAGTCGGTGGCGCCGCATTTGAGGCTTTCCACCGCGAGTTCCTCGTCGATTGTTCCAGAAACAAAAATGAACGGCGCATGCGGCTGCCGCTCGCGGGCTGTTTGCAAGGCGCGCATTCCGTCAAACCCAGGCAGGGTGTAATCGGATAGAATCAGGTCAAATGTCTCGCTTTCCAATGCCTCTTGAAATGCATCGCCGGTTTCCACGCAACGGACCTCACGCGCCAGACCCTCCGACATCAACATGCGACGCACCAACTCGGCGTCACGCCAATCGTCTTCCAAATGCAGAATGCGCAAGGGAGAACTCACAAGTTTTACCATTCAATGATGACCGTGGGGCAGATCGGATAACGCCCGCACTCCGCGCCGTACACCGTCAGTCCTCCTTGCGCCAGCGCATCCGCAGGCACGGCCAGCCGGAGGTGGAGATGATCCTCCAATGTGTGGCGGGCGATCTGTTGAAGCTCCTCATCCTCGGCAAATGCATAGGCAAGATATCCGTAAGCGCCGAGACCGCCCCGCAGATAGCTCAAGGCCCCGCGGGAGTCATGCGGATGATTGCGCACAAATGCGTCGTACATTTTTATGCCGTTCACGAAAATTTGCAGCGTCGTCGGAAAGATATCGTCGTCGGTTTGCGGCGTGTCGATGCGGTGTGACGAGGCCTCGGCGATCAGGCGGATGCGCCGCGCCCTCGCAATGTCCGCGCCCGCCAGTGGCAGAACCCACTCAAAAAAGCCGTGCCCCTGCCCATAACAGCAATCCTCGGCGCGTTCGCGCTCGCGTTCACCGGCCCCGCCGCTCCATTCTGCGCTGGCCCAATCCCCCGGCAATCCGCGGAGAACCAGGGCGCGCGGCGTCTCCTCACGCGCGGCGGGATACTGGTTTGAAACCAGGTAGTGAACAAAGTTTTGGGCGATCACGTTGCCCTGGGGATTGACCGCCTCCACCCAAAGCGTGCTGAGCATGGGTTGCATCGGGGCGGCCAATTCCACCGTGTGCGCCGGTACAACCCGGCGATGCGGGAAGGGAATGGGGACGCAACCGCGAGCCAGATCGTGATAAACATGCCCGCGCGTATCCATGCCATCCAGGCGCCAGCGGAAGACGATATCGCGATTGGGCCGCGAAGAAAAATGGGACGAAACGACATCCACGCGGATGATCTGCCCGGGTTCCACGCGCGAAATGGGAGGCGCGTCCATCGGCAGCGTGTCGCTTTCATTGATGATCGCCGGGTCGTAGCCAAACTCCTTGGGAGTGCGATCGTAGTTCAGAAAACCGTTATGCTCCCACTCGACGTCGTGAAGCTCCGTGTAAATGTAAGCGGAAATCTGGCCATAACGGCGCAATTCGTTGGTCAAAAATTTGAAGCTCCAGCTCACGTCGCGATCGCCATCAAGCGCGCCCACACCGCCGTACTCGCTGTTGATCAACGGCTGGCCCTTGTGCGCGTAGCCGGGCACATAATTGAATTCCGAGCCGGGGAAGGTCAATTTCACCACCTTGTCTATGTGCTCCTTGGCCCGCGCATAGTCATCAATATAAAAATGCCAGGAATTGATGTCGGTGTCGCCGTGGGCGAAATAGTCCAGGTGCTCCCACTGCACGACGCTCATGTCCTCGATCAGTCGCGTGGGATCGAGCTTCTTGGCGAGTTCCCACATGGCTTGGACCCAGGCATGCGAGCTGAGATTGGCAAGCCGGGCCTTTGAAGCCTTCTTCGGGAGTTCCTCCACGGCGGTGCCGGCGGAACTGACAGCACGCGCCGAGATCGCGGAACTGAGCTGGCCGCGGGACCGGCTCTTGGGATTGGTGGGATGGATGAGATCCACGAATTCGACCTGGCCGCCGAAGCCCCAGGTCTCGTTGAAGGTGCACCAGGCGAAGATGGACGGATGATTGAAATCGCGCTTGATTGCCTCCCGCATCATCGTCTCAAAGCGGCGCCGCCCCAGCGGTGTGTCGCCGCCTTCGCCGAAATTGGGAAAGTCCGCCATCAGGAGCAGGCCCATTTTATCGGCCCAATAAAGCAGGAGCGGATCGTCCACCTTGATGTGAATGCGAATGAAATTGAACCCGAATTTCTTCGCCGAGGTGATGTCGTCCTTGAGCGTCTGCACGCTGCCGGCGGTATAGACACCATCAGGGTAATAGGATTGATAAAGGGCGCCGCGCAAATAGCGGGGCACGCCATTGAGGCGCAACGCCACGGGACTCTCCGGCGGTTCGCCCGGGGCGAAATCTATTTTGCGCATGCCGAAGTAGCCGCGAACCACGTCCACGACCTTTCCCTGCTGCCGGAGATGAATTTTGAGCGAATAGAGATGGGGCTCGTTGGGATTCCACAGCAAAACCGGGTCTACCTTGACCATTCCGCCGGCGAGGCCATTTGTGACGCTGAACGTGGCGGTCTGGGTCGGGCCGGCCGGAGGCACGACCTGCACCTCCACCATGCTATCGGGCTCGGTCCGGAAGCATTCGATTTCAAAACGAGCCGTGCCGGCATCGATGTCTGTGAAAACCCGAAAGCAATTGATGTGCGAAGCCGAGCGGGGCTCGACGAAAACCGTTTGCCAGATGCCGCTGGTGGTCGTGTACCACCGCCACTGCTTGCCGACGGGTTGTTCATGATTATCCATCGGATCCTCGACGCGAAGAACGATCAGGGCGCGGCGTTTGCCATCGGGTCCGGGCTCACCGAGGGCATCGGTAAGGTCGAATTCAAACGGGGTGTAACCGCCCTCGTGATGGCCCAGGTGCCTGCCGTTGCACCAGGCGTCCGTGAAGAAATCCGCGGCGCCAATCGTCAGAATGGCCTGCTTCCCGGCCCAGGCGTCGCCGCTTGGGATTTCAACCAGTCGACGGTACCAGCCCACCTCATAACGCGGGGCTGAACGGTGATTGGAGGCGTTGACCTCAAGTGGGTTTAGAAAGACACGGGTGGCGTAGTAGTTCTCATTGCCGGCCGCGCCGCCTTCCCCCCAGGCCGCCAGCGATTCCCAGCAAAAAGGAACGATGATCTGTTCACGCCATTCCCCTTCATCGAGCTGGAACCAATGGTCATCGATGCCACGCCGGTGCCGGTCGAAGCGGAATTGCCAGGGTCCGTTCAAATTGAGCCAGTCAATTCCCTCGATCGTGCCTCGTTGACGGTCGGGACGGGGGTATTCAGGACGGGGATAAGCAAACGAGATTGACATAAGCAAACGGCAAAAAATCAGTCGCGCCTTCGTGACGCATCCACTTAGTTCCATCTAAGCCCGGTTCCGTGCACGGTCAAACAGCCTTTGGAAAAATTGGCCGCTGCGACCACGCCAATCCGTTCAACGCTGAGGCCGGGCTCACTCGGGCAAAATGATGCGTGGTAAATCCCGCAAGGCTGGGTCAGCCAGATCAATGGCACGCGATCGGGCCGCTTTTGGACGGCCATGAACACGAGGCGCACGGCGTTTGCGCGGAGTTCCGGATGATTTTGCCGTTGCGGAGCGCGACCCCGCGAAGATCTTTTGGGCCCGCCGGAGTTCAGCGGCGAGGGGCTCATACATTTTACGGTCGCCGTTTTCGTTGGCGTAATCCCAAAGGCCGTTGTGGCAATGACGGTTGTCGTTCCAGCCGGGATGATTCAGGATGGGGTAGAGGCAAATACCCTCGATCGGTATGCCGTTCTTAATGGCCGCTTCAATTTCGCCCACGATGTAGCGAAGCCAAGGGGCCCGGGCGCCATCCTCCGCGCCGGTCTCGGCGAGGAATAGCGGGCGGCGATAGCGCTCGTAGACCTCGTTCAAAATTTCCCGCAACGGACGATAGGAAGGATCCGAACGGCTGAGCGGCTCAAATTCGTGCGAGCGCCGGAAACCCTTGATGTCGTAAATCCATTGATTATGGAAATAATAATTGGCTCCGATGATATCAAGATACTTTTCCTGCCCGCCCAATTCCGGCCAGAGCCGGCCGATGAGCATATCCCAGGCCTGGAATTGCGAGAGCCGGTAAGCTTCCGCGAGCGGGCGGTCTTCCGGGCGGTCCGGATGCGCGACCACATGGATGATGGGGTCCACGTGAACGAAGCGGGCGCGCGGATTGACGCTCCAGATGGCGTCCATGGCGGCCACGGCTGCGCGAACCAATTGACACTTCATCTCGAAGCCGCGGCCGGTCACGTGAGGATTGAACGCACCCTCCTCTCCGCCAGCCCAGGAGAAGAATGAGATTTCATTCACCGGGACGAAATACGGCGGGAGGTTGGTTTCCCTTTTGAGTAATTGGGCAAAGGCGGCTGCAAACTGGGCGAGGCGCGAAACGAACTCAGGTTTGAGCAAATCGAGGCCATCGGGCCAGCCGAAATGGCAGAGGTCCCAGATGACCTGCGTCTCGGTTGCCTGCGCTGCCTGGATGATGGGACGAACACTGGAAAAATCGTAGCGACCCGGCGTTTGCTCAACCAGATGCCAGCGGATGCCCTCACGCGCGGTGCGGATTCCCTGGGCGCGGATGCGGGCGTAATCGAGCAAGGCGAAGGCGTCGTGTCGCGTCGCGGCGATCATGTCGAGGCGACGGCCGGATTTGAGGCGGTGAGTGGAACACTCGAAACCGGCCATGAAGAAGCTTTTAAAGTCAGGGCGGCTCTCCAGGGCGTCGGCAGATGAATAGAGATCCCGGGTGTTCATGCGAACAAGGGAGAAACTGGATTCAAGTACCGGTCAGTGAGGCCTGCCGCGGACGCCGCAGAGGCGTGCTGCAAACCCCGTTCAGGCCCATGGGGAATGTGACTGAAGCAAGCCTGGGCTCGTAATCGAGTTCGATGGCTTCGGCGCGGCTCAGGCCCGCCATCTGGGCAAACACGGTGAGTGCCTGGGCGGCCACCTGGTCCATATTGTAATAGCGATAGGTGGCCAGCCGGCCGACGAAGTGGACGCCCTTGGTTTCATTCGCGAGCGTCTGATATTTCTTGTAAAGCTCGGCGTTTTCGGCGCGGGGAATGGGATAATAGGGGTCGCCTTCGGCCTTGGAATACTCATAAACGATGCTCGTTTTCGGGTGCTCCTGGCCCGTGAGATGCTTGAATTCGGTCACCCGGGTGAAGGCGTAATCGTTGGGATAATTGATCACCGCCACCGGCTGGAGAAATTCCCGGTTGTGCGTCTCGTGTTTGAACTCGAGGCAGCGGTAGGGAAGTTTGCCGTACGCGAAATCAAAATATTCGTCAATCGGCCCCGTGTAGATCAGTTCCCGATGCGGAATGATTTCACGAATATCGCGATAATCCGTGTTGAGCAGAACACGGATGTTCGGATGATCGAGCATGCGTTCAAACATGCGCGTGAATCCGTGGCGCGGCATCGCTTGATACGTATCGGTGAAATAACGGGCATCGCGATTCGTGCGCGTGGGCACGCGGGCGGTCACCTGGGCGTCGAGTTCGGACGGATCGAGTCCCCATTGCTTGCGGGTGTAGCCACGGAAAAATTTCTCGTAAAGCTCCCGGCCCACCTTGCTGACAACCACATCCTCGGAAGTGCGGACGTGTTCCTTGCTTTCCGCGCGGCCCGCAAGAAACTCCTCCATCTGCAGCGAAGTGAGGTTCAAGCCGTAGAGTTGATTGATGGTATCGAGGTTGATCGGGATCGGCACCAATTGGCCGTCCACGCTGGCAAGCACACGATGCTGGTATTGCCGCCAATCGGTGAAGCGCGACAGGTAATCAAACACTTCGCAACTGTTCGTGTGGAAAATGTGCGGACCGTAGCGGTGCACAAGGATGCCCGCGTCGTCATAGTGATCGTAGGCATTGCCGGCGATATGGGAGCGGCGATCCACCAGCAGGATTTGCTTGCCGCAGCCCCGGGCGAGGCGCTCGGCCAGTATGCTGCCGGCAAAGCCCGCCCCGACGATCATGTAATCAAATATCTCCATCGATTTCTCCAGGTTGGTGGCTCGGGCGATCATGCATTCGGGTTCATGCGGCACTGACGGGGATGCGCCTTCCCGCCAGTGCCTCGTTCACGTGGTTTTCCAGTTTCTCGACGATCGAGTCCCAGGTGTTTTCAGCCGCCATTTTCAATCCGCGCTCGATCGCCGCGGAATCGGGATCGGCCACAGCCTTGCGGCAGAGTTCGATGAATTCGTCATGCGAGGCGGCGACCTTCACCACCGAGCCAAAATTATCCACGACGTCGCGGACGGCGGTGCTGACGATGGGGTGCGCGGTGGCCATGTATTCCAAGGCCTTGGTGGGATTGATGTATTCGGTGGCTTCGTTAAGCGCAAAAGGCATCAGGCAGACGTCGAAGGCCTTGGCGAAGGTGGGCAGGTCCGCGTAGGCGCGCTGGCCCAGCCAGTGAAGATTCGAGCGGCGCGGAAGATCGCGTTCATTGACCTTGACCACCGGCCCGACGATTGCGATGGACCAATGTGGATTCGCGTCGGCAAGCGCCGCGATCAGCGAATAGTCGAGGCGTTCGTCCACGACTCCGAAGTAGCCGAGCACGGGTTTCCTGAGTTCCTTCAGTTCGTGCGCGACCGGTGTGGAGGGGTGTTGCGCGCGGCGGAAATGATCGACGTCCACGCCACATCCGTAAAAATGGCAGTTCTTATTGTGCCGGCTTTTGGCTTCGTATAGCCGCCGTCCACCGGTGAAAACCACATCGGCGAGCGCCAGCAATTCGGCTTCGCGTTGCGCAATTTCGGGATGGGCCTCGTTGAATTTCGAGTGTTCATCCATGCAGTCGTAAACCGTCGCGATCTCGCCCAGGTGTCCCGAGAAGGCCGTGACCGTCATGGGGTCATAAAACCACTGAACCGCATCCTCGAAGCGTCCGGCCAGCGGACCGTGCAGGGCTTCCTGCACCACGCGCCGGCGCGTGCGATCCACATAGTCCGCCTGGCCCCACCGCCAGCCGGGAAATTGAATGCGAATGCGGGTGATATTGGGATGATCGGGCGCGTCATGGAGTCGCACGGAGGGTGAAATCAGGTGCGGGTCCGGGCCGATGGTTTCAACAAAGAGAACCGGATGACGGCGGCTGAGGCGTGAAAGGAATTGTTGCGGCCTCTGCCAGACCCAATCCCAGCAGAGATGCGAATGAACGATTATGGGGTAGCTTTCCTGTGCGGGCGATGAACGCCTGGTCGCGCCGGCGGCGGTTCCTTTCCGCTGCATGGCGCGGGATCTGGGCTTGAGGATCTTTTCATGAGCAACAGGAATGTTTTTTGAGGAATGATTTCGCGAGGAGTTGGTGAGGTCAGATCGATAAGGCGAGTAGGACATAGCAACTTGAATCTTCGTTTTTTAATTCCGTCTTCATCTTGACCGCAACGATGGTCCCCGAGAGTTAAACCAAGCGGCGTAACACCCGATCCTAATACACTTCAGGCCAATGCCGTTCTCAATGGGGTGTTCACCCAAAAATCCGAAGGGACTGGGGAAATGGAAAAAGCGAAGGCTTTCGCTTCAGCGGCGGGCTGCGACGCGCAGGCCAAATGGGTCCGGCGCGTTCGCGAACGAGAGAATTCCGCGGTGCGCGCTGACACCAACATAGGGGTCGTTGGTGATGAGAAGATTGCCATCGAGATCCAGGTGGTCGGCCAATTCCGCGAGTTGCGCGGCGGCGCTGATGAGCACACTGGTCTCGATCATGCAGCCGATCATGGTCTGCAACCCGGCCGCCCGGGCGGCGCGGAGAGCGTTGTATGCGCCGGATATACCATAGGCCTTGCCGAGCTTCACGTTCACGCCGTGGAAGAATTCCGCGCAATGCGCAGCGTGCCCGGCGGAGTGGTAGGATTCATCGGCGAAAAGTGGCAGCGGAGATCGTTGCTTGAGCCAGGCGAGATCATGCGGTGTGGAGTCTGCCGGCATGGGTTGTTCGACGAATTGAATGTGGGCGTCCCTGGCAAGCCACTCGATTTTTTTGAGTGCCTCGTCACGGGTCTTCCAGGCTTCGTTGGCATCGACGCGCACCGGTTTATCAGGCGCGACCTCCCGCAACGCACCGAGGTTCGCAGCGTCTTGATCCGAACCAAGCTTGAGTTTCAGGACCGGATACTGTTCGGCGGCGAGCACCTTTTCCCGAACGACATCGGGAGAGTCGATGCCGATACTGAACGAAGTGACGTGGTGATTCTCGGTGAAGCCCAAGCCGAGTTGATCGTAGATGGGTTGGCGGGCACGACGGGCGGCGCCGTCGAGCAGTGCAATATTGAGGGCACATTTAGCGGCGGCATTTCCCGGCGCAACTCGAGAGAGGTAATCCATGCTCGCGGCGGGATCGGCGAAAGAGAGTTCTTCCGGATCCACCTTGGCCAGGAAGGCCTGGACCGATTCGGTTGACTCCTGATAGCGGCCTACCGGGGAAGCTTCGCCAAGGCCGATGACCCCGTCTGCATCCTTCAATTCGAGAAGCACAACCCGGCTGATGTCGCCGCCACCGCGAGCGATGGTCCATGTGTGGGCGAGGTGAAGATCAAATTTCCGAGATTTGAGTTCCACGCTGGCAGGGAAACTTAAAGCGCCCGAACAATCAATAGAGATGTGCGGAAATCAGTCCGCGAGCTCAGTTGGGCATGAGGGCGGGACTGAGGCCGACGCGGTGCTGCCGTTCACTTGACCGCCGCGCTTAAGCCAAACCATGAGAATGCTGATATCGGAAGGCGAAACCCCCGAAATTCGGGACGCCTGACCCAGGGTGGCGGGCCGGATCTTCGCCAGCTTCTGGCGGGCTTCGGTGCGGAGGCTGGGAACCAATGCATAATCGAACGATGCCGGAATCTGTTTATCTTCGAGCTGCTTAAACTTGGCGATTTCGAGTTCCTGGCGATCGATGTAGCCTTCGTACTTGATGGCGATTTCCACCTGCTGGGCGACTTCGGCTGAGAGATCAGTTCGGGCGCCGGGAAGATCCTGATAGCGCACTTCGGAACGGCGCAACAATTCCGCCAGGGTCTGCGTGCCACTGCGTGTGCTGTCGAGCCGGCTCAACTCGTCATCCATCGCTTGGCGCTTCGCGGCGAACTGGCGGTAGTTGCGGTCCGGCAGCAACCCAATTTGATGGCCCAGTTCCGAAAGACGGAGGTCGGCATTGTCCTGACGGAGCAAAAGCCGGTATTCAGCCCGCGAGGTGAACATGCGATAAGGCTCGATGGTGCCTTTGGTGACCAAGTCATCAATAAGAACGCCGATGTAAGCCTGATCGCGACCGAGAACGATCGGATCCTGACCGCGGATTCTTCTCGCGGCATTGATTCCAGCCATAAGTCCTTGAGCACCAGCCTCTTCGTAGCCGGAAGTTCCATTTATTTGACCCGCGAGGAACAGATTGCGGCAGACCTTGGTTTCTAAAGATGGAAAGAGCTGGGTGGGGAAGGCAAAATCGTATTCCACCGCATAGGCAGGTCGCATGATTTCGGCATGCTCGCAACCGATGATGGTCTTGACCATCTCAACCTGAACTTCGAAGGGGAGACAGGTCGAAAAGCCATTGACGTAAATCTCATCTGTGGCAATCCCCTCGGGTTCTAAAAAGATTTGCTGCCGTTCCTTATCGGGGAACTTGACGATCTTATCTTCGATGGAAGGACAATAGCGGGGGCCCACACCTTCGATCACTCCAGAGTACATGGGAGACTTGTGGAGATTGGCGCGGATAAGAGTCGCAGTCGCCTCGGTGGTAAAGGTGATGTAACAGGGGAGCTGGCCGTTAATGTGGTCCAAGACAGAGCCGGGAGGATATAGGCCGTTGGAATGGCCAACGTCCCTAGGGTTCACCCCGGAATGTTCCACGTGGAACAAATCGTCCTTCCAGTATGAAAAATACGGCACCGGGTCGTCGCCGGGCTGGACCTCCACTTTGGAAAAATCGATTGAACGGCGGAGGAGGCGGGGTGGGGTACCTGTCTTCAGCCGGCCAAGCTCGAGCCCAGCCTCCTTCAACGAACCGGAAAGACTCATGGCAGCCGATTCCCCTGCCCGACCACCGGATTGCTGGTTCTGGCCGATATGCATTAGCCCTCGCAAGAAAGTGCCGGTTGTAACGACCACGGTACTCCCGTGGTATTGAACTTCCAGAGTTGTCTCAACTCCATAGACCTGCTTGTCCCGGAAAAGCAAACGTGCGGTTTGGCCTTGTTTGAGGTCCAGGTTCGTCTCCCGTTCGCATACCCATTTAAGGCGAAACTGATAGGCCTTTTTGTCGCATTGAGCGCGAGGCGCCCAAACCGCCGGTCCCTTCTTGGTGTTGAGCATCCGAAACTGAAGGCCGGTCATGTCGGTGGCTTTGCCCATCTCGCCGCCCAGTGCGTCTATTTCCCTTGCAAGATGGCCTTTCGCCAAGCCGCCGATGGCGGGGTTGCAAGACATCTGGCCGACTGTGTCGACGTTGATTGTCAGGAGAAGGGTTTGGCAACCCATGCGGGCGGCGGCCAACGCGGCCTCAACACCCGCGTGACCGGCGCCAATGACGATCACGTCATATTTCTTGGGATAGACAAACATCTCGACGAGCTATGACCAGCAGCAGAGCACCTACACGATTTGGTAGGTGGCGTCAAACGGTGCTTTTGCGGATGTCTTCTTTACGCCGTGGTCCGGATTGGCGGAGACGTGCTCGCAGATTTTGAAGACGGTTTCGTAAGCATCGTGGGCTCCGGCGCCACTGGCGATCTGTGCGGCTGTCAGCGCGTGACCTTTTTTCTCGGCCAGGTAATTGAGGATTCGCCTCTGAAGTTCAATAACTGCGGCGGCTGCCTTCTTGCCAGCCTCCACGCCGGGCTGATGATAGGCGTTGATGTTAACTAGGGAAGCGTAGAGACCGACGGTTCGCTCGAACAAGGCAATTAGCAGGCCGATATTGAAAGAATCGACTGTCGATATCGTTATCGTAACCGATTCCCGACCGTTTTCATACAAAGCCTGCCGAGTTCCGAGGAAAAACCCTTCCAAGTAGTCGCCAGAGGTTACCTGCGGTTCGACTTCGATGGATTTGGTATTCCGATCTTTCAGTACTTCGATGAAGGTGACGAAAAAGTTCAGAATTCCTTCACGCAACTGTTGAACATAGGAATGCTGGTCGGTAGAGCCTTTGTTTCCGAGAACGGTGATTCCCTGGTTAACGACCTTGCCGGAGAGATCCTTTTCCTTTCCCAAGGATTCCATGATGAGCTGCTGGGTGTATTTGGCGAAAAGCTCCAGCCGATCTTTGTAAGGGAGAAGAACCATGTTCTTGGTTCCTTTTCCGTTACCGATATAATACCACATCAACGCAAGCCGAGCTGCGGGATTATCGTTAACTGCCTGCTTTCTCGTGATTTCGTCGGAAGCTCGGGCACCTGCGAGCATGGAATCAATGTCCAAGCCTTGAAGGGCGGCGGGCAGTAGCCCGACAGCGGACAGTTCGCTCGTGCGGCCGCCAACCCAATCCCACATGGGGAATCGTTTAATCCAACTGTTCTTCACGGCATGGTTGTCGAGTTCGCTTTGAGCACCAGTTACCGCCACAGCGTGGGGACCGAATTTCAGGCCGGCGCGAGTATAAGCGGCCTCGGCCTCGAGCATGCCGTTGCGGGTTTCCTTGGTGCCGCCGGACTTGGAGATCACGACCGTGAGAGTTTCGCCGAGATGATCACCGATCTCGGCGAGCACTTCGTCCATGCCATCGGGGTCGGTGTTATCGAAGAAGAACACGGACATTTTATCGGCTGGAGTGCGCAAGGCGTGGGACACAAATTGAGGGCCGAGAGCAGAGCCGCCTATGCCGATGACGAGGAGATTGCGGAAGGGACCCTTCGCGCCGCGAATGGTTCCGGCATGGACGTCAGCGGCGAATTTCTTAATCCCTGCGAGCGTATCCTCGATTTCAGCGCGGATGGCGGGGGTTGGGGCCAGTGAGGGGTTTCGCAGCCAATAATGGCCGACCATGCGCTGCTCGTCTGGGTTCGCGATGGCGCCCTTTTCCAATTCTGCCATCGCGGAAAAGGCCTTTTGCATGGGCGCGTCCATGGAAGCCAGGAAATCATCGGAGAAATTCATCCGGCTGATGTCCAGGGCCAGCCCGAGCGTTGGGAATTCGGTGTAGTACTTTTGAAAACGTTGCCAGAGTTCAGCTTTTGAGAAGGTCATAAATCCGGCGCAGAGTTTACCCCAAAATTCGGGTTAAACAAAATGTTTGTTGGATAATTCGGAGATACGCGGAATACGAGCGCGAGGATGGATGATGGAGAATGGCGGATGGCGGACTCCAGGGGAGACGCCCGGTGAACCGGTAGGCTACGGGGCAAGCGCGTGCCCGAAAAAGAAAAAGCCCCGGCTTGCGCCGGGGCTGAAAGTGGGGACAGATGTATTACTTCAGCTTGTCGAAGCTCTTTTGGAGGACCTGCCAGTCCTTGAGGTCTTTGATCTTCTCGCGGGCGGCGCCAATGATTCTGGCTTCGTTCTCGTTCTTCGTCGCCCGGTTGACCTTGTAAAAGATGCCGAATCTGCCCGGGAACGGTTCGCTGGCGAGTTTGTAGGCAGCGACCTCGTCGGTCACATCGTGGTCCGCGGGCACGGTATTGAACACGCCGCCTTTGCGCGGATTTGAAGCGTCGAAGGCGCCTTCGTAGAATTCGACGCATTCGCTGAGGCATTCGATGAAGCTGAAGCCGTTGTGATCCATGGCGGCCTCCATCATCTGCAGCACGTGGTTGGGGTTGGTGTGCGTGGTGCGCGCGACGAACGTGGCGCCGGCAGAGATGGCCTGCTTCATGGGGTTGATCGGCTGATCAAGCGCGCCGGTGACGTCGGTCTTGCTTTTGAAGCCGATCGGCGAAGTAGGCGAGGTCTGCTTCTTGGTGAGGCCGTAGACCCAGTTGTCCATGACTACATAAGTCAGGTTGATGTTCTTGCGGGCGGTGTGATTGAAGTGGTTCCCGCCGATCGAGAATGCGTCGCCATCGCCGCCGAACACAAAGACATGGAGATCCGGGCGGCTGAGCGAGACCCCCGTGGCGAAGGGCAATGCGCGGCCGTGGATGTAATGGACGCCGTGCGCCTGGACAAAGTAGGGGAACCGGCTGGAGCAGCCAATGCCGGCCACAGTGGTGATCTTCTCGTGCCAGAGCTTGCGTTTTTCGATCAGTTTGAAATAGAGCGCCAGCACGGAGAAATCGCCGCAACCGGGGCACCAGGTCGGGTGATCGGCGGAGATTTCCTTTTTCGTGAGGCCCTTGCGTTCGGCGGCGGGGTCGGGAACGGCGGTGATATTGCCGTTGCGGACGGGGATGTCGGTCAGTGGTGAACTCATATGTGAAAGGTGGTTCGGTGTTCGGATTTACATCTTGCGCAGGCCGGTGGCGACATCTGCGCGGGCTTTTTCGATGATTTCCTTGACCTTGAAGGTCAGGCCGTCGGTTTTGTTGATGCCGCGGATTTTCTTGCCGCCGTAGCGGGAGCGGAGCAACGCGGCCAACTGGCCGTAGCCGTAGAGCCCTTCGTCGTTCATCTCCACGACGAGGATGTGGTTGAAGCCGGAGAAAATGTCCTCCAAACCTTCCGGCAGAGGGTTGATGTAACGGATGTGAATGGAAGACACGCTGTCGCCGGCAGCGCGGGCGCGGTCCACGGCTTCCTTGATCGGCCCCTGGGTCGAGCCCCAGCCGACGAGCAGGACGTTGCCTTCGGACGGGCCATAGAGAGCGGGCTTGGGCAGCGTGGCGGCGAGCGCCTTGAGCTTGTTGCGCCGTTTGGCCGTCATCTGCATGTGCATCTTCGGGGAACCGGTGGGATGGCCGTATTCGTCGTGCTCCAATCCGGTGGCGATCGGATAGACACCGTTCATCACCCGTGTGCCCGGGGCGATGCGCGGAGTGACGTTGTTGGGGGCAGCGAGATCGTAGGGCTTATGCTCGGGGACCGGCGTGAGATCGGGCGAGATGTCCTGGCAAATCTTCTCGAGATTCGGCTCGGGAAACGCCTCGATGCGTGTCGCGATGGCCTGGTCTGAGAGGATGATCACGGGGACATTGTATTTGCGGGCGATGTTGACCGCCTCGATGGCTGTATAGAAACAATCTTCAACATTTGCGGGGGCGAGCACCACACGGGGGGAATCGCCGTGGCCGCCGAAGCACGCGATGTTGAGATCAGATTGTTCAACATTGGTCGGCATGCCGGTGGACGGTCCGCCGCGCTGGATGTCAATGACCACGAGCGGCATTTCCGCCATGACCGCCCAGCCGAGGGCCTCGGTCTTGAGCGAGATGCCCGGGCCGCTGGATCCGGTCACTGCGACGCGGCCGGCGTAGCTGCCGCCGATCGCCATGGATATCGAGGCGATTTCGTCTTCACACTGCACAAAAGTGCCGCCGTACTTGGGCAATTCGCGGCGCAGCAGCTCCATGATGTCGGACCAGGGGGTAATCGGATAACCTGCGCCGAAACGCACGCCCGCGGCAATGATGCCATAGCCGAGCGCTTCGTTGCCGTTCATAACCACTTGATGGCCAGTCTTTTGCTGGCTTTCGACGAATTTAAAAGTCTCAATGACGCTGCCGAGCGAGTAGCTGTAGCCGGCGTGGAACGCGGCCAATGCATTGTTGAGGATGCTGGGATCCTTGCCGGTGAAACGCTCGCCGACCAGTTTTTCCAGTTTGGGGACGCTGAGATCGAACATTTTGGCCACCAGACCGAGGGCGAAGATGTTCTTGCCCTTGTCTTTGGCAGTCCCGCCGATCGCCTCGACTGTCTGGCCGGAGATGGGAACGCCGATGTGATGATATTCGCTCTTCCACTCCTCCTTGGGTTCCACGTGGTCGGAATCGTAAAGAATGATGCCGTTTTTCTTCACCGAGCCGATGTGGTCCTCGTAGGAATGCTGATAAAAGGCGAGCAGGACGTCGGCTTCATCGCCGGAGCTGAGGACTTCGCCGGAGCCAATGCGGACCTGAAAGATGGAGGGTCCGCCCGAGATAGTGGCGGGAATGGTCATGAAAGTCATGACTTCCTGTTCACTGCGACCGGCCAGGCGCGCGAGAAAGCCGCCGATGGCCTGAATGCCGTCCTGGGAATTGCCCGCGATCCGGATGACGGCTTCGGAAACCTTGGAAACTTTGGGAGAACCACCCGCAGGCTGGGCAGTCAGTGTCGGTTCACTCATGGAATGACGTTATGTTCAGTTCGTTTAGGCAAAATTGCCGCGTCACCGATGTTCTTCAGCGACGCGGCATCATTGCATCGTCACACTAGCATTCGGCTTAGGAGGGCGCAATGTTAAACTGAGTATCGATATACCTGATTGATAAGCAGTTACGTAAAATCACAAAAGAAGCCAATCCGCAAAAATCCGGAAAATTAGAATAACTTATGAAGTCGGACAACTGCATTAAGTGCATGAATTATCTTTATGCAAGTCCGAGGCGGCTTTCTGCCAGAAGAATTCCAAAGCCTGGGCGACGCCGTTGCCGGTGGGGAACTCACTAACGAAGCCGTTTTGTCTCCGGACGGTTTCCTTGACCGCCGGAACCGCGTTGGCGGGAGCGGAAATGTACCGGGCACAACGAACATCCAGCATGGGGAGATCATTCAGATGGTCACCCGCCACAAAAATGTAATCGGTCGGGATTTCGAGCCGGCGGGCGATTTCAGCCAGAGCCGTCCCTTTGTTATATCGGGAATGGGCAAAGCGGGCGTAGACGTCGTTGCGGACGACCTGGAGATTCGGCACTTCCTGGCAGTATTCCTCCATGTAGGCGTGGATGGCATCGGCATCGCCATTATTGCCGGCCAGCAGGCAAAAAGGAGAGTAGGCGTCTTCGTAGACTGTGGCGTCAAAGCGGGAGCTGACCCAGCTTACGAGGCGCGGAAGATCCTGGCGGACGCGTCGAAAGAGTTCCTCGTGGGCGCGATGGCATTCAATATTCCAGTCATCAAGGCTGACATATCGGGAGTTCTCGTGACGATGAATTTCCCGCTCGACCAAAACGAGGTAATCGGGTTTGACCGGGACATGGGAGCGGGCGATGGCCTCCATGAGGCTGGACATGTCCCGGCCGGTATTGATGACCCATTTGGCGCCGCGGGTCTGGAGCTTTCCGATTAATTCAAGCAAGGCGGGCGGAATCGGCGGGTTTTCGAATTCCGCGAAGAGGGTTCCATCAAAATCAGTCGAGATCAGTTGGATTGGCAGTGTCATCAGTGAATAAGCGACGCGGCAGGCGGGCCGCGCTTGCAGGGGATAGCATCGTGCGATACGCTGAGATGTCAAAATCAAATATGCCCCTGCAGGAACGCTACGACGACGCGATGTATGACTTCAGCACGGCGGATTATGATTCGGCGATTGCGAAGCTGAAGGCCATTTTGCAGGAGGATCCCGGGTATTTCGACGCACAATTGGCGTTGGGAATGGCGTATTACCGCAAGGGGGATTACGGCACAGCTATTGCAGAAGGACACAAGGCGGAGGGATTGAGGCCGAACGAGCAACTCGTGCACACCAATCTTTCATTGTTCTACATGAAGAGCGGTGACAAGCAAACCGCGGAGCATCATGGATTGCAGGCGAGAATCGCGTCCTGGAAGGGAAACATGGCGCCGCCGGGTGAGGCGGGCGCGTCGGCTGCGGGTGATCCGGAACTCGAGATTGCCAAGCCAAAACCACCGGCGGTGAAGGTGGGAGAGAAGTTTCCCGACATGCCGTGGAAGAAAAACAAGCCGGCGGGCGGCGGGCATTGAAGAACTTTAACTTCGGCGGGATTATTTCGTGATAAAGACTGCAACGGCCCTTGCCCTCAACCAGTAAAAGACCCGTTCCGCGCCGAGAGCCTTTTCCGCTCCTGCAGCGGGCATTGCATTCGTCTCATCAGCGGTGCCCGTGTCCATCGCGAGCCACCACGAGCGTTCCCCGCCTGCCGATGGCAGGCAGAAGACCTCCTCCCGAGGCGACGCGTTATACGCAATGAAAATCGCCGCGGCAGGATCCCCAAACTCCGTCCCATCCAATCGCCAGGCGATCGCGCGCTTTCCCGCATCGCTCCAATACGCCGCGTCCGCCGGTTCGCCATCCGGGCGAAACCATCGCAACTGTTCCATCCCGTTTCCGTTCCCATCCCGTTCCGAATAAAAATCCGCCGGATGCAACGCCGGATGCGCCCGACGAAACGCAATTACCCGTTGCGCAAACGTATGAAAATTCTCCTCGTTGGCACCCCAATTCCAGTTCAGCCAATTTGCCACCGTGTCCAGGTCATAAGGGTTGTTGTTGCCCCGCAGCGTCCTCAGGAATTCATCTCCGCCGTTCACCATCGGTGTTCCGGCGCTGAGCATCAGCAGTGCAAATCCGGTCCGGGCCGCCTGCCGTTGTGCCTTGGCGTCGCCACCCTGGTTCCAGCTTCGGTTCATCTCTTCGCCGCCATCCGAAGGCCCAAAAGGCCACGGTTGCTGATTTTGCTTTTGATCGAAGCTGTAAAGGTCGCGCAACGTAAAACCGTCGTGCGCCGTGATGAAATTGATCGAATTCCATGGCCGGCGGCCGCTCGCCCGATATAAATCCGGCGATCCCGCCAAGCGCATCGCCAATGGTCCGGGCGTGAGCCGTTCCGATTCGGCGCGGTTCTGCCAGTTGCGAATTGTGTCCCGAAATTTCCCGTTCCATTCCGACCAGTTTGTGGGAAATCCGCCGACCTGATATGAGTTCCCGCCCATCGCCCAAGGCTCAGCGATCAAATCCACCCCAGCGCCGCCCGCCGGCGGACGCGGCTTCAATTCTGCGGTGATCCGATTCAGGGCATTGGAACGGTTGTTCCGGTCGTAGTGAAATCCCCCATGCTCCAGGACATTGCCGAGAATCGGCGCGAGATCGAAGCGAAACCCATCCACGCCCATGTTGTCACGCCAATATGCCAGTGAATCCACAATGAGATTCTGCGCCACCGGATTGAACGTGTTGAAATTGCCGCCGCACCCGCTGTTGTCCCACGATCCCTGCCGGTCCCGCGTGAGGGAGTAGTACGTGGGATTGTCCAGTCCCCGCCATGAAATCAGGTTATACGTGTTCTTGTCGTCGCGTCTCCACGCATAACCTTCGCCCGTGTGATTGTATACCACGTCCAGGAACACCTTGATGCCGCGGCTGTGGAACTCGTTCACCATTTCCCGGAATTCCCGCGTTGGTCCACCGGGTGATTTGTCGGAGGCATAGCGACGATCCGGCGCAAAATAGTTTAACGTGGCATATCCCCAATAATTGCCCCGCTCGCCTCCCGGCCCAGCATCATTTGCGTCGTTCTGCATTTCCTGCACCGGCAGGAACTCGACCGCCGTCACGCCTAACTCCGTCAGATATTTCGCCGTCAACGCCGCCCCTCGATAAGTTCCGCGCAAGGGTTCGGGAACGCCTGGATCGTTCTTCGTCAACCCGCGCAGGTGGACCTCGTAAATAATGTCATCCTTGAGTGGCCGCTCCGGCTTTGCCCGGATCGTGTCCAAATTTGCATCCTCAGGCAGGATGATTCCTTTCGGCGCAAGCGGTCCGCTGTCCATATCCCGGTAACGTGGCCCTGTCGCGTACATGGTTCGATCCGTCTGGCCGGGAGTCGCGGGATCGTGGCTTACCTCCCGTGCGTAGGGGTCCAGCAAAAGTTTGTTCGGATCAAACCGGTTGCCCTCCGCGTCCACATCACTCACGAATCCGGCGCTCGACCCAGGTTTCCAGCTCGCGTCAAATTTCCAGTTCGGCCCCCAGGCCCGGTACCCGTAATAGATTGCTCCACCTGCTTCCGCCGCGGAAATTGTCTTCGACCATACCCCTCCCGCTTCCCGCGTCATCTCAAAGCGTCCGCTCTCCTTCGCTTTCAAAGGTTCGCGATACAACCACAATTCCATGCGGGTGGCCCGAGATGAATACACGCGAAATTCAATCTGCGTTAGTCCCGCATTATAATGCGCTCCCAAAGCCTCCGTGTTGATTGCGCCCGGCGCCTGTGTGGCTGACAACCACACCGATGCCAGGCCGAAGGCACCCAGAACCCGGCCCCACATTGCGACACACCGCCCGGCAAAATGATCGGTTGCCTTGTCGTTCTTCCGCATCAGCGCCATCCACCTTGAGGCGCAAGCCCGGTACAAGCAAATAAACAAATGGAGGGTCTTGGGCGGTTCAGATTCGAATTCAGATCGAAAACTCGATTTTGACCGGCATCTCCTTGATGTGTTTTCCATCCGGCGAGACCAAGCCCACCATCACCTGCCCCAGTTGCGCGAACAATGGCCGCAACGGCCGCTCCTGCTGGATGAGTGACACCAGATAAGCCATAAGCTTTTCCTGGTCCTGTTCCGAGGCCTCAAACCCAACCGTCAGCGCCGCGCATCTCTCGCCCTGTTCCTTGTGCCATTCGTACAACGCTTCCACCACCCGGCCGAACTCCGCTTCCAGGTCCTCGCCCGGCCTGACGGAGATTACGAACGCCATGCTTTCCAGTTCGCGCCCATCTCTATGAATTCTTTTGGTTCCGACCTTGATCATGGCAGATCTTTCCAGCCCGCAGGCGGGGCCGCGCTTCTCAAGTAGAAAGCCATTTGCGGAGCAAGTATTCCATCCCGTCAATCTGCCTCCGCCTCAGCATGCTTGCCAGTACGAAGAGGCTTTGAAACAATGCAAGGCATGACGGTATCGCCCCACAACTCCAAGGGAATATCCACGGCCCCGGACCCCGCCTCCCCGGTCACCATTTCGGGAAAAGCTCGCTTTTTCGGCGAACTGGAAAGCCTGCGGGGACTTGCCGCCTTGAGCATCGCTCTTCACCACGTCTCCTGGAAAAACCCGATGCTTCCCAGCCTTTACATCCATAATTCCTACTTGTTTGTGGATCTGTTCTTCGTATTATCCGGATTCGTAATCTGCCATAGTTACGAGCGAAAAATCACCGGTCCGAAAAGCCTTGGCCGGTTCATGTTCCTCCGCTGGGGACGGCTTTATCCGCTGCATTTTTTAATGTTGCTGGTTTTTGTTGTTCTCGGAGCGGTCCAACTTTTCCTGGAAAGGCGCTATGGTTTCGTGCCCGCCGAGGGACGCGCCCTTTCCAATAACGATCTGCCGGCCTTCATTACCCACATTTTTCTTGTGCAGGCCTTTAAATTCACGCCGCATCTGACCTTCAATCAGCCGAGTTGGAGCATCGGGGTGGAGTTCTACACCTATCTGTGCTTCGGCCTGATCGTGTCGAGATGCCGCGGCATTTCGATTGTGATGGGCTGGCTCGCGGCCGGAAGTCTGGCATTGCTGGTTGCCTCCGGCTGCCCCGGGCTCATAATGCTCCAGGGCGTAAGTTTCTTTCGTTGCTTGGCGGGGTTTTCGGTCGGGGTTCTGGCATATCGCGCCTTCTGCCGCTTTGAATCCGATCTCGCGCGGTGCAATCAATGGCTTGTAATCGTTTTTGTGCTTTCCATGATCTGGTTTTTCTGCGTCAAGACCGCCCCTTCATCGGACTACGTGGTGCTGATCGCCTTTCCCATGTTGATAGCGTTGCTTGCGGCCTCTCCCATGGGTGCCATGACTCGCCTGCTGAACATCCCGATGATGCGGTGGTTGGGGCGGATCTCATACTCGGTGTACATGACCCACTTCGCCCTGGTGATTGTGCTGGCGCAGGTGCTCGAGGTGGTGATTCATCACTGGCACATCTGGGATGGTGGCTTCGGAAGATTCAGTTCGGAATCGCTGGTTGGACTGGCTTTCGTGTTCCTCTATGTCGCCGTGCTGCTCCTGGTATCCCATTTTACTTATGTTAAGATCGAAATGCCCTGGCAGCAACGGACCCGAGCCCTGGCGCAGAGTTGGTCCCGGACTCCGGCCCCGCTGCGCCCCATCTCTCCGCATGAGTGAGCAACTGCTGACTGCTGTGGCCTCCGAGCTCGTGGTCCATAAATGAGAGCGAGAAAACTCACGGCTTCGTCGCATAAACCAGCCACTGCTAAAGAGGCCGCATCTCGACAACTCTTCACCACCTACCGTGCATTCCCGGTTCTTGCCGCCATCCTGCTCACACTCCTCACAGCGCTGGCCTACCTTCCAGTGCTAAGCTTTAATTTCATCCGGTTCGACGATCCGCTCTACTTTTCCGGCAATCCTCGTGTCCTGCGTGGCCTGACGACGGATGGTTTGGCATGGGCTTTCCACACGCGCGATGTAGCCAATTGGCACCCCCTGACCTGGCTTTCGCTCATGATGGATGTTTCCCTGTTCGGCCAGGGCCCTTTCGGCCCGCACCTCACGAATTTCCTGCTGCACATCGCCAACACGCTCCTCCTGTTTGCCGCGCTTCGACAACTGACCAATGCGCCCGGGCGCAGCGCATTCGCAGCCGGCCTGTTTGCGCTCCATCCGCTTCACATTGAATCCGTGGCCTGGGTGTCAGAACGTAAGGACGTCCTCTGCGCCTTCTTCGGATTCCTGGCACTCTGGGCCTACGCCAGATATGCCGCCGCCGAGCCCAATCGGAACCGACCTGATTCGCGCCGGCTTCTGTTCTATTTGCTGTCACTTCTCCTTTTTGAGCTCGGCCTTCTAAGCAAGCCGATGCTGGTTACATTCCCATTTCTGCTGCTGTTGCTCGATTTTTGGCCGCTCCAGCGTTTTCCACCATTTTCGGGCCGGCAGCTTCTCCCGCTTTTGATCGAAAAAGTTCCCTTTCTTCTCTTAACCCTTATCTCCTGCGTGCTCACACTTCGGGCCCAGAATGAAGGCGGTGCGGTCCAACCCTTGAGCAACCTGCCGATGAGTGAGCGCCTCGCCAACGTGCCAGTAGAGTACTTCTCCTATCTGGCCAAAACCTTCTGGCCTGCCCAGCTCAGTATTATTTATCCAATCCAGCGCCCGGGCCCCGCGATGTGGCTGATGCTGCCGGCCTCGTTTGCAGTCGTTGGTCTTTGCTCGTTTGCCCTCTGGAGCATGCGCAGATTCCCATTTTTCTTCGTCGGCTGGTTTTGGTTTCTGGGAACACTCGTGCCGGTGATCGGGCTGGTTCAGGTGGGCAGTCAGTTCATCGCCGATCGATATACATACATCCCCCTTATCGGCATTTTTATAATCGTTTCCTGGGGAGCGTTCATGTTGCTTTCCCGCTGGCGCATGCCGGTTGGGGCGGGACGCATCGCTGTTGTTTTCGTTCTGGCTTCCCTGGTGCTTGTCACGCGCTGGCAACTGACGTTTTGGCGCGATGGAGAAACCCTCTTCCGCCGTGCGCTGGAAGTTGTCCCGGACAACGCGATCGCCTATGCCACGCTTGGCCAATATTCTTATGAAGGCGGCCAACCGGATCGGGCCATCGAGGATTATCGCCACGCGCTTGCGCTGGAACCCAACGACTCGGACACTCACGACAATCTAGGGGTTGTGCTCGCCGAGCAAGGCCAAGCGGACGAAGCCATCGCGGAATACAATGCGGCCCTCCGGCTCAATCCCTCCAATGCGGAAGCCCACAACAATCTCGCCAATGTCCTCCACCATAAGGGGCGGACGGATGAAGCCATTCCGCATTTCCGCGAAGCCCTCCGTCTCGATCCGGATTTTCCTGAAGCCCACAACAACCTGGGTAACGCCCTCGCCGGGCGCGGAGAACTGACCGAAGCCGTGAGCCACTACCGCGCCGCGCTCGATCTGAATCCCAACCTCGCTGAAGCACACTGCAATCTCGGCCTGGCCCTGGTCCGGCTCGGCCGGCGTGACGAAGCAGTCACTGAGTTCAACGCAACGCTCCGCCTCAAGCCCGATTTTGCAATAGCCCTGCGAGCACTACAGAAACTGGTCCCGTCCTCCGGAAACGGATCAAGCCCGCCGGCTCGCCCGTAGTTCGCTAATTGCGGAGCCGCGAGGTCCTTTCGACATCCGCTCGCAAACCTTTGCATGCCTCCGAGGGAATGATATAAATGCGGCGGGGATGGCGATCGAGCTCCAGAGAGCGCAATCGAAGAGGATTCCATAATTCCCGGGGCACATGAGGCAGATAAGTGTCGCGCTCCAACCCACCCAACCCCCAATGTGTCACAATATAAACATCTCCCGGCTTAAGATCGGACGTGGTTACACAGGTTCCGGGAAAAGGTGCGGAGAAGCCGAGATCAATGGTTCCGGCGGGCAGTTGGTAGCCGTAGAGATAGCGCGCGCTGGCGCTCTCCACGAGCAGCTTGTGGGTTGCATCGCATTTGAGGTGCAAGGCCTGATCCCGGTCGGGCCCGGCGTCCGTTTCGATTTTTCCCGTCACCTGGCCCAGCATGTGGAGCGCCGGCTTGGCATTTGTCAGCAACAATGGAACGCCCAGGAGCACCGGCATCACTGTCCGGAGCGCGCGCGGAGGTGCGGCCAAAAGGGCCACCGCAAAGGCAAACATCGCGAGGATGACATACCAGAAGATTTGGATGGTTATGTTCGCAATGACACCCTCGCAGAACAGCGCGCCCAAAACACAGAACCCCAGCCGAGCCTGCGCATTGCGGGGCTGCCGAAGGACAAGTGCCAGCAACAGCATGAAAACGCCCCACACGGGCCAGGCGGTGATTCGTTGATACTTGAAAAAGAGCAGCACCTCGTGGCACTTGCTGGTCATCACCCTTGACGCGTGCAGATGAAACGTGGACCAGAATTCGTGCACCCGGAAATCGATCATGGTCAGGAAAATGACCAGGTTCACGAGGCCCGCTGCAAAGAATGGTCCGGCCAGATATGAGAAGCCCCGCGCTTTGCCGGGTTGGTCTTGGTTCCACAATTTCCAGATGGAGAGCCCCAGCAATCCCGCTGCAAGGGGCCCGAAGCGCGGCGCCGCCCAGGCGCCAAGCACGATAAGTGAAAATCCGGCAAACAGCCCCAGCCAGTTCCGGCTGCCGCACTCGATAACGGCGAAACCGGCCATGATCAAAGCGACCGAATAGGGTTCGGGTCGCAATCCCGATGGCAGCAGGGCGGCGGCGACTCCAAGCGGTACCAGCCATTCGAGCCACTCCGGCGCGCCCCGCCGCCGCAGCACGGCAATCGTGGACACGGAGGTGATGAAATTCATCATCATCTGAAACGCTGTCAGGGCCAGCGCGCTCACGCCAAGGCATTTGAGCCACAGCCCCAGGGTCTGCGCATGCAGCGGCGGATAGACAAAAAAGTAATGACTGGGAAATCCCTGCCGCGCGAGCAGCGGGTTGGAAAAATCCCCTCCCGCAGCAATGTTCAAGCTGGCCCCGATATAGAACAAGTCGTCGTAGGAGGGCTTGGGATAATCAAACAACCACAGAACGACGAAGAGTGCGAGCGCCCACAGGGCGGAACGCGAGATGGCTCTCTTCTTCGAGGGAGCCGTCGAAGCAAGCGAGTTCTCTTGTGAGTCCGCCTGTTTCCCGGGTTGCGCGTAATTCGACGTGGGCATGGGCATAGGCAATGGGTCAACTGCCAAATTGAGCACATCAGGATACGGCGTCGGCGCCGCTGGGTGTGCTCGAAACGAACCTGTCAGACCGGCATCTTAAGGCCGAGCTTTTCCGCGGCTTGAGCCACGTCCTTATCGCCACGACCCGAAAGGTTCACAATAATTAGTTCGTCGCGGGACATCGTGGGGGCGCGCCGGATTACCTCTGCAATGGCGTGTGAGGATTCCAACGCGGGGATAATGCCTTCGAGCCGCGCCAACTTCAAAAACGCGTCGAGGGCCTGCTCGTCGGTGGCGTAAGTGTATTGGGAACGCCGCAAGTCGCGCAGCCAGGCGTGTTCCGGGCCGACAGCGGCATAATCAAGACCTGCCGAAACACTGTGAGTGAGTTGTATCTGGCCGTTCTCGTCCTGCAACACGAATGAGCGCGTGCCCTGCAGAACGCCCAACGACCCGCCTTGAAACCGTGCGGCGTGCTTCTCCGGCTGGATGCCCAGTCCGCCCGCTTCCACGCCGACCATCTGCACGGAGGAGTCCTCAAGGAATGGATAAAAAAGTCCGATTGCATTGGAGCCGCCGCCCACGCATGCGATCAGGAGATCCGGCAGGCGCTTCTCCTTCTCCAGAATCTGCCGGCGGGCTTCGTCGCCGATCACCCGCTGGAAATTGCGGACCATGACGGGATACGGGTGGGCGCCGTACGCTGTGCCGAGAATATAATGGGTGGAGCGCACATTGGTCACCCAGTCGCGCATGGCCTCATTGACCGCCTCTTTCAGCGTTTTCTGGCCGGCGGCGACGGGTACGACTTCCGCGCCCAGCATCTTCATGCGAAAAACATTGAGCGCCTGGCGTTCGCAATCCACCTGCCCCATGTAGATAACGCATTGCAAACCAAACATCGCGCTCACGGTGGCGGTTGCGACCCCGTGCTGACCCGCGCCCGTTTCCGCAATGATGCGCTTTTTGCCCATTCGTCGCGCCAGCAGAATCTGCCCCAGCGCATTATTGATCTTGTGGGCTCCCGTGTGGAGAAGGTCCTCGCGCTTGAGGTAAATTTTCGCGCCACCCAGTTCCTGGGTCAGCCGTTCAGCGAAATACAGAGGCGTCGGACGGCCGCAGAATTCGCGGAGATAGTACTGCAACTCCCGCTGGAACTCCGGGTCCTGCTGCGACCGGAGATACTCCGCCTCCAATTCCTGCAGCGGATGCATGAGCGTTTCCGGAACATATCTTCCCCCGTACGGCCCGAAATGACCCTGGGCGTCCGGAACGGGAGGAGTGGCAATGGCGCTCATTGCACCACCCTAACAGTTTAAGGACGGCAAGGCGAGGTTATTGTATGCAACTTCCTGGTTACGGAACCGGCTGGGGGACAGCCAGTTTACGTCGCGTTTGCAAACCTGAACCGGGCTGGCGCCTGGCGGATGACCGGCACCCGCACCGGCACGCGCACGCCGTTGTTCAGACACACACTCATCCCAAGAATTCCAGTAAAACCGGCCAGATCACTGAATAGGGAACCAAAGATAAAGAAGAAGCTGAAAGCCTTGGCGACGAAATAGCAGAAAAGCAAGGCATTGATATTCTTAAGCCTCGCATCACCATACGCATAATTCTGGTAAAGCGCCTTGCCGCCGGCATAAAGCAGCCACAAAAAGGCCAGCAGCCCCCAAATACCCAAAGGAAGAACCACTGACAAAGGTCCGCTGTGATAATCGCCCGCTATCATTGAGCCTTCAAAGCGATCCACCCCGGGAAGGTGGCTCTGGACGGCGAGAGTGATGGCGTCAATTGCCGCCGGGTCAATTCCGTAGCCCTTGCCCAGCAACAAATGCTTGGGAACTTCGGGCAGCACCCGGTACCACATGTCGACCCGCCATTGGGTTGAGCCTTCTGCGTCAGAAGATGCAACCGGGTCGACTTCGATTGGCAGGAAACTCAATGTCCGCTGCACAGAAAGCGGCATTTGACGGACGAACGGCAGCCCCCCGACACCCAAAATCAATCCCATGAAAAGCAGAATCGGCAACAACCGCGTGCGGTACAATCCTTCCAGGCAGAATTGCAGGCCGAAAACGAGTCCCAAAAGTATCAGGTTCGACCGGAACCCGCCAAAGAGGGTGATCCCGGTACAAACAAGAAAAAGCACGACCCGCCAGGGTCGCCGAAAATCCAAAACACCCCGCACCCCATAAAGCGCCAGCAGACAAAGGCAAAATGCCAGAGCTGCTATCGACAGACCGGCCATTCGTTCCAGATCCGCGCCGTTTGGATCACTGCTCATGCTCAACCAGCCGCCAAAATCGGCCGGGAACACGAGAAAGATGAAGTAAAACGACGGCGAGATGTACGAGAACAGGTGGCCGATAATCAGTGTTCCCTGCGACAGGAAATAAAGCTTTGCGTAAAGCGGCGCCCGTTCCGGGCTGACGGACTGGGAAGTCAGCGCGAAATATCCGGCAATCGCAGCCAGCACGAATATGTAACGTTTGCCGCCGTAAGTGGCGCTGCCCACCGCCCGGATGCCCATGCCCCCGGTGAAGTAGGCGGTCACCAAAACCACGAACGTCAGCGCCAGCATCGGCCAGACGAGTGCCGGCACCTGTGGAATCCTCTGCCGCCGGTTCAAAATGTAATGGAGAATGCCCAGCAGGAGGCTCATGGCACAGGCGGGAAGAAAAACCGGAGGCCGGCCCGGCAGGAAAAACGCCAGCGCCACCATGTTCCAGCACACGACCAGCAGCGCATGATGCCAGCGCATCAATAATGGGAAGGCCAGCAGGACCAGAACGCCGCCAATCACTCCCTCATTCGACAAATCCTCCGGGGTCGCCATCAGGTAACCCAAAAAAATCGCCAGCGGAAGACAGACCGCATAAATCACCAGCGCTTTGAGCAGTGAGGAATTATCAGACATTAGTATCGCATTCTATAACAAGCACATCAGCGGGTCGCAATGTTATTTGGCGTCCGGACCGCCTGCGGGACGGTCTTCGGAACAGAATCAATCGCAATCGCGAGAACTCTCAGCAGGTTGTGTTCCGCGCAATTGGATCACTTTGCTTCCCATTTTGCTCAACCGTTTTTCAGCAATACTAACAATTATCACAAGCTGCTGATGTATAACCATTTGTGTTTAGCATTGACAGCAGGCGCATCCTGCATCTACCAATGCGGAATGAAATCTGCCCTTGGTCCGGGCGGAATGAGCTTTGTCGTTTTAGGAGCTGATTCTCCCTTCATCCGCTCGTTCTGGTCGGCAAAAAATGCCATATGGCGGGGTATCGATGCTTCGCCAAAAACCGAGGGCAACCCCCGATGAGTGGTAGCGCGCGGCAACTTGGTTTCGGTGGCACCTTGGCGCTGCTTCTGTTTGCCCTACTAATTGCGATTCCCGCCCGCTTTGCTGCCGCGCACCGCGCGGTTTCCCCGCTGAATGATGGGGGCCTTTTTACCTTAATGGCAGAGGAACTGCAGGCGAATCATTTTCGCCCGCCCAGGACCACCGGCTATAACCAGGATGGCATACCTTTCTGTTATCCCCCCCTGGGCATATATGCGCTGGGTCTTTCTTCAAGCCTGCTGGGCCAGCCTGTCCTGAAGGTGGACCGATTCCTGCCGCCTTTTGTGGCTGTAATGGTGGTGCTTGCTTTTGCCTTGGTCGCCCGCGAATTTTTTCGAAACGACGGAGCGGGCGCTGCCTTTGCAGCCACCGCCGTGTACTGTTTCAACGTGACGGGCTACGACTGGCTCATCATGGGCGGCGGCGCCACCCGGGCCTTCGGCGTATTATTTGCCTTGCTGGCCGTTCTTCTGAGCCTTCAATGGGTGAGAAAGGGTGGCATTCTCCTTTTGATCGCCTGCGGTGCCCTGATCGCGCTGGCAGGGTGCAGCCACCTGGAAGCCGGGATTTTTGCGGCGTATTCAGTTGCGCTTTTCGTCCTGGCTCGACCGATTGGGCTGGCGCGCAAGATCGCGGATCTTGCCATTATCGGTGTATGCGCGGTGATTCTCTCGGCTCCGTGGTGGCTGGGGATGGTGCTGTTGAGACACGGGTTTGCGCCTCTGCACGATGCCATGGGAGCGGGTGGAAGCTTGTACGCCCTGATGGTCATCGCCAATTATTTTGCGCTCAGTTTCAGCGAGCAGCACCTGCTCTCTGTTTTCGTGGCGCTCGGACTGTTTTATTGTTTGATCGAGAGGCGTCCGGTCCTTCCCATCTGGATTCTGCTCGCCATCGTTTTCACTTCCCGAAGCGCACCGATGCGCGCCAGCGTGCCGATGGCATTGCTTGCCGGTATGGGCTGGCTCCTCGTGGTGCAAGTGGTTCGGTGGAAATTCGCGGAAAGCTCCCAATCCTCTCCCTGGCGACCGCGCTTGCTTACGGGCGGTTTGATGGCCTTTTTTCTGACGGCCTGCATTGTGTCCTCTCATTTCGCTCCGCCCGGCGCGGCGAACGAGGGCCTTTCGCAGCCGGCCATCGACGCCATGCGCTGGGCCTGCCGGGAAACGCCGCCGGATTCCTCATTCGCCGTTGTCTCCGATACGGGACCGTGGGTTTGCGATTCCTGGTCCGAATGGTTTCCGTATTACGCACAAAGGAAAAGCCTCTACACCGTACAGGGTAGCGAATGGCTGCCGCACGGCGAATTCTCCCGTCGCAAGCGGATTTCCCAGTCGCTGCTGCAGGTTCGGACATTGGATGATTTAAATGCGGTATTTCAGAAAAGCGGCGCTCTTCCCACGCACATCCTGGTTGCCCGGGAGACAAGGCAAGGGTTCCTGGAACTTCTGGTCAAACAACTGCAGGACAGCCACCAGTGGACCTTGCAATTTCAAAACGAGGCCGCGGCCATTTTCAAACGCGTGGGCCCGGCGGGTTCAACCGTCTCGGACTCATCTCCCCAATCCCGCCCGGAGCAGAAATTCCAGCAGGTCGGCCATGGTTTGCGGGTCGGATCCGGCTCCCAGATTGTCCGGCATGGCTGAAACTGCCAGGTTCTCGGTCCGCTGGATCAGGTAACGCGGAATGATCCTTCGCGAACCGCTGGCCTGGCCAAGGGTGAGGCTGTTCGCGTTTTGCGCAATCACGAAACCGGAGAGCGTTTCACCGGCCGATGTCAGCACGAGACTTTCCACATGTTCCGGGACGGAGGGCGCCGTCGGCGGCGCGAGAATTGCGGCCAGCAATTGCGCGCGCGGCAGCAGCGACGCGTTTTTCAAATCCACACCAGCGGGATTGCCAAGTCCGGCCACTTCATGGCACGCCGCGCACCGGGCCAGAAATTGATTCCGTCCGCGCAGGGCGTTCCCTTGAAGCTGCAATGAGGATTGCAGTTGCGCCAGCGAATGTCGTCCCGCCGCACTATTGCCGTCGGGGAACTGCGTCCGCAACCATTCCCGATGCGTGGGCGCGGAAGGCTGCGCCAGCATGCACCGCACTTGTGCGGTGGAAAGGTCGTCCCGGGAAATGATATTTTTCTCCAGGCCTTCAACCAGTCCCCCGAAATTTTGCGGCCGCGCCAGCATCACCACGATCGCCTCAGCACGCGCATTGGCCCGGAATAGGCCATAACGCTGCTCGAGCAGAAAGCCGATCTGGGGATCGTTGAAACGTCCAAGCGTGTTGATCACCGATTTCTGAAGAGCTTCGTCCTGCGGCAGGCTCAACAAATCAAAAAGCCGGCCGCCGACCGTTTCATAGCTGGAAGCGCCAAGGCATCGAACCGCTTCAACGGACAAGGATGTATTCGGATCGGAATGGAACACCACATCCAGCGCCAACGCATAAAGAGGTCTCAGAATTCCCTCGGTATCGGCCGCCGCCAGCGAACTCCGGCCCATCTGCAAACCTTCATCGAGCGCATTAGCCAGCTCAAACGCCAGCGACGCCTCCGGCACGCCCGCCAACGTGCGCAAAAGGGATTCCGTGTCACCAGCCTGGTTCTTCGCTCCCCCCATCAGAAGCAGTTGCCGCAGGCATTCCCGTCCGGTCTCGGAATTGCGAAAGCGCGCGTCGCCGGCCAGTGCCGCAAACATTTCCGGCACGCCTGATCCCACCGAATTCAGCACCGCCGATTGCACCCAGCGATCCGCGGGGTCGCGCTCGAGAATCTCCGTCAACGCCTGCACGCGGCCCTCGTTGTGAATGGCACCGAGGCTTAGCGCCACCTGGAGCCGGACTCTGATCGAAGGATCGCCGGCCATCCTGGAGATTTGCGGCCACAGCATTTGGGACGCCTGTCCGCCGCCATTGAGAAATCCCTCCGCCAGGCGCACTGCATGCTCCCGCACGCGCGCATCGGGATCGTTCAACGCACGGATCACCTGCGCCTCGAACAACGCCCGTTCTCCTGCCAGGGCGTATAGCGCGCGGACGCGCGCCAATGGCGGGGCGCCGGCGTCATTCAGCAAATCATTCAGGGGCTGGACGGCCGACTTGTCCTGCCGCTCGTAAAGCAGCCGCGCCGCGGTGTCGCAGTGCCAGCCGTTCGGTGAACGCAACAGATTCACCAATCCGCGCGTCTGCATCCGGCTTAATTGCGGCGGCGACATGGAATTGAATACGGCGGGAACCAGATGGTAAATGCGCCCGCGGTCCATTCCCGGAACCGAAGGAATGGTTGATCGGCCCGTCACGCCGGTGGCCACGATGTATGTGACCGCGCGGTCCGCGATATAAAGTGTCCCGTCCGGTCCATTGACAACCTGGACCGGCTGGAAGGATGGATCGGCGCATGCCAGAAATTCCGTGCCGGCTTCGTCCACGGGCCGTTCGGCGCTCATCTGCAGTCCGTTCTCGCGCAATTTCATTCGATGGACCACGCCCGCCGCCGAGTCCGCCACGAACGCATCCCCCGAGTATCCGGCGGGGAACGCGCTGCCGCGATAAATCGTCAGCCCGCTTGCCGACCCGAAACCATACGCCCGGGAAGCCGCCCCCGCGCGCAGTGGAAATATCAGCCGCGCCGGGTTCCCCGCCGTGAGGTCCAGCAGCGATCCGCCCACGGGAATATTCGGATCACGCCACGCGTAACGCGCGTTTCCCATCACCAGTTCGATGGGCCGGTTGGTGGCACAGACAAAGCAGCGCCCTTCCCCGTCAAAACACATGCCCGACTGCGCCGAACCGCCTTCGTCAAAAAGTTGGAAGCTGCGGGGATCAAAAGAAAAATTTCCGGCACTCAAAACAACGGAGCTTCGGGGCTCGCTGCCGGAGATCGCGTCCCCGCCCTTGCCGGCTGTGCCGACGTGAATGCGATTGTCCAAACCCCACGCGAGGCTTGTGAACGAGATCACGCCTGCGACTTTATTGTCAGAATTTCCGAAGCTGGTGAAGACGACCCGCCGCACGTCCGCCGCGCCGTCTCCTTTGGTGTCCTTGAGGTAAAGGATTTCCGAACCCGCGGCGACGAATACGCCGCCGCCGTAACAGACGATCGCCGACGGGTGGCTCAAATTCTCGGCGTACAGCGTGCTGATGTCGAAAGAGCCGGTTCCCTCGCTGTCTTCGAGCAACCGGATGCGCCCCGGCGTTCCTTCCAGGGAATCGCGCGATTCGATGACGAACAATCGGCCGTTTTCGTCGAAGGCCATCGCCAGCGGGTTGAATACGAGCGGGTCCGAGGCGGCGAGTTCGAGCCGAAAGCCTGGCTTGATGCGGAAGCGGTCTGAAGCCGGGGCCGGGTATGGCGGCGCCGGTTTTGGCGAAGAGGTTTTGTGCGGAGCGGAATTGGTGAGCGGAGCGGAATACGCGACCCAGTGACAGACCCAGAAACAGAGCGCCAACAGAACTGTCAACCGGCGAGTGGTCACGGTGCTAACATTGTTCAAATTCACCTGGCCGGAAAGGGAAAACTCCGTTGCCGCCGTGGTTTATTTGCCGGACACATCGAAGCACGCGAGGTCACCCCGCGCATTGCGGCAGTAAATCCGGCCGTTGGCCAGCGTCGGCACAGTCCAGCATTTTCCACCGAGCACCTGTGCCCGGGAGATCACGTGGAATTCCTTCGATGTCGGCTCGGCCACGATCAACTCGCCCTTGTCGCTCATTCCAATGATCTTGCCGTCGGCGAGCATCAATGATCCTTTGCCGAAATCCGCATTCGCCCATTTCACCTCGCCCGTATCCAGTGCGAGACACCGCAGTTCACTGCCTTCACTTTTGTCGTGCACCCCGAAAACATATTCCTGCCAGGCGATGCAACTGCAAATGTGCGTCTGCAGCTCCTGGTTCTGCCAGACGAGCGAAGGCTGGTTGTTGGACACCTTCAGTAGCGCCGCACCATGGCCGCAACCCGAGGAAATGAACACGCGATCGCCCAGCACGATCGGGTCCGAGGCATTGATGTCGTATTCCGTTTTCCATGGATAGCTCCAGACCTGCTTGCCGTCGGCGGGCCGTATCACCTCGAGCGAGCGGAAACTCATGATCGCCACCAACCGCCGGCCGCCGGAATCAAAGGCGACCGGCGTTGCATAGCCGCACGGCCCGGGGCTTGATTTCCAGATCACAGCGCCCGTTTTTTTATCCAGTGCGGCGCCGGCGCTGCCGACGTTCAGGATCAACGAATCGCCTTCCACCAGGGCCGAAGCCGCAAACCCCCACGTGGGAATCTCCGCGCCCAAGTCCGTGTGAACATGCTTCGACCAGATCACCTTGCCGGTGGCCGCATCGAGGCAGAACAGATCGCCCTTTTTGCTCATGGTGAAGACGCGATCGCCGTCAACAGTCGGCGTGGCGCTGGGGCCGCCTTCGTAATAGTGCGGGTCGAGCGGGGCCGGATACGAATGCTTCCACAGCACGGTCCCGTTGGTTGCGTCGAAGCACCAGATGGTGTCCGTGTCACTGGCGTTGCCCATCGTGTACGCGCGGCCCCGGCTGACCGTGATGGAAGAGAAGCCGGTGCCGATGGAAGCCTTCCAAAGTCGTTTCGGTCCGCTGTCCGGCCACTGGCATTGCCAGCCGGTTTCGCGGGAGATGCCGTTGAGGCTGGGCCCGCGCCAGCGATTCCAGTCATCGGCGGACAGCGTGGACGCGGAAAGAAGGATCAAGGCGACGATTCCAAAGCAATCGCGGAGGAGGGATCTTGCCTTGACGGGTGATTTGCTCATGGGTGGATAGGTAATGCACGGGCCCAGCCATGTCAATCGCTCCATCGATCCACCATTTCCCAGTCGTTCGCCACCGATTTGTTAATTGACAAATCCCCGGTCGCCCGGAGAAATTTGGGCGATCTCAGAGCCGTATCCGCAGATCTGATTCAAGCCATTTCAGACCCAACAGTACGCATGCACACCTCCGAAACCGCGTCTCCACGCGCATCCCGCAGGGTGGAATACCTGGGAGCGGCGATTGTAATCATCGGCGCGCTGGGGTTTATGCTTCTGTGGTGGAACCGATACCTGGGCCTGTCGCTGGACGGCTGGTTTCCATTTTACGCGACGCAATTTCTGGAAGGGAAGATGCCTTACCGGGATTATTTTCTATTCGCGCCGCCATTGTGTGTTCTCAAGCCCGCTGCGTTGATCAGCATGTTCGGTTGCAACATTTGCATTTTGCGGGTGGAGGCGTTAGTCGAGCGACTGGTCATCTGCGGCGTGGTTTATTTCTGGCTCCTGCGGTTTTTCCCGGTCCGCGCCGTGGTGCCGTGCACGTTGACGGCCTTCGTCGTGTGCTGTGGGGACGTGGACGATTTGATCCAGTACTACACGTTTGACGGCATTTTATGGGCGATCTGTTCCGGATTCTGCGCCTGCCTGTCATTGGAAACATCCAGGCCCGGGAAACGTCTGCTGTTTATCGCACTGAGCGGCGTGTTCGCCGCGTTGTCATTCCTGTCCAAGCAGACGATTGGACTGGGAGTCACCCTGGCAGTCCCATTCGTTCTGGTGGCCCTCAAGCTGCGCATCGATGACATCCGCTCCGCGGCGAGATACGCCGGCGGTTTTATCTGCGGGTGGATTCCGCCTGTGGCGCTGTGCTGGCTCTGGCTGGCCCGAAATCACGCGTTGTGGCCGTACTTCGACCAGGTTTTCATTCGCGGGGGTTCGAGCAAAGGGCCGCTGGTCTCGACGCTGCTGCGCCCGGTCCTTCAGCCCTTGACCGATCACCGCCTGCTGCCCTGCTTTGCGATGGCGCTGCTGGCGGTGGCCGTCGCGGCAATCGCCTGGAACAGGAAACGCAACTCATTGCCGCCGATCCCCGAGCGGCATTTGAAAATGGATTTTGCGCTCATGGTGCTCGCGGTGATCGGCGGCGTCTGGATCGTATTCAAGATAACTTTGGTGCAGCATTGGCGGTTTACGAACCTGGTTTCGTCGGAGGCGGCGCTTATGACGTGTGGGATGATCTTTGCGGCGGGCTGTCTGCGGTTGAGCGGAGCGCAGCCGAGCTTGCGAGAGGCCCAACTTTGGTTGATCGCCGGTGTGTCGCTCGCAATCGCGTATATGTGTTTTCTTTCGTACGCCATCTACGAGGCTCCAGCGCTGCCTGCATTGGCGCTGGCGCTTTCGCTGGCCTGGGCAAACCTGGAAAACCTGCACGGCCGATACGGGCGGTGGGCTATTCAGGCGATTTGTACACTGCTGCTGGTGGCCGGCATCCGATTCAAGCTGACTGTGCCATTCTATTGGGGCGGCGCTGGAGGCTGGCAGGAGCCCCCGGTGAGCGAGGCAATCACAAAATCCGCTCTGCCCGAACTGGGAGGGCTCAGACTCTCGCCACGAACGGTGAGTATGGCCGAGCATCTCACGCAGGTGATCCAGGCGAATTCGCGGCCCGAGGATGATGTGCTGGTTTATTCGCACATGCCGATCTTCTATATCCTGACACATCGCAGGCCCTGCACCTTCTCGTACGTTTTCTACCACGACGTTTGCCCGGACTATATAGCGATCGAGGATGCGCAACGAATCCGCCAGCATCCGCCGCAGATGGTGGTTCTCAATATCCCGCTGGACCGGAACGATTACGACGATATGGAACGGGTATTCCGCGGAGGAAAGAGAAGCGGCCAGCGCGAGATGGTGAAGGCGTTGGGAGAGTTGCGCCCGCGTTATCAGGTCATCGAACAGGCGGGCCAATTCGAGGTCTGGGTCCTGAAAGGCGGCGCCGCGAAGTGACCGGATGCCACGCTCAAAACTCTTCCTGCGTGTGAAGGCAGCGCGGATAGGTGGAGCAACACCAAAAGGTCTGGCCGGCGCGCCAGCCTTCCGTGGCCGTCCGTTGTTCCATGGGCGACTCGCAGAGGGGACAAAACTTTCGCCGGTCGTCGAGCAACGCCTGGATCTCGGGATTGGTGCGCCAATTGGCTTTCTTCAGGAGGCAGATGAGGCCGGTTTCGCCCACGAGCGCGATATTATTGCGGCGGGCGAATTGTTCCGCGGGCTTGCTGCATGAGCGCAGCGTCACCAGCCAGCCCGCGGCCATGGCGGTGTCTGTGAGAACGCGATGAAAATTGCGAAACTCCTTCTCGGTGAGTTCGCGGGCCTTCCAATGCCGGCACTGCACGAGCGTTTGGACGCCATCCCGCTCGAGGACGAGCTCCACGGCGCCGTCGGGCCGGGCGCCGCCAAGACGGGTGACGGAATAACCATCGGTGCGATAAAGAACCGCAACGAGCTTCTCGAATTGAAACCAATCCATGCGGCGCAAGGTCTCGGGCAGCCATTGCACCCTGGGGATTATGGACGTGTCCCCCGAAGCAACCTGCGGAGGCGCGAGTTGAGTTGGCGCGGCCGGCCGGAATTGCGGCGGCGATACGGTTATTTGATAGATCAGGAAGCTGATGAGACACGGTATGGCGAGGCATGCCGTCCATGCCGCCGCAGCCCGCAGCGCGGGGACAAAATACAGGGCAAAGCAGAGCACGCCCGCCACCTGTGGGACAGCCTCCACCATGGACTTACTTTGCGCTTTTCTGGTCATCCATCGAAGTTACCGACTTCGCCGAAAAAGAAAGCAGGATGCTTGCCGCAGGCCCGTTCGGGCTCGCATTTTCTTGTGGATTTTTGACTTACCTTACTGCGCGAATCCCGCAGCCCGGCCGGCTCCAAAGACCTTTTTCAGCAGCATTTGAGCGCCGATTTTCGACCACCTTCGCCGCTAGACAAAGCCTGGCAACGGATACATGCTCAGCGAGGATGCCTTTGAATCCGGATTCTCGTCTCGACCAGTTGTGGAACGAATACAGCCTTGCGTTCCGCGACTTCGACGACCTTACCCTGGCCCGCTGGCTGGCCCAGACACTCGGGCAACTGGAGGGTCGGACATGGCGGTTATCGCATCCGTTGATCGGCGCCTATAGGTTGGCGGCACAGCTCGCAAACCAGCGGCAGGTCTGGCTGAAACGCCTGGCGACGCCGCCCGCGGCCTATCCGGAGGCCCAGTGCTGCCGCGCGCCCACGCTGCCCCTGTTGACCCGCGATGTGTGCGAATGCGGGCTGCTTTGCCAGCATTGCAACGAAACCCTGGTGCCGGTTGATGAAATACCCGTGGAGTTGCGTGGCGACCTTGAGAAATGGGCGGGCCAATACGGTCCCGTGCATGCGGTGGCGCATTGGGACGACCGGCAGCGCCGCAGTTCCAAGAATTACGATCAGGCTTATGAAAAGGCCGCCAACGAAGCCGAACGGCTGCTGGCCATGGCCGGGCAGCAGCTCATGCCCAAGTTCCTCGATTTTTATCCGGCGGCCGTCTGGGAGGACCAGGACGAATGCCTGTCTGTCCAACCTGAGGACATAGAGCTGTAATCAGTGTCTTTTTAGAAGAATGAAATTCCTGTTCCGATGGGCGTTCCGGCTGCTGGTCCTGCTGGTCGTGCTGGCGGTGGCGGGAATCCTCCTGCTCGACCCGATCGCCAGGGAGTTGACGGAACAGCGGCTTCGTATGGAGACCGGGATGGATGCGAAGATCGGCCGGATGTCTGTCGGGCTGCTCTCGCCGGTGATTGAGATTGAAAACCTGAAACTCTACAACCCGGCGGAATTTGGGGGATCACCGTTCATTGATATGCCGGAATTGCACGTGGAATACGACCGCAACGCGCTCTTTTCCCGAAAGGTCCGCTGCAAACTGGTCCGATTCAATCTTGCGGAGTTGAACCTGGTGCAGAACAAGAAGGGAGTTTCAAACGTGCAGTTGCTGGCAAAGCCGGGGCCAAGCGCTCCGCCCGCAGCGACGACGGCCACCACCGCAACGACCTCCACCAATACGAGCAATGCTCGCATTGCCGCCGACCGGTCATTTCGTTTCGCCGGAATTGACGTGATGAATGTGACGCTGGGACGGGTGACCATGATGAGCATGAGCGATCCCGGCCACCCGAAGGAATTAAGGATGGGCATCCGGAACCAGGTGGTGCCGGACATCAAGAACGAGCAGGACCTTGAAGTTAAAATCGCCCTGCTGCTCGCGCCGCGGGGTGGTTTCGAAGTGTTTCAATTCTTCTCCGCTCCGCAGGCGAAATAATCGCGGCTGCCCCGGGGGCGATTATCAGATCTTTACCTTGAACTCCTCGCCGGACTTGAGCGACTGCGCAAAGGCGGCCAGCAATTCCGGGATTTTCTCCAGATCCTTCAGGCTCACCACCTCGACTGGTGAATGCATGTAGCGATTGGGGAGGCTGACCAGCGCGCTGGGGATGCCGCCGCGCGTCCAGAAGATGACATCCGTGTCCGTGCCGCTCGTGGCCGACATGGCCTCGTGCTGGAGCGGGATTTTTTTGGCGCGCGCGGCATCCTCCAGTCGCGCGACCACCTCGGGATGGTTGCAGCCGCCGTGGGTGAGAGCCGGGCCGCTGCCGATTTTTATGTTTCCGTGAGCGGCCTTATTGACCGTGGGATAATCCGTGGCGTGGCAGACGTCCACCACCAGGGCCACATCGGGCTTCAGCGAATACGCGATCTGCCGCGCGCCGAGCAAACCCACTTCCTCCTGGATGTTCGACACGGCATTGATTTCGGCCTGGATTTTCGAGGAGCTCAGCAGACGCAGCGCTTCGGCGACGGCGAAGGTCCCGACGCGATTGTCGAACGCGCGCGCGACGGCCAGGTCGTTGCGCAGCAGTTCGAATTCGTCGTTCAAAGTGATTGGGTCGCCCACCTGGACCAGCTTCGCGGTTTCCTTGGCATCGCGCGCGCCGATATCAATGAAGATTTCGTGGATTTCCGGGACCTTGCGTTCCTTCTCACCCCGGCTGAGGTGAGGGGCGACGTTGCCGACCACTCCCCTGACGGGGCCTTTGCGGGTGTGAATGGTCACGCGTTGGGCCTTGGTGATCGCGGCGTCGATGCCGCCCATCTTGCGGACGTAGATATAACCGTCGGAATCGATGAAATTGACCGCCATGGCGATTTCGTCGGCGTGCGCCGCGAGCATCAATCGCGGGGAACCGCCCTTGTTGAGCACGGCCACGCAGTTGCCGTAAGAATCCGAGTAGGTGGTGTCGGCGAATTCCTTCACATAGTCGAGCCACACGCGCTGTCCGCGCGCCTCATGGCCTGTGGGGCTCGGGGTATTGACCAGGGTCCTGAGGAATTCCAGGGATTCATCACGCATGGCGGGAATATGGCAGCGGAACCACCGAAGATCAAAGGCATTTCAGTCCCGACGGACGGCAGCGGGGTGCTGCGCATTGTTGAAGACGGATTGGAGGACACGCATCCGGAATTTGGGTTGGGGTTGCAGTATTCTCGACACTTCCGCCGTCATTTGCTAAGGAACGGGGATGCGTCGTGACCTTGTGAAGGGAGCCGATCGTCTCGTGGTAAAGCTCGGGACCGGCGTGCTGACGGACAGCCGGAAGCAATTGGATGCCGCGCAACTGGAACAGTTGGCGGCGCAGATTGCAGGACAATGCCGTGCCGGCCGGGAAATCGTGCTCGTCACTTCCGGCGCGGTGGGCGCGGGCATGGGCGCGCTCGGGTTCAAGACGCGTCCCAAGGGTCTCGACGAACTGCAGGCCTGCGCGGCGGTGGGGCAATCACGGCTGATGGCGACCTATGAAAAGCTTTTTGCGAAACACGATCGCCACGTCGCACAGGTGTTGTTGACGCATGAGGATTTGCAGGATCACGAGCGGCATCTCAATGCGCGCAACACCCTCCTGACGCTATTGAAGCGCTGCGTCATCCCGATCATCAACGAAAACGACGCGGTTTCCTCCACCGAGTTGAAGTTTGGCGACAACGACCGTCTCTCCGCGCTGGTGGCGTCATTGTTGCCCGCCGACTTGCTGATCATCCTGACCACCGTGGATGGGGTGATCGAGAATTTCGGCAAGGCCAACGCGCAAACGATTTCCACGATCGAGCAGATCAACGAGGACGTGGAGAACATGGCCGGGGGCACGGACAGTGAAACCGCAGTGGGCGGGATGGCGTCGAAGATCCAGGCGGCGAAGATTGTCTCGCGTTCCGGAATTCCGCTGGTGATTGCGTCGGGCCGGAAAAGCGACGTGCTGGCGGGGATCATGGATGGCGAGGAGGAGGGGACGATTTTCGTGCCGCACCCGACCAGACTGCGGGGGCGCAAGCGGTGGATTGCATTTTTTCACCATCCGCGCGGGACGTTGTTCGTGGACGAGGGCGCCAAGCACGCATTGCGTGAGAACGGACGGAGCCTGCTGCCGCCGGGGGTCAAAGGCTTTGAAGGCGAATTCAAGTCCGGCGATGTGCTGCGGATTTGCGACATGGACGGGACTGAGTTTGCGCGCGGGATATGCAATTTCAGTTCCGCCGAAATCGAAGCGCGGGAGAAACTGGCGCGGGTGGAAGTGGTCCACCGGGACAACCTGGTGATTCTTTAAGCCGCCGCAGGGATGGGGTGGAGGCGGTCAGCCAGCGCGGGGGTGGAAAAGCCGAGCGTCAGGCCGAAGATGAGATGGGCGGTGAGCGTAACCCAGACGAAGGTGAACGTGAGCGGGATTCCGAACGCGCGCGTATAAGGAGTGAAGAGCATCCCCAGTTCAAGCCCCACCGCCATCGCCACGGCCCAAGGCCAGGCGTTGCGTCGAAAGCCGCCCACAGCCGCGATGAACATCACGCCAAAGGTTGCGCCGTTGCTGAAATGATACGCCCAGCCGAGAAGCTGGGTGCCCGGGGAATAAGCAGGTTGATCCGCGGGTTGGCCGAGAATCATCGCGCCAAACCGCGGGAACACCTTGAAGAGATTCATCGGCGGCACGAAGCCTGAAATCCCCCACGGTTTCGCGAAAACAAACGGGAGCCGGAAAATGTCGTACGACACCGCCGCAAGCAGTCCGGCGACGATGCCGATGAGGATTGCCCGAACGGCGCGCCGGTCGCCGCGCAGGAAATCGGCAAAGCCGATGGCGCCCAGGGCAGCCAGCGAGGGGAGGAAAATTGCATAAGTAAAAAGCCTCATGGAGCATAGCCCGTAGAATTCGGCCAGCAGGCAGAGAATGGAGGTGGAGGACAGGGCAAAAATCACTGCGCGCCCGCGGGTATTCCAGAAGTTGAGTCGATGCGTTTGCGCGTCTGCGGCCACGGTGGCATTTTACGGCAGGGCCGGGATTTGGCAACGCGGATTGGGAAACCGGGCTTAAACGGAGGATATTAATCTCTTTTTAACATGTTTGACGGGGGTTTTGATTTTTCAATGGGGTTGCTCGATCCCATGTTGGTGCCTGTGAGAATAAATGAATTGGCGCGGCCCGACCGGGGGTCGAAGCAGGGAGTGTCGGACCAGCCAGACAAACAGATACGCGGTTCGCAAACCCGCAGAAAGGCGGGGGCATTATGTCAGATCTGATCTTCATCCTCGTTACCGTCGCCTTTTTCGCGGTGGCCGGCGCTTACGTCCTGTTCTGCGAAAAAATCTAGGAGGCATCATGGAAAACCTTTTGGTGGGGCTTATTGCCGTCGCTGTCTGCGCATACCTGTTCTTCGCCATGATCCGGCCGGAGAAGTTTTGACCGATCGCGTTTATGAGAACTCTTGACTGGGTTCAGTTGCTGTTGTTTGTGGCCGTGCTGTTGTTGATCACGAAGCCGCTCGGGTTGTATCTGGTCCGGGTGCTGGACGCGGAGGGCAGGACGTGGCTTGACTGGCTGGTAAAGCCGGTGGAGCGGGCGACGTATCGGGTGCTGGGCGTGGACCCGAAGCAGGAGCATGACTGGAAGCGATACACGCTGGCCATGCTGGCGTTCAGTTTGATCAGCGCGCTCTTCACCTATGCCCTGCTGCGCTGGCAGCAATGGCTGCCGTTGAATCCCCAGAAATTTCCGGCGCTGACGCCAGATCTGGCCTTCAATACATCTGTCAGCTTCACCACCAACACCAACTGGCAGAATTACGGGGGCGAATCCACGATGTCGTATCTGTCCCAGATGCTGGCGCTGACGATTCACAATTTTGCGTCGGCAGCGGTGGGCATTGCGCTGGCGGCGGCGCTGGTGCGGGGCATCGCGCGCCACACGGCACGCACCATTGGCAATTTCTGGGTGGACCTGGTGAGGGTCACTTATTACCTGCTGCTGCCGGTCTGTTTTGTGTTCGCCGTGTTTCTCGTGTCGCAGGGCATGATTCAGAATTTCAAACCGTACACGACCGCAAAACTGGCCGAGCCTTTCACGGCCCAAGTGGCGAAGCTCGACGACAAAGGCCAGCCGGTGAATGGACCCGACGGAAAGCCGGTCATGGTGGATCAACGCGTCGAGACGCAGACCATCGTGCAGGGGCCGATGGCGTCGCAGGTGGCCATCAAGATGCTCGGCACCAACGGCGGCGGCTACACGAATGCCAACGCGGCGCATCCGTTCGAGAATCCCACGCCGCTCTCCAATTTCATCCAGATACTGTCGATTTTCGCGATACCCAGCGCGCTGACGTATTACCTGGGGCGCATGGTCAAGAACCAGGGGCACGGCTGGGCGGTGTGGAGTTCCATGTTCGTCCTGTTTCTGGCGGGAGTGCTGATTTGCTGGTGGTCGGAGGCGCAGGGCAATCCGATTCACCAGGCGCTGGGCGTGGCGGCGGGCGACGGCAACATGGAGGGCAAAGAGGTGCGGTTCGGCATTTTTCATTCGGCGCTGTTTGCGACGGTGACGACCGATGCCTCGTGCGGGGCGGTCAACGCCATGCACGATTCGTTCACCGGGTTGGGCGGTTTGGTGCCGATGGTAAACATCGAACTGGGCGAGGTGGTGTTCGGCGGCGTGGGCGCGGGTCTTTACGGGATGCTGGTGTTCGTGGTGCTGGCGGTATTCATCGCCGGGCTGATGGTGGGGCGCACCCCGGAATATCTCGGCAAAAAGATTGGCGCATATGAGGTGAAGGTTTCGTTTCTGGCGTTGCTGGTGCTGGCGGCGTCCATCCTCGGTTTCACCGCGTGGGCCTGCGTGAGCCAATGGGGGCTGGCCGGTTTGAACAACAGCGGGCCGCACGGCCTGAGCGAAATGCTTTATGCGTTCACGTCGTGCACCGGAAACAATGGCAGCGCTTTCGCTGGCCTTTCCGGCAACACACCGCCGTACAACACGACCCTTGGCCTGGCGACGCTGATTGGCCGCTTTTTAATGATCATTCCCATCGCGGCGCTGGCGGGATCGCTGGCGCAGAAGAAGATCGTGCCGCAAAGCGCGGGAACTTTTCCCGTGTCCGGCGCCACGTTCACCATTCTTCTGACCGGGACCGTTCTGCTGGTGGGGGCGCTGACCTTCCTGCCCGCGCTGGCACTGGGCCCGGTGGTGGAACATTTCCTGACATTGCAGGGCAAGCTCTTTTAAGCACTCATGACTCACAAACCTCCATCCATGCTGGACTGGAAAATCACCGGTCCGGCGATTGGTGACGCGTTCCGCAAGCTGGACCCGCGCTCGATGGTCAAGAACCCGGTGATGTTCGTGACGTTGATCGGCGCAATCATCACGACCGTGGATCTGTTTCTGCCCACGGGAGAGCGGGGCATCATCGCGCAAATCGCGCTCTGGCTTTGGTTCACGGTATTGTTCGCCAATTTTGCGGAAGCCGTGGCTGAGGGCCGCGGCAAGGCGCAGGCCAATTCCCTGCGCAAAACGCGCACCCGCACCACGGCCAACAAGATATCCGCCGGCGGACGAGTCGAACCGGCGGACGCGGACAGCCTGCGCAAGGGCGACGTGGTTATGGTCCGCGCCGGGGAGATGATTCCCGGGGACGGCGAGGTGATCGAGGGCGCGGCGACGGTGGACGAATCCGCAATCACGGGTGAGTCCGCGCCGGTTGTTCGCGAGAGCGGAGGCGATCGGAGCGCGGTCACCGGTGGAACACGTGTCCTGTCCGACGAGATCAAAATCCGCATTACCGCGGACCCGGGTCACGGATTTCTGGATCGGATGATTTCATTGGTGGAAGGCGCGAAGCGTCAGAAGACGCCGAACGAAATCGCGCTGACGATCATGCTGTCGGCGCTGACGCTGATTTTCATGTTCGTGATCATGGCGTTGAAACCGATGGGTATTTATTCGGCGGCGACCTTTTCGGTTCCCGTGCTGGTGGCGCTGCTGGTCTGTTTGATTCCCACGACCATCGGCGGGCTGTTGAGCGCGATCGGCATCGCGGGGATGGACCGGTTGCTGCAACGCAATGTGCTGGCGATGAGTGGACGGGCGGTGGAAGCGTCGGGTGACGTGGATGTGCTGCTGCTGGACAAGACGGGGACGATCACGCTGGGCAACCGGCAGGCTACCGAATTCATTCCCGCGCCCGGAGTATCGGAGCCGGAACTGGCGGACGCGGCGCAACTCGCATCTTTGGCGGATGAAACGCCCGAGGGCCGGAGCGTGGTGGTGCTGGCGAAGAAATTCGGCATTCGCGGGCGCGAGATCCATGAGCTGCCGCACGCGCAATTTGTGAAGTTCACCGCGCAGACGCGGATGAGCGGGGTGGACGTGGGCGAGACGAAATATCGCAAGGGCGCGGCCGATGCGATCGGCAAGTTCGCCAGGACGCCGCCGTCGCCGGACATCCTTCAGGCGGTGGAAAAAATCGCGCGGTCCGGCGGCACGCCCCTGCTGGTTGCAACCGAGGAAAAGGTCCTGGGCGTCATCAAGCTCAAGGACGTGGTGAAAGGTGGCTTGCAGGAGCGGTTCAAGCGTCTGCGCGCAATGGGCATCAAGACGGTGATGATCACCGGCGACAACAAATTGACCGCGGCGGCGATCGCGCTGGAGGCCGGCGTGGATGACTTTCTGGCGGAGGCGAAGCCCGAGGACAAGCTGGCCTTGATTCGCGAGGAGCAGAAGGGCGGGCGGATGGTGGCGATGATTGGCGACGGCACCAACGACGCGCCGGCGCTGGCACAGGCCGATGTGGGTGTGGCCATGAACACGGGCACGCAGGCGGCCAAGGAGGCGGGCAACATGGTGGACCTCGATTCCAATCCGACGAAGCTCATTGAGATCATCGAGATCGGGAAGCAACTGCTGATCACGCGCGGCGCGCTGACGACGTTCAGCATCGCGAACGACGTGGCGAAATATTTTGCGATCATCCCGGCCATGCTGATGGCGACGTTTCCGGCGATCGCCCCGCTCAACATCATGCGGCTGCACAGTCCCGGCAGCGCGATCCTGAGCGCGGTGATCTTCAATGCATTGATCATCATTGCGCTGATTCCGCTGGCGCTGCGCGGCGTGAAATTCCGGCCGATAGGCGCGCTGGCCATTCTGCAGCGCAACCTGCTGATCTACGGCGCGGGCGGCGTGATCCTTCCCTTTCTGGGCATCAAGGCGATTGATTTGATCATCACCGCCCTGCGCCTCGTGTGAAGATATGAAGACTCTCATTGCCGATCTCCGGACCTCGATCATTGCCACATTGGTGCTGGCGGTGGTCTGTTGCGGTGTTTATCCGCTGGCGGTCTATCTGGCAGCGCAGCTTTGTTTTCCGCGACAGGCGAACGGAAGTTTGATCACGGACGCTTCCGGCACAAACGTGCTTGGGTCCGCTCTGCTGGGCCAGCCGTTTGCAGGCGACAAGTATTTCAACTCGCGTCCTTCGGCGGCGGGCACCGGCTACGACGCGACCGCTTCCGGCGGCAGCAATCTCGGGCCCACCTCGCAAAAGCTGCACGACGCCATCAAGGACCGCGTGGCGGATTACCGAAAGAAGAATGGGTTGAAGGAGTCCGACCCGGTCCCGGCGGACGCGGTGACGGCTTCGGGCAGCGGACTGGATCCGCACATCAGCGTGCGGAACGCCGAATTGCAATCACCCCGCGTGGCTCGCGCGCGGGGATTGCCGCCGGAGAAAATCGGGGAAATAGTCAGGCAGTATACAGAAGGACCCGGCCTCGGCCTGCTCGGCGAACCGGGTGTGAATGTTCTCAAACTCAACCTCGCGCTCGACAGCCTGAAATAATGGTGCTGTCGGCGGCCAAACAAGCTACCATAAAGGTGTGACTGACGACGTTCGCCCGGATCCGGACATTCTGCTGGAGGCGATACAGCGGCAGGAGCGTCCGAGCAAAGCGGGACGGCTGAAAATATTTCTGGGGATGGCCGCCGGCGTGGGCAAGACCTACGCCATGCTGGAGGCGGCGCGGAAACAATTGTCACTGGGCGTGGACGTGGTGATCGGCTACGTGGAGACCCACGGCCGCAAGGAGACGGACGCGCTCACCGTGGGATTGCCGGCGATTCCGCGCAAGCAGGTGGAGCATCGCGGCATCACGCTTTCGGAGATGGACGTGGACGCCGTGCTGGCGCGCAAGCCCAAGCTTGCGCTGGTGGACGAACTTGCGCACACCAACGCGCCCGGGTCGCGTCATCCCAAGCGTTACCAGGACATTCTCGAACTGCTCGACGCGGGCATCGACGTGTATACCACGCTCAACGTGCAGCACGTGGAAAGCCGCGCGCACACGGTGGAGGCGATCACGGGATCGACGGTGCACGAGACCGTTCCCGACCGCGTGCTCGACCTGGCGCAGATTGAGTTGATCGACATCGCGCCGGACGATCTGATGCACCGGCTGGACGAGGGCAAGGTCTATCTGCCCGATCGCGCGGCGGTGGCGATGGTGAATTTTTTCCGCGAGGGAAACCTGCGCGCGTTGCGGGAAATGGCGTTGCGGCTGGCGGCGGAACGGGTGGGCCAGGACGTTCGCGATTATCTGCAGGTCATGCAGATCCAGGAGCCGTGGAAGACGGGGCATCGGCTGCTGGTGGCGGTGAGCGCGAGCCCGCTCTCCGCGCAGATGGTGCGCTGGACGCGGCGATTGGCGGACAGCCTGGACGGGCGCTGGCTGGCGGTGCATGTGGAATCGGCGCGCGGGTTGTCCGAAGCCGACCAGGCGCGGCTCACGCAAAACCTGGCGCTGGCGCGGGAATTGGGCGGCGAGGTGATCACGACGGCGGATGAAGACCTTGTGCGCGGGGTGCTGCGCATCGCACGGCAGCACAACGTGACGCAAATCGTGGTGGGAAAACCGCTGATCGGCGGGATCATTCAATTTTTCAAAGGCACACGATTCCTGCGGCGCATGGTGGAGGAGAGCGGGGACATTGATATCCACGTTGTGCGCGCCGAAAAATCGGAGGTCACCACGCAAAAGCCAATCCTGCAATTGCCCCGGCAGCTCGCCTGGAGGCAATACGGTTTGGGCACGGCCGTTGTGGTGGGTGTCACCCTGCTCAACGCGCTGCTGGATCCCTGGATTGGTTACCGGGCCATCGGCCTGGATTTTCTGCTGACCGTGGTGGTGCTTGCGTTGTTCTTCGAGCGCGGACCGGTGCTGGTAAGCGCGGGCTTGAGCGCGATGCTGTGGAACTTCTTTTTCCTGCCGCCGCGATACACATTTTACATCACGACGTTTGAGGACGCGATGATGTTCGGCACGTACTTTGTCGTGGCGGTGGTGATGGGCGAACTGATTGCGCGGTTCCGGGCGCAGGAAAAGGCCGAACGCCGGCGCGAGGAACGGACGACCGCGTTGTATCTGCTCACGCGCGAACTGGCGGATGCATTGACGCTCGAACAGGTGAGCAAGGCGGTGGTGCAGAATACAGGGAGATTGTTCAGCGCCGAAGTGGCGATCCTGCTGAAGGGCCCGGACGGGCGGCTCTCCCGGCAGCCTCTGGCCGGCAATACCCTCACGATCACGGAGAAGGAACACAGCGTGGCGAGCTGGGTCTTTCAGCATAATCGCCCGGCGGGCCAATTCACGGACAACCTGCCGCTGTCCGAGGCGCTGTATCTGCCGCTGGGAACATCGGTGGATATTGTCGGGGTGCTGGGTGTGAAGCTGACGCAGACCAACCCGCCGAACCTGGAACAGAACAATCTGCTGGAGGCGTTCGCGCGGCAGGCGGCGCTGGTGATCGACCGCCAACGACTGCACCAGGCCGCGCAGCAATCGCATCTGGCCGCCGAGTCCGAGCGCTTGAGCAAGAGCTTGCTCGATTCCATTTCGCACGAGATGCGGACGCCGATTGCGGTGATCGCCAGCGCGGCGAGCGCCCTTGGCGAGGGGAGCGGGCCATCATCCGCCACGCGCAAGGAGGCGATGATCGGCGAGATCAAGGAAGCGGTGGATAGATTGAATCGGCTGGTTGGAAACATTCTGGACATTACGCGGGTCGAGACGGGGCAGATGAAGCCGAAGCTCGACTGGTGCGACGTGGGCGACCTTGTGCACGTGACGGTGAAGGGATTGCAAAAGGAATTGGCGGAGCATCCGGTGACGGTGGTGCTGGTTCCGGAACTGCCGCTGGTGCAGATGGATTTTGTGCTGATGGAGCAGGCATTGACGAACCTGCTGCTGAACGCGGCATTTCACACGCCGCGCGGCACGCCCATCCAGGTGAAGGCCGAGGTGCAGGACGACAACCTGGTGCTGACGGTCTCGGACCGGGGACCGGGCATCCCGGCCGAGGCTTTGACGCGGGTGTTCGACAAGTTTTATCGTGGGCCGGGAGCGGCGGCGGGCGGGACGGGGCTGGGGCTTTCGATTGTCAAAGGGTTCGTGGAGGCGCAGAATGGCCGGGTGCGGGTGATGAACCAACCTGAGGGCGGGGCGGCGTTCAGTTTGCTGCTGCCGCTGGGAGAATTGCCGGCGGTGCTGCCGGAACAGGCATGAGCGAGGATGCTGCCACCGCGGTTGCCCTGGTGATCGATGACGAGGTGCAGATGCGGCGTCTGCTGCGGGTCAGCCTGGAGGCGAACGGATACCGCGTATTTGAGGCGGACAACGGGCAACTCGGCCTTTCCGAAGCCGCGCAGCGGCGGCCGGATGTGGTGATTCTCGATCTGGGTCTGCCGGACATGGACGGCGTGAACGTGTTGAAACGGCTGCGCGAATGGAGCGGCGTGCCGGTGATCGTGCTGTCGGTGCGCGATCGGGAGGCGGACAAGATCGCGGCGCTGGACAACGGGGCGGACGACTACCTGACGAAGCCATTCGGAACGGGCGAACTGCTGGCGCGGTTGCGGGTGGCGCAGCGTCATGTGCAGCCGACAGCGGACGTGGCGGTGTTCAAGTCGGGCCGGCTGGAGGTGGATTTGACGTCGCGCACGGTGAAGGTGGCGAGCAAGGCGGTGAAGCTGACGGCGACCGAATATGCGATGCTGCAACTTTTCATCCGGCACGCGGGCAAGGTGCTGACGCACCGGCAGATTTTGAAGGAGGTCTGGGGACCGAACTACGCGGAGCAGACGCATTACCTGCGGGTTTACATGGCGCATCTGCGGGAGAAAATTGAGGCGGAACCTTCACAGCCGGAACTGCTGTTGACGGAGTCGGGTGTGGGATATCGGCTGGCGGTGGAGTAGAGACACCGGCCGGGACTGGTTGACACCGTGGTGGTATTGTGCAATTATACCATCGCGTTTGGGGTTGGCGCCCCTTTAACTACGGCGCTGCTCCGCAGGAGGAAGTCAGCTTCGCTGACTTGATCCATGATCGAAGATGCTTGATCCGGGATCGCGCCCGGTCAGATCGATAGCTCATCTCATTTTCCTCCTGAATGTTCTTTGACAATTAATCCTGTTGCGTGCTCCGGAAATCGCCGGCGGAAACGCTCGCGGGTGGGCCAGTCTCTTGGGACGGCGAAGCCTGCGGGCGTTTCGGCGGCGCGCGTCCCGATATATCGGGACGCCCTACCTTTGTCGGGTTCGTGGGATAGGATGCAGCGGGGAATATCGGCGAATGGCGGAAGATTGTCCGCTATTGTCCACATTTTCCGATAAAACTGCTGGGTGAAGACGCTAATTGCGCTAATTGACGCGAATGGGAAGAAGCTGACAGAAGAGGATGGGACAAATGGGACGGACGGGACGGATGTGCGCTATCTGCTCGGGCTTTGGCTTCGGGGGTTATATGCTGCTCCCAGGTGAGCTTGGGTGCATTTGGAACGGTTTGGGATTATTTGGGACAATTTGGGGTTATTTGGCTTTTTTTGGGATATAAAGGCATTGGGGGAGGGGGGTGGAATAAACGCGATCGACGAATTACATTCCGCAGCGTTCCACAAATGTCTTGAAAGGCCGGCTGGAGCAATGTTGGAACCAACGCCGCTCCCAATGCGGGATGGTTTTCCTTCAGCGATAATGCGCCGGCGGGAATGATTTTCTGTCGGCTGCAGGCGAAGTGACAAGGAATGTGGATTGCGGGTTGCATCTGTCCCATTTTTTGGCAATCGCAGGTGCGCGGTGGACCGCTTTTGGCAGCCTGAGAATAAAAGGGGACAGCTTCAAGAGAAAATGCCTGGCGATTCGGCTGTAGGGAAAAGGGAATTGTAAGTCGCTCGAATGACGGGGGTTTTGGTACATGCTCTGCTGCGAATCCTTGTTTATGATTCTGAGTTCTGACGAGTTGGAGATCCTCGAGTACTTGAAGTCATGGGAAGGGAAATATGTGGCAATGATAGAGATTTGCCGCCGGGCAGGGGGAAGACGAAAGTATGAAGAGTCACCGAACTGGGCGAAGTCATTGATGGCGCGCCTGGTGGAATTGGAATTGGCGGAAGTGAACGACCGCGGTCACTACCGATTCAAGACCGACGAGGCGCGCGAGAAGACGGCAGAGGAGATTCTTGGTCCGGGCGCGGCGAGCGGAGTAGTGGATGAAAATTATTTTCCCACCCTGGCGGAACCGGGGGACAAACAGGAACGGTGGATTGCGCCGGAGATTGCGGAGATTTTGAAGCGGTCGAAGAAGCACGGGCACGGTCGGAAGAATTAGGGAGGGATCCAAGTTCCAAGAACAGGGGCGGCGGCCAACGCGGCGTTCTGCGTGTCTTTTCTTTAGTGACGAGGGAGGGTGTGTGTCATTATAAGAACGGCGATGGGATTCGCGGATTTTCCAGAGCAACAACAGGCGGTGACCCTGCTCCAGCGGAGTTTGGAAAGGGGGCGACTGGCGCATGCGTACCTGTTCATCGGGCATCAGTTGTCCGAACTGGGGGCCTTGGCGCGGACGCTGGCGCAGACCTTGAATTGCGAGCGGCCGGTGCGGAGGAAGCCGGATGGTCCGTCGGTGGATTGCTGCGGAGAATGCTCGAGTTGCCGGCGGATCGGCGGGGATAATCATGGGGATGTCCATTGGGTGCGGCCGGAGTCGAAGTCGCGGGTGATCACGATTGACCAGATTCGCGAGTTGATGCAGGAGATCAACCTGAAGCCGAACGAGGCGCAGTACAAAGTGGCGGTGATCGAGGCGGCGGACCGGTTGAACATGCAAGCGGCGAACGCCTTTTTGAAAACGCTCGAGGAACCGCCGCCGCGGTCCATCTTGATTTTGCTGACGACGGAGCCACAGCGGATTCTGGAGACGATTTTGTCGCGCTGCCTGCGATTGAGTTTCGCGGCGGAGAGCGGGCGGGTGGCGTCGGGGCCGCAATACGAGTGGTTGAAGAGCTTTGGCGAACTGGCGGCGGCGGAATCGAAGAGCCTGATGGATCGATATCGCCTGCTCGGAGCGTTGCTCAAGCAGCTTGGCGAAATGAAGGAGACCGTGGAGAAGGAATTGACCGCGCGGTCGCCGCTGGAACGACATGATGACGTGGAACCGGCGCTGCGGGAAAAGTGGGAAGTGGAGCTGTCGGCGGCGATCGAGGCGGAGTATCGATTGCAGCGATCGGACCTGCTGGTGGCGCTGCAATGGTGGATGCGGGACGTGTGGTTGCAGACATTGTCACAAGGAGGTGAGCTGCTGAGGTTTCCGCAGTTGGCGAGCGCGGGGCAGGTTTCGAAGCGGCTTTCGCCAACGCAGGCGCGGGCGAATCTCGATGTGTTGGAGAGAGTGCAGCGGTTGCTGGGATCGAATGTGCAGGAGGCGCTGGCGCTGGAGGTTGGGCTCTTGAAGCTGAACCTATAGAGGCTGGCCGAGCCCATGAAGACCCAAGCGCAGGCCGCGGCGAAGGAGGCGCCAAAAATACCGGAATCAAACCTCCCAGGGCTGTTCGCGCTGCTGTTCGGCCTGTTTCTGGGGTTGTGCCTGCTCAAGTTCGGCAATCCCAGCGTGATGGAGAAGTTCGTGGACACCCCGGTGAACATCTATGACTGGATGTTCTCACCCTGGCCGGCGGCGATTGGGTGCGGGCTGCTGGCCATAGTGGCACTGGTGGGCGTGGGAGCGGCAACCTGGCGGCGCGATCTGCCCTGGGGGATAATGGCGTTACCGCTGGTCTGGTTGGCGTGGCAGGCGGCGGCGGCATCGCAAAGCATCAACCCGGCGCTCAGTTGGGAGACGGTCAGGCATTTCGCAGCTTGTGCGGTTTGCTTCTATTTGGGAGTTTTCGCGCTCGGGCGGTTGGAGAATCCGGGGTTCTTTCTGGCGGGATTGGTCTTTGGATTTCTGCTGGTGCTGGCGGAGGGATTTGACCAGCACTTCGGAGGACTGGCGCAAACGCGGCGCTATTTCTTTCTCTATATTTATCCGAATCTGAAGGAATTCCCGCCGGGGTATCTGAAAAAGATGACCAGCGACCGGATCTTCTCGACGTTGTTTTACCCGAATGCACTTGCGGGAGTGATCCTGCTGTTATTGCCGGCGGCGCTGGCCTGGGTGTGGTCGTGGCGGGCAAAGCTGACTCCGGGCGCAAGGGGATTTCTGATGGGCACGATGGGTTTGGCGGCGTTGGCGTGTTTGTATTGGTCGGGATCGAAGGGCGGCTGGCTGTTGGTTCTAGTGCAAGGTTTTTTGGCGGGCCTGTTCCTGCCGTTTAGCCGGAAGGCTAAGATCGCCTTGGTGACGATATTGTTGGTCGCGGGTTTGGCTGGGTTCTTCTTGAAGTACTCGGGGTTCTTCCGCCGGGGGGCAACCAGCGTGGTGGCGAGGTTTGATTATTGGCGGGCGGCGGCGGTGAACACCGGACAGCACCCGGTATTCGGCAGCGGCCCGGGGACATTTGGGCAGGTGTACGAGAAGATCAAACGGCCGGAATCCGAGATGTCGCGGATGGTCCATAATGATTATCTGGAGCAGGCGTCAGATTCGGGAGTGGTGGGTTTGCTGGCCTATACCGGATTCATGGCGGGAGTCTTGGTTTTCGTGCTGCGGAATGGGAGGCTGAAGGCAGATTGGGTGAAGCTGGCGATCTGGCTGGGGCTGCTTGGGTGGGCGTTGCAAGGGTTGGTGGAGTTCGGGCTTTATATTCCGGCGCTGGGTTGGACCGGGTTTGCCTTGCTGGGCTGGCTGGTCGGGCGGACGCCAAAACGGGTAGACACTAAGGCGGCAGGCGGGTAGAGTTCGGCGGCCCGATGAAAGTCCTGTTTCTCAATGGCCCCAATCTGAACCTGCTCGGCCAGCGGGAACCCGAAGTCTATGGACGGACCACTCTGGCCGACATCGAGGCCAAAGTACGCGACCGGGCGGCCAAGTTGGGAGTGGGAATCGAGTTCCGCCAATCCAACGTAGAAGGCGAATTAGTAGGGTGGATTCAGGCTGCGAAGGGTAGCTTTGACGTTATAGTTCTCAATGCGGCGGCTTATACGCACACGAGCGTCGCGCTACGTGACGCGATTTCTGCGGTGGGAGTTCCGACGATCGAAGTGCACCTTTCGAACATTCACGCTCGGGAGGAATTTCGGCATGTTTCGCTGATTGCTCCTGTGTGCCGGGGGCAGATTGCAGGATTTGGAGCTGATTCCTACATTTTAGGACTGGAGGCAGCTATTATCGTTAAAGGTCCAAAATAAAGGCTCAAAAACGGGAAAAATCGCCCGTTTCATACGTCAATTCAGTGGGCCATACGGTCAGATATTTTACCACTTGACGCCCCAGAGCGGCGTGATTACTGTCCGTGCCGCTGATAGCCGTTCGTCCCAGTTCAGTCGGGGACCAAAAGCAGGCTTCTTCGGCGACAGAGGCTGGCTTGGGATGTTGGAATCCAAGGTTCAGCAGTTCGGGCGGGAAATAGTCTAGAGCGAATTTGTGGATCTAAAAGACATCAAAGCCATCATTGACCTGATGAAGAAGAATTCCATTTCGGAATTCGAAATGGAACGACAGGATTTCAAGATCAAACTCAAGCGAGGTCCCAACGGCTCTGCAAGCGCGGTCCAATACGAGGAACCGCAGTTCATTGCGCAGTTGCCGCCCACCATGATTGCTCCGCCCCCTGGCGGGCCCGTTCCACAGGCGCCGGTCGTTGTGTCGAACGAGATGGACCTCAAATCGCCGATGATCGGCACGTTCTATCGGGCGCCATCGCCGGAAGCTGCTTCTTACGTGGAAGTTGGAACGGAAGTAAACCCGGACACGGTGGTTTGCATCATCGAGGCGATGAAGGTGATGAACGAGATCAAGGCCGAGGTCAAAGGCGTCATCACCCAATGCCTGGTCGATAACGCGAAGCCAGTCGAATTCGGGCAGCCTTTGTTCAAAGTGCGGCCCAGCTGAGGGTCGTCCAAGCACATGTTTGAAAAAGTTCTCGTCGCCAACCGCGGGGAAATTGCCGTACGAATCATCCGCGCCTGCAAGGAGTTGAACATCCGGACCGTGGCGGTCTATTCGGACCAGGACGCCAACTCGATGCACGTCCAACTGGCCGATGAAGCCATCTGCATCGGTAAAGCCGCGAGTAGCGAGAGTTACCTGAGGATCGATCGAATCATCAGCGCAGCGGAGATCGCGGACGTGGATGCGATCCATCCGGGATACGGGTTCCTTTCCGAGAACGCCCATTTCGCGGAGGTTTGCGAGAGCTGCAATATCCGGTTCATCGGCCCCAATTCGCGGGCGATGAGTGCCCTGGAGGACAAGGCTGTCAGCCGGGCGCTGGCGAAGAAGGCCGGCGTGCCGATTCCCCCGGGATCGGAAGGCGTGGTGGAGAACGAACAGGACGCCCTCCAGGTTGCCAAACGGATTGGCTACCCCGTGATGATCAAAGCGGTCGCGGGCGGCGGCGGACGCGGAATGCGCATCGCCCACAACGACATCTCATTGGTGAAGGGCTATCACACCGCGCGCACGGAGGCAGAGAAAGCTTTCGGAAACTCCGGCGTTTACATCGAGAAGTTCATCGAAAACCCGCACCACATCGAGTTCCAGATTCTGGGTGATTACAAGGGACACATCATCCACCTTGGCGAACGGGATTGCTCCATTCAGCGCCGCAACCAAAAGGTCGTTGAGGAAACGCCGTCGCCGCTCATCGAACATCGCTTCAAGAAACTGCGCGACAAGATGGGCAAGGCTGCGGTGAAAATCGCCGAACTGGCGCATTACACCAACGCCGGGACGGTGGAGTTCATCGTGGACAACCACGGCAACTATTATTTCCTCGAGGTCAATAAGCGCATCCAGGTCGAGCATCCGATCACCGAAGAAGTCACAGGCATCGACCTGGTCCGGTATCAAATCATGATCGCGATGGGCGAGCCGTTGCGCCATTCGCAGGGGGACATTCAGTTCAAGGGCCACGCCATCGAATGCCGGGTCAACGCGGAAGACCCATTCGATGATTTCCGTCCCTGTCCGGGGAGGATCGAGATGTATTATTCGCCGGGCGGACGCGGCGTCCGAGTGGACAGCCACGTGTATGCGGGCTACACGATTCCGCCGACGTATGACTCGATGATTTCCAAGCTGATCACCTACGGCAAGGACCGGCGCGAAGCGATGGACAAGATGAGCCGGGCCTTGAGCGAATACATGATCACCGGGATCAAAACCACGATTTCCTTCCAGCAGGCAATTCTGCAGGACCCGAACTTCCGGCGCGGAGTTTACTCCACCGGGTTCATCGACCAATTGCTGAGCGGCGCCCGCCGCGAATTGATCGAAGACAAATCCTAATCGCCACTGCTCTTCGTTCCGGCCGGCGGAAGCAACAGGCAGCGGAACCCGAACGTATTCTGGTGATCATCCGGTTTGCAGTAGAATCGGAAATCCAGCCGCAGGTTGATTTCAATATTATCCTTCCATGAACCGCCCTTGAGCACGCGATAAGGTTTGGTCGTATCCCCCAGGGTAAACTCCATTACATTACCGCGGGTATCGTAGAGGCCCATGCTATTTGGGCCAAGACTGCCGACCGGCTCAGTTGAACCGCGCGCCCCCTTCTGGCTGGTCACGGAATCGTCGAGCTTGGCGTCGCCCACTAGCGATTGCCATTGATCTTCGGTCGGAAGCGAGTAGGAGTAGCCATCAGGCAGCTTGCGGGCGGTGACGTCCTTTTGAGTCATCTGCGCGCAAAACGCCATCGCATCGTTCCAACTGACATTGTCCACCGGCCGATCGTCGCCGGAGAAGGCGCTCGGATTCGAGCCCATCACCTTCAGGTATTCCGCCTGGGTCACCTCATACTTGCCCACCCAATAATTCCCGGCCTTGATCAATTGCATCCCGGCGCTGTTCGTGAACTGATCGCCGGGAACCTTCACCACGCCAAATGCGGAGTTCGTATCATTTGTTGAATCCAGCGCACCCGCCGTGGAATTTGTGCCGACAGGAGCGGTTCCCTGCGCCATGCAGGAAAAACCGAAAAGCGGCAGCGCGACCAGTACACAACAAACTTTCAGCTTCAAATTCATGCCCAAATTTTGAGCACACTGCATGCCAAGGCAATCTTCCCGCGCACATGCTGCAAGTTTACCCGTGCCAGTTGGCAATTGGATGATTTTTGGACGCTTCCAAAATTGCCCTTGTGCGCCCCGAGTCCACACGCGATAACTCTGATGCTGATGAACATCTACGCGGAAATCGAATGGCGCGGACTGCTGGCGGATTGCACCGACCGCGAGGAACTCATCAAACGTCTCGTTTCCGCCCCGACCACGGTCTACTGCGGATTCGATCCCACCGCCGACAGCCTGCACGTCGGCAACCTCGTTCCGCTCCTCGCGCTCCGGCGATTCCAATTGCTCGGCCATTATCCCATCGCCGTTGCCGGCGGCGCCACCGGTTCCATCGGCGATCCCAGCGGCAAGACCGCCGAACGCCAGTTGCTCACCCGCGAAGTCCTCGACGCCAACATCGCCTCCGTCAAGGAACAACTCCGCCGCCTCCTGGACTTCGACACCAAGGTCAATCCCGCCCGCCTCCTCGACAACGCCGCCTGGACCGCTCCCGTCAGTTACCTCGAATTCCTGCGCGACATCGGCAAGCATTTTTCCGTCAACATGATGGTCGCCAAGGAAAGCGTCCGCGCCCGCATGGAAGACCGCGAAGCCGGCATCAGCTACACCGAATTCAGCTACATGCTCCTCCAGGCATTCGATTTCTATCACCTCCGCAAGGAATTCAACTGCGAACTCCAGATCGGTGGCAGCGATCAATGGGGCAACATCACCGCCGGCATCGACCTCTGCCGAAAAAAACTCGGCGCAACCGTCTACGGCCTCACCCTCCCCCTCATCACCAACGCCGACGGCTCCAAATTCGGCAAAACCGTCGCCGGCGCCATCTGGCTCGATCCCAAAAAAACCAGCGTCTACCGCTTCTACCAATTCTGGATCCGCACCGACGATCGCGACGTCATCCGTTACCTCAAATTCTTCACCTTCCTCGGGCGCGACCGCATTGAAGCCCTCGAACAAAAGCACGCCGCCGACCCCGGCGCGCGCGAGGCCCACAAAGCGTTGGCGAAGGAAGTCACCGACCTCATCCACGGCCACGACGCCACCGCCGAAGCCATCCGCGCCAGCGAAATCTTGTTCGGCGGCGGACTCGAAGGCATTTCCGAAGCCACCTTCAACGACATCGCCGGCGAAGTCCCATCCAAAGACCTTGAGAAGAGCAAGCTCGACGGCGCCGGCACTCCCCTCGTGGAACTTCTCGTTCACGCAGGCCTCGCCCCGTCCAAAGGACAAGCCCGCAAGGACATCGATGGCGGCGGCGTTTACATCAACAACATCCGCGAAGCAAACTTTCAGCGATCCGTCACCGCCGCCGACCTTCTCTTCGGCAAATACCTCCTCCTCCGCAAAGGCAAACGCAACTACGTCATCATCACCGCGCGATAAAATCATTCGTCGGCAGGGCTGGAACCGGCGCGCAATCCTCCGTAAAACCCGCTGATACCCAGCCCAGCAACCTGAACCTACCGTTTCCCTGTGTCCCTTCCGTCCCATGCTCCCATTCATCCTTTACGAACGGTTTGATTTACCTTGATCCAGTCGGATTCCCTGGCAATCCGCAAAGGCCGACCCCTGCTCTGCCATCCTCCATCTTCGCCCTCGGGCGCTTCCCGGCGCGGCCCCCCTCCCCCCATATTCTCTTTTATCCCGAAAGAAGCCAAATACCCCAAATGATCCCAAATAGTCCCAAACCATTCCAAATGCACCCAAGCCCTGGGAGCGCCGAAGCCAAAGCCCGAGCAGATAGCGCACATCCGTCCCGTCCGTCCCATT
>Ga0070741_10001286_pt1 | contig 78358 bp, 67 predicted proteins | sample Coa_R1_4_FD_66440 | JGI IMG/M metagenome (GOLD analysis project Ga0070741, IMG submission 66440) | Surface soil microbial communities from Centralia Pennsylvania, which are recovering from an underground coalmine fire - Coalmine... | ecosystem: Environmental > Terrestrial > Soil > Unclassified ...
TAAGAATACATTGTTTTTCGCCGGAGAAGCGACAGATACAGAAGGACAAAACGGCACAGTTGACGCCGCAATAAAGAGTGGCAAACGCGCTGCGGCAGAGATTCTTCATGTAGCGTAGGCTTCCAGCCTGCGCACATTATTTTACGCTCAAGGTTGATTCCGTGAGAGGTGCGCGGGCTGGAAGCCCACGCTACATGCTAGGCTTCGCAGGTCATCTGTTCCAATTCGGCTGAGTCTATCGGGGTCTCTTCGTATCGCTCATAACCGCGAGCGTGTAGATTATCGAAATAACGGTTGATGTGATCTACGATCTCGCTAGATTTATGAGAGTGATAAATGTCTTCCCTGAAGTGCGAACCGTTTGGCAGGCCGCGCGTGTATTGCCCGCATAGTTGCTTCACTTTGCCAAGTGCTGCCGTTTCAGTCGGCATTGCTTCCAGCATTAACTCGATGAAATGTAAAAGCAGTTGGCGTTTATCTTCTAGAGTAGGTTTATAAGGCTCTTCGCCACGCATAACGGCCGCAACCTGCCGGAATAGCCACGGATTGTACATTGCGCCTCGACCGATATGGATCGAGTCGCAACCGGTCTCCTGAAATCGCTTCAACGCTGTCTCGACGTCTCGAATATCGCCGCTGCCCGAAACAGGAATTTTGACTGCATCTTTGATCGCTTTTACCAGATCCCAATCGGCCCAACCGGTATAAGCTTGCACTCGGGTTCTACCGTGAAGCGCGATGGCCTCAACACCGCAATCTTCGGCCAGTTTTGCGATCTCTACGCAATTGATTGAATTGGAATCCCACCCTGCTCTGATCTTTAGCGTAACCGGGATGGAAACGGCTTTCACGGTTTTGCGTAGAATCTCTTCCAGCAATCCAGGATTGCGCAACAGGCTTGATCCGCCACCGTGGCCAACAACTTTTCTGGCAGGGCAACCGCAGTTGATGTCTACGAAATCCGCGCCTTCCTCTTCAACCATTTGCGCGGCCATTGCCATACGTTCAGGGTCAGAGCCAAAAATCTGGATGGCAATCGGATGCTCTTCCGGCCAGAACTTCATCATCTGGCGAGTGCGGCAATTTGCGCCGCCGCGAGTCATACCTTCGATGCTCAGGAATTCAGTTACAACCAGACCCACGCCGCCCTGATGTTTGATGAGGCGACGAAAGATCGAGTCGGTCACTCCGGCCATTGGCGAGAGAACCAGATTGGGCTCGATTACTTTGTCTCTGATTTTGTAACTGATCTTCATAACAAGGAAATATTAAATCACAGAGGCACAGGGACTCAGAGTTTTTTATTCCTCTCTGTGTCTCTGTGCCTCTGTGGTTATTCTTTTGTATTTCTAACCGAAGATATCTTTCACTTTGTTAAAAAGGCCTTTGTCCTGCTCGCCTTTCTTTTCAAGGCTGGCGAATTCCTGAAGGAGGCGTTTTTGCTCGTGCGTTAACGATTTGGGAGTTGTGATTGTCACAGTTACAAACAGGTCGCCTCGACCGCGGCCGTTCAGCGAGACAATCCCTTTGCCTTTTACCCTGAACACCGTACCCGTCTGTGTTCCTTCAGGAACCTTAACAGTCTCTTCTTCATCAAGCGTCGGGACAGTGATTTCCGAACCCAAAGCGGCTTGCGTAAACGTGATCGGCACTGTGCAGTACAGGTTATTTCCCTGGCGTTCAAATACGTCGTGCTCGCGGACGTGAACAACTACATATAAATCACCGCTGGGGCCTGAGTTCGTGCCAGCTTCGCCTTCACCGGAAACTCTCAAACGAGCACCGGTATCTATGCCTGCCGGAAGTTTCAGTTCAAGCGACTTTTCGTTCTGAACGCGCCCTTCGCCTTTGCAACTCTTGCAGGGCTTTTTGATTACCTGACCAGTTCCACGGCAATGACCGCAGGTGCGGCTGACTGAGAAAAATCCCTGTTGATAACGAACCTGACCATGACCCTCGCAGGTGGGGCAAGTGGTGGGATCGGTTCCCGGCGCTGCTCCCTTGCCGCCACATTCGTCGCATTGTTCCAGGCGAGGAATGCGGATCTTGGTCTTCATTCCGGCTGCTGCTTCTTCCAGTGAAATCTCTATGTCATAACGAAGATCCGACCCACGCTGAGCGCTGTTGCGCCTGCGATTTCCGGATCCGAACAAATCGCCAAATCCAAACAGGTCGCCAAGAATATCCTCGAAATTCGAAAATCCTCCGAACCCTGCTCCAGCCGCTGCTGCTCCACCGACTCCGGCGTGACCGAAACGGTCGTATTTCGCGCGCTGCTCAGCATTGCTCAGAACACTGTAGGCTTCAGCCGCTTCTTTGAAGCGCTCTTCCGCTTCCTGATCGCCCGGATTTTTGTCGGGATGGTATTTGACCGCAAGTTTTCGGTAGGCGCTCTTCAGCTCGCCGTCTGTGCACGTACGACCGACGCCAAGTATCTCGTAGTAATCTCTTTTTTCACCCAATCTGCTAAATCTCCAATGGTTGCCGTAGCTAGTATTAAGACTTGTTTTTTAACGGCTAACACAGAATTCTACAATAGAGGACAAGCTATTGCCTAGTAACCCACGAGAGAAGATACGTTTTGCGGAAAATTGAAGTTCGATAAGAAGCGGCGCAGACAATCAGCCTGCGCCACATTTTTATGAGAATTCGGGCAAGGCTTTCGGTTCGTGACCTTCGCCCTGCTCGCCCGGAGGTGCGGTGTTCGCCGGGTTGAACATTGCCTCAGTAATCATTCTGGCGGCGGTTTCCAGCTCCTCGAATGTTCGGAGGACATCATCCAGGTTGCGGCTATCAAGGCAGCCTTTACCTTCGATAATAGCCTTGCGAACAATGTTCTGGTTATCATCGCTGAGCATCCAGCCGAATTCCGTGAAGCTTCTCTCGGTGTTTACCAGCAACCCTTCCAGCCTGTTTCGGTGGAGAATAACTTCGCGAAGCTGACGGTCGGAATCGGTGTTTCGCTTTGCTTCTTCGATAATGTGGTAGATCTCCTCCGGCAATAGTCCTGAAGACGGCATAATGTTAACGGCTTGCTCGCAGCCAGAGACCTTGTCTTTTGCGGACACGGAGACGATGCCGTCGGCGTTCACCTCGAAGCTGACTTCAATCTGTGGAAGTCCCCGAGGCGCCGGTGGAATTCCCACCAGCTCGAATTTCGCCAGAGAGCGATTGCCGGATGCAAGCTCGCGCTCGCCCTGCAGAACGTGCACTTCGACGCTTTCCTGATTGTCGACAACGGTAGTGAAAATCAGGCTTTTCTTAAGTGGTATAGTCGAATTGCGCTCGACGATTTTGACGAACAGTCCGCCTCGCGTTTCGATGCCGAGGCTTAACGGAATAACGTCGAGCAGAATCAGATCTTTGACCTGACCGGTCATAACACCGCCCTGAATCGCAGCGCCTAATGCAACTACTTCGTCGGGATTGATCTCTATTGAAGGCTCTTTACCGAAAATCTTTCTTACTTGCTCGACCACCATCGGTGTTCTGGTTTGTCCGCCAACCAGCAGTACTTTATCGATATCCTGCTGTCCGAGCTTTGCATCCCATAAAGCCTTTTCACAGGGTTCGATTAACCGCTCAACAACTCCCTGTATCAAACTCTCGAACTGCGTTCGCGTCAGAACCTGGTTGAAGTGCTTTGGTCCGGTCGAATCAGCCGCAATGAATGGCAAATTCAAATGCGATTCTGTTGCACTAGATAACTCGCACTTTGCGCGCTCAGCCGCTTCCTTCAATCTCTGCAAGGCGAGGCGATCCGTGCGCAGGTCGATGCCGTGTTCTTTCTGAAATTCCTCGACAACCCATTCAATGATTTTTTGGTCAAAATCTTCACCGCCAAGGAATGAATCACCACATGTGGACAGGACTTCAAATACTCCGTCGCTTACTTCGAGTATCGAAATATCGAATGTACCGCCGCCAAGATCGAATACCGCGATCTTTTCCGATTCGCGTTTGCCAAGACCATAGGCGAGCGCCGCGGCTGTCGGCTCGTTGATGATGCGATTGACGTTTAAGCCCGCAATTTTGCCTGCATCTTTCGTGGCCTGGCGCTGGAAGTCGTCGAAGTAAGCCGGAACCGTGATGATCGCATCGTTAACGGTTTCTCCGAGAAAATCTTCCGCCTCTTCTTTTAATCGTTGAAGCAAAATCGCCGAGATTTCCTGTGGGGTGTAATCGCGTTCCTGAATACGAACCCGGACGTCGCCGTTTGGCGCTTCGACGATCTGATACGGAAGAGTGTCGATTGCGCGCTGGACTTCAGGCGAGTTGAATTTTCGACCGATCAGGCGCTTTACAACGTAAACAGTGTTCTGCGAATTGGTGACCGACTGGCGTTTTGCGATCTGCCCGACCAGACGCTCGCCTTTTTCGGTAAATCCAATCACTGATGGCGTTGTTCGTCCGCCTTCCCGGTTTGGGACTATCTGCGAGACTCCGCCTTCAAAAACAGAGACGCAGCAGTTAGTGGTTCCAAGATCGATGCCAATGACTTTGCCCATAATCGTTTGCGGACCGGCAATAGATTTGGTCGGCGTCGGTCTTTTATGGGCAACAATTTGGAAGGTTGAATAGTTAGATCCTGACTAAACGGACACCGAACAACCTTGCTACTTTTTAACTGCTACCCTAACCGTCGCTGGCCGAACCAGTTTGCCTTTGTACAAATATCCTCGTTGCAATTCTTCGAGTACTGTGTTCTCAGCAGCCTCGTCTGTGGGCGTCGTTGTCACCGCTTCGTGCAAATGAGGGTCAAAAGGCGTTCCTACAGCCTTGATGGCTTCCAGTCCCTGTCGGTGTAACAAGTCAGTCAGTTGCTTATAAATGAGCTCAACGCCCGCTCGCAATCCGCCATCATTGGTTTCATCGTCACGAACGGGTGCATGCTTTAGTGCTCGTTCAAAATTATCAGCAATCGGTAAAAGCTGTTTAAGAGTATCCGCTTTTGCGCGATCTGCGCTCTCTAAGCGCTCTCGTTCCATACGTTTACGGAAATTATCGAACTCAGCCTGACGCCGCAGTAATTGTTCATAAAGCGCCTGTTTTTCCGACCTCAGGGTCGCAATCTGCTGCTCGGCACCGGAGAGCGCGCTCTGTGGCGGGTCGCTTTCCTGCTCAGGCTCCGGGTCGTCAACTGGTCCTACATCGATGAGAGATTCGTCTTGTTCCTGTTCATCCTGCTCGATTTGTGATGTCGATTCGTTTGTCACGGGGTTTTGGGTTTCCTCACTTTTATTAGGCGATCTAACCTCGCCTCTTATTTCCTGATTTTCAGGATTTCGATCGTCATCCGAATCCGATAAGAATTCAATCGGTATATTGATCGCGTCTCCTGATTTGCTTTTGCTCATAAAATCCAGCCAACTTTTCCCTTTACGTATCGGCGTTTAGCGCACGTTCAAAGAGCTTAGCCACATATTCGACAATCGAAATGACTCTGGCGTATTCCATTCTGGTCGGACCTACGATCCCGATTCCCCCTACTATATTGTTCGTAAACGTGTATGGAGAAGCAATTATCGCGCAATTCTGCATTGTCGCCAGGGCGTTCTCTGAACCGATCTTCACGCTGACACCCGAGGTTACATTTATGCATTCGTTCAGTATCCTAACCAGCTTGCTCTTCTCTTCGAACATTCGAAACAGTGCTTGCATTTTGTCGGTGTCGAGAAAGTCCGGGCGATTCAGCATATTTGAAGCGCCGTCAACGTATACCTCCGCTTCGACACCGGCATCCAGGCCCTTGTTGCAAAGGAGAATTACATTCTGCAGCATCCGGTCATAGAGAGCCTTTTCTTCTTTCATTAACTGAATAAGATCGTTTCTTATCTCAATCAGATTTTTACCTGAATAATTCTCGACCACATACCGCGCCGCGCGATCCAGCTCGTCCTGGGTGAAATCCTCAGTCACTCTGATAACCCTGTCCTGGACCAATCCCGAATTAAGAACAATGATGACCAGAATCCGATGATCGGCGAGTTTGACGAACTTCAAATGCTTCAGCGGATCGTGAGTAACGAAAGGCGTAAGCACAAACCCCACATTTTCAGATACTTCTGAAAGCAGATGAGAGGTTCTTTCCATTAACTCCTGAGTGGTAAGAGGCTCTTCGCCGTTCAGATAACGCCTGATCACGGCTTCGTCGGATTTTGAAGGACGAGTTCGAGACTCCAGCATGTGATCCACATAAAAACGATAGCCTTTGTCTGTGGGCATCCTTCCCGCGGACGTGTGAGGGTGCGTCAGGTAACCGGCAGCTTCCAGATCTGAAAGGATGTTGCGAATCGTGGCCGAACTGAGATTCTCCCTTGACCGCTGCGCCAACGTGACTGAACCTATCGGCTCACCGGTCTGGATATGGAGCTTAATTACAGAGGCTAAAACCTCTTTATCGCGCTCGCCTAAATTTGTATCCTTCTGATGCTGCATCGAATTCAAATTAACATTTCACGGAAAAAATTGTCAATGCCGGTAACTTACGTCTAAATTGCTGTTCCCGCATCAATCATTAATTATATCAAAGATACCTACGTTCAGCTTTCACCCATCGAAACGAAATTTCAATAATGCATTCGCAAGCTTGTATGAATGCAAGCGCATACATTAGAATCAAATATTAACAAAGCCCGCATTCAATTTGTGAGTTTGGAGTTTTACGCGTGAAAGCAGTATTAACCCACCTGATCGGTGGCAAGCGCGGAGTGCAGGAAGTGTTTTCGGCTGGGACGATTTCGCTGGGACGGGATTCGTCAAATGATCTGATCTTTAGCTCTCACGACACAAAAGTTTCAGCACGACATGCTGAGATAAAGTTTCGCAACGATGCGTCTCGTGTTCGTGATCTGAATTCCACTAATGGCACGTTCATAAACGGTCAGCGAATCACGGAATCGGATCTTAATGATGGAGATATTATTGAATTCGGGCTCGGAGGTCCCAGAATAAAGCTTGAGTTTGATCGTTCGGACGATTTGACTCATCGAATCGATGACCAAACAAATCGCTTGCAAATACCCGCAACGGGTTGATAGTCGATTTGAAACAGTCTCGTAAAACTGCTATCGACGTGAAGCAATTGGTCTTTAATTGAATTCATAAACGCGATAATCGAGGAGTGTATGAGCAGACATCACGACGAGTTTCACCCACCAAATAGAATTCTGCTGGGTCCTGGCCCCAGCCCTGTCGATCCACGTGTTTATCAGGCAATGTGCAGTCCGGTGTTAGGGCATTTGGATCCGGTCTTTCTACAGTGCATGGACGATATCCAGATACTGCTGCGTGAAGTATTTGAGACAGAGAATAAAGTAACGTTTCCGGTCTCCGGCACAGGCAGCGCGGGAATGGAAGCGGCGCTGGTCAACATACTGGAGCCAACTGACGAAGCAGTCATATTTACTGCCGGCGTGTTCAGCGAGCGAATGCTGGAAATAGCTTCGAGATGCTGCAAGACGGCGCACCAGGTGAAATTGGAGTGGGGTAACCCTGTTCGCGGCAGCGATGTTACCGATGCGATTGAAAAATATCCTAACGCAAAAGTTTTCTGCATGGTTCACGCGGAGACATCTACCGGAGCTTGCACTCCTCTCGACGAAATACATCAGGCGTTGAAAGGAACAGATCGATTGCTGGTCGTCGACGCGGTGGCATCACTCGGCGGTCACAGAGTCGAAGTAGATAAAAATGGAATCGACGTTTGTTATTCCGGATCGCAGAAAGCTATCAGTGCTCCTCCAGGTTTGGCGCCTATTACCTTTTCAGCAAAAGCGCTTGAAAAAATGCGCAATCGCAAAACCAAAGTCCAGAGTTGGTATCTGGATGCCTCGATGGTCGAGAAGTACTGGGGCGTTGAACGAACCTATCATCACACCGCGCCGATCTCTATGAATTACGCCCTTCGCGAAGCACTGCGGATAGTGTTGGAAGAAGGTCTGGAGACGCGCGCCGAGCGTCACAAAACAAACCATCTGGCTATGGTCGCCGGTCTCGATGCGATGGGGATTAAAGCTGGAGTCGCGCCTGAATTCCGGGCCTGGACCGTAATGGCCGCGTACGAACCCGACGGCGTCGACGAGTTGAAAGTAAGACAGCGCCTGCTCAATGAATTCAATATCGAGATAGCAGGCGGATTGGGACCGTTGAAAGGAAAGATTTGGCGCATCGGGTTGATGGGCTCTGGCAGCACGAAAAACAATGTTCTGCTGTTGCTGTCTGCTCTTGAAACAATACTGGCGGATCAGGGATACAAAGCTCCGGGGGCTGCTCTGGAGGGCGCAAATCGAGTATATAGCGCGTAAGGTTCCCTGGGAGCGCAGGCATCTTGCCTGCCTTCCTTTTATACGTACCGATCTTTCATAACGTTTACGTTTGGGGGTTATGCAGGCAAGATGCCTGCCCTCCCAGGTTTGCTTTCAGGTTTGAATGGCAACGACACAACCAACAACCGACACCTCTAAAAACAGTTCCGGAAAACGATTTTCAATCTTCCGAATCCTGTTTGTTGCGCTGGTCGTTCTGGGAATTGCCATAGCAGTGACGCTGCTTGGTGGTTATTACCAGTGGTCCGTTCGCTCGCTGCCGCAGATTGACGGAGAGATTCATCTCAGCGGACTGAAAGGCGAGGTCTCTGTCCGTCGCGATAAGTGGGGCGTTCCGTATATCACTGCTTCGAACGAAGAAGACCTGATGTTTGCTCAAGGCTACGTGATGGCGCAGGATCGGCTGTGGCAAATGGATATGTTCCGGCGAGCCGCCAGCGGAAGGCTATCGGAAATCTTGGGCGCTGTTCAACTTGAGTTTGACAAGCGTCAAAGACAATACGGTTTCCGCCGCGTGGTTCAGCGTTCTCTAAAAACACTGCCACCGAACCTGATCGTGATGCTGAATGCTTATGCAGAAGGCGTCAATACATACATAAACGAGCATCGCGACGATCTGCCGCTGGAATTTCATATCCTGCAGTATGAACCTGAGCCTTGGAAGCCCGCCGACTCGCTGATCACCGGAAAACTGATGTCGGAAATGCTTTCTTCGAGTTGGGAAGTTGATCAATTCAGAGGGAAAGTGTTTCCACGGCTCGACGAAGAAACGCGCCGCTATTTATACGCAGAGTATACCCCCGACGATCAACTGCTGGTTGGAAATGGAAATAACGCCGCCGAAAGCCAGTCAAGCGGTACTCAGCAGCATCAGGAAAATAGAGGCCCTGCGCGAAAAAACCTCTCACCCGCCGGTCCACCGTCGCCAGTGGCAACTATCCGAAACCTGGAAAAGGAGATGTTTGCTGAACTGGGATTGGATACTGAAATTGCAGGCAGCAACAACTGGGTTATCAGCGGCAAGAAGACGACCACCGGGAAACCGATATTGGCAAACGATCCTCATCTTGGACATGGAATACCGTCGATCTGGTATCAGATCGAACTGGCAACCAAAGACGGAATCTATCATACAGCGGGTGTAACTCTTCCGGGAACACCCGGCGTCACGATCGGTCACAACGACAGAATTGCATGGGGAGTTACTAACTTCTCAGCCGATGTCCAGGACCTGTACGCGGAGGAATTCAACCAGCAAGGCCAATACAAGGTCGGATCAGAATGGCGGAACCCGGAAATTGTCCACGAAGCGATTCTGGTTAGGCGTTCGCTCTATAACAACGCAACTAACCTGATAGATTATCCTGTTACCATAACCAGGCACGGTCCCATTGTCGGCGATTACAATGGAAAAAAACTGGCATTGCGGTGGAACAGCCTGGATGACGATGTTAACGAGTTTTCCAGTTTTGCCGCTTTTTCAAAAGCTAAAAATTGGGACGAGTTCCTTGCCGCGTTAAAACAATATCCGGGTCCCGCACAGAATTTTATATACGCTGATATTGATGGGAACATCGGTTATCACGTCGCTGCAAACATTCCGATTCGCAAAACCGGCGACGGCTCCGTTCCGTATGATGGTTCGACTAACGACGGCGAATGGACCGGCTATATTCCATTTGATGATCTACCGCAACTCTATAATCCGCCGCAGGGATGGATTGCTACTGCAAACAACAGAATTACCGGTAGGGATTATAAGCCGTTTCTTGGTCTTAACTGGACATCACCTTACCGGGCGATGCGTATTAATGATCTGATTAGATCAAAAGACAAACTTTCGCCGGACGATGTCAGAGCGATTCAGGCGGATATATATTCGATTCCCGATGTCAGGTTTGCTCAAGCGGCCCAGAGGATCCTGCAGGCGAGTCCAAGGAAATCGGAGCCGGCCGCGCAGGAGATACTGAAGGTCACGGCCGATTGGGACGGGTATCTGAAACCAGACAGTGTGCAGGCCACAATAATTGCAGGAACCAGAGAGACATTTATCAAGAACATATTGAGCGGAAAGCTCGGCGATGACTCTGGAGCATATTCCTGGTTCAATCTGGGTGCTGGAATCGATCAGATACTCAATGATCAGCCACCTGGAATGCTGCCGTCGAACGCGTCGGGCTATGACGATTTGATTATAAAATCCTACCAGTCGATTACAGAAAGACTCACGAATTCCGTGGGATCTGACAGAACAAAATGGGCTTGGGGCAGAGTCCACTCCTTAGTCTTCAAACATCCTCTCGGTGTCAGTGTTTTGAATGCGCTTTTGAATTCGGCGCCCATCGACATGGACGGCGGACCGAATACGGTTAATGCCTATGGATACGCTAGAGCGTCCGGTGTTTCAATGCGAATGATAGTTGATCTTTCGGATTTGGATAATTCGTCCCAGAATATTACGGTCGGCCAAAGCGGACAAGTTTCCAGTAACTATTACAGAGACCAGGTTGACGACTGGGTTGCCGTGAAGCGTCACCTATTCCCGTTCTCTGATGCCTTGATTGAAAAGGCTGCGATTCATCGACTGATGCTGAAACCATAGCAGATTTCCCTCAAACCATGGTCAGAGCTTTTATTGCCATCGAAATCCCCAGCTCGATCAAGAAGAACCTGGCAGATGTACAGTCCCATTTGAAAACGGCCGGGGCTGATGTAAGCTGGACGAAACCCGACAACCTGCATTTAACGCTTAAGTTCCTGGGCGAAATAAGTGACAGTCAAATAACAATCGTGCGGTCCGCGGTGAATAAGATTTGCGAGAAAGTATCCGCGTTTGAGCTCGAAATCGGCGACATCGGAGTCTTCCCTAATCCCCGACGACCCAGGATAATCTGGGCCGGAGTGTCCGGCGATCTTAACGCTGTCCTGGCTATCCAGTCCACAATAGACTCTGAGCTGGTGTCCTCCGGATTCGCTACCGATGCTCATCCATTCAATCCGCACCTAACGCTGGGGCGAATAAAGACACCGAAAAGAACACGGGAATTATTGGCCCTCGCCGATGTTTTTGAAATCCCCAAAAACAATTTCCGCGTTGATAGAATTATTGTGATGCGCAGTCAGTTGAACCCGACCGGATCCATCTACACTCCTATTGAAATCTGCCGTTTCGGCCAATGATAATTGCAAACAAAACGCTTTCCAATCATTCAGTTCTGATAGAGAATAGCGCTCTTTAATAACTGAATGCCCATTCGAACAGGAGCAGATTAAATGGGTCATCGTCTAGACGCACTTTTCAAGCCTTCCTCAGTAGCGATAGTTGTCGGTTCGCCGGAGCAAGGTTTACTATGCAAAACCCTGATCGGCAACGTCACGCAGAGCGCATTTAGGGGAAAGCTATTAACAGTTGAAGATATTTCGGAAGTGTCCGATTCATTGGACCTCGCTATCATCTGCAACCCTGATGGAGAAGCAATCGAAAAATGCATTAAGAAGCACGTAAGAGCCGTGGTCGCAATGGTGTCCGAAGAGACTGCTGTACATGGTTCCAAATGGTCGACACTCGTCCAGCGCGCAGGCAGTGAAACAATCCTGATCGGTCCTGACTCTATTGGTATTAGCAACTCTGATACGAAGATAGCATTGAATGCCAGTTTGGTATCTCACCAAAGCTCCGATGGCAACGTCGCGTTGATTACGCAGTCCGGCACGTTAGGCCGGTCGCTGCTTGAATATGGCGAGAAAGCTGGCATCGGGTTTTCTCTGTTCGCGTCTGTAGGCGACGCTCCAAATTGCTCACTGACAGATATGCTGGAGTTCTGCGAGCAGAACGACCAAACTAAAGTCATCCTTTTGCACACGTCTACGATCATCGGAATGGGAAACTTTGCTGAGACGGTCGCAAGAGTCAGTAAGACGAAACCGATCGTGATGCTGAGGTCAGGTCGTGCAAAGGTTCTGAAATCTGCAAATTTGGAGAGCGGAACAACTATTGAATATGAGCTTAATATTGATGAAATGCTCGACCAATGCGGCGTGCACAGAACCGTTACCGTAGATGAGTTTTTCACAGTAGCCAAAGCCCTAACCTATTGTTCGCTTCCGAAAAACAGGCAGGTTGGAGTTATTACAAATGACGGCGGATGTGCCGCGGTTATAAGAGACGTTCTGATTGCAAATAATCTTGAAGTCGTGAAAGAGAATGATTTCACCTTACCATTGATTCCAGGTATTGATGATTTTGAGTCAGCCTTAAGTAAGGCAGTACGTGATGACCAGGTCGATATCGTTTTGGCGTCTGTCATCTCACCAGCGCCCAATGCGTTAAAGATCTCTGACCTTGAGACGGAAACAAAAAGCAAACCTGTTCTCGGCGTATTTGATTCTGGCGTTGAAGTCGCCGGCATTCCGAATTTCAAGTTTCCCGATACGGCCGTGCGCGCTGCTATGGCGCTTATTCGTCAAATGCAGGTCGAAACTGAACGATCCAGTGAAGCAGAAGAACTCGCCGTTACAAAGGAAATCGCGCAATCCGTAATAGACGGTGTGATAGCAGAAAACCGCAAAGAACCTACGTTTCCTGAAGCGATGATGGTTCTGGATGCGTATGGGATCAACGTGCCGCGTTACAGTTATGCGAAAGATCTGGAAGAAGCGCTGACGGCTGCGCACGGAATCGGCTATCCCATCTCGATGAGGCTTCTCTCGAAGGATCTTCTGCACAAGCCGGATATCGGAAGCATATTCGCAGAGGTTAAAGATGCCGACGATTTAACTAGTGATTTCCTGACTTTGATCAGCCGCGCTCAGCGGCATCAATTGACCCTTGACGGAATCCTGATCCAGGAGACTGCAGGAGCAGGTGAATTAGTAAATGTTTACATATTTGATGATTCGGAATTTGGTAAGATGATTCTTGTAAACACCGAGGGAACTGCCGACGCGAATCCTCAAATATCAATAGCAACTCCACTTACGGGATTTCAAAAAAATGATGCAGGCGACAGTAATCTGACAGAAGCGGTGGATGAGGTGCTTAATGAAATGGCTGCCCGGTTGCTGCAACTCACATCCGATTTTCCGGTTATTTCCAATATATCGATAAGGAGGCTTATGGTTTCCCACCAGCCTCCTATTGGCACGGTAACAGATGCCCACATTGTTTTGAAATAAATTTGTGCGGCGGTGATCTAGCTTAATCGGTTATCTAGTCTACAGATCAGCCAGCTTGTTTACGTGCAAAGCCGCCGATACCAGGCAGCTCCGTTTCAGCGCCACCGTAAGCTTTGATCATCATGAAGATTAAAACAATAAGCGTAATGATACGAACGCCCCAGACCAAGATCGTAAAGACGAGACTGACGCCTAAATTAGCGGCACCAGAGTTTCCCGTCGCCACAGCCGTACCCACAGCCATGAAACCAACGATAAATCCAATTATAAAATTAAGCGCAATGAGCACTATGTTAAGGATAAGCCCCTGAAACGAATGGAATCGAATGAATCGATTGCTCTTCTCCATGGCCACGCCGATAATCGAGAAGATCAGGCCAATGCAACATGGTGCATAGCAAAGCATCGAAAACATATTTGGCTGAAGTCCTAACGGTCCTGGACTCGTTGGTTGTTGTGGGGGTGCTCCATATTGTTGATATGGCGGCGGATTCTGCATAGTCTGCTCCTTGTTTACATTCTGTTTTCTAAAGACTGATTAAACCGGAAACGATCCCCACCGGGCTGTATGGGTTGCGCTTATCCTTCCATAGTAATCAAAATGTGTCAACTGCTTTTAACGGAACCGAGAGATGAAATCGATCAAATTGGCCGCAATGCGGTGAACAGACGTGGCACCGTGGCATGATCAGATCGGGCCAGCCGTGTTTTAGCCGTGTTCTTCCTTATATTCTTCGTACCAGGCCATCTGGATTGCTTCGAGTTTTTTCTCGTTCGATTCTTTAGGGTCAGCTTCGAAATCCGGAAGCTCTGTCACCCATTTGTGCAGGTCAGTGAATCTGACTGTTAGCGGATCAACGTCCGGATGAGCCTCCATCAATTCCAGCGCTATATCTTCGATATCGGTCCAGCCTAGTTTCTTCATTTATGGCCTCCAGTTTTTGTTCGTAGTCCCGCCTTCAGGCGGAAGGTTAAGATTCCGCCTGAAGGCGGGACTACGAACGATTCCTTAATGTGGTTCCTTAGCGAGATTGCGATTCCAGTCGGGAACCTCGACAATCAGATCAGTCGTTCCGTCTGGAACTGTCTGGCATCCGAGCCGGGAGTTCGGCGTTAAACCCGGCGCCAAATCCAGCATATCTTCTTCGTCCTCTGTGGATTCGTTACAGGATGCAAGACCCTCGCGAACTATCACGTGACAAGTCGAACACGCGCAAACACCGCCGCAGGCATGGTCGAGATCAATATCCGCTCCCAGTGCGATATCAAGGATGCTTCCAGGCAGTCCGGTTCTACCGTAAGGAACCTCCTTCGGATCGACTTCGACAGTTTTTCCTTCAGGCGTGTCCGCCGTGAAAAACGTTATCTTGTATTTCTGAGTTGCGGCCTTGAATTCAGCCTTCTCGATATATGGATTGCTACCGCCCATTTCTCTATCCTAACTTTTCCTGCTGACCACCGCCCATCGTTCTTACACTTCGCTGGCTTTTTTGCCTTTTAGTGCGAGTTGCACCGCGCTATCCATCATCAATTCCGCCAGATGCATCGTTACATCATTGAATTTCTGAAGCTCGGTTCGAATCACTCGGTGATCGTCTGAAGAGAGCGACGCCTTCAAAATGTCGAGGGCCGCTCTGTCACGAGTTTGCTCTTCTTCTGTCAAGTTCTTGAAGGCCTCGCTAGCGAATGCCTTTTCAGCCGATGCAATCACTGATTCGGCTTCGGTACGCGCTTCGATCAACTGACGCTGTTTGAAATCTTCTTCGGCGTTTTCGAAAGAATCCAAAAGCATGTGCTCGACCTGTTCGTCTGTCAGACCATAAGAAGGCTTCACTTCAATTGAATGTTCTTTTCCGGTTCGAACATCTCGAGCGGATACGCTCAAAATTCCATTTGCATCGATCAGGAACTTAACCTGAATTCGAGGCATACCGGCAGGCTGCGGCGGAACCTTGAGAGTGAAATGCCCGAGGCTGCGATTGTCGGTAACCAGCTCGCGCTCACCCTGCAATATATGAATGTTGATGCCGGTCTGATTGTCTACCGAAGTTGTATACATTTCGCTGGCGCTTGCCGGAATAGTCGAATTGCGAAGAATGATCTTGCTCATGACGCCGCCGATCGTCTCTATTCCAAGACTGAGCGGAGTTACATCCAGCAGCAGCATATCCTTTCGCCGACCGACCAGAACGTCTGCCTGAATTGCGGCGCCTAATGCTACAACTTCATCTGGATTCAATTCCACATGTGGCTTGCGTTTGAACAGCTCTTCAACACGATGACGCACGAGCGGCACTCTGGTCGAGCCGCCAACCATCACGACCTCGTCAATCTGGTCCGTGGTGAGGTTCGCATCCTTGAGCGCTTTTCTGCACGGTTCAAGAGTTCGCTCAACCAGATGACCAATTCGTTCTTCAAATTCGGCGCGAATCAAAGTGCGGTTGTATGGCGTTTTTAATTCTGTAAGGCTGACGTTAATCTCAGCCCTGTCTTTATCGGAAAGTTCGATTTTCGCCGCGATGACCGCTTTGCGAATTGTTTGAATGGCTTCGGCATCTTCTTTAAGGCTTGCGCCGCTGGTTTGGTTAATCTCGTCCAGCACCAGATTGATCAAAACATTATCAATGTCATCGCCGCCCAGATGCGTATCGCCATTCGTCGATAAGACTTCGAACAGTCCTTCGTTCAATTTCAAAATCGAGATATCAAATGTTCCGCCGCCGAAATCGTATACCGCGATCAAGGCAGACTGTTTCTTATCAATTCCGTAAGCAAGTGAAGCGGCCGTCGGTTCATTGACGATTCGCTGAACTTCCAGGCCAGCAATGCGGCCAGCATCTCTTGTCGCCTGTCGCTGAGCATCGTTGAAATAAGCAGGGACGGTGATAACGGCCTGCGTGATCTCTTCGCCGAAATGTCGCTCGGCCATTTGTTTCAATTCGCGCAGAATAAATGCAGAAATTTCCGGCGGCGTATATTCCTTATTGCCCAGCTTTACTCTGACGACCTGCTCGCTGCCTGGAACGATATTGAAATGCAACAGCTCGATGTCTTCGCGGACGTCTTCGCTGCCTTTGCCCATAAAGCGCTTGATCGAATAGACGGTACGGTCAGGATTTGCGATCAGGCGGGCGCGAGCGGCTTCGCCTACTATAACTTCTCCATCGTCTCCGATGGAGACGATGGACGGAACCATTGCCCGGCCTTCTTCGTCTCTAATGACGACTGGTCTACCTTCCTCATTGACATAGGCAACCAGGCTGTTGGTGGTGCCTAAATCTATTCCGACGATACGTGGCATGTTCTCCTCTTCTCAACGTAGCGCAAGCTGCCAGCTTGCGTCTGTTCGTAACGCGTGCGATATCCTATGACATTCAAGTTAAATATCATGCGCAGGCAAGATGCCTACGCTACATCTGCGCAAGCTGGCAGCTTGCGTTACGTTAATTCTTCCCTCAAATCGCGGACCAGGTTCCGTACGTACGAATGCTGTGACAATATGTCACTCATCTGTTTCAATAAACTTTTTCGCTGCTCTGATCCAGAAGAATCCCATTGCTTAAATACACTTTGAAGCTGTGACAACAGATCACGCTGACGATGCTCGAGATCCTCAAGCGTATCTCGCATATGTGATTTCAACGACTCTACTGCAGCCTCGTCGCCTTCTCGTTTTGCATCACGGAGTTCTTCCAGTTGCTCGTTCAATTCGAACATCTCTGAGAGCAGATCCGGTGGAGCTTGCGCTTTGCCGATCTCCGCGCCTTCAATTTGAATAATGTACTCAGCGCGGCGGACAGGATCTTTCAGAGTTCGATAAGCATCGTTCAGCAACGAAGATTTCTCCAGGCTGGCGTTCTTCTCAAATTCGCTGCTCTGCTGGTAAAAGTCCGGATGGAATTGCCGCGAGAATGAATAGAACTTCTTTTCCAGATCGGCGTTGTCCAAATCAAGCTGGCGATTTTGATAACCGAAAAAGAAAAAGTAATCTTCCGCAGGATTCTGGGCCTGAATCTTGTTGCACTGCGGGCAAAAGTGTTCACCCGCAATCTCTTTTTGACAATTCCAGCAAATCATTGGCGCCAACTCCCCAACCCTGTAGGGGAAGGGCTCGTCCCTGCCCGATCGTGCGAAGCACGATGAAATGTTTCGTTAATGATCGCTTGATTGCCTTTCGGCAATCCGGGCAGGGACGAGCCCTGCCCCTACATCACGCAAAAAAATTGGTTGAGCACCGCGGCACCCAACCAATTTGTGATTTCAGGTTCCGATCGGAACTCCAAATTTAAGCCGAGAACGACTCGCCACAACCGCACTGACCAGTTGCATTCGGGTTCTGAAACACAAAACCACGATGCATAAAATCGTCCTGATACGTCAGCACTGTGCCGTTCAAATACAAAAAGCTCTTCACATCGCAATAGATTTTCAGACCGTTAATCTCAAAGACCTTGTCGCCCTGCCTGGTCTGATTGTCTATGCTCATTTGATAAGTTAATCCAGAGCAGCCTCCGCCTTTCACCGCCACGCGCAAACCGCCATCCGAGATTCCTTCGGATGTTAACAGGTCGCGCAGCCGTTTTGCGGCCGTCTCTGTCATCGTAATCGCCATAGTTTCCTCTGCTAAATAATTACTTCGCTGCGACGGTTTCCTGTCCCGCTTCTTTTCCCTGCTTCGTCTTGTAATCCTTGATCGCTGCTTTGATCGCATCTTCTGCGAGCACAGAGCAGTGAATCTTAACAGGCGGCAGGTTCAACTCTTTCACGATGTCGACGTTTTTGATCTCCAACGCCTCGTCAATCGTCTTGCCTTTTACCCATTCGGTGGCCAGCGACGAGCTGGCAATAGCTGAACCGCAGCCGAACGTCTTGAACTTGGCATCTTCAATCACGCCGTCGTTGTTGATCTGAATCTGCAGTTTCATTACGTCACCGCATTCCGGCGCGCCGACCAGACCTGTACCGACGTTAGAAGCTTTTTTATCCAGGCTGCCAACGTTGCGCGGATTGTTGTAATGATCAATTACCTTATCTGAATAAGCCATGGTATTAACCTATCTCCTTATAAATCCTTTTTACCACAGAGACACAGAGACACAGAGGAATCAAAAGATATTCTCTGTGACTCTGTGTCTCTGTGGTGAATTTCTTTCATAAATCCTATTCACCGGCCCATTGAACCGATTTCAAATCGATTCCTTCCTGCACCATCTCCCACAACGGCGACAGTTCGCGCAGGCGTTCGACAACTTCGGAAACTTTATTGATCGTGTAATCAACTTCCTCCTCGGTATTGAAACGACCAAGACCAAAACGAATCGACGAATGCGCCAATTCTTCACCGACTCCCAGAGCCTTCAAAACGTATGAAGGCTCAAGGCTCGCCGATGTGCAGGCTGAACCCGAAGACACAGCGATGTCGCTGATGCCCATCAACAGTGATTCGCCCTCGACATAAGCGAAACTGACGTTGAGGTTCCCCGGTAGCCTGTGCTCCGGATGTCCATTCAGATAAACCTCGGGCACTCTGTCGGAGATGCCTTTGTGAAGCTTTTCGCGCAACCTGAACAAACGGTGACTCTCTTCCTCCAGCGATTCGCCTGCAACTTCTGCGGCTTTGCCCAAGCCCACAATGTTCGGAACTGCAAGCGTACCGGATCGCATTCCGCGCTCGTGACCGCCACCGTCAATCAGCGGCACAAGCTGAACGCGAGGACCCTTTCTTCTCACATACAGAGCTCCGATGCCCTTCGGTCCGTACATCTTGTGAGCCGAAATCGAAACCAGATCGACGCCGAGGGAATTCACATTGAAAGGAAGCTTGCCGACTGCCTGTGTCGCATCTGTGTGGAAGATGATTCCCTTTTCTTTGGCGATCTTTCCGATCTCGCCGATTGGCTGAATAACCCCGATTTCGTTATTCGCCATCATTATGCTGATCAGGATCGTCTCTTTTTTGATCGAGCGTTTCAGATCATCAAGATCGATCATCCCGTATTGGTCAACCGGCAGATAGGTGACTTCGAAACCCTGTTTTTCAAGATGTTTGCAGGTATCCAGAACCGCCTTGTGCTCCGTTACGGCCGTAATAATATGATTGCCGCGTTCGCGGTACATTTCCGCAGCGCCTTTGATCGCCAGATTGTCGGATTCCGTAGCGCCGCTGGTAAAGATGACTTCTTTCGAACTTGCGCCAATCAAATCAGCAATCTGTTGACGAGCCTTGTCTACTGCCTCTTCGGCGTCCCAGCCAAACGAATGATTACGGCTGGCGGCATTGCCGAACTTCTCAGTAAAGTATGGTGCCATCTCTTCAAACACGCGTGGATCGACGGGGGTCGTCGCGTGATTGTCCATGTAGATTGGCAACTTCATATTCAATAACTCCTTCAGCGTAAAGCGTATCTCGTATTATCAATATTCGTGATATTAGTAATGTTATGGGTAACGGGCTCGACCTCGTCGGGCACGAGCTCCAAAACCGACGTACCGCGCAACGCTTCTTTGACTCGCTCCTGCACAATTCGTAATGGGCTCTTCACATTACATTTGTCGAACTGAAGGCAATCCTTGTTTCCATTCAGATCGCATTGGACCAGCGAAACCGGACCATCAATGGCTTCGATTACGTCAGCCAAGCTAATCTCTGCGGGACGTTTCGCCAGAACATATCCGCCATTTGTCCCGTGAGTCGAGGTTAACAGCCCCCGCTTCACCAGTTTTTGCAGAATCTTCGCCAGCAATTCTGGTGGAATTCCGTACGATTGTGCAATTTCCCGCGCACTGCAGGCGATACCATCAGCCTGCGCCAGGTGCTTCATCGACATAAGCCCGTAATCTGCTTTTTTTGAAAGCTTTAGCACGCGAGAAAACCCATCAAACCTAATCTCGACTGATCTGATTTCATATCCGACCAATCTAGTCGTATTTTAGTCTTTTGCTGGAGTTTGTCAACAAAAATAGTGAAAAAAGGGTAGCAGTTATGCGACTTTGAGGTGCGACAGCTGATGGCCAAATTCGGGCCGTCGAATTTCTGTGTCACAGCAAGTGTCACAGTTTTATCTATAGAAAATAAAGCGGTTATTGAACTGTGACAGCTGTGACATCAGTTGGCCAAACTCGCGTCAGACAGCATATCCCGCGCGCTTTCTTAAAGAGATCTTCCGGCATTTTCCAGAACCTCAGGCAGTTTTTCGGAGGCCGGCGCACCGCCTTGGGCAAGTTCCGGTCTGCCTCCGCCGCGACCGCCAAGGGCACTGCATGCCTCCCCAAGCAACTTTCCCATATTTTGAGGCAAGCTGTCTGAACGAGCAAATACCAGTCGGGTCGTATCTGTCGTCGACGCCAAAAGGGCAACCGCCGGTCCCTGCTGTGTGATCTTTTGCGCCAGGAGCTTTAATTCCTCAGCGTCGCGTCCCGGAAATACCTTGCAGACCAGGCGGAACGATCCTTTGTCTTCGCCTTCCTGATAAAGCGTTGCCGCTTCAACTCCGGCGGCAATTTGAACCAGATCGCGAATTCGCCTCCCCTGCTGTTTGTTCTCTTCGATCAGATTCCTGACTAATTCCGGAATCACGTCTCTTGCCGAACTGAGTTGCTGCGCAACTCCAAGAGCCGCGGCGTTCGACTTGCGGTAGTCCTGCAAAACTCTGCCACCGCAGAGGAATTCAACCCGGCACATTTTTTTGGCGCGTTCCCAGCCTTTAACAACAATCAATCCGATTTCGCCGGTTGCATGGACATGAGTGCCCCCGCAAGGCGACCAGTCAAAACCGGAAACCTCTATGATGCGGACTTCGCCCTCGCGTCCGGTTTCTTTGCGCAACGGAAAGCGATCCAGATCATTCGCATCAACCAGATGGACGTTGACAGGGTAATTTTCGAAGATCACCTGATTGGCAATCTCTTCCGCCGCAGACATAATTTCGGCAGTCGGTTTGTCCAGCTCGATGTCTATTGTCGAGCTTTCATCACCCATGTGGAAACTGCGGGTTTCTGCTCCGCATGCCTTAACGAACGCCTGGGACAGGATGTGTTGACCGGTGTGTTGCTGCATATGGTCAAGCCGTCGTTTCCAATCGATCACGCCAGTAACAGCAGTGCCGGCATTGATCACTCCGTCAGCAAGCAGGTGCACGATGCGACCGTCGTCGGTTTCTACAACATCAATGACATTGATATTGTTGAGCCGTCCTATATCGAAAGGCTGCCCGCCTCCGGTCGGATAGAAAGCTGTTCGGTCGAGGATAACTCCTGGGTGATTATTAATAGTTTCCTCGCCGGAGACCATTGCGGTGAACTGGGTTAAATGAGAGTCGTTAAAGTAAAGTCGTTCGGTCATGTTGTTTCAATACTTTCCAGGTTAACGAAGTCGAGGATAGAGATAACAGAATGCGAGCGGACTTTTCAAGGGATCAGCGGATACAACTGCTGCAGTCGATAATTGACAATATCTTTCCCGGCGACTGACAAGCCGGCCGTACCTGTGAGTTTTGCCAGTAGTACACCTTCTTCTTCTTTGAGAAGATTAGGCGAAGGACAAGAATTTGAAATCGAAAGCATATAAGACAAACGCACCCAAAGACGAGCAGCCCGATGGCCACCACCCTCAAAAGCTCAAGCGAAAGGATTATGAAAAAGAGCTGTCCAGGCTGCATGTCGAACTAGTAAAACTGCAGCAATGGGTTGTACACAAGGGACTCAAGGTCTGCATCGTTTTTGAAGGGCGCGACGGCGCCGGCAAAGGCGGAACAATCAAGGCAATTACTGAACGGGTCAGCCCTCGCGTGTTTCGAGTAGTCGCGTTACCAGCCCCGACCGAGCGTGAGAAAACTCAGATGTATGTACAGCGTTACCTGCCGCACCTACCGGCGGCTGGCGAGATCGCGATTTTTGATCGCAGTTGGTATAACAGAGCGGGTGTGGAACGCGTGATGGGTTTCTGCACCGAGGAACAGGCAAAGAAATTTTTGAGGGCCGTGCCCCTGGTCGAGCAGGCCATAGTGGATTCAGGCATCTTCCTGATCAAGTATTGGCTGGAAGTCAGCCACAAAGAACAGACTCGCCGACTGGAACAGCGGATCAACGACGGTCGCAAAATCTGGAAGCTTTCGCCTATGGACCTTAAATCCTATAGCCGCTGGTACGAGTACTCACGGGCGCGAGACGAGATGTTTGTCGCCACGGACACGCGAGTCGCCCCCTGGTACGTAGTACAGGCCGAGGACAAGAAGCGCTTGCGCCTCAACATTATCACTCATTTGCTCAGTCGTGTCCCTTACAAAGAAATGCCCCGCGAAAAGGTGAAGCTACCCAATCGACAAAAGGCCAATGGATACCAGGAACCCGACTATTCCCTGAATTACATACCAGAGAAATTTTGACCAGTGAATGCGTGGACACTGCTGGCGAACTCATTCCTTTATTGCAATTGTGGCTTTGCCGCAAAGCAAAAAACGGTTCGCGACAATCGGCGTAATCTGGATCCTACCGTTTCTCCGGAACAACAGTCAGCTTCACTTCTGACGGATACTGTTTTGAGTGGTGAATTACGTTGTGCGCCGTGATGCCCGTAGCCTCATCGTAGTTCTTGCCGCCAGTGTTCATGTTTCGGTCAAACCGCGGGAAGTTGCTACTGGATACCTCAAGCCGAATGCGATGTCCGGCTTCGAAGAAGTTACTGGTGTTCATCGGCTGCAAAGTAACCTTGTAAACCTTGCCGGGCTCCATCCACGTTTCGGGCTTGTCATAACCATTGCGATAACGCAATCGCTGAATCGTTTCGTCCAGGTTGTAAGCTCTTCCGTCAGGATAAACATCAATAAGTTTCACGGTTACGTCGGTGTCTTTGACATCTGACGAAACATAGAGAGTCACTTCGATTGGTCCGCTGACTTCAACACCTTGCTTTAGCGGTTCGCTGCTGTATACAAGAATGTCAGGACGTTCTTCCATCTTGCGCTGGTCGAAAGCTCCGCCGGTTACTGCGTTGCCCGTGCAGCAGACATTGCCACCGTACGATGGCACCGGATTCATCGGGTCATATTCGAATTTGTCAGGGCTGTCGCTTGATGGAGATGCCTCGCCTAGAACGCCATCGCCGTTGAGCGTGTTCGCTTTACCGCCGCTGCCAAGGTATAGCGCCATTGGACGTGCGCCTTCTGGCGGCCAAGTATCTGACGCCTGCCATTTGTTGATTCCCATCGTGAAGTAACGAACCCTTGGAATCTTTTGCAGGATGCCGTTGTTGTCACCCTTCAGAAAATAATCGAACCAGGCCCAGGTCAGTTCGTCATAATTCAACCTGGCGTCGCCCATACTGCGCTCGCCTACCACAGTGTTTTCCGTGGCGCGTTTATACGAGCAATGAAGAGTCGGAGCGATCACCGCATACTGCTCATTGGCGATTTCGGGACTGGCGGTCTTTCGCACAAAATTGTAAGCAGCCAGGTTCGGTCCGACCGATACGTCGTACCATGACATAAACCAGAATCCCGGCACGTTGATCTTCATGCCATCGTTCCACAAACCGCCTTTGTACCAGGCTGGATCGTTCGGGGCTCGCTCTATCATCGCACCGCCTGTTTCAACCGGCATATGATCGGCAAAGATGCCCGGCGGTCCGTCTACTGCCTTGATGATATCTTTTTCCGGCAAATGCCTGAGAGCCTTTGACCAATCGACCGGAGGCAGATGCTGAGCCAGATCAAACGACTTTGACTCGCGAATCAAATCTTCCTGCGAAGTATTCGGCGCAAACATCGGGCGTTCCTGGTTCTGCTCTCCATAAAGCCACGCGATGAACAGCATCTGCACGGCTCCGCCCCGATACCAGTTGCCCTGTTCGTAATAAGGAGCGACGCGTCCGACTCCTGCGCCGAATCCTTGCGGGATGATCGCAGCGAGAGCAGGATTACCCTGCGCCGCGACGGCCAGTTGCCATTCTGCGGTTGAAGAGCAGCCGATCAAACCAACTTTGCCATTTGACCACGACTGTTTAGCTATCCACGACAATTCGTCATAGCCATCGGTGAGCGGCGGCCCGAGGATGTCGTAATTCCCTTCGGAAAAGAAATGACCACGTTCGTTGATCTCGACGTATGCGTAACCGCGGCTGACGGCGTCAACTTCGGCGCTCATATCGCGTGGAGCGCCAAGGCTCACATCCCAGAAGTTGAAGTTATATGGGGTGCGCACGAAAACAGTTGGATATTTCTTTGACGTGTCTTTCGGATGATAAATATCCGCTGCCATGCGTTTGCCGTCGCGCATTGGGATCATGACCTTTCGGTCGATGATTGCGACTGATTCAAGCTCCTGCTCGATGGCGTTGCGCTTCGCAACCAGTTGCGGATCGGCGGCGCGTCCCTGTCCTGGAGCGATTTGAATCATTACCAGCAGAGACATTATGGTGATGACGACAATCAAAAGAAATCGTGTTTGCATAATTGTTTCTCCCTGAGGAAAAACGCCGTGCGGCGCGTGTGACTCAGACTTTGGTGAAGCGCAATTGTCTATCCAGTCGGGATGACAATGCAAGTGAATACGAGCGATCAGTTGCTCGTCATTTTTGAGCTATATTCAGAGACAGAAGAGCAAAGGACGCTGATGAAACGGATTAGGCTGATTTTCACGGATTCAGATCCGTCTTAATCCGTCATATCCGTAAAATCTGCGTCCTTTGCTCTTCTCTTCTTCTCTTAGCCAAATTTTTAGCACAACCTAGTGCTATTTCAATGTATTCACACCGGCGGTTGCGCATTGGGCATCATGTTCGCTGGTGTCGCCTGAGACTCCGATGGCACCGACGATTTTCCCAGCAATAACTATCGGTATGCCGCCTTCGACCGGAACCGCTCCTTCAAGACCGAGAATGCGCAAACCTGGTCCGCCCGCCGTAATCTGATCCTGAAAAGCTTTTGTCGGCCGTTTGAATATTGCCGCTGATCTTGCTTTGTTGACGGAGATTTTCGCGCTCGCGGTTTGCGTGTTGTCCATCTTTTCGTAATAGACCAGGTCACCGCTCGGATCGACTATGGCAACAGCCATATTCCAGTTGTTCTTTCGAGCTTCGGACAGAGCTGCCTCGGCGGCCTTTTTCGCATCGCTCAGACTAATCGGAGGTCCATAAGGATTCGGCATCATCTGCGCCTCTATGTTAAATGAAAACAAAAATGTCGCAACCAAGAATATCGTGATTGCCCTCGCGCCTCTCGCAAAACAGAATATCTCTTTCATTTGTCCTTTCAACCTCGCTTGTGGATTAAATATCATTCTTGAAGAGCGGACATTCTAACACCGGTGTAATTCAGGATGCAGTACGGTTGTTATGAACCCTGGTTGACTTTCGCTTTTATTCAAATATTCTGACCGATGATTCCGTAGATAATCATCGCAAGCGAGGCTGTATGTCTCAAAGATCAAATTTTGCGCGTTTTATCCTGTTATTAATTCTTATTGTTTCAAGCGGACAAATGTTATGCGCCCAAGAGCCACCGTCTTCTGCCAGTACATCGCAAGCCACCGTCAATCAACCTAAAGATGACAACCAGGTTCAGTCGTATCAGCTATCTCCGGAAAAATACCAAAAGGCCGTTCAGTATTCTCGCATACGTAATATTTTCTATTTTGCGAGCTACGGATATTTGCTGTTGATATTGATTGTTGTGTTGGCAGTAAGGCTCGGGCCGAAATACAGAAATATCGCAGAAAGAGCATCATCCCGCAGGTTTAGTCAGGCAATCATTTTTGTGCCGCTGCTGTTATTTACGATTGATGTGTTGTCTCTGCCGCTCGAGGCATATCAGCATACGTTCGCATTGAAGTATGATCAGTCGATCCAGGGATGGCCGTCCTGGATCTGGGACTGGGCCAAAGGCGAGATAATCGGACTGATAATTTTGACCCTTGCGATCTGGGTCTTATTCGCAATCATCCGACACAGTCCACGGCGATGGTGGTTCTATTTCTGGCTGATAGTGTTGCCATTTATGCTGCTGGGGATTTTCGCTACGCCAGTCGTAATCGATCCTCTATTCAATAAATTCACGCCGCTGCAGGACAGTAATCCGGGTCTGGTTACCGACATCGAAAAATTAACAAACCGCGCAGGTCTTCAGATTCCCCGCGATCACATCTTTGAAATGGCCGCCAGCGAAAAAACGCAGACGATCAATGCGTACGTCACCGGCATCGGATCGACAAAGCGCATCGTTATCTGGGACACAACTATCAAACAGATGACGCCGCCGGAGGTCCTGTTCGTCGTCGGCCACGAGATGGGTCATTATGTGTTAGGTCATATTCCCAAAGGCATACTGTTTACCAGTGTGTCCCTGCTGTTATTGCTTTTCATTGGTTATCACATCATCAACTGGGCTCTTGCGCATTGGGGTGGTCGCTGGGAGATAAGAGAGATCGGAGATTGGGCGGCGCTGCCATTAATGATGTTAATCCTGTCGGTGATTCTTTTCTTTGCCCAACCGATATTCAATACGTTCAGCCGATACCTCGAACATCAAGCCGACATATATGGATTGGAAGTAACGCACGGCATCACGCCAAATTCCAATCAGGTTGCGGCGCAGGCTTTTCAAATCCTGGGTGAAACGTATCTGGAGGAACCGAATCCCAGTCCGATCATCAAGGTTTGGCTTTACAACCATCCTCCAATAGGCGAACGAGTGTCGTTTGCGGCGACGTACAACCCGTGGTCAAAAGGGGAGTCTCCACAGTTCGTCAAGTGATTGCGCCCGGCAATCACGTATTTGGTTCAACTGGATGAGGCTCGTGAGACGGACTGCTCACCGTTTTCTGATAATGTGAGCGGCTCTGTTTCTATTCCTTCAGGAATAAAAAGTGAGCTCAAACAAATTAACTGCTGACCGTTTACGCTGCGCAACGTGCTGACCTGACCGTTCTCGATCCATCGGTAGATAGTTTGTCGGCATTTGCTGACGATTTCGCAGGCTTCGCTGATAGTTACCAATTTGATCGGCGCATGGCATTTTGGGCAAGTTACAGATTTTGCTGTACCGGTTTGACCTGAAGACAACGGGGGATCCGCAGACTGATGACACCACTTGCAGTAGTCTGACAATGTAGTTCTCCTTGCTCTGCTCGGTTAAACACAGAGACTAACGTCGGTATACTTCTCGCGTTAGGATTGGGGGACCTTCGCTGAGCATCATTCGGAATCGGTTACGGACTGAACGCAACCATGGCTATTAATTAAAAACTGATCAAGTAGAATGCGTCCGAATGTTCGCTTGAACTACCTCGGTGAGGATTCTAGTCCAAAGATTGAGAAATTGTAAACAAAATCTTTGGCACATTTTTAACAACTGAAATTATTTGAACAGATCTCCATTTGCCGTGAATCAGTGCCTGTAGGTTCAAGGGATGATATTATTGAAACGGCATGGGTTTATTCGCAAAATTATTTAAGAACAATCGATTCGAGGAACAAACGCTGGAGCAATTGATGCAGCAAATTGTTCACAGCGATAAGCCTTCGTTGCGAAAAGCATTTTACGAAAAGCTGCTCGGAGCAACGTTTTTGCTGCCGACGACGGCTGAGCCTTCGCGAATCCTTCCGCCCGGCTGCCCGTTGATTGATGACCACGGCGAAGAGACGGGTTTCCTGGCAACAACCGACCCTGAAGGCAAACCGGCCTTGTTTATTTTTACAAGCGAGAGCGCCCTCACTGCCTGGCGTCCGAACGATCAACATCATGTTGAAATGGAATCAGGAGAGTTGTTCAGATTCGCCCTGGCTAATGAAATCAATTCGATTGTCATTAATGCGGGCGATGCTTCGGCCGGGTTCCTGAGCCGTGGTGAGATTCAGGCATTGGCCGATAATCTGCTGCCAACACAGATTGATAATGGCGTCGCAGCGCAATCGCTTTCCGAAAGCAACAAAATAGCGATTAAGCCATTGTCAACAAGCCCAGCCAAAGAATTGATCAACATGATATGCCAGCAAGCTTCCGAGCACGATTCAATCGAAGCTGTCTATCTTGCTGAAGGAACGATTGGCAATGACAGGTCGCGCCTGATCGTAGCATTGCAACTGACGGTTGGATCGTCCGCCGATAAAGTAATGAGCGCGATAGCCAAACCGATACAGTCTGCTCTTCCGGATGGCGAATACATCGACTTCCTGCCGTTTTCTCCTCTCAGCAGTCTGGCTCAATCGTTGAGCCAGCAGATTGAGCCAACTTTCCAAAAAACCACCTGATGCCTAAAGAGCGCCTGGACAAGTTGTTAGTCGATAAAGGACTGGTCGCCACACGCCAGAAGGCGCAGGCTCTGATCATCGCCGGCCAGGTTCTGGTTGACGAACAACGCGAAGAAAAACCCGGCAAACAGGTGGACAGTTCGGCAAACCTGCGGATAAAAGGCGAGCAACTCAGGTACGTTGGACGCGGAGGGTTGAAGCTTGAGCATGCGCTAAAGGAATTCGGAGTGAGTGTCGACAATCTGGTTTGCGTAGACATTGGAGCATCGACAGGCGGGTTCACCGATTGTTTGTTACAGCATGGGGCGGCTCACGTGACGGCGATAGATGTCGGGCATAATCAGCTTGATTGGAAAATTCGACAAGATGAACGCGTGACCGTTCGCGAAGGAGTGAATGCGCGATATCTCACTCCAACGGATTTTCCCGAACGAACGCTCGGATTCGATCTGGCGACAATCGATGTCTCGTTTATCTCTTTAGAGAAAATTCTACCCGCTGTCGCTGCATTAGTTCGGCCCGGAGGCACTATCGCTGCCCTGATTAAACCTCAGTTCGAAGTTGGAAAAGATGAAGTCGGAAAGGGTGGCATCGTTACGGATCCGGCCAAACAGGAGGCGGTCGTCGAACGGATCAAATCATTTGCGCAGAATCTTGGCCTAAATGTCAAAGGCGTCATTGATTCGCCTATTCTGGGGCAAGATGGAAATCGCGAATTCTTAATTCATCTTGGATTGCCGTAAACAAACTCTCCGCCGCACTCCAATGGCAATCAAATCCCTGTTATATTACCTGTTCACTATTTACGAGGGAGGATTCTGTTTTGACTGATAACTTAACCGGCCCGCTGGCTCTGATAATTCTGGATGGATTCGGCTGCAGCAAGGCGAAAGATGCCAATGCCATTTACCTGGCCAACAAATGGTTCTGGAACGAAGCATGGGAAAAATATCCGCACACTCTGCTGGCAACATCGGGCGAGCGAGTCGGATTGCCGGATGGGCAGATGGGCAACAGCGAAGTCGGGCATATGAACATCGGCGCCGGACGAATCATTCAAATGGATATCTCTCGAATCGATGTCGCAATTCAAAACGGAACGTTCTTTGAGAATCCTGCGTTTCTGGACGCGATGAAGAACGCCAAAGAAAAAAACAGCGCTCTGCATCTGATGGGGCTGGTCTCCGACGGCGGCGTGCATAGCATGAACACGCATCTGTATGCGTTGCTCTATATGGCGCAACAGAATGGAATTGAAAAAATATTCGTGCACTGCTTTTTGGACGGTCGCGATACGCCACCACAGAGCGGCGCCGGTTACGTTGCAGAACTTATCGACAAAATCGGCGCAATCGGAGCAGGACGCATCGCCAGCGTTGTCGGTCGATACTACGCAATGGACCGCGACAAACGATGGGATCGTGTGCAACAGGCGTATGAGTTGTTAACGCAGGGACGCGCCTATCGCAAGAGCACCGACCCGGTTGCCGCCATCAAACAGTCGTACGCGGAAGAAGTCGGCGACGAATTCGTCAAACCAATATCTATCGTAGATGAGCACGAACAACCGGTCGCTACAATTAAAGACGGTGACAGCGTGATCTTCTTTAATTTCAGATCTGATCGAGCCAGAGAGATAACTCGCGCGCTGACTGAAGAGAATTTCGACGGATTCAAACGTGAAGTTTTCCCAAAAGTACATTACGTATGCATGACGCAGTACGACGCAACGTTCCCGTTGCCGATAGCGTTTGGACCGCAAACGCACAACAACATACTTGTACAGATTTTTGCTCAACACGGAATCAAGAACATTCGCATTGCTGAAACTGAAAAATATGCTCACGTAACTTTCTTCTTCAATGGTGGCGTGGAGAAAGAGTATCCATTTGAAGAGCGCGTATTGGTCCCATCACCAAAAGTTGCCACCTATGACATGCAGCCCGAGATGAGTGCTTATGGAATAACCGACGAAGTTTTAAAAGCGCTGAACGACGACCGCGCAAAAGTGTTCATAATCAATTTTGCTAATGCGGATATGGTCGGTCACACCGGAATGATGGGACCGGCGATAAGAGCAATTGAAAATGTCGACATCTGTCTTGGAAAAATCGTACCGGCTTTTCTGAAAAAAGGCGGTGCAGTATTGATCACTGCAGATCACGGCAACGCCGAAGAAATGGAAGATCCCGAAACGGGAGAACCGCAAACTGCGCATACTACGAACCCGGTGCCGCTTCTTTACGTAAATGATAATTACAAAGGGAAATTACGCAGCGGCGGCGCGCTGGAGGATATTGCGCCGACGATGCTGGGTATTTTGGGAATCGAGAAACCGCTGGAGATGACCGGTACAGATTTGAGAGAAAGTTAGTTCGGAGAACTATAAACACTTGTGCTATCCGACCCGCGCAACTTACTGGTAATCGACATCGGCAATCTGGGCGACGCTATATTGAGTCTGCCCGCTCTTCGAGCGCTTCGACAACACTTTCCCAATACGAAAATTACTGTAGCCGGAGGACAGGCAGGCAGCGAGATAATAAACCTCTCCGGCTTTGCGGATGAAGTTATCCCTGTGAAAATCAGGGTTGCGAATAAAGTTGCCGCCGGACTTCGAGCAATAAAGCTGATCCAGCAACTTCGTCAACGGCGATTCGATCTCGTCGTCGATCTTCACAGCACGCCTGAAACCAATCTGATGATGTTTTTCACCGGGTCGAAGAAGCGACTCGCGGCTAATCGCGCCGGGCGTTCCCTTGATTTCCTCTCTAACATCAGAGCGCCACGAGAGACACGTGGGAAACACGCAGTTGATCGTTACCTGGATGTTCTTGCGCCGCTGGGTATAAAAAACGCGATCACGGAAATAACACTTCCGTCGTTGCCAACAACAAATCAAAAACTGGATCAATTGCTACACAAAGCTGGATTAAAAGCTGGTGAATTATTGATCGGGTTGAATCCTGTTGTTTCTGATGGTGATCACAGCGCGTATATCAAGCGTCTGGCTGAGATAGCAAACCTTCTGATTCAAAATTACAACGCCAAAGCAATGGTTCTGGTCGATCCCGAAGCCGTCTCACTGGCACGAGAGATAATGGTTGATCTGCCCAAATCGCGAACGATCTTTCTCGATAAACTGTCAGTAACGGAACTGATATCTGCTATTGGTCGCTGCACACTGCTGATCACAAACAACAGCGGAATTATGCAGATCGGAAAGGCAGTGGGTACGCCGACTCTTGCTTTACTTGATTCAAGCGTCGAGGGAGCAGTAGAACCGCATAGTCGGTTGAATCGAATCTTGCGATATCGGGATTTAAATTCGATTGACGTCAGCGAGGCATACGAGGCTGCTTGCGAACTGTTAGGAAAGAGCCGGACGAGTGAGTTGTTTCAACGATAGCCGACAATTCATTGATCTATTTGTTTCAACTTTTCGAATGTATTGCTGTGCTTAACAAGCAATTTTTCGAAATTAGCTTTCATCTCATTCGAAGGCGGTGAAAGAATATCCGTCTCAAGCCTGCCTTCTTTAGGATAAAGCAAGACGATAGAAGCCGGATCTACTTTTAACAATGCTGCCATCTCAGGCGGAATCTCTAAGATCCAATTTGTTCCTATCCTTCTTGGTTTGAGTGGTGTAGACAATAAATACTTCCCAGGCTAAATCAAGTTCGGTCATAATCCGGCATCAGTTTCCTCGGTCATCTTCAACTCGAAATCAACAGCTTGTTCCGGATGTGCAAGACCGGGACTCACAAGGCGACCACGTTCGGTCACCTAAAATCCGGCACAACAATTATAACCTTTGTATTGTCCGGCAAAGGCACTTTGCTTTTTAATTTGATTTCGCCGCTTTCAACGATGCCCTCAAAAGTCTTACTCATCTCCGCGCTCCTGAAACCGAATGATAGAATTATAGCTCAGACAGGACTGCTCAGATAGAACTAAGGGACCTCTGCTTAATCAGAGTCTTCAGGCGTTCTGACATCCACAATCTGGCCGCGGAAGGTTTTCACGAATGATTGAACTATCGGATTTTCAGTCGCGCGTTGGCGAGGGCTTTTTCCCGTTGTTGCAGGGTCGGTGACTCCGTTAACTCTCGGCTTGGATTCGGTAATGGCTTCGCCGCCTGAGCCCGAGATCGCCACTGTTATTTTGCGGCCGGTCACTTCGCTGGCGATTTCTTCTAAAAGCTTCGTCGTATCGCGCGATCCAAGTTGCTCGGCGAAAACTTTTGCTTTCGGCGGAAACAATATCTTTAGAGTATCACCTTCGATCGCCGCAGAATCTGCGCTGTCAAAAGCCATTAATACGCGCATCTTTTTGCGGCCTTCCAGTATGGCTCTTATTCTATCTATTTCCGAACCGCCGATCTGCGAACTCGGTGTTTCCGCAACGGTTTCGTAAACATCGTCGACTGGTGGAGGTTCAGGCGGTGGTTCCGGTCGCGATACTTGAACAGGTCTTGATGACGGTAGCGGTGCGGGTTCCGTCTTAATTGATCTAGGTTGCGGCGTCGGAATCCGCGATGACGGCGAGGGTGAAGCTGTTCGCGCAGGTGGTCCGCTCTGGCTGCCACCGGACATCGATCCTTCTAACCGTTTGATCCGCTCCAGTAATTCTTCAAGCGATGCCAGCCGAGCCATCTGCGTCAGCTTCAATAATCCCAATTCAAGCTGGAATCGTTCCTGAGTCGAATTCTTGATGTCCTGCTCGACTTTTGTCAGCACGTTGAAAAATCGAATCAGGTCTTCTTCAGAAAAGAATCCTGACAAACGATGCATTTCGGCAGCTTCGGATTCGCTCGCAGCAACAAGCTCGCGGTCAAAACCTACGGCGCGGATCACCAGCAGGTTACGGAAATGGGCCATCATCTCCTTCGCGAAGTTGCGCAGATCGTAACCGCGCGATACAAGCTGATCGACCAGCGAAAGAACCCCTCTGACGTCTCGGTCGGCAATTGCTTCAACAAAGGCGTTCAAGGTTTGCGGTCCAATGATTCCCAGCGCCGAACCGACATCGTCATCTTTAATCTCTTTGCCGGCAAAACTGATTACCTGATCAAAAGCGGACTGGGCGTCGCGCATGCTGCCTTCGCCTGCGCGAACAATCAGGTTTAATGCGGTATCGCTAATGGTGACTTCTTCGGCTTTGGCAATCAGCTTGAGGCGATTGAATATTTTTTGGGCCGCTATGGTTCTGAATTCGAACTGCTGGCAGCGCGACAGTATTGTTTCCGGAACTTTGTGCAGTTCCGTGGTCGCCATTATGAAAATAACGTGAGCGGGCGGCTCCTCCAATGTCTTTAACAGAGCGTTAAAGGCATTGTTTGACAACATATGAATTTCATCGATGATGAAGATCTTGTATTTGTCGCGTGCGGGAGCAATGTTCAGACTATTGATAATCACATCGCGAACGCTGTCGACTCCGGTGTTTGATGCCGCGTCTATTTCATAAACATCGATTGATGTGCTTGCAGCGATTTCCGTGCAGGAGGCGCAAATGCCACAGGGATCAGCGGTCGGACCGTTAATACAGTTCAGCCCTTTTGCAAACAGTCGGGCAGTACTGGTTTTTCCTACTCCCCGAGCACCCGAGAAAAGATAGGCGTGATGCAGGCGCTGTCCCTCAATCGCATTTTGGAGCGTGCGAGTAATCGCCTCCTGGCCGGTGACATCATCGAATCTCTGCGGACGCCATTTTCGAGCGATTACTTGATAAGCCATTTTAGAATGTGGCGCAGACATTCAGTCTGCGCAGGCAAGTAAACCGTGATGCGGTTTAAAATCGATGTTGCGATAAACGGTCCAGCGCAGACTGAATGTCTGCGCCACTTTTTATAAACTGGTCAGGCTCCGGAGTAACCGCGGCACAGCGCGTCGCCACTACCGTTGCTGTCTTCCGACCCTGGCGGGATTCGTGTCTAGCACTTGCACGGTGTCCGAAGCCTGATAAATCAACGAAGCGCGAATTTCATCTACTGAAATTAATGGCGGAGAGGGTGGGATTCGAACCCACGGTACGGTTTTGCCGTACACACGCTCTCCAGGCGTGCCAGATCAACCACTCCTGCACCTCTCCGCACCAAAGGGAGCGAAACTTTGCTTCCGCCATTACCTCTACAAAAACCGTGGCGGAGAGGGTGGGATTCGAACCCACGGTACCCTTACGGGTACACCGGTTTTCGAAACCGGCGCACTAAACCGGACTATGCGACCTCTCCGCAAAAACGAATCACAAACGCTTCGTCTTAAAGAACTGTTGAATCAGCTCGCGACATTCATCCTCAAGCACTCCACCTGCGATCTCGAGCTGATGATTCAAAGAGCTATTGCTGCAAAGCTGAAAATTCGTGACCACTGCGCCGAATCGGGGATCAGTTGCGCCATAAACCACTCGCGAAACCCGCGCATTTACCAAAGCTCCGGCACACATTACACACGGTTCGACCGTAGTGTAAAGCGTCGAGCCGACCAGTCGGTAATTCTCTACCGCCTTTGCAGCCTGTCGCAAAGCGACAATCTCGGCATGCGCGGTAGGATCGACGTCGCTTATTGTACGATTAAAGCCGCGTCCGACGATCTGGTTTTCAAAAACAACGACCGCGCCGACAGGAACCTCATCCATTCGAAGCGCTTCTCTGGCTTCAACGAGCGCCTCTCGCATCAATTCTTCATCGGTCATGAAAAGACAGTTCCGCCTGACGCAAAGCGGGTATGGTACAAGTTGGCTACTTAGGTGTCAAGAAACAGACGAACATGAGAGGCTATCAAACTTCGATCGGTTCGGTTAAACTCGATTTTCCAGATTTCTTGCGGATTCGCGCTATCTAACTCTCTTAACTTTCCATGCCACACTGCGAGGTCAATTAATGCGATCAAAGATGACGGTCCGATCCTTATGCGTACTGCTGTTGACGTTGTCGTTTATATTTTCCGGGCGAGCGCTGCAACAGCAGATTCCCGCCACGGTATCGCGAGCGGACATTCTGCGCGGGGAATACAGTCAATGGCGAGCCAATAACGATCTTCTATCTTACGATCTGGACATCCGCGTCGATCCTGAGAAAAAGTTTATCAGCGGCAAAAACACGATCCGCTTCAAGATGCTGAAAGATGATACGCGAATTCAGCTCGACCTCTTTAATAACCTCAAAGTCGAAAAGATCCTGCAGGGCTCGACCGAATTGAAGTACTCGCGGGAGATTCATACAGTGTATGTCGATTTCCCTGCCGTTCTAAAAAAGGGAACGGTACAGTCGATCGATTTTTATTATTCGGGCAACCCCCAGGAAACCGGGAGATTCGGCGGTATCAGCTTTAAGAAAGATCCGGCCGGTCGAGACTGGATCACCACTGCCTGCGAAGGAACCGGCGCGAGCGTCTGGTGGCCGAACAAAGACCAGCAACGCGACGAAGTCGAAAACATGCAACTGCACGTCGCAATCCCAAGCAATTTGATGGATGTTTCCAACGGGCGATTCGTCGGCAAAACCGATCTCGGCGACGGGTACACGCGGTATGACTGGGCGATTCATTATCCGATCAACAATTATTGCGTGTCGCTGAACATCGGCAGTTACGAACATTTTGCGGACAAACTTGGCGACCTGACGATGGATTTCTACTGCCTGCCGGAAAACCTGGAAAAGGCAAAACGGCAGTTCGCGCAAGCAAAGCCGATGTTGGAAGTCTTTCAAAAATATTTCGGAGAGTACCCATTCAAACAGGATGGATACAAACTCATTGAAGTTCCTTATTCCGGAATGGAACACCAGAGCGCCGTCACATACGGCAATCACTTTTCGAATGGATATCTCGAACGGGACTGGACAGGGGTCGGCGTCAGCATGAAATTCGATTTCATCATCGTTCATGAGAGCGCTCACGAATGGTTCGGCAACAGCATCACCGCGGCCGATGTTTCCGATCAATGGATTCACGAAGGATGGGCGACTTATGCCGAGTGCGTATACGTCGAAGGAATGTTCGGCAAGGAAGACGCGATTAAATACACTAACGGTTACAAAACGAAAGTTCGAAACCGGCAACCTATCATTACCGAACACGGAGTCAATCAGAATCCCGGCCAGGACCAGTATTTCAAGGGAGCGCTTTTCCTTAACACGTTGCGCTCCGTTATTAACGACGATGCGAAATGGTGGAAGCTGATTCACGATTACAGCATTCATTTCCAATACCAGAACATAATGACCGAAGACATGATCAAATTCTTTAACGCACAAACACATCTGAATCTGACGCCGATTTTCGATGAGTACCTGCGTCACGCGGCGCTTCCGGCGCTTGAGCTGAAGTTTCAGGAGAGCGACGGCACAGTTTCATATCGCTGGAAAGCCGATGTTAAGGAGTTCGCTATGCCAATAAAAGTCGGCAGTAAATCTAACTGGCAGATCATCCGTCCGACAACCGAATGGCAAACGATGAAGACGCCATTGACGAAAGCCATGTTCGAAGTCGCAACGGATCAATATTATGTCGATGTGACTAAGGAGTAGCGGCGATATAACCTAGCCTACAATGCCCAAGCCCATTACAGTCCTTGAGGAGCGACAATTGCGCACACGAACGAGGTCCCTCGACATAGATGTTAACGGATACGTATAATGTGCGCGCTTCCAGACTTAGAAGGTGAGTTCTGAAATCGCGCATGGGTAGCACTTCTGTTATCGAATACGTTGATAATCAATGGCGCGGTGAGACCATAAAGCCTACTCATGACCCTTGGTACAGATTCGGACGCGTGCTACAGACCCTGGAATCCATTACTAAAATTCCGCAATCATCGACGTGGCTTGATCTGGGCTGTAATCAAGGTCAGCTTCTCGAATTATTAAGTCGGCGTAACAAGGTCATTCCGACGGGCATGGATGATTGGGACCCGCAACTCAATCGAGGCAGCTTTAGATATTTCCAGCGTGATCTCGGAAAAGGCTTCGCTCTGGACGAACAGTTTGATTTTATTTCAGCGCTTGAAGTGCTGGAGCACATCATCGATACCGACAAGTTTTTGGATGAATGCCACAAGCATCTGAAACCGACCGGATATTTAATTCTCACTACTCCAAACATTAATTCACTGAGAAACAGATTACAGGTTCCTCTCGGAAAATATCCGGCTGGACTCGAGTACAGAAACGAAATTCATCATGTCAGGCTTTATAACAATCCGGCGTTGAAATCTCATTTGAGTGAACACGGATTTAAAGTTATCTGCAGCAGAGGCGTATCGTTTCTTCCTGTGAGCGTGTTGACAAACGCCGTAGCAGATCGTATCTCGACAATTCTCGCCAGCGCGTTTCCACAGCTTTGCAACAACTTGATTGTGATTGCTCAAAAGAACATTGCCTAAGTCGTGTTTCCAAAGGCTGAACCGACCGCAAATCACCGTAACTTGCGCAGGCCACAATAGAGCGCGAATACGTAGCTATTTCTGTCGGACACTCTGGAAACTTATTCTTGAATCGGCCACGGACAGAGTTAGAAGAGGCGTTGGCTAAAATCCGTTCTGAAGATTTGGCCGCTCACCCCGCAGCCCGTTTCATTAATCTGCAACCAAAGAGCGCCGCAAAGATCCTGAGCGACATGCCGAAGTTATTGGATCAATCGCTGCAATTGCTGGCGGATTAAGAATAAGTTGATCAGAACGTCTGCTTGATGCCGCTTCGTAGTCTTTTCGCTTCTTTAATTACGCCGAACGCTGCTTTTGATAAAAACAATGTTAGACTCTCTGCTTCACGCTGGTGAATTTTTCTTTTTCCGGTTGGAGCATCGATGGTTAAGCTACGTTGGTCGATCCAGGTGGCGGATGTCGCCTTCTCATAAGACAAGTCGAAATTAACGAGATTTTGAGTATCCGGAGGGTCCACAAATTCTGAATTATAATAAAAGACTAGGTCTGCTTTCCATTGACGTTCTAAGATTGCCTGCACCTCTTTGCCAAACTCAACCTTTATTGTATCGGTGCCCGAATCTTGAAACGAGAGCCAGATCTCTGGCATTGGATGGGATAGAATAGATGTTTTGAAATCGCCTGATACAAGTTTGAAAGGCAATACCTTTCCCTTGCATATCCATTGGCCGAGCGCGACTGTGAGACAATTTTGTAATTTGCAGTTGACCATAGTTGCTGGTCACTCTGCCTATTGACCATACATTGCGAAACCATCGGCATATTAAGCATGATCGATAACAACAGCAATTGATGCTTGCCCATAAAATATCCGCCCTTCCAAAAATAATAATTACGTGGCCTTCCGAAGGCAAAACTTACCACTCGTTAAAGATTGACCCAAATGGTCTGGGGACACCTCCCCGCTCGGGAAATACTTTATTATAAAAACCCTTGGCTCTAACGTTAGCTTTAATTTGAGCTCTCTGCGCCAGCCACACAGACAAGTATTCACCAGGTTTAGGGCCACTTTTTTCATAGCGCACTTGCCCTAGCTGCGCCGGTTCGAATGTAACGGCGTTTGGCGAAATAATTTTATCTAATTTTGTTGCTGCCTCAAGTCGAATCGCATCATTATCCTCGGATAATCTCGCCATGATCGTGTCCGCTGTAAAACGCAAAAAGTACTTGAATGAGTGGCCGGCCGAAGAGGTGACGTGTCAACTGTCACACATTCGTATCGAAACAACTGCCTGCGTAAGATGTTGTAACTGACAGGCCGGCCAGAGTCGGTGTGCGGAAGCTCATCTCTTTGAATGGCTATTCGTCGCATTGTGCTGGCTAGCTTGGGGTGAGATGGAGGAATTTCTTCTCTTTCGCGGGATTGGCTTTATTGCTGAATAACACGTAGAACGTGAGTCGAAATCCGGGACTACGAAAGAGAAATTTAACCGCAGAGGATTCCGAAACTTAAATGTTTTCTATGTCACCTCTGCGGTGAGTTCCTTCATTTGCTGCGCCATTTGCTTGGCCGCTTTGACGGTGCTTTAAGCATTTCCCGACGGGTTCTCTTCGGTTTTCGGAGCGCCTTCCTGTTTCTGATGCTCTTCTGATTTATGGCAACTCGGATCCCAGCCGGTTCTCCAGCCCTGAACCCAATCGCGGATCATATTGCCGAATTCTTCGATGTCAGACGCTACCGGAACATAAAATCCGGCGGCGCCTCGTCCCGCACCCCGTCCAGGCCGGCAGCCTCTTTCAAATACAAAGTCGCGCTCGAAATGCCAGCCGCGCTGACGCGCTTCGTCTTCGTAGTACGAGACAAGCTGCCGACAAGCGATCGCCACTACGTTCAGCGAAGCCGTCGGCTCCAGCGGCACAAATATCGATCCTATTTCGGGATCCAACTCCTTTAATCGCGCCAGTATTCGATTGTACTGCTCTACGCAGAACCTGGCGCTTTCGTCACCGCCTCCGGTCCATTGCGAACGCATAGCCATACGACCTGTGCGATATAAAACATTAATCAGTTTCTTTCGTTCTTGTTCCTTATCCATTTTTACCTCCAGCGCGCAACAAAGCATGTTTCTCCCATTCGGATTCCAGGCTCTTGCGCAAAGATTCCTTTGCCCTATGCAGCCGCCACTTCACAGTGGTCAACGGCAACGATAAAAATTGAGCGATTCGTTTCAGCGACATGTCGTCATAGAATCTCAGCTTCACAACCAGGCGCTGGGATTCCGGTAATTCCTCGATTGCCGAGCGGAGCTCGTCGATAACTTCTGGTTCCGCCGCCGGGTGTGGTGTGCTCAGAACTCGACTGTATTCCAGCAGGATTTCGTCAATCTCCACAAACTGCGTACGCTTCTCTTTCTGTCCGACCCGCATCGCCTGATGCCTGGTGATGGCATAAAGCCACGAGGGAAATTTCGCGGGATCTTCAACTGAAGGAAGCGCCTTGAATGCAAGCAGGAACGAATCCTGTACGATGTCCTCTGCCAGCGTGTCACCTGCAATTGACTGCGCAACGCGATAAACGGCTGGTCTGTAACGGATTACCAGTTCATCAAACGCGATGATGTCCCCGAGAATCGCCGATATAACCAGCACATCGTCTGGCAACTTTGATATCGGCTTGCGATTCTTTGACTGTTCCTGCAAGTTATCGCCTTCGATCTGAATGTTTTCGTCGCTCACATAAACCTAGAGACAAGTATTACGAAAAAGGATAGTGCCAGAGTTCCAGACTTGCATTTGGCAGCCTTCCTCCAGGCACACACGTGTTATTACAGCCTTTTGGGTAACTTTTTTGGGTAGATTTTGCTACCATGACCCGACGATAAGCGTATTAGATATTGATATCGTTTTCAGTTTATAAGCCACGGAGCTAAATCGTTAGAATGCAGGTCGAATCGTCAGTTACCCGCAGCAGGATCGCTTGCGCGCTCGCAACTCTATTTTTTGTATTGGTTACCGGCATTGGTGTGCTCGGTCAAACGCAGCAATCTAATCAGCAATCAGGGCAGATTCAACAAGTGCCGGATCAGGTCGAAGCTACTATCAGCCAGGCACAGCAAACTTACCTTGAAGGCATCGAGGCCTTCAATAAGAAGGATTTCGGCACGGCAAAACGAAAATTCGATGACGCTCTTGATCAGATTCTTTCAGCTCGTCTAAACAGTTCAGATACTAGATTGGATAGCTATTATAGAAAGCTGGTCGACAATATCAGCAATCTGCAAATCGAAGCTGCAATCGCAAAGGCCGATTCATTTGGCATTCAGATCTACACCCCGACTCCGGGCGACGAGCTGGCACAGGTCACCGACACTGAGCTCAACTCGCTGGGCGAAACGGGACTGAAGGTTAGCAATAAAGACTTTGCGTTCAAAGCCACACTCGCACCGCCCGTCTATCAATTCATTACCTATTTCACGCAGGGCAGCGGTCGCCAGACGATGCTCATCGGATTGCAGCGAGCGGGCAAATATCGCTCCCTGGCCGAACGCGTATTTAAAGAAGAAGGCGTCCCAACCGATTTGATCTGGCTGGCGCAGGTGGAAAGCCTATGGAGCAACACCGCGCTGTCGTATGCAGCGGCGCGCGGAATGTGGCAATTCGTTCCAGGCACAGGAGCGAGGTTCGGGCTTGCTCAGACCGCCTGGGTTGACGAGCGTTCTGATCCTGAAAAATCCACAAGAGCCGCCGCCCGTTACCTTAAGTATCTGGCCGATTATTTCAATGGCGATTGGCTGCTTGCGATGGCTGCATATAACTGTGGCGAAGGGCGTGTTGGCAGCGTCATCAGACAGAGCAAGGTTACAGATTACTGGTCTCTGCGTTCGATGAACCTTCTTCCGCAGGAAACGCGCAATTATGTTCCGGCGATTTTGGCCGCAATAGCAATTGCGAAAAATCCCAAGCAATACGGCTTCAACATTGCGCCCGAGGCTCCGCAGGAGTTCGTGGTCCAAACCGTTAAAACACAAACCAGTTTGAGCGCTCTGGCTCAAAAGCTAAAAATGCCGCTGAGTTCCTTGCTTGCCCTTAACCCTGAATTGCAGAGAGGTGTTACACCTCCCGGCGCCTACAATGTGCGAATCCCAAAGCATAATGGATCTGAATACATTACTGTGAATGCCGTCAAAACCGGCGACAACCGTCCAACGGTAACACCTGACTCGGAAGTACCACCCAAACAATAGCGCAGCTTTTGGAGTGCGCCAACCTGGCGGCGCACTCCAAAATCCTTTTCGTGGTGCACTTTCTTATCCACCATTATCACGTCGGACTAGAGTGACGTTTTCAAGATACTCCGCGTCTTAGGCGGTGAGACGACAAGAAACCGAGGAAAAGGATTTCCTCGGAGTGGTGAAAAAGGAATAGGAGTATTTGTAAAATGAGTAAACGAGTTATCGGATATATATCCGGATTTGCGCTTGTAATAGCGTTAGTTTTTGGAGTCGTGCTCGCACAGAACGGGCAGAGTAATAACCCCCAGCAGCATCCCGGGAAAGCCGGAAAAGGTCGCTTCGGTAAAGGACATCGCGGGATGGGAATGGCTTTCCGTCAATTAAATTTGACCGATCAGCAGAAAGCCCAGATCAAGGACATCTTTCAAAACCAGCGCGCCAGCAATAAGCCTCTGTTCGATCAATTGAAGACAGAACGCCAGGCATTGCGCGCCGCCAGCACCTCTGCAAATTTCAATGAAGACGCAGTCAGAACAGCAGCACAGAATCTGGCAAAGACCCGCGCCGATCTTATGGTTGCTCGCGTTGAGACGATGCGAAAAGCCTATGCAGTTTTGACACCGGATCAGCAGGCAAAGCTGAAAGAGTTGCGCGCGGAACGCGTTGAAAGGTTTAAGGAGAAAAAGGCTGGCGCCGGTTCATCGGCCAGCAATAGCTAATTCCATTGTTTATTGCTTTGGTAGAGCATTTATCTCGATTGCGTCGGATTAGAAACGCTCAAAGTTAATTCAAGACATTTGTGTGCGTACCGGTACTGGCGCAATCGGGACGAATGCGCCACATGAACGAAAAAAAGCCGCGCATTTAGCGCGGCTTTTGTAAGCAAGAGTTGAAGACTTATGTTTAACCAACTCGCATTACGGTTTGGTTGGATTTGGATTGTCCTTCTTCTGATCCTTTGAGTCCGGAGGGAGGAAATCCTCGAGACCAGAGAGTTGCGGCTTGGTGATTCGCGGCGTCACGAAGAACAGCAGTTCGTCATTCTTCACTTCCGTCTGACGACGCTTGAACAATTCGCCGATCACCGGCAGTTTCGCTACGCCAGGCGTACGGAACTCGGTCTTCGAATCGGTCGAAACAGCCACGCCGCCGAAGATCGTTGTGCCGCCATCCGGAACGCGTACGAACGTTTCCGCTCGCTGCGTCGATATCGACGGGTTGCCACCGACGTTCTGGCTGAAGATCGGCTGGTTGTTCTCAGCCACAATCTTCAATTGAACTTCGCCGTTGTCAGTAATCATTGGAGTGATTTCCAATCTCAATGAAGCAGATACGTATATTGTCGTAACTGTATTATTCGAGATTGTCTGAACCGGAATCTGAATACCGCTTTCCACGGTAGCCAATTGGTTGTTTTGAGCAGTTATTCGCGGCGTCGAGATTATCTTCGCCTTGCCCTGCTGCTCGCTAGCCGTCAGTACATTGCTGATCATCGATGTTCCCAGGAATCCCGTTGTCAATCCCAGAACGCTGCTTGCAGCCGCCGCTCCGAGAGTGTTCGTTAGAGGCGATAATCCTGAAAAATTGCCAGGAACAGTGCCGACTGTCGTTGGCCCAGTTGTCGTGCCCGTCGTGCCCGTCGTACCGGTGGTGGTGCTGCTGCTGGTGCCAACCGGAGAGAGAGTCGAGAACAACGCCGCACCGTTTGTGTGATTGTTCTGAGCTGCCGATGCAAGCTGATTACCCAGGTCGCGCTGGAAGTCGTTGTTAGCCTGAACTATGCGCAATTCGATTTCAACCTGGCGTTCCGGTCGATCCAGCTGCGCAACCATATCGAGAGCCGCATCCAGATTTTCCCTTACGTCAGTTATGATTAAACTGTTCGTGCGCTGGTCGATTTCAACCTTTCCGCGCTGCGACAACCTGCTGGAGACGATCGCGCGCAAGCCGCTACCGCCCATGCCTCCACCAAAACCTCCGCTGGAGCCCATCGATGATCCGCCGCCGCCCGAAATGCCGGAAGGACTGGCTGAACCCGAGTTTGATACTCCCGATGTGGCGCTGCCGCCACCGGCGGAAGCACCTGCCATGCTGCCATCGGCTCGCGCATACTGCAGCCGCACTATCTTTGTTTCCAGAGGCAGAGCAGCCAGGCGCGAATCCTTTAATCTCTTCTTGCCCTCTTCTTCCGCGATCAATTTTGCTGAGGTCAGAATTCGAACCATTGGGCCTTCGACAGTCGCAGCCAGATCTTGCGACTTCAGCAGTCCATCTAGAACCTGGTTCCACGGCACTTCCGTGTTATTGACCGTTACCGGCACTGCGCCCACGGATTTGTCGTAGATGAAGTTCACGCCGAATTGCTGGGCAATCAGGTTCGTCACTTGTCGAATATCAACGCCGTTCAGGTTGAGCGACAGCGGATCGCCGACGAAATGCGGATTGCCGTATTTCAACTCGCCACTGGTCTGATCCGGCGATCCCGAATCCTGGCTATTGACCGTGCTGACACTATTTGATCGCGATGCAGGCAGCGGTCTCAGTGTCGGATTGTCCATCGTCACTTTAACGCCGCTTCCTGTGCTGTCATCTTTGCCCGCGGCAGCGGTTCTGCCATTCTTCATGTTGGTGACCGTGGAAGCACCTTCCTGCGAAACGCCACTGATCGGCGTCGTGCCCGGAGGTGTTATCTGACTGGGCTGCTGAGTCGGCTGCTGCGGATTGGTTCCAGCCGAGTTGCTGTCAGATTTGGTCGCATCGTCAGTCTTTCGATTCAGTTTCGGAACTTTTTTATCATCTGTCTGCGATGATTGGCTGCTGGACGTCTGACTGGACGATTGAGTTCCAGAAGTCTGCGACTGGCTGCCGGCCTGCGTGGCAACTTCGGCAATTGGAGCCGGAGGCGCCGTTACGACGGGTTTCGTCGACGCAAACTTAACCAGCAGACGATTGCCGTCCTGCTGCATCGTATAGGCGCTGGGTTCTGCTATCTCAAAGACCACTCGGGTCACGAGAGGCGGAACGCTGCTGTACTGTCCGACGCGAACCATCTTGACGACGCCGCCGTCGACATTGACAGCCTTTCGCGTGGAAACATCATGCACGCCCGCGATGTCAACCACTACGCGCTTTCCATCAGGCGTCGCGAAATGTTTGTACTGGACTGGTCCATCGGCATCAATGAAACCGACTACGCTGTCCGTCAACATAACCGCGCCGACGTTGGTCACCACTGTAGCGCCGGTTGAAGCGCTGGAAGTGGAAACCGGAACAGGCGAATATGACTTCGGTCGCGGCATGAAATTGAATGTTAACAAACCATCATGCACGACTGGCGTCACTTCGCAGTTTGTATTGAGGTGGACCCGCATCCGCGTCAGCGATTCGCCGGACACCGTATGCACCTGTTCCATCTCAATGGATTCTACCGCCGGTGAATCAACGCGATACTGTGGTCGCAGTCCGTTCGCGCTTGCCCCTGGCAGATCGATCAGGATCGTCTGGTCATCCACTCTGTGAATGACGTAGGGCACCGTGGCCGCGCCTCGCAATATTACCGTTGTGCGTTCACCGCTGGTTGTATGATAAATCGACTCTAGACTGCCGCCTGCCGCCATCGTTATCTGGCACGCCATTGCTATCAGCAATACGGTGGCAATCAACCGCACACTCTTGCCTAAGAACATAAGTCCTCCTAAATCACCTTACGCGGACTAGCCCTACTGTTTTTCCGCCGTTGCGCCCTGTGCGCTCGACGGCTGCTGGATGACTTTTGTCACCTCTGTTGTAATATCCTTACCACTTGTCATCCAGGTAATGCTGGTAAACACTACCTGTTTCGGATCAACTCGTTTGATTTCGCCGTTAAAGGCTTTGTCGCCAACACGGACAAAGTAAGTCTGGTTGGTCGGCAGAGCCCTGACGAACGCTCCATAACCTTCTTTGGTCTTGAATACGCCATTGACTTCCAATTCATTGACCAGATAAGCGCTCAGTGCCGAAGGAACCGCTGTTCCATTTGCCTTGGCTCTTGCGCGGCGCGCCATATAGTCGCTAAGACGTTCAGAGATCGCCGGGAATGCTCGTTCTGTCGCCGGACGGACCGTGGGAGGACGGCGTTTTGGATCCTCGAACGGGCTGCGCTTGCCGGGTTGATATATGGCTGGGCCGGCCGAATCGACGGCTTTCACTTTATCGCCATCGGCCGACGCATCGTCTTTCTTATCTTTGCTATTGCTGGCAACTTTGACAGAACCGGTCGATTGCTGAGCCACTGCTGTAATGCCGAAGGCACCCAGGCAAACCAGCGCCAGAGCCGACCCACTCATCAATTGTTTGAAGTTAAGCTTTCTCAACATCTCCGTTACCTCTTTATTTCGAACCCTGATTCGGACCGGTAATGCATTCCGGTCTCGTTGTCGTCGATAACCCTCTTACTCTTTACCAGCTGCCGGTGCAGGCGTCGCCGGTTTGTCACCAGGCTTATCTTCCTTCTTCTTTGCACCCTTGTTCTGAAGATTTGCCAGGTTTTCAGGAGACACGTAATAAATCGTCAGAGTGAATCCTGACGAAACTGATGTCTTTTCAGTCTGAACTTCAGTCTCGACAACCTCAAAGCCGCTCACGTTATTGATTCGCTCGTAATTAGCCATGTCGGCGAAGAACTGCCCCAGACTGTTATATGATCCGCTGACGTCGAGCGTGATCGGTTTTTCCGTATAGTAGTCCCTGGCAACGTCGGCACGCGGGCGAAATACGCGCAGTACCAACCCGCGGTTTTTCGCTTTGGTCTGTATGACCTGCATGATGTTGCTGAGCTCGACCGATTCTGGCAGCAGATCTTTCAGCTCTTCCAGCTCCTGCTTGCTGGCCTCAACCGACTCTTCGAACGCCTTCAAGTTTCCGACAACGATTTGGTTGGCGTCGTTATCGCGTTTGAGCTGTTCCAGTTTTGCCTGATTCAGGTCCGTCTCTTCGCGGATTCTCGAGAACGCTAGAAAATGCAATCCAGCCCAGATCACCGTTACAAGACCGATCAGAACCAGGAACTGAACGAACCAGGGAATACTTCCTAAGAAACGCTTTTCCTCTGACATCTTTCACCTACCCCTACCTGACCTGTATTAACGTAATGCCGCGACCGGACCTTTGGCTCCGGCTGCTGCGTTTGCGGCTGGCTGACTGCCAGTCCTGCTATAGTTACACCTGAGGGCAAAAAGAACCGACTTTCCCTGATCTTTCGGATCTTCGGGAATGTTCGACAACGAGTCTATGTTCACATTGTCAGCTCCTATGTCATGCATCATCTCGCTGATGTGAGCTTTCAATTTGTCCCTCGTGTTGAACCTGGCCGGCAGAACCGTAGCAACTTCCGGAGCATCGAACACCCCGTCGGAGCTTTCCAGATTTTTAACGAATTTCTGAACTGTTTCTTCATTATCGGCACGACCGACGAGCGCTATACCCTTGTCCGTCTGCTTGATTGTGAAGAGATAGAGGCCTGAATCCGGTATCCGTTGGTTTATCTGTGACAGCATGGTCACCGGCCCGGATTGTTCTTTCCTCAACTGTTTGATAATCGCGATTCGATCGTCAACTGCTTGTTTCTGTTTGGCCAATTCTTCGCGACGCGCAGTCAGTTTCTTTAACTCGTTGGCACGCGCCTGTTGTTCGGACAATTGCTCAGAAACGTGTTTGGACTGGATTGTTGCTGAAAGAAAATCCAAACCGACGATTACGACCAGTGCGACTATCGATATCACCAGCATCAACAGGAATTGTGTGACGCCGGAAACTTTTCGTACTGTCCGTTTGATTTCATTGGCCGGCTGCTGTTCCTGCAGCAGGTTGACCTTAACCATCTTTCCTGCCATGTTGCTAAACCTCCGATCCACGCAGCGCAAGCCCGACCGCTACCGCCATATTCGGCGACATTTCCTGAAGGAAGTCTCGATCGAACCTCTTGTTGGTAAATTGAACGTTGCGGAATGAATCAAACAATTCCACCGGTATGCCGAATCTTTCGCTCAGATAGGCCGGCAATCCCGGAACCTTGGCACTGCCACCCGACAACAGCATTCTGTCGATGTGATCCGCATCGGGACCGACGGTGGAGCGGAAGAAGTCCAGAGTCTTTTGAATCTCCATCCCCAGAACTTCAGAGACGGAATGGACCAGCGGCTTGGCATCGTCAGGGCTAATGCCGTTGTCCAGCGAAGCTCCGCGTTTCAGCGATTCGGCTTCTTCGAATGTAAGGTTCATTTCGCGCTGGAGCAGGTCGGTATAGTGATTACCGCCCACCGAAACGTCGCGTGTAAAAATCGATGAGGCGCCGCGCAGCACGTTGATGGTCATCACAGAAGCGCCAATGTCGAGTAGCGCAACTGTGGTTTCTGCCGGCGGCTGATAGTTGGCAATGTAACAATTCTGGAGCGCGAAGGCGTCAATGTCGATTATGACCGTCTGTTTGCCAGCGTGCGATATAACCTGGTTAAACTGGTTCAGTTTATCGCGTTTGCAGGCAACCAACAGCACGTCCATGTTCTGACCGTCCGGAAGAAATTCCAGTATCTCGTGATAAAGATTCACTTCCGGCAGTGCGAACGGAATATGCTGTTCGGCTTCCCATTGAACCTGAGCTTCAAGTTCCTCTTCGCTCATCAACGGCAGTGTCAATTTTTTGGCGATTACAGAGTGGCCCGCGACCGAGGTTGCTACTCTTTGATTTTTGATCTTCTGGTCGTTGAAGATCATATTGATGCTGTCACTAACATGATTGAGGTCAATGATTTGGCCGTCCACGATAGTGTCAGCTTGGAGGTCCGCATAGCCCAGGCTCAACAATTCGAAACCGGTGCCTTTGGGGCGCAACTCGATTGCTTTTATTGAGCTGGATCCTATGTCCAACCCGACAACACCACGCTTTAATGAAAACATATCGTTCCCTACATTCCCTACATAAGGTTGAATGGATATTCACCGTCAACCATCGTCAAATTTCGGCGTAGGATTATAGTGAGGCTGAAAAAAACGACGTTTAACCTTGTAAACAGGCATCCCACCTGCATGCTTTCGGCAGAGTTATGCGAAATTACAGTGAATCTTAAATAATCAAGAGAGGAATGAAACCCGAAACGGCTATCGGCGAAGCCGTAGACTGTTTGTGACGACGGAGACTGAGCTCATCGCCATTGCGGCAGACGCAATTACCGGAGAAAGCAGCAAACCAAAGAATGGATACAGCACACCGGCGGCTATTGGAATTCCAATCACATTATAAATAAATGCCCAGAAAAGGTTCTGTTTGATGATTCGCATTGTGCGTCTGGATAGTTCAATCGCGTCCGCAACGGAATTCAAATTGCCGCCGATTAAAGTAATGTCGCTTGCTTCGATTGCAACGTCTGTTCCGGTGCCAATTGCAATTCCAATATCCGCCTGAGCCAGCGCGGGCGCATCATTAATGCCATCACCTACCATCGCAACTGCTTGACTACTTAATTGCAGTTTCTTAATTTCATCCGCTTTGCCAGCCGGAGTGATTTCAGCGAAAACCTGGTCGATACCTGCCTGATGAGCAATCGCATTCGCTGCGGCGCGATTGTCACCGGTAATCATTACCGTTTTAAGACCAAGACACTGCAGTCTATTGATCGCTCCCGCAGCAGTTGCTTTTATCGGATCAGCAACGGCGATTAAACCGGCCAGCCGGCGGTCAATAGCGATATAAACGAAAGTTTTTCCGGCATTCGCGAGTTGGTCGGCTCGCGCCTTCAGCTCTTCAATAGAGATCTGATTAACGGCGAGAAACCCGGAATTGCCTACCAATACAGCGCGGCCATCGATTGTCGCTGTAATACCCGCTCCTGCACTGGCTGCAAAGCGCTCCGCTGCGCTGAGCGACAAGTTACGGTCTTTTGCTGACGTGACTATCGCCTCCCCTATTGGATGTTCTGAACCCTGTTCGGCCGAGGCGGCTATGCGCAAGAGATCGTTCTCAACAAATCCATTGGTTGCGATGATATCCGTTACAGCAGGTTGACCTTCGGTGATCGTCCCGGTTTTGTCAAAGACCACAACTTTGATTTTCTCCGCCAGTTCCAGGGCTTTGCCATCCTTTATGAGAATTCCCTTTTGCGCGCCTTTGCCGGTTCCAACCATGATTGCGGTTGGTGTTGCTAGTCCTAGCGCGCACGGGCAAGCAATGATCAGCACTGAAACAAAGTTTGTGATCGCATTCGACACTCGCAGATCGGCAGGTGATAAGAAGAACCAGGCAATAAATGTAATGACAGCGATAATTAAAACTGCGGGAACGAAATAACTACTGACGGTATCCGCAAGTCTGGCAATCGGAGCTTTGCTTCCTTGCGCTTCCTGAACCAGACGAACGATCTGTTGAAGCACGGTATCACGGCCAACCTTGGTCGCCGTGAACCTGAACGAACCGGTTTTGTTTAATGTGGCTCCGATCACCTTGTCGCCGGTTTTCTTCTCTGTTGGAATCGATTCTCCTGTGAGCATCGACTCGTCCACCGTCGAGTAACCGTCGGCAACGATCCCGTCGACGGGGATTTTCTCTCCCGGTCGCACAATAACCAAATCGCCGGGAACTACATCGGAGATAGGAATGTCCTTCTCGTTATCGTTCTTATTATCAGGGCGTATTACGCGAGCAGTCTTTGGCTGCAATCCGATCAAACGCCGGATAGCCTCTGACGCGCGACCTCTCGCTTTTAACTCAAGAAACCGTCCGACCAGAATCAGCGTTATGATTGCAGATGAGGCTTCAAAATAAACCTTCGGCGGCATAACCATTCCCGGCATTTGCGGCGACACCAGACCGGGAAAACAGGTTGCGAACACCGAATAAATGAAAGCGGCGCCAGTTCCCATTGCGATCAGCGTGTTCATATCTGACGTTTGATGGCGAAGCGCTGCCCACGCACCACGATAGAACGGCAATCCGGAATAAAACACCACCGGAATTGTCAACCCCAGCTCGACCCATTCCTGTCCGGCGAATGCAATCAGCCCGTGCGCCATTCCTAAAACAATTACTGGAATCGAGAATATGACCGCAACGATCAAGCGTTTTCTCAAATCATTAGATTCCCGATTTCGAGCTTCTTGCTCAGAATCATAAGAGCTAACAAACGACTGCTTGCTCGCTTCGTCTGTCTGCAAAGCTCCGGCAACTCCATACCCGGTTGACTTGATTTGATCGATCAGGTGCGAAACATCGGTAACTGTAGGATCAAATTCCACCGTTGCCCGAGAGGTTGCGAAATTAACTCCGGCTTTTTTTACCCCGGGAGCGTTTTGCAGGGTCGATTCGATGAACCTGGCGCAGGCAGCACAGGTCATTCCTGTAACCGGGATGTCCGTAATTTCCGAAGGTTCATTTGATGGAAGAGGCTGAGTTTTGGGAGAACCGACTTTTGCGCCAAGCTGGACCAGCTTTGGAGTGGGCTTCGCAGCGTCAGATTCGAATCTCTGCCTGCAACCTGCGGAACAGAAAAAGACCTCTTCGCCGTCAACCGTGGATTTAGCGGCAGCGCTCGACGGTTCGATCATCATTCCGCAAATCGGATCGCGTACTTTAACCTCGGTCGTCATTTAGCAGCCTTCTTGCTCTTCTGAGCGTTGTGAGGCAAGCCCGGACCCATTCCTTCAATTAACCCGCAGACGTGTCCTTCGACTGCACCCAAACGCTGCCACTGTCTGAGATTCTTCTTAAGCTCGTCACGATATTCGATAAGATCCGCAATATGTCTGTCCACTTCCTTGATCTTATCTCGAACGAGGGCGCGAACTTCTTCGCAGGGACTGTGTCCTTCAGATTTGATCTTTATCAAGGCAACAATTTCATCAAGGCTGAAACCGAGAGTTTGAGCCCTCTTTATGAAGCTGAGCCTGTCGATCACAGACTGATCGTAAAGTCGGTATCCCGAACTTGTGCGCGCAGTTCGTCCCAGCAAACCTCGCTTTTCGTAGAATCTGAGAGTTTCGATACTAACGCCGGAACGTTTTGAAACTTCACCGATCTTCATCGGATCGACTGGTTCACTGTTAGATTTCACATTTACCAGTGGCATTACGGCTCCTTCCAAATACAATTGTAAACCCTGGAGCCAAGTATAGAGTCAAGGTAGCGAATCGCAATAGTCGAACTGACCTGTAGAAAGGCTTAGAACTGAGATCGATTAATGTCTAGCGGTTATCATTGACAATTGTGGTCGAGGAATTTGAAGACATCATCTCCCCAAATCGAGGAGCCGAAATAGCCGAACGAATGACCAGCCTGCGTAGAGTCTCCGTACGGAGGATAGATCTTCATTTGAAATGGCTTGCCCGCCTCTTTCATTGCTGCGGAAAGAGTCTGGCTCGGCGCCAGATCGTAATCATTTTGTGCTTGAAAAAAGAAAATAGGTGACTTCGCATTCCGCACCGATGCGGTCAAAACCTTTTGGAGTTCAGGTGCGTCCTCCCAGCTCTGCGCGCCGCCTGCAGCGTCGACCGAAGCGCAATATGATCCTTTTTCCGCACCAAACACGGTCAGAATCCCTCCAAACGAAACGCCCATCACGGCTACACGCGAGGGCTGAACGTAGCCGCTCTTCTTCAACCAGGCAAGCGCTGCTAATTGGTCAGCCAGGTGATCGGTTTCCAGCAGCTTTATCATTGTTGCCTCACCTGACCGCTGTCCGCCCGCCTTTGTGGCGGACCTGATCTCGTCAAGAATATAGGGACCTGCCGAAGCGCTCAGTCCCTGTCCGCGCCGATACGGACCAAAAAAGACCCAGCCTCGATTTGCGAATACCGGCCCCAAGACTTCGAACGCTTCTTTGCTTAACATGCCGCCGGCGCTTCCGTGATTAAAGATAACTGCCGGAAATGGGCCTTTCCCAGTCGGCTTATAAATGACCCCGTGAAGAGTGATATTGCCGCTGGGAAAAGTTACAACTTCCCCAGAAACGCTTCCATTCGGATTTTCCTTCTGTAATTTCGGCGACGCGTTTGTACAGGTCGCAAATAATATCAACGCAAATAACACCGGGAAATAAGTCAGGCGAAGTCCTCGTTTCAACATGGCCTCCTTGCGAGTCTAATCAAAAAACTCTCATCCAAGCGCATACGTCAACGCGCTGGACACCGTCGGATAGGCATAGACCATATTCTTTAGCTGTTCGGCCGTAATTCCAAACTTTATCGCGAGAGCAAAAATATGAATTTCATCGGACGCAGAAGGACCGAGTATGTGGGCTCCCAAAATCTTATTTGTTCCTGATTCAATCAATATCTTCGAGTGGGCAATCGGTTCGCCCAAGATGGCGTATACCTTCCAGCCTGTCATATTGTTATTGTGGACCGAGAAACTAAGTCCTCTCTTTTTCGCTTCAGTCTCAGTGAGCCCGGCCGAAGCAAGCGGAGGAATAGTGTAAATCGAGCGCGAAACGGATTCGTAATCCACTGGTTCGGTGTCACCCTCCAGGTAGTTTTTCGCCGCTACTCGGCCTTCATAAGAAGCTATCGGTGAAAGCTGCAACCGGCCGTGGGCGTCACCGGCCGCAAATACGTCAGGATTGCTTTCGCTGCGGAGGAACTCATTCACGATAACTCCGCGCCGGTCACACTTGACTTCCGCTTTATCCAATGCGAGATCGCCGATAGATGGAATTCGTCCGGCCGCGTTTAAAACGAAATCTGCGTCTACGGTTCGCTTCTCGTCAGATACATGATACTCCACGCGCAGTCGTCCGTCCGCTCTGGCGATAGAACTAACTTTCGCTTCGGTCAGCAACGTCACACCCAACTTTGCAGAAAACTCGACAAGAATATCAACGAGATCTTCGTCTTCACCAGCGAGAGCCCTTTTCCCGGGCGTCAGCATCGTGACTTTTGCTCCAAGCCGGGCGAAGACTTGTCCGAACTCAAAGGCAACCACGCCTGATCCGATTATAACCAGATCGCGCGGAACTTCGCGCAAGGCGAGAATATCATTGCTGGTTTTGACCAGATCCGCTCCTGGAAAGCCAAGCGGCCGCGGAAATGATCCCGTGGCAATCACAACAGAGCCAACTTGAATCCGATCGCCATTCACTTCGAGCTCGTTTCTCGCTACAAATTTTGGCGACCCTTTAATCAGGTCGATTCCCTGATCTTTTAATGATTTCTCCGATGCCTCTGTTACTCCGTTTGTGAAGCTCTCTTTCCTGTCGATGACACGTGACCAATCTATATGGACATCGCTGACGTCGATTCCGAACTTGGCTGCATGTCGAATCTCCTGAAGAATCTCGGTGCTACGCACAAGAACTTTCTTGGGATTGCAGCCGTTCAATGAGCACAATCCGCCAATCGGCCCTCTATCGATTAGTGCTGTGCTTCGGCCGGTTGCTGCCACATTAGACACAGCCGTCAACCCGGCATTTCCGCCGCCAATCGCAATAAAATCGTATTTTTTCATGATTGTGCTCCTCTAGAGGTTTCCGACCATTACCCTGATAAATCCTGCGTAACAGAAATTCTATTCCATCCCTGACGGTCACAGTACCAGCTATCCGACGGATGCAACAAATGCGAGATTCGACCAGGCTAACCAGGGAGTGGTCACGGTAAATGGTTTGAACTTTCTGAACCCGTGCTCTGCCAAAAGTCTTTGCAATTCTTCCGCGGACCGTAGCTTAACCGCTCCTGCTCCGTTAAGAACGATTCGGTCAAGAACTCGCATTCCAAGGGGCGCAAACTCCCATAGCGCCAGTCTGCCTCCAGCGCGCAATACCCTTCTGCACTCTCTAGAACAGACGTCCAGTTGCTCGTCATCAAGATATTTGACCAGATGAGAGAGCAGTATCGCATCAACGGCTTCATCTCCGATTGGCAGGTTCGTGCTTCCAACCAAAGGGAAAACACCGTTCGCGATCTGGTTTTCAACCACGTTCAGCTTTGCCCTGGCGATCATTACGGGAGATATATCCACTCCAATATACGGTTGATTTGATAAAGCCCATTGGTGCGTTCTGATCAAATTCATGGCGGGACCACAGCCGATTTCAAGCACACGGTCGCCGGCCGTAATTTCCGCAGCGCGAATGAACGGCCTTGCGTATATATCGCCGCTGACTCCAAATAAAAGGCGTCCAACAGCGCCATAAGGTCCGCGGCTGCCAATCCATCGGTTGTAGAACCTGGCTGATGCCTTCTCTTCCGAGGCTAATGTTCTGACCGGCTCGCAATCAATGCCTGTGGTGGTGAAAGAGGCCATTCGATTGCACTTCCTTCTTCAGAAGATAAGGGGGATATCTTATTGCGGGCGGCGAACGATCAATACGGAATTTTTTGAACCGAACGCAATACAGTTTACCAGCGCCGCATCGATTCTGGATTCCCTGCCGACATTCGGAACATAGTCGAGATCGCAATCCGGGTCGGGCGTCTCGAAATTAATGGTCGGTGGAGCGAAATTATTCCGCATCGCTAATATAGTAGCGGACAGTCCTGCCGCACCTGCCGCACCCTGTGGATGGCCAATCATTGATTTGGTCGAACTGGCAGGAATCTGATCCGCTCGTTTACCAAAAACAAGCCGAACTGCGTGACTTTCAATCTTGTCGTTTATTTTGGTCGCAGTCCCGTGCATATTGATGTAATCGATTTCGTCCGGGCCCATTCGGGCGTCTTTTAGCGCTATATCCATCGCGCGGGCCGACTCTTCTCCGGTCGGAGCTATCTGCACCCGATGATATGCGTCGCAAGTAGAACCGTAACCGACTATTTCGGCCAGAATTGTTGCTCCGCGCCGCTGTGCATGCTCCATCTCTTCTAAGATGAACATCCACGCCCCTTCGCCGAAAATGAAACCGTCCCGATCTGCGTTGAATGGTCTGGATGCGCTTTTTGGAGTCTCGTTCCTGTGCATCGAGACTGTTCCCATCTTGCAAAAACCCAGCATCAGACCACGCGTGATACAGGCCTCTATTCCGCCCGTGATCAGCATCGGAATCTGTCCCATCCGAATCGTATTGAACGCGTATCCGAGTGCGTCTGAAGACGAAGTGCACCCGGTGGAAACAACATGGCTCATTCCATACAGACGAAACGCCATATTGATTTCGCTGGACACCATTCCAACAAACGAGGCAACGATGGCGTATGGACTAACGCGCTTTAATCCCTGCTCGAACCAGATCCGGTATTGGCGCTCGCCGAATTCTATTCCGCCGCCGCCGCTTCCGACGATTACGCCGATTTCGCGACGCTCGCTGTCGCTCAAATCCTGAAGACTGATTCCGGCTTGCGCTGCGGCTTCCATTGTTGCGTACAGCGCCATCGGTATTGCCCGTTGAATTCGCGATTTGTCTTTTTCTGTAAGAAACGTGAGTTTGTCCATAAAACTCATGTCCTTTACTTCGGCTGCGACTTTGCAGGGGACGCTCTCGTCGTCAAACAGCGTGACCCGATCCGTCCCGCTCACCCCAGTCGCTGTCGCGTTCCAGAACGCTTCTCTACCAATGCCGTTCGGACTAACCGCACCCATCCCCGTTACGACAACTCGCTTCATAAAGTTGGATTCTCACCTTCTCCGTCGTTCGTGCGTTACTGCAGGCATCACGCACGGGTATAAAGCGTCCTATCTACTTGTGCTATTTACGAAGTCTAATTCGGGTCTCTCGTTGCCCAGCCTCTTTGCAGCCAGTTCTTTATCACGACAGAGCTCAAAATTCCACTCTGCGTCGTCAGGAAGGCTCAGGATCATTTTCAGTTGATCCTGTTCCTCGTCGCGCCGCCCAAGGTCATGCAATAGATCTGCAAAGAAAATTCTGGTAACACTGTTGTGCGGACAGAGTGATAAAGCGCGCCGATATAAACGCTCACTGTCTTTTTGCGAACCCAGCGGCCAGGGAAGTTTGTGTTTGAGTCTGGCTTTGATCCTCAGCGGCCCGGCTCCGTGGAAACGTGGATCAATTTTACAGGCATGTCTGAGATGGCCTAGAGCTCTGATGACGTACGGAAGCGCCGATAATGAAGCGATAGATTCCGCAATCAGAGCCTGATTAACCGCGAGCCAAAAATGGCCTTCGATTCTGTCGGGAGATAAGCTGACCGCCTGTTGGCCAGCACTTATTCCGCGTTTAAAGAAGGATCGCTCAGTTTCTGATTTATCTTCTTGTCCGAGGAAAAAATAAGCGCGGCTCATTCGCCATTGTATTTCGTAATCAGTGTCGCGGTTGGGATCATTAACCAATATCTCTACTGATTGCTGCACGGCGGATATATGGCTACGTTCTTTGTATAGCTCATCAGCACCGGCGTGTGCACCTTTTGACATCATGCACGCTTGACTACAAGTTTCTTCAGGTTGTCCCTTGTAAACAGAGCCTCGTCCATTTTGGCTGGGAACGAAAGATTCAACGCCTCCAGCGTAATTTTGGCGTTATTTACATGATTCTCGATAGTGGTTTTCCATGTGACGGTGTGTCCATCAATGGTTTTGTAATCCGTGATATGGAATGTCCGGAGCTCTTCTCCCTTTGAGTTAAAAATGTGAATCTCAATAGGAAGGCTATTGTCTTCTCTGAAGAACGTTGTTACTCTCGCAAGCGGCGACTGCTCTCCAGGTTTCAGCGTGCTTTCCACTTCGTAAGATTTAACTCCATCGATATTCTTTTCGCCGATGTAATTAAAGGTATACCTGTCCAATTCCCCGCCTAATAGTTCTGTTGCGGTCAGTCCTCCGAATGTTTGTTTGCTGGAATCGAATTCGACAAACTTGCTGGTGGACTGGGCGTACGACACGTTTTCCGTTTTCTGACCTTTCTTTTCAATTGCCAGAGTCGCCAAATCACTTTCATTTTCCGGTTTTACTACGTGAGTCAACGTGATTGTTTGATCCGAAGTCTGTCGCCTTATAACCTCCGCTTCGTAGATCTTTGTTCCTTCATCAGGCGTGTTCACGGTCATCCTGATTCGGCCTTTGCTGTAGGGGATATCGATTGCCTTCAGATATGCGGCGACGATCTGCTCACCTTTTTGATGAGTGTCGGCACTGGCCGGCTTTGACTGTATTGGCTCAGCCTTTTTGTTTACCGTCTCGTCGTCGTTGCAGCCAGCAGCAAGACAGGCCGCCAAAACAAGAATTATCAAAAAAAAGTAACAGGAGAATTTACGAAACTCCTCAGTCATCTAATTTCAATCTCCTCGCTTTGCGGTCGCTGTCTTAGTTTGCCCGATTGAAATTTCGGACTTGGGGCAGCGTGCTCCGCTTTTACACGCCATACATTCCACGTCAATAATGCGGGCAAAAGAATCAGATTCCCTACCATGCATGCAAAGATCGCGACTGACGAAAGCAACCCTGATAACTGTACCGGGTTGAACTGGGACAGAATAAATATCGCAAAGGCAAAAACGAGTGTCAGGTTCGCAAAGATAATCGGCTTACCGCTTTGCATAAGACTTTGAATGACAGCTTCCTTATTTCCGCTGGACAGCGCTCTGTTCCGGACAAACCTGACGATGAAATGCACGGCATTATCGACGGCAAGCCCAAGCACGATGCTTGCAACCAGACTGGTGTTGATATCGAGGTTAATGCCAAACCATCCCATAAACCCGAATGTAAACAATATTGGGATCAGATTCGGAGCCATCGCCACCAGTCCCAGTCTGAAGGAACGGAACAGCACAGTCACCATCGCCAGGATAAGAAGCATCGCAACTGTCAGACTGCGCGCCTGCTCGGTCGCAACGGCATCAGAAGCGTGATTCAGCAACACGAAAATTCCGGTTGAATTGATCTTGAAGTTTTGCGGAAACAGCGTCCGCGCCTGCGTTTCAATTTTTCCAAGAAAATCCCGCATCTGATCCGAAGAATAATAATTCGTCCTGATCAAAACGACCGCGCTGGATCTGTCTTTCGTAAGCAGCCGATTGGCGTTTTCGTCGTGAGACAGGTAATCCTTGTCGATGCCGTCCAAGGTCATCTTATCTTGCGGAAGCGTTGCGGTCTGGCTTCCTGCCAGCGCTCTATTCAGTGCGCCGATAATATCCGCAACCGAAAGCGTCGCATCAGCGCCGTTGTCGACCGCGAATTTTTGCAGGCTCAGCATCGACTGCAGAACCTGTGGCTGCAGCACTGCCTGGGAGCTTCCGCCGTTAATCACCAGCTCAAACGTTGCACCGCCAGCGAGTCTTTCATGGAGCTTTTCGGCCCCCTGATAAACAGGCGAGCTCTTCTTAAAAAATGATCGGTAATCGGTATTTACCTGAAGCCTGACAAACCCCGCAAGACTGATTGCGCACAATAGCGCGGTCGCAAGATAGACCATCCTCTGGCGTTCTGTCGTCGCATGAGCAAACGCTCGAAGAATGCCGTCCAGATAGGTCGCATAGTCTCCGTGCCCACGAGTCGCAACAGGCGTCTTCAGCATTACCAGCAACGCCGGAGCAAACGACAAAGATAGTATCGTTGCCGCGAACATTCCGAACGCGGCAAAATATCCCATTTCGCGCGATCCCTGAATATCGACAGTAGCAAGCGATAGAAACCCCGCCATCGTTATCGTGCCCGACACCAGAACGGGACCGCGAATAAACGCCATGGCATCAAAGACTGCCCGGCGTCTCTCTTCGATGCCCTCGCCTGAGCTCAGCTTTGAGGTTGATATGTAATATTGGTTGATGACGTGGATTACGTACGAACTACCAATCGCCAGAATAACCACAGGCAAGGAAAGCGTCACCACTGTCAGGGACCTGCCCATGAACGACATCAACCCGAGCGTCCATACCACGGCCATCGATACAGTTATCAGTGGAAGCAGAACCCCGCGCCAGCTCTTGAACGAGGCATAAAAGACGATGACGATCAACCCGACCGTTACCGGGATAAAGATCAGCAGGTCGTGATGCATGCTGAGCGTGCCGTGCAACTGCATTATCGGCTCGCCGGTGACGAAGATGTCGCTGTTCCAATCTCTGTTTGCCTCAACCAGGTTTTCCGCTGCTCGGGCCAGACCTCGTCGCGAGCCATCGTCCAGCTCATCACGAAGAATCAGGTTGATGGCCGTGGTGCGTCCATCAGTCGAGATCAACTGTTTTCGAAAAAGCGGATCCGACAGAATTTGATTCTTAATCCTGGCCAGTTGTTCGGCATCTGCATCGCGCGGAATCAGGTTAGCAACCTTGATCGTATCACCTTCGTTGCTGATGTAATCAATTGAAGTGATACTGAGCGCTCTCATCACACCTGGAAGGTTTTCCAGCTCCTGGGTCAGGTTGCGCAGATGCGCTATTTTATCTGGAGCAAACAGGTCGTTTGCTTCAACTACGACTAGGATTACCCGGTCGTCGCCGAAATCGTGCCTGGTCTGCGCGTAGAACTTAGCCGTCTGATCGCTTTTTATACTGAGCGTTTCCGGAGAACCATCCAGTCGGACGCGGTGGGTAAGAAACCGCAGACCGAACAGAATCGTGACCGCCAAGGTAATAGCTATGACAGTTCTGGGGTTTCGAACTACGAAGCGGTAGAGCCTATTCATTAATTCTGATAGTCAGTGCAAAATGCAGGATTTGAACGTCCAGTATATTGGATTCCGACATCGTAGGCAATCCGCCCGGGAGAGCAGCAGGTCTTGGGTGCACGTGTCTGTTATCCCTACCCCGCTTTTCTGCTTAGGATTCCCGACCTCCGCCCGCGAGACGCGTGCGCACCCAGGTTGAAACTCCGTTTCAATAGGCCTACAATCTATAGTATGAGTTCTGCTTATACACCAGCAGTCACGCCCCTTCATTCTCGTGCAAACCTTTTCGCCGATTAATTGATCCACGTCTATTCGGTGCGTCGTAACCTTGTTAGAGTGGTTTGCTTTAAATCAGGAGGCCAGAAATGACTGTATCGACAAAGACTTCATCACCGCAGATTAAGACCGAATTGCCGGGACCGCGCGCCAGGGAAGTTCTTGCGAAGGACGCCGCGTTCGTGTCGCCCAGTTACACTCGCGACTTTCCGTTGGTAGTCCAGCGCGGCAACGGAGCAATGCTCGAGGATGTCGACGGCAACCTCTTCCTCGATTTCAATGCCGGCGTAGCCGTTTGCGTCACTGGACATTGTCACCCGGAAATAGTTGCCGCCATTTCGCAACAATCCAGGGAATTGATCCATATTTCGGGAACAGACTATTACTATCCCTTGCTGACGCAACTTGCCGAGAAACTAAACAGCGTATCACCGGGCGACGAACCCAAGAAAATTCATTTCGGCAATTCTGGGGCAGAAGCTGTGGAAGGCGCAATCAAAGTCGCTTTCTGGGCGCGTCGTCGGCCGAAGCTGATCGCCTTTTTCAATTGTTTCCATGGTCGCACGCTGGGAGCGCTCTCCCTGACATCGTCGCGAGCCGCACAAAGACGCGGTTTTGGCGCGCAGGCGCTGGATGTGACGCACATTCCGTATGCGAATTGCTATCGCTGTCCATATGGCACTACGCCTGATAAATGCGCGGTTGAATGCGCGAAAGTTATCGAAGACCGTTTGTTCAAAACCACCGTTCCTCCCGACGAATGCGCCGCAATTGTGGTCGAGCCTGTGCAAGGCGAGGGCGGCTATATTCCAGCGCCAAAGAAATTCCTGGAAGAGCTTCGTCGTATCGCAAACGAGAATAATGTTTTGCTGATATTCGACGAAGTGCAATCCGGAATGGGCAGAACCGGCAAGCTGTGGGCGTCCGAACATTCCGGTGTTATTCCTGACGTGATGAGCGCAGCCAAGGGAATAGCGTCAGGGTTGCCGCTTGGCGCCACGATCGCTCGGGCAGATTTGATGGATTGGCCTTACGGATCGCACGCTTCGACCTTTGGCGGAAACCCTGTGGCGATTGCGGCCTCGCTTAAAACATTTCAAATACTGGAACGCGAGCTACTTCAGAACTGCCGCGAACGCGGCGAGCAGCTGATGAATGGTCTTCGCGAGTTGCAAAAGAAACACGAAAGCATCGGTGATGTTCGCGGGCTTGGCTTAATGATTGGAATCGAGTTCGTAAAAGATCGCGAGACCAAAGAACCGGCGGTAGACCTGCGAAACAAGATTATTCAGGAATGCTTCAAGCGCGGTCTGGTTATTCTGGGCGCTGGCGACAGCACAATACGTTTTTCGCCACCCCTGGTGATTGATTACGAACAAGCAGAGACTGCGTTGCGTATATTTGATGAATCGATTGTTGCCAGTCTTTCCTGAGCGGTTTTGATCGGCGGGAAAAGCTATTAATCACGGGTCCGGCTGTAGAGACGCACTAACCAATTTTAAATCCAACCGTCCCCGCGATTACGACAATTCAGATGTGCGAAGTGGCGCTGTGGATGCCTGAAGATATTTACTGACGCGATTTTTGTCAGGTTTCTCAGCAGTTTTGGTGCCTTTGTGGGTGAATAATCTTTCCACCTGCCAGGCACCTTCTGTTCGATCTTCACAGATTTTGTATTTTGAACCAGCGCCCGGATGTGTTAAATTGAACTGGTTGCGTCTCTCTCAAAGAATCAGTAGATCCTGAAGCATTCCTTAATCCATCTCGCAAACCTGCGGGAACACGTGCAGGAGCTATAGTTAATGATCACACTGACGGAACTGGAACTGTTAGAGAAGCAGGAGCCGATGTCGCACGGGCGAACGGATCTTCGGAAAAAGAAACCGAAGCTGATAGCCGTAATTCAGGATAACTGCACCGGCTGCGCTGGCTCGCCTGCCTGCGCTGAATATTGCCCGGTCGAGCAGTGTATGTTCTGGGTGCCAGACGTTGATCATCCGCCGTTTGGTCGCATTGAAGTCGACCCGACAACCTGCATCGGTTGTCAGAAGTGCACCAGCAAAGGACCGGAAGGAACTTTCCTGGAAGGTTGTCCGTGGGACGCCATCGAGATGCAGCCGGTGCCTGAATGGGAAGCAATGGTCGGCGTTACGATGAGTTCTTAATTTTCAGATTTAGTTTAATTGAGTTGAATTCTGGCGGCTCTTGATTGCTTCGGCAGCTCGAGCCGCTTGTTGTTTTACGCTGCTGGGCATGCCCTGTTGTCCACCGATGTAAGGCGTAATGTAAGGTAGATCTTCCGGTTCGCCAATCAAAGCCAGGGCAACCAACGCATCGTTGACCGCCGTTTGATCAGGCCCAATCACAACAATCGTCTGTCCCGCCGTGACGTTCGAACCTTCTTTAACGATCGATCTGACGTCACCTTGAACCGGAGAATGAACGTCGACGCTCTGTCCATTGTCTTGTCGAATAGAGGCCAATGTGACACCGATACCCACCGGCTGTTCGTTTTGCAGCGGGGTGGAAAGAACTCCCGACGCGGGAGACTGCACATCATAGGGTCGAAGCATCGACACGATCTCCAATCGTCCGCTTGCATCTTTGAACCTTACCAACCCAAGCGCAGCGTTGCGTCGCACCTGCGGATATGGATCGTTCAATAATTTCAACAGAGTGCGATGAAAATCTTCTGATTGATTGTCCTGACCCATCACCCAGGCAGCCATCAGACGAATCTCGGGTTGAGGGCTGTCTGCCTGCGCAATAATCTGCGGATACCATTGTTTGACGGATGGATCGTTTGCTTCAATCCGACTTTCGAGACTGCTCAGAGCATGCTGAACGTGGTTTGGCTTGTTGGTCTCTTTCAGATATTCGCTGATCTCCTGATCGCTCAGTGCCCTGCCAAACCAGGTTATATGCCATGTCCAGTAAGCAACACCGATAAACAGCGCGACAACTATCAACAGCGGAAGCGTAGTCTTCGCGCGTGATATTCGAGGCTGCTGAGCGTCGATTGATGTACCTGCGTTATTTTCGGCCACGAATCCTTCCTGTCATATTGATGGAGACGTAATTCTGGATGGATCAACTGAACGATCATTTTAAAGGCGAGTCTGACTCCGGTCAACTTTTGGAATGTAAGCTGATTAATCGAATTCCGGATTACTTGCGGGGTCAGTCTCCTGCTTGCGCTGCTTTTCCCGAAGATTGTTCTGAAGATTCCTTACCATTTCTTCTCCAATCTCCTGAAGAAGATCATTCAACGGTGGAGACGGTAAATGCGATGTAGATGTCGCCTGGGATTTCCTGGTCTGTTCCCCTTCGACGGATGTACTCATCGTTAACGGCCTTTCGAGCACGCTGCTCAACTTCGTTGATATCACTATACTTTATCCCGCGCATTTCCAGCAAGTTAATCGACGAAATTCTTCCGTCTCCGAGATCACCGCTGTTATCAATAACTAGAAACCCGACGAACGTGTGCATCATATACTTTTGGTAAAGGGTTAAGACTGTATTCTGTGATTCGTAATGCCCTGATGCAAGCTTGGAAATCGGATAGATACGTCCGTTGCCTTTAGCTCGTATCAGCGCTCCGACTGCTGCCGCTTCGACTGGCCGATGGACATAGATAATACCGACGCGTTTTCCCGCAGATAGCACACTGCTTATCAGTTTTTCGCCTCGTTGCTGAGTACGCAATAGGGTCTCATAGATAACATTAGAGTTAGATAATAATGACTCGGTTCCTGGCCTTGTTTGCGCGGCAGTCGTTTTGCCGGACCCGCCTCCGCCGGTCAGGATAATCACAATATCTTGATCTGGTTGGACTGGCTCATTTAAGGCGGCATTAAACACATTTTCAGCCAAAGCAAACGCCGGGGCACTCACGGCAGTACTATAATGTACAGGATGATCAACGTATTCTGGAAATAGCAACCTCGCTTTGTCAGCGCTGATATATTTCCCAAACCGTGCCCGGTATAGCCCGATGTATTTGTCTAAATTTGCCTCGATATCGTAAAGGTATTTCTGCTCGATGCGGCGCTCATCATCTGATAGCTTGTCCGAAGGTTGAACTACTACATCTTTAATCGCGTGATAAGTTTTTATATCTCGTATTTCTTTGTCCGACATTCCCAACCAGTGTTTTTCTATGGTGCATCCAGATCAGTCTTGAATTAATCGATTATTCAGAAATACTCTTCCGCTCTCGTTATCGCGTAGCGTCACTCCACCGGCAGCGTACATTTCAAGGAACGTGTGTTCATCTGTAACGAGTGCCTTGCGGAAACTGGTGACACTGATAAAACTGGCAGCGCGAACGCAGATGAACACAAGAGTCGATAACCCAAGTACTATACCAATCCTGGGATATCCCTGTACGAGACAGCCTATAAATGCAACGAACAGTAGAACGCCGACAAAGGTGAGGTATTGTCTTCCCGGCAAAGATGGCTCGGCTAAATAAAACGCGGCAGCCATCGCGGGAATTGTCAGCAGCATGGCATATTCCCGCAAATCAAACGATGCAATAACCACCAGCATCGCAACTGCAACCAATGTCAGCGAAAGTCCTTTCACCGCTGTCCGTTTCCAAAACGAATCATTAAGACTGGCCCAGTATCCGGCCGCGAGTGAATCAATACCCAGGCTCCATCGTTTTTCCTTAACGGCTTTCCGCATATCAACAAATCTTCCGAACGGGAAATCGGGTATGTCGGATACATGTTCCCACTGCTCCGGATCGAGAGGCTTGAATGATCTATTCTTCATCAGTTCTGTCTCTCAGCGTCAGGTCGTTCAGTGGCGCTCTTATCTCCTGGCCCCGGTAGAGGAGGACGACTGCCTCCCTGTTCTTCTGCTTCGATCAGTGACTCAATCGACGTGTAGCGGTATATAACAGGAGCATGATTCTGAAACAAACCACCAGTATCCGCCGCGGGTCCATAAGTCGAGTAAAGATCATAACCAAGCGCTCTTAAATAAGCCACCAACTGCCCGCGATGATGCGCAGAGTGCGTTATTCGTCGAGTGACAATCCACGCGCGCGAACGCTGGACATCAAAGAATGCGGCAATGCCTTCGAACCACTCTTCAGGCATTGATTCGAGTTTCAGCTGTCGCTCACCGGAGGCGGCCGCATAATGTTTGATAAATTCCAGTTTGGATTCCTGTTTGGGCAATGGAGCGAGACTAACCTCTATCCCAAGCATATTCTTCATCCAGGTATCTTCGCTGACGCATTGATGAACCATGTGCTCGTGAGGAGTCCGAGCGCGCGGTTCAGGGCGAAACTCAAAATCGCTATCGTGAAATTGCGACCAGACGGAAAGTGTTTTCAGCCGCTCAGTCTCATAGGTTTCAATCAGAAAAGAATATCGGTTCAAAGTTGCCTCCTTTTCCTAATACGAGATTTTATCTAAAAAAAGCTGACGCGGGGACACGGAGAAACGGGGACGCGGAGATTCTCCGTGTCTCCCCATCTCCGCGTCCTTCCCAATCCGGCCGCCATATTAAGGACACAAGCGTCACATATTTCCTGCATGCCCATCTAAATCCGCGATTTCAGTAAACAATGTGTTATCATTGCCTTACCGGCATAATTCTTCTGGCACGTTCAGTGCTCCATTGCCAGGTTGACAAATTGGGTTCAGGCCTGACGTATTTTAACAGGACCGTTATTTCAATCAGTGCCTGAACATTCGTTTTTTGAACCACCCCTATGACGCTCTAGCGGAACGGAGATTACCCGATGGAATATCGTAAATGTCTTGTTTGCGATACCCCCTTTGAACCAGAGTCGTACTTTTGCACTAAATGCGGCGCCAAATTCGACGAACAAGTTTTGGAAGAGGCCAGATCGATCAACTATATGATCCGCGAGATCAACGACTGGCCTCGATGGTTGACAATCAGGCAGGAGACGCAACAGAAACTTTTCGATCATTATCAAAATCGTCTCGCCTACCTGACCAACTCGCTCAAGCGGGTGGGGCCCGCGCCGGCAATTAAGGAAGAAGCACCACCGCCGCTGATTCATTTCACTGAAACGCAAATTAAAGTGGAAGAGCCGATTATCCATTCCGCACTGGAAGTCGTATTTTCGGAAACTCCGGCCGCTGCACTTTCGCAACCGTCGGTCGCTGCAAACATTGTCACGCCACCGCGGCCAAAAATCCCGACTGCGATATCGCCGATTCAATCCGCTATACAAGTCGCACCGGCGACTGCCAATAATATTGAGGAAGAGATCGTACGGGTGGAAACCCCACGACGTTCTTTATCAGAGCTTGTAGCCGAAAACATCAAACTGATATTCGCTATCAGCGCCGCGCTTTTTGTAGGCGGCGTTCTGCTCTATTACCGAAATGCGATCTATCTTGGATTAAAGCAGCCGTGGACACAGGCGTTCATCCTCGGTTTTGCGACGATAGGTTGTATCGTAGGCGGGTGGACGCTCGTGCGCCGGACAAATCAAACATTGGCCGGCCGAACACTGACGCTTGTCGGATCTTTACTCGTTCCTATAAACCCGTGGTTTTTGGTGAGGTCCGGACTTATACCAGAAAGTGGGAACGGCTGGATATTGGGGCTTGCCTGTACCGCCTTGTATGCATGGACTGCTTACTTTTTGCGAGAACGCTTGTACGTATACCTCGCTCTCGCCACGGGCATCATTACAGGCTGGTCTGCTGTTTACAAGTTCACCGGTGGAGCGCAGACCAGCGCCTACTCGATTGTGTTGATGGCGTTTTCTCTCGCGTATCTTCTCGCCGAGAGGTTCTTCAAGTCAAAAGCAACTGATGAATCTGGCATCGATTTTTCTATCCCGTTTTTCCATGTGGCTCAAGTCGGAATAGCGCTGAGCCTTTTGTTTTACACTCCACTTGTTGCTTTCGTCCCGGGCGAGTTCCTTGCAGCCAAGCGGTACTTTGACCCGCATGGTTACAGCGGTCTTAACACAATCTGGTTGTCACTGTGCGCGACGTTCGCCTATTTCTATTCCGGGATGGTGCGCCACAATCGAGCGTTCATTTATCTCAGCATTATCGCGGGAATATGCGCAGAGGCCGCGATACTGCATAACATCGATGTAACACTACCGACCGCAGTGGTCGCTTACGCGTCAACCGCGTTGCTGGCGTCTATCGTTAGTCGTTATGGCATCAAAGACGATTTATATGCGGCACCGCTGATTCAGACCTCCATTTTAGCCGCTTTCGGTTTGCTGGCTGTAGCGGCTGTCTCGGTGTTCCTGCTGACCATTGGTAACCCGCTCATTCCCGGTTGGCGAATGCTTGCTTCGTTTGTGGTCGCGGCGTTGATTTTTGCTATAGAATCAAAAAAGGATCGAACGCCTTCTGCAATATGCGCGACAGCGGCCTTGATTGCGATTGTCGGTCTTTTCGTCCTGGTAAAACTGTCCGTTCCGAATCATTTGATTTCCATAATCTTCCTGGTGCCGGTTTATGCCTTGTTGCTCCTGGGAAAACGATACCAGCAACAACAGGCAGACACCCTATTCGATTATTTCCAAACGATCGCTCTGGTGCTAACGGGATGTGTGATTGCCGGATCGATAATAAATGCGCAGGTGTGGGTTGATCACAAAATATTCCTGTCAATCCTGTCGATGGGAATAGCCGCTGCGTTCGCTATTTCCGCGCGCCAAACCGAGGATGAGACTGGCCGCGCCGTGCAGATTTACGCGTCAATTCTGTTCGGCGGTTTGTCTTACATGTCGCTGCTTAAATCGACGAACCTCGAGCTGAAAACACGTCTTCCCTTAGAGACGCTTTATCCGATGGGGTTGCTTGGACTCGTGGTCGCAAAAACAGGGTTATTCGGCGACAGAAATATTAATGCTAAGCGAGGCTTGGCCGACCAGACGGAAGTTTTCAGAATATCAGCATTCGTGCTTGCTTTCGGCATCGCCGCATTCTGCCTTGTTGCGAATCCTTTTCCCGATGGAGGATTGCGGTTCGTTCTCCTGATGGCGGAGCTTGCGACCTTCTTCCTCGTGTCTGGCTTTAATAGTAATAGCGAGACGAGCAGGAGCCTTCAGTTTTATCTGTCAATCCTTTTTACCACAATTTCGTACGGCGGCCTGGCTCGCGTATTCCCGATCGCAGATTACTTATTCCTGCCGGTGATGATGGCTGTTCCGTATTCGTTGATGGCTCTTAGCTCAACTATTCCGGTCAGAAAACACGACGACATCGACTTTGAAACAACCGATCCGGTCAGTGGTTCCGCGCTGCCACAGGTTCAATCTCTTCGAACAGCGCTGATCAATATGTCGGCGCTCACGACATTGCTTGGGTTGGTGTTTTTAGTTGCCGGGCATCCCACGGCAGGTCATCGAATCACGACGATTATCTTGCTGGCCGAATTCGCCGGTCTGTTTGTTATCTTTGGCTACAAATCGCAAAATAAAACAGTTTCGTACCCTTGTTTCATTTCGACGCTCGTTTTCTCTACTTTGTCGTTCGTCTACGTTATTCGACTGTTTGCGGTTAACGCTTTTACATTCCCGTATTCGTCTCTTTGGTTGGCTCTGTCGACATGGGCGCTGATTTTATATTCCGTCAGCCTGGCTCAGCCAAACCTTCGAGTTGAATTCGGAAAATCTCTTTCGCTGGTTTCGACGGTTCTTACCGCTGGCTTGTTTCTTATCGCCCTGGGTCTCCTGGGTGGCTGGTACGTGTTTCCGAGCGAAATAGCACCGCGCGCTCTAATACTGCCTTTGCTGATAATATTAGCAAAGGAAGTAATCCACACCGTCAAATCGCGATGGGCATTGCATTCAGCCCTGAGCGGGTTGATCGGATTCCTTCTGATCTTCCCATTCTTCCAGATCGCTGAGACAGAATTCAAAACCACGCTGCTGTGGCTGGACGGCATTTGTCTGGTGTACCTGCTTTCAGCACACATAATGCGACAGTTAAAGATCGAACACGGTATTTATCTGCCGCTGGAGATCATATCGAATCTGGTTATAGCTCTGGTTCTAATTCTGACATTCATTCCCGAACAGCCTTTCGAATTAAGATCGTGCTTTAGCGCAGCCGCTGTCGCCACTTTTTGCGGTTTGGCCGCAGTCTCACGTCGTGCGCAGACTATTGGCAAAGCCTATGCGCACGGTGCGTCGGCGCTCTGTTTGGTTACCTGCGCGATGTTGCTAAACCATTTCGGATTCGGAACCTGGTCTGCGCTTTCGGGTGTTCTGCTGCCATTACTCTCATTGTCGCTTGTGGTGGAATACTTCACAAAAGATTCAGTCTTTAAAGGCGCGATCTTCAATGTCGCACAAATCGCTCTTCCGGTAGTCGCAATATTGGGCCTATGGGACGGATTTAACGCGCAGGTTGTGCCACTGCAATCCGCTCTCTTCTTTGCCGAAATATCGGTGTTTTATCTGCTCTCGGCACTACAACGTAAGCTTCATGGCTTTCTCTACCCGGCCCTGGGCGCATTCGGTATCGCATTCTGGTATTTGCTGGCGAACTTCAGCACTGGAGTAAGCACATCAATAACCCTCTTCGCCATCCTGGGCTTCGTGTTGTATATGCTCGCGCGAGAGTTGAAACGGGTGGGACATTGGGCGGCCGAGACAATCGGCACATGCGGACATGTAACTTTGATAGGGACAGGAATTTGCGCAGTCGGTAACACTTTGATTCACATGCGCTTGAACAACGCCGAGCTCAATCCGATCATTGTCACACTCTTGACTGCCACCGGAATCAGCATTGCAATTGGTGTTATCGAGCGTAACAGCGACGCGCGGACTCTTTATCGCGCTGCTGCGATTTTATTGGCGATCCTGACATACATCACAATTGGAATCAGGCTGGGGTACGATTTGACAAAACAGACGGAGTTCTACAGCCTGCCAGTGGGAACGGTATTTCTACTCGCCGGCTATGTTCAGGCTAAGAGACAGCGAAAGCTTGCGTCATTCTGGTTATGGACGGGCAGTCTGCTGCTGTCAGTTCCCCTTCTGTTACATGCTTTGCAATACCGCTTCATCAACCATCAATCGTCCAGTCAATATGACATCGGTATCCTGGTGGTTTCACTCATACTCATTCTGGGAGGAATCCTGGCTCAGTTGAAGGCGCCTACCATTACGGGAGGAACAAGTTTTTTGACCAGCATGTCGGTGATAGTTTTCAGCTTCGTCGACTGGGAGCAGAAAACGTTGTCGCTGTCGATGATAGTGCTGGCGCTTGTCCTCTTTGTTTCGTCGTGGATCATCTACACGTTCTATAAGCGGAATCAACTTGGCGCTATCGGGAGACAGAGCAAACAGGTAATCGAGCAGTTCGGAAAGTGGAAGTGATCTGGCTATTGCTTGAATCGCCGGCTATCATGGAACCATCTCTGTCGGGCAGACTGGAGTAAAAAATGAATAGTGAGCGAGAGAGATTGCTGAAAATCTCAAAAGAGATCGTCGCCACCTATGGCAGCGCCGAAACCAAAATTCATCATCTGGGCAAAATGGAATTGCCTTCGCGCGACGAGATCATTCTGGTTCTCAATCGCCTGCAGGAGATTATCTTTCCCGGTTACCACGGCGAAAGCACCGCTACCGAAACCGGGATAAGGTTGCTGGTTGAAGAAAAGCTTGAATGGATCTACGACACGCTGCGCAAGCAAATTTTTCGAGCTTTGCACCACGGTCAGCATCTGACCGAAGATCACTGCATGACCAGCGACGCATCGGCAGAAGAATTCACTCTACAGTTTCTAGCCAGTGTCCCGAGGCTGAGGCACGCGTTGTCGCTCGATGTCCGTGCAGCTTTTGACGGCGATCCGGCGGCGAAGTGCATTGACGAGATCATCTTCAGCTATCCAGGTGTTTATGCTGTTATGGTGCAGCGTATAGCTCACGAGCTTCACACAATGGGAGTGCCGCTGATCCCACGCATAATGACAGAGCACGCGCATTCGATTACCGGATGCGATATTCACCCGGGCGCAAAGATCGGCGAGAGCTTTTTCATCGATCATGCCAGCGCCGTTGTTATCGGAGAGACAGCAATACTCGGCGATCGGGTAAAGCTTTACCAGGGTGTAACACTTGGCGCGATGTCGTTTCCGAAAAATGAAGAAGGCCAGATTATTCGAGGGCAAAAACGCCATCCCACGATCGAAGATGACGTTGTCATTTATTCGGGAGCGACAATCCTTGGCGGCGATACCGTTGTCGGCAAAGGCAGCGTGATCGGCGGGAACGTCTGGTTAACGCATTCAGTTCCGCCAGGATCGGTCGTTGTACTGGATAAAGCTCGGAACAAGGTTGTTTCTCCACCTACTCAAACTCCAGTGCCATCTGCGGCAGTGGATGGGCAACAATCCGTCAGCTCCTGATTTGCGCATAACGGGATTCGAACTTTCTTCTGGCGACATCGTAATCTTCAGTGTATCTTTTTCACATTGAGAGACGGCCTGACTGGGAAGCCGTCCGGCGCATCTAATTCTATTGGCGCTTCGTAAACGAAGAGTGCGATTATGAAGAAAACAAAGACTGACTCCTCAATCGATCTGGCAAATTTCGACTTCGATAAAGAACTGGCGAATCTCGGTGTGGCAACCGGTCCGACCAGCCTGACAAAGGGCACGTCAGGACTAGCCACAATGCCCGGAAGCAAACCCGCCAAAACAAGTGCGCCGACTGACACTCCATCGAATCCGTTCTGGGTTATGGTGGCAATGACTATTGTGACCATCGTGTTGTCGTTCATTCCGTTTGCCAGTATTGCGACTTATCCGTTTCAACTCTTCGTAACATTCATTCATGAAATCAGCCACGCGATTACCGCATTGGCAACAGGTGGCAGCGTTGTCGGAAGGTCACTCACCGTCAGGTGGGACGGAAGCGGTGAAGTACAGAATACCGGCGGAATCCAATTCCTGATTTCCAGCGCAGGTTACGTTGGCAGCACGTTGTTCGGTTGTCTTCTTATGCTGATCGCCAAAAAACCCAAACTGGCAAAGCCTGCCATGATCGGGACTGCTGTGGTGATTGGCATATTCACGCTTTTATACGGCGGTTCATTCGGAACTCTTATAATCGGAGCAGGATTGGTCGCGGCGTTATTAGCCGTTGTAAAACTGACAAAGCAGAAAACGTCTTACTACTTCCTCAGCTTCCTTTCCATTCAAAGCATTTTAAATGCCGTCTACAACATTAATGTTCTGTTTGGACCTCATATCGGGGATTCAGATGCAGAGATCATTGCGAGATCGTCGGGAATACCAGCATTCTTATGGTCGAGTTCCTGGCTGCTGATTTCACTGGGAATGCTTTTCTTTGTACTGATGAACTACTACAAAATGTTCAAGAACAGTTCTCAGCCAAACGCCTGACGCGCCATCGCAATCGTATTGCAGTGCGCCTGCACGGTATCATCAACATTACGCGCGTAGCCGCCACCGAGGGTAACAACTACCGGAATACGCTTCTTTGCGCATATCGAAAAGACGTATTCGTCCCGACGAGCCAAACCTTCGAGACTTAAACCCAGCCGTCCCAATCGATCATCGCGAAACGGATCGACTCCGGCCTGATAAAAAATAATCTCAGGTTTGAAGGAAGTTATAATGCCTGGCAGATATTCGTCGAGCGCCGCCAAGTATTCCGTATCTCCCGTTCTGTCCGACAGAGCCAGATCAAAACTGCCCGTTTCTTTTCTCAACGGATAGTTATTGGCGCCGTGAATTGAAAATGTGAATGTCTCTTTGTCTCCTGCAAAGATGACTGCGGTTCCATTGCCTTGATGAACATCAAGATCAACTATCAATGCGCGTTTAATTGCTCCATCTTGACGAAGCACCCTGATCGCAACCGCAATGTCGTTGAAAACGCAATAACCTTCGCCGTGGTCCGCATAGGCATGATGCGTACCGCCTCCTAGATTTACCGCAATTCCCTCTTCCAATGCATTTCGCGCCGATAAAATCGTTCCCTGCACGGAAGTGCGCGAGCGCAACACCAGCTTTGGCGACCAGGGCAACCCAAGCCGACGAATCTCGCGGTCACTCATCGTCCCATTTTCCATCCTGTCGACAAAATCTCGCGTATGAACCAAAAGGAGATCGTCATCAGTCGCGGGTGACGGTTCGATCAAATCCGACGCAGCCAACACGCCATCGCGAATAAGATTCTCGCAAATCATTTTATACTTTTTGATCGGGAAAGTATGGTGCTCTGGCAGATCGATTACGTATCGGTCAGAATAGGTGGCGCGCATGAATGGGTCTCAAAGCTGCGAGAGTAACTGAATTTTACTGCAAGCCAAACTCAAACCGCTGGCGAATGTAGTTTAGCAGATCGTCCCGTCCAATGAAGCCGAGCAGCTCGTTATTCTTCACCACGGGCAATTGTGAGGCATTCAGCTGGCTCATCAACTCTAAAGCCTGGATTACTTCAGTTTCAGGATCGATTCGCTTCAGGTTGTTGATCGGCGTCATTACATCTTCAAGGTTCTTGGCGATCTTCGTCTTTTCCTCAAGAGCATTAAGCTGATTCAGCGACACAACGCCGCGAATCATGTTGTCGTCAACAATCATGTAATGACGGTTTCGGGCTCCCAGAATGTAATTGTTTAAAAAATCAGCAATATTCAATTTGCCACTGATCTGCGGCAAGTCCTCCAGAGACATGTTGCTGACCTTCAGGCCACGCAGCATGTATTGCAGTTCGACCTGCTGATAGCTGGTCTTCGCCATTCCCAGCAGATAGAAGCCGATCAATCCGTACCACAGACCCATCCAGTTGCCGCTCATTATACAGAACAAGCCGATCATAATCAGCAGACCCGCGATCGCCTGCCCCGCGCGAGCTGCGATCTTTGTCGAGCGTCGGAAATCTTTTGTAAAACCCCACAATGCAGCCCGCAGTATTCGGCCGCCATCGAGCGGAAATCCGGGAACCAGGTTCAAAACAGCAAGGAATATATTAATGAAAGCCAGCCATCCCGCGGGCGTACTCAAAACAGAGATTGACTTGGTGGCAAGATAAATACCGCCAAAGATAATCCCTAACACGATGCTCATGAGCGGCCCGGCGCCGGCGATGAATAACTCTTCGCGAGCGCGAGCTGGCTCGCGATCCATTTGCGAGACCCCACCGAACAGGTGCAGTGTGATCGACTGGACAGGAAGCTTATATGCTTTGGCAACGAGGCTGTGGGATAGCTCGTGGAGCAACACTGATCCGAAAAAGAGAATGCTGGTTACAGCGGCTATTCCATATACGGTCGTGGGTGACCATGCCGTGTTCTGTTGCGCGAACTCTTGACCAAGCGCAAACGTAACCCACAGGAAAAAGACGAACCATGAAAAATTCAGCCGCAACTCAATTCCGAACAACTTCCCGAGCTTAATGCCCTTCATTGTCATTCCCTCTAAAGCCCTTCCGGGCTTTCTGGCACCTCATATTTGGTACCATGCAAATCCCCTGCTACTTTGAGTATCGGCTGCTTAGAAAAGTTGCTCCACTCTATTGCGGTTCGGTCCAACTATACGGATAGAAAGAGGATAATCAAGCGCGCTGGAAATAAAGCGAAAACGCCATTTTGGCTAAACTCCACATTCTGCTCCAGTTTATCTGACCGGACTTGGCATCCTGCAGGCTTTGCCAAACCTGTTTTCGCAGCAGAGCGCTTTCCTTGCGGAACAGGAAATCCCGCGCATAAGGACCGGCAACCTCAAGGAAATTGAACTCGGGATTCATCCTGATAGAGATGCCTTCAAGCGTCATCATAGCCCGAATAATGTAAGTGAAATGGCCGGGAGTCGTCAGAGGGTATTTGTAAACGATCGGCGCAAGTTCGTACGTAATCTCTTTGAATCTAATCTCTTTCAGCCGCAAACTCAGAGTACGACTGAACATATCGGAAACGACCTTGCGAAAGCCTTCCAGGTCGGCGTTGGGCGACAGGAAATTCAAGCTGATCATATCGTCGACCAGCCCGTTGGCATCCTGCTCCAGCAGGTGGAAAAATGCGCTGACCATCTGCGATTGCAGCTTTTCGGATATTGTGCCGACCATTCCGAAATCGAAGAAAGCCAGGCGACCGTCTTTCATCACCCGCAGATTTCCCGGATGCGGATCGGCGTGAAAGAAGCCGTCTTCCAGCAACTGCTTGAAGTAGGTCCGCACCATCAGCTCATTGATCTTCTGAGCGCTGAAACCTGCCGCCCTGATTCCATCCAGATCGATAACCTTCAATCCGTGGATGAATTCCATCACCAGTACGCGTTTCGTGGTGTGCTGCCAATAGATGGTCGGAACGTGAACGTCTTTCCACTCCGCGAAATTAGCTTTGAACCGTTCGGCGTTGCGCCCCTCAGCGACATAATCCATCTCTTCGTGAACGGTGCGGTCGAACTCGTCCATCATATCGCACCATTCCTGGCCGCGGACGATTTTATATCGGTCGAGGAAACTCGCGATTTTCTTCAACACGTGAAGGTCGAAGCTGATGATTTGGTGAAGATTCGGCCGCTGAATCTTTACCGCGACTTCCTGACCCGTCACCAGTCGTGCTCGATAGACTTGTCCGAGACTTGCCGCGGCTATTGGCTCAAGGGTGATGTCAGCAAATACCTCAGTCGGTTCCTGACCAAGCTCCTCTTTGAATATCGCGAACGCGACGTCATTTGGAACGGCCGGAACGCGGTCCTGCAGGATCGAAAGCTCGTCTACATACTGGATCGGAATCAAGTCGGCGCGAGTTGCGAGTGTTTGACCGATTTTTATGAAAGTCGGGCCAAGCTTCAGCAGCCGATTGCGAAGCTTAATTGCGTGCCGACGAAAGATAGCCTCTTTCTTCTCTTCATTTTTTCCAAGCCAGCCGCGAAAATCCGCCCATACATACAGCAGAAATCCCACCAGAAAATACAATATCTGGACGGTTCTAACGACGCCTTTCCAACCAAATCGTGGCGGAGGCTGAACCGTCAGATCAACAGATTTAAGATTTCCGTTTACTAATTGCGGTCTTGCTAAAGTCGAATTAGGGGAAGTTAATCCATTGGTGCCATTGCCGTTATTCGCGCCATTGGAATATCTGGTCAAATCGCTCATCAAACTATCATTCGCCACCTGGGCGACCAAATTCCTCTCTTGCCTTAGTGCTTCAACCATAATAGCCAAAGGCTTTCAGTCAGTCTACCAATCCACATATTGATACGAATATGATTCCGTAAAGTATTCAAAAAGATAAGAACCGGTGGATGTGCAGGTTATTTGTCAGGACAAATCGTTGGGAGCGTCCGACCCAAAGCGAGACCTTCGTTATCTTTAGGATTTGATTCAAGCGCCTTTTTCAGATAATTACGTGCCTCAGGGCAATTCTTTTGCAGCGAATAGATACGACCCAACAGAACATAGGCTGAAGTCATTTTTGGATTCCAAAACGCAGCTGCTTTCAAGGCATTGATCGCATCGGCGTAATCACCTTTCCTCTCATAAATTCGACCGATCAACAGATGCGCATCGGCGTTATCAGGCGCAATCTGCAAAACTCTGCCAAGCTCTCTCAAAGCGTCGTTATCCTGATTCTGAATGAACAGGTCGCGAGCCTTTGCCAGCGCGTCTTCGGCAGGGGTTGCGGGACGTACACTCGCAGCTTCCTGGCGGACGGTTCTATCCAGTTGGTAATAGGCCTTCTTGTTAAATTGCGGCTTCAATCGCGCGAGATTCGGAACCTTCTTTTTCGTTTCCCAGCTCGCAAATGTGGTGAGGTATTTCTTAGCGTTGTCGAGAGCCGCTTGTGCTTCAGCGGTTTTGCCGAGCTGATGTTCACTCTTAGCCAGAATGTAATAGGCCTCGCCGTCGTTCTTTTTATCCTGCTGCATCCGAGCAATCGTCTTCTCCATCTGCGCGGCCGCGCCCGCATAGTCCTGAGTCAGCCATAACGCGTACCCATAATTGAACTGCACGTCGGCATCACGCGCAGCAACATCCGCAGCGGTTTTCAGTAACGGAATCGCGTCCTTCGGCTGATCTTTTTTAAGATAGATCGCTGCCGCGTTATTGTAGGTTTCGTACAGCGGCAGTTTTGATAAGAGAGTGTTGAAGCTGGCCTGTGCGTCATTCAGTTTGTTCAAATAACCCTGGCTCACCCCGAGATAAAACAAACCTTCGGTATAATGCGCGTCGTCAGCCGTGATCCG
>Ga0070741_10001287_pt1 | contig 78281 bp, 78 predicted proteins | sample Coa_R1_4_FD_66440 | JGI IMG/M metagenome (GOLD analysis project Ga0070741, IMG submission 66440) | Surface soil microbial communities from Centralia Pennsylvania, which are recovering from an underground coalmine fire - Coalmine... | ecosystem: Environmental > Terrestrial > Soil > Unclassified ...
CCAAGAGACCTTCCACTGCCGCGTTGGCCAGTCCCCGCATACGCTCAGCCTCGAGCTCTACTCGGCGACGATCCCGAAGTTCTTTTGCCACGCCTGCGAGTGTGAGCATGATGATGACAAAACTTGCACAAGCTACCGCGATTGCAAGCCACCCCGTCGGCAGCGACGCAGCAGAAATTTCAATAGTGGGGTCGGGAATGATTGCGGCAGCGGCCATTGCAGTGAAATGGTGGCTGCAGATCGCCAGGGTCAGCAGCCCGGCGCCCAGCATCTTCCATTTCAGCGAAGCAGGGCGCAATCCTACCGGCAGTGCAGTCGCACCGAGCAAGCCACCTAGCGCGATGGAGGCTGCGACGAGCAGAGGATCCCAAATGATGCGGCCCTGGATCTCAAAGGCTGCCATGCCGGTGTAATGCATCGCGGCGATTCCGCCGCCGACAATGGCGCCGCCGAGCCACGCGCCAAGCGTTGAGCTCATAGCGACCGCCAAACCGATGGCAGTCAGTAAGATTGCGGCAAGCAGCGAGAGAAACGTTAGTGTGATATTGTATGCTGTTGGAAGTCCCGGCGAGAAGGCGAGCATCGCGATAAAATGCGTTGCCCATATTCCAAAGCCAGTCGCAGTTGCAGAAACGCAGAGCCACACAATCTGCATGTGGCCTTTCGAGCCACGTACGTGATGAAGCAGGTTAACCGCCGTAAATGACGCCAGCATGCAAATCGCTGCGGCCAAGCCGACAAGGCGGAGGTCATGCGCATGTACGACGCAGTTGTACACAGTTAACATTTTGCGACTTTTTTTTGAAACGACGCAAGCTTTCGCACCAACCTAATGATGATCGTGTAAAGAGCAGTAAATGTGCGTCACTAAAAGTTCGCAACGAATGTTCAGAATGTCTTGCATTACTTTTCCGTCGAGACGTTCGGCCAGGGCGTTATGCGAACGATGCGGTGTGGTACCGAGGTGTGCGCTGACCCACCACTAGCTGCCAAATGTTGCATTCCCGATGCAATGTGACCTTTCGGAAGTTAAAAAGACCGGAACAAGAGCCAGCGCCAACGCATGCCCACTTGCTCGCGCAACAAAGAGGTGGCATCAGCACTAGCCAAAAACACTGCCGCTAATTTTCAGAAACGGGATTCAACTGACTGATTGTCGGAATAAGGAAAGGCCTGCCCACCAGCTGATTCCGGGGCCCCTGCGGCGGGCCACAAAGTGGTCAACCAAAAAGCCTGTCGGCCAGAGCGAATCGGGATATCGACGTCCGGGGCTGCAACATAAGTCCCGCTCGCGCAGTCGTTGAGTAAGCCCGAGCGCTACCGACCTTCACGCGCGCGGCCTTGCCGGGCGCGCGCGAATAGGCGTCCTTGGCCGCCCGACCTCGTCAAGCCTCGCGAGCTAATCCCGCACCCTGGCACATGACACAGGATTTACATTTGCCCCGTTATCGGTTAAGTTGTTGTTAACCGAACTGCGGGGTGCCGTGTTAACCTTTTTGCCGGTTGAGCCGGCGGCTACTTATCGCCATGGCGCGCGTGGAAGTGCCGGGTTTCGTGCGAGAGTAGGCCGCTTTAAGCCGCATCTGCTGAGCGCCAGCACGCTAGACATCGATGATGTCGATGCGGCTTGTGAGCTGGCCGACAGATTTGAGGCCTCTGGGCCGTCGAGTCGGTTCGTTGGGCGCACGGTCGCTTTGGTATTTTTCCAATCCAGCACGCGGACGCGCCTCGGCTTTGAAGCGGCCGCCGTCGCGCTTGGCGCACATGCTATCGGCATGGAAGACATGACGGTCTCATCTCGCAGCAATGGGCGGGTTAGAGAATCCCTGGAAGACTGCGCCGCGGTGATTTCGCGGTTGTGCGATTCGATTATAGTGCGGCATCATGAGACCGGTGCAGCTGCTCGCATGGCGAGCAAATCGGTCGTGCCGGTGATCAATGCTGGCGATGGTTGGAACGAACATCCGACCCAGGCCCTGATAGACATCTACGCGATGCGCCGCGGGCTCGGCAACCTGGGCGGTAAATCCATCTGCTTCGGGGGAGACCCACGTGGCCGCGTCATCCGCTCGCTCATTCAATTGCTGCGGTTCGAGTTGCCTAAGGAAGTCCTGTTTTGCCCACCGCCGCGGTATAAGGTGCCGGACGATATCCTTGCTATCCTAGAGCAGCACCAGATTTGCTGCCGAGTTATTCCGGATATCGAGTACGCGCTCAGGAACTGCGATGCTATTACGATGGCGCCCTATGATATGTCCGAGATTGGGGAGCCCGCAGATTCTGATTTCGTTTCGCCCCATGGGACCCCTCACCGTTTCGTCATTACGGCCGAGAAGATACAGCGAACCGGATCGAAATCACTAATCTACCACCCGCTACCGCGTTTCGAGGAGGTCGATACGTCGTGCGATGCTTTGCCGAACGCAATGTATTTTGAGCAGGTACGACTATCCAAGTTCATGCGCATGGCTGTGCTGGATCGCGTGTTGTCGACCCGTAGAGACTGAACCCGGCTTTCTCAGGAAGCCACGCGGCGCAGTAAGTCTAACGGCTCGGCAGTAACGGACCGATGGCGTTCTCGCAATCCCGCCGGAAATATCGGCCGTTCGATGAGCTGGCGCAGAAGCGGGGCAACCAGTGGCCTGCTAAATACGTAACCTTGAACGGCTTCGATCCCAAAATGTTGCATTTGATCAAGTTGCGCCAGCGTCTCAACACCTTCGGCTACGCACTCGAGCCGTAACTCGCGGCTAATCTGGGTTATGCTACGGAGAATAGCGGCAGTGCGCCACGACTGATCGGCGTTTTGACAGAATTTCCGATCGATTTTGATTTTCGAGAACGGGTAATCACTCAAATAGCTGAGCGATGCGAAGCCAGTGCCAAAATCATCGAGTGCGATGCCAATACCCATACTGCGGAGTTCCTCGAGGATCGCGAGTGCGGAGGTGCTATCATCGATAAGTACGGACTCCGTAATCTCCAATTCAAGACGGCGCGCCGGCAATCCAGACTGTAGCAATGCGCTGTTGACGGTGTTCACGATATCACGGCCACGCCGGAACTGCACGGCGGATAGATTCACTGTCACTTTGACGGCGGGGTCCCAACGAACTGCCTCCCTACAAGCGCTAGTTAGGACCCAAGCGCCAATCGGCACAATGAGACCGGTCGACTCCATAACGGGGATGAAGGCCGCTGGCGAAATTCTTCCGCTATCGCGCCGCCAGCGCAGCAGTGCTTCACAGCACAAAGTGCGTCCGGAGCGGTGGTCGACGATCGGCTGGTATTCCAGTTCCAGTTCTTTGCGCGCAAGTGCTGATTCCAGATCATGTTCAAGCGCAATGCGCTGATGGTACTGCGTGGAGAACGCGACAGAATAGCACACAACTTGGCCGCGTCCGCGAGCCTTGGCTTCATAGAGTGCCAAGTCCGCGTTCCGGAGCAGCTCGTCGACGCTCGCTCCGTCGCGCGGCGCAATAGCACAGCCCAGACTTGCGCCGCAGACGCTACGGATCGACTCGAACGCAAACGGCTCCCTTAACCGCTCAAGGATGCTTCTCGCCACATCCTCCACTTCATGGGCCCGCCCCTCGGTAAGCATGATCAGAAACTCGTCGCCGCCAACCCTTGAAAGTTGGTCTACCGTGCACAAAACCGATTGAATGCGGTCAACCGCCTCCCGGAGTACGGCGTCCCCAACGGGATGGCCAAAGGTGTCGTTGATATCTTTGAACCGGTCCAGATCGACGGCAATCAGCCCTATTTGATTTTTCGTCGGTTCGGTTGGGCCAAATTGCCGAGTGAGGAGATCCAGAAAGGCGGCACGATTCCAAGTGCCTGTCAGGGGATCGCGTCGCGCAAGCTTCTCGTTCCGCTGAAAAGCCTGATGGCGCAAAACGAAATTCTCGAACACTGTTCGACAGACGACGACAGCGCCGACGTATAGGACTGTAACTACAACCGCCAGCATGACATGGACGAAATCCCCGCGAGATAGAAGAGCAAAAATAAAAGGAATGCAGGTGAAACTGAGCTGCCCAATTGTGATCAGCGGCCGACTAGCGTTGCGTGACGAGGCACCTGCCAGGTATCCCATCACGCAACAACTGATTAGAGTTTCGATATCCGTCCCATGCTGATACATCAGCGCATAGGCACCGGTAAAGCCAACTAGACCAGCGAACGCCCATGCCCCAGCTAGCGCCACGAGTTCCCAATGTCTCGTCGCAGCTGTATCCAACGGATCGTGCCGAATACGATGGTACAGCCTGGATGCCAGGCCGCGCCCAACTCCTATGAGGAGAAAGCCGACGAGAAAGATGCCATAGGCGCGGTCACCACTCAGCACTCCTGCAGTACCAGTCGCCGCTAGCGCGGCAAACGTGGCTCCCACCATCGCTTTGGGTGTGCTCGTGACGCCATAAAGCGCTCGAACCAGTTCGAAGCGCAGACGCTGGTCGGGCTGCAATCCTCTCCAACGTTGACGGGACTGGCCTATGATCGCCTTTAAACGCATACGTCATGCCCGAGGCGCGTCTTCTTGCAGACGGCGACTCCGATCGGTATCTGGGGGATATGCTACTCGCGAATAGTTAAAGCTGTAATTCAGAAAGCTGTACAATTAATAGTTCTTCGAGTCCCGAGCTTGTCCAGCCGGTTTCTTAAAAACGCGAGTTTGGCCGGGAGAGCTTGCAAATGACGAGCCGCCTACTCATGACGCGGCCGACTCGTAGAATGTATATTCAGCAACATGCACCTGTCGTTAACAATGAAGGTAGAAGGCGTGGCATCGTAGTCCCAGTGGTGCATTTCTTTATATGCCACATGTCACGCTGGATTACTTCATTGCAAAGCGACGCGTGACTGTTAGTGATACAAGGCTGATCAATGCTGCCAGCATAAGGTAGTAACTCGGCGCAAGATTGCTGCCGGTCACCGCAAGAAGCCATGCATTGATGAAAGGTGCAAACCCGCCGAACAGGGCCGCTGATAGCGCGTAGCTCACCGACAAGCCAGTGGTGCGGATGCTCGTCGGAAACAGCTCTGCCATAAGGGCTGGAAGGCCCCCCATGTAAACGGAAAGCAGCACACCCAGGGTCGCCTGCACTAGCAACAGGGTTTGAAATGTCGGAACGGAGGCCAACCAGTAAAACAGCGGCCAAATCAAGAGCAGGATGGAAAGATTCGAAAGAAAAGCGCTCGGCAATCGACCATAACGGTCGGTCATTGCGCCGACTATCGGGATAAGCACGAGTTGGATTGCGCCTGTAAGTAGGCCGGCGACAAATCCATCAGATGCGGAGAGACCAAGTTGCCGGGTTGCGAACGTCGGCATGAACAACACTGTGTACATTCCGACGTTGCACAGGACGACAAGCCCAAAAGATATCAGCAGTCTTAACTTGCCGCGTTTAAGCGTGAGCCGCGACGGGACGTTGCGCATTTGCATCGAGCGGAACTCGGCAGTCTCATCAGCATATCGGCGGATGTAATAGGCGATGGGTCCGATTAGGAGCCCAAACAGGAACGGAATACGCCAACCCCAATCATTGATCTGATCGACGCTCAGAGTACGGGTTAGCAGCACGCCAAACAAGGTAGCTAAAATCGTTGTGAGTCCCTGACTGGCAAACTGCCAGCTAGCGAAATACCCTCGCCGCTCCGGGTTCTGCTCTGCTAGAAATGCGGTCGCGCTGCCAAACTCGGCGCCCGCGGAGAAGCCTTGCACTAGGCGGCCTATAATAACGAGCACAGGCGCGAACAATCCCGCAGTTGCATAGCTCGGAGCGACGGCGATGAGTCCTGTGCCCACCATCATGAGGCGAATGGTCAACAGGAATGCCGTTTTGCGCCCGTGGCGATCGGCATAGCTGCCAAGAACGATGGCTCCAAATGGGCGCATAAAGAAAGTCACACCAAAACTCGCCAGAGCCAAAAGCAGCGATATCGTGTCGTTTCCTGTTGGGAAAAACAGCTTGGCCATGGTCGTTGCAAAAAACCCATAAACAACGAAGTCGAACCATTCGAGAGCATTGCCCACGGATGCGGCAGCGATTACCGACCAACTGGGTCGTGGATATTCTGCTGCGGTGATGCTCGCCATGTCGGCCTCTCAGGTCACACTGCTGCTTCTATGTGAGTCGGTATTCGCGGGAAAGTATCCTGAGGGTCGAATACAAATTCCAACGCACGATGGGCGCCTGCATGACTACCAGACATGCTTGTCCGTTATTGCACTCCAGCCCTTCGCTGTGACCGACTGGCGCCGTCACAGCGGAGCGGCTCGGTGGCCCGCGCTCGCCGGCGCTCTGTCGGTCGAGGCCGAAGATCTGCAGGATCAAGTGCGACGCTTCCTCGCCGACGTGCCCGCGGCGTAGTTATTCTACAGCGAGAGAAGCAGGCCGCCGACGGTGGCCTCCCTGGCCACTCACCGATGTGCCATAAAGCCATAACGGCAACACCCGCACTGAGCGAGGACGATGACGGCGCAAGTGGAGGCTGCAGCCCTGTCTCACACGCTCACGCGCGGTACGCAACGATGCTGATGTCCCGAACCTTGGCAGGTCGCGTTTATCCTTAATTGCGCTTTCGCTTCCTTGTCTATCGCGGGTGGTGTACGCTCCGTAGCGAGACTTTCACTACGAGCGTATGATGAGAATGGTCGGCGCAGTCACGGTTTTAGTTGGCGCGACGATTGCATATATTTCTTGTCGATACCCGCTGCATCAGCGCGCCTTAGAAACATTTGCAGGGAACCTGTTGGTTGTTGGGTTTGCGCTGCTGGGATGCTCGCTAGGACTCGTCGTTGGGCGACCGTAGCAACGCGTCTCTGAGCGTTCTCGTCCACGAGCAGCGTGAAAAATGCGGAGCTAGCGAGTCCGTCCATCTTCTCATGCGCGACAGGGTGCTGCACGGCGATTTTTGATCATGCTGGCGCGCGTTAGGCGGCCTTCGCAAATTCGCTCTGGACCGACTTCTCGAATGCCAAAAGGTTCTGAACGCTTGGCCGCTGCGTGATGCGGTCGAAATGGGCTACGCAGTTCCTGAAGCCGGACATGTCAATCTCGAATTGCCGCGCGCGCCTCTGACACCAGAAGAAGTGCGCATCCGGTGCCGTGAAATGGTCGAAGAAAAATTCCCGGCCAGCCAGTATGTCATCGGCAATCTTGAACAGCTCCATCAAATTCTCTGTTGCGAGCTTTTTCACGCTGTTTTCAGTACCCGGAACGTCACAGACCTTAGGTGGAGAGTTGATGCGCGCTAGGAACGGATGAATGCCGCCCGAACACCAAGACATCAGTGAGATGGCCTGCAACTCCTGCCATGGATCGGCAGGAAGCAATTTGGCCTGAGGAAAGCTGCGCGCAATCCAGGTCTGGATGGCCACGCTTTCGCTTAGAATTTTTCCGTCGACGATCAGCACCGGCACTTTGTGCTTGGGATTGATCTTCAGGTATTCGGGCGAGGTGTGCGCACCCTTCCTCAAATTGAGCGGGCGGATTTCGAACTTGGCGCCAGCTTCAGTGAGCGTGATATAGGGCGCGAGCGCGCAGGTGATGGGGGCATAATACAATACAATGTCCATGGTCCCTCCGGATTACCGCTCCGTTGAAGCCGTCGCTCTGTAGGTGTCACCTATTCTACTTGCCTTTGTAAAGGTTGAATAGCGCCAGCGGCCGAGCGTCGCTTTTGCGCGTGAAATCAGGAAATGAATCCAAAAAGCTAGTTCACGCCACGTCGGCTTCGCCCCCCAACAGCGGAAGTCAGCATGGACCCGCGAGTGTGACGTAGAGTGCCAAGTAGCGACATGGTATTCGCGACTGTTGCGCTGAACGCGCGGCTAGAAGCAGCAAGCGGTCTGCCCATTGACTTGTCGGCGGGGTGGCGACGATTCTGATGAGAGTCAGAGGGGGATAGGCATGGGTGGGCACGGGCCGGACCAAACCGACGTAGTGGTAGGTCAGCGGATTCGGACGTTCCGGAACAACGCAAACCTTTCACTAAACCAACTTGCCGATCAGATCGGCGTGGCATATCAGCAGTTGCAGAAGTACGAAAAAGGCACCAACCGAGTAGGCGCTGGCCGGCTCGTGCTCATTGCTCGCGCTTTGGACCTTCCGATAACGGCCTTCTTCGAAGGGTTGGCGCGCCCCACGGATAAACGGAGTCGAGCTTTGACTGCGCGCGTGGCAGAGCTTATTGCCCACCCGGCCGCGCCGAAGCTCTTGGCCGCTTTCTCGAAAATTGCGGATAACGTACTCGAAGCCGACCTGGTCAACTTAGTTCAAGCGCTGAGCGGCAGCAGAGGCCGGCGATAGTTCCTCGATACCAAGCGGCTGTCGCTATAGGTCTGACGTTCGCCGACTACGATCATCCGCCGTCTCGCAGATGGAGGCATTATCGACATCTTCGCGATATCGGCCGCATGTTCGCTGATCCCCAATTGCCGACATGACGGTGCGCATCGCGAACGGCCGAAAAGTGCCAACAGAGCACTTTCCGCAGCGTAACGCCGCGGTGTGCTATTAAATCAGCTGTCGGCAGTGGCGCGCAGCCAAGCTGGGCCACGTGGTCATGTCATTCCTCAAATCGCAGCGAGCGCAGCCGGGGCCGGCGGTCGCCTTGGCTTGACATGTCAATGCCGCCGATCACCCGATAGGCTTCGGCGCGAAAATAGTTTGCCGCATCGTCAGGCGGGCCAGCCGCCTCCTACCTCAAATCACTGAGCTATCCTGCCCCCGACTTCATGAGTGTTCTCGCGCACGTTGTGGAATGGATTGTTGTGCTCTCGCTGGTTCTCGGACTGGCCGCGCGATATGGCGCGCTACTCGGGCTTGCTTTCGTGGTGATCGCCTTTGCGACGTCTCACCAGCGCGCCTCAGCGTGATTAAGGCCCTCGTTGTGTGTGACAGCTCTTTAAGCTGTTACCCGGATTGCCCAATCTCATGCGCGGCGGCAGTGGCGATTAAGGCGGAAACGGGGAATGTCTGCTTCGGATCGTCGCGTCAATTTTCGCTCTGCCGCGGCACATTTGCTTCTACCCCAGAAGCGGCCGCGGGAGCAGACATCGAGAAGCAGCGCGCTTTGTACCGAGAGGCGGGCCTTTTTGGCTCGCCCAAAGATGTGCGCATTGCATGCGGTCATGAGGACAACGAAGATGAAGCTGCCAACACTTCACGCCGTGATCTTGCACTGAGATTGGGATGCCCACAATTTTTGCAACGCTTTCCTTCCGGCCTCACTCGCCTCTTCCCACGAGCCGAACTGGTCGCGGGATTTTTCCACCGAAAGAATTTTATCGTCCGAAAATATTTCCCAAGTATAGCGTTTCGGCGCTGGGCACCGGTGCTTTACTTCCATTCGAAGGTGGCGCGCGATTGACGATGCGTACATCCGATGACATTCCATAAAGAGCGAGTTGGATTGGTCAGAACGGCGGCAGCAGTTGTCCAGTTCCGTTAGCGCGAATGCGCTTTTCAACGCTCTCCTATAAAGAGGTATCGAAGCCCTGTCGAAAAAACTGGTCAAAATAGAACAGACTCGGTTGCGCTCCAGTCGGCAAAATCCTCAGCGTCTTGATCCGCATCACGCGGCAATCTAGACGAGCTCCGGTTGCCTCCCCTCGGCCCCCAGCCCCCGGCAACCGGAGCACCTTTTAGGCGCCTCAGTAGACGATCCTGCCGATGGCGGTTCTATCGGCCTCGAACGGAACTTGTCGGGCTGCACGGGTTTGTATTCGCAGGGTGATTAAGGTCATTATGAAAATCGCACAGATCGCTCCCCTGATTGAGAGCGTTCCGCCTTGTCTGTATGGCGGCACTGAGCGGATCGCTTCCTACTTGACCGAAGAACTTGTCAGGCTTGGCCACGGTGTGACGCTCTTTGCAATTGAGGACTCAATCACCAACGCCGAGTTGGCTCCCTGCTGCACTATCGCAATGGCCAGTAGCCACGACCAGGCACTCGCATTGTCTCAGTTGAGAGGAGCTTGGGCGCCAGCAACACCGCATAGCAGGCGTCCATCTTGATGGAGCCGGGGAGGAGGAATTGGTGGCGGGGACGAAGTTTTACCCCATCAGGCGATATGGCCGTCGAAATGCCCTGTCCTAGGAATATTCTTTTCCTCTTGCGGCGTCATTGTCGCGGTATCCTGTCCGGCCCGGCACACCGCGCGGCCCCAGTTTTGTGCGCGCGATCTCGTCCTCGGTTAGCCGTTCTTCTTCGCGGGTCGCGGGTCGCATCTTACGCCTCCACGGATGTTGGATGCCGGAACTGCGTGGGTTGCTTTGGTTGCCCCAGCCGGGGTCGGGGGGAGAAATGGGGGCTGGGGCTTCCATCTCGGGACGCTCACAACTCTCTTCACGCTGCGCCCGTCCCGGCTGATCTGCTCGACGGGTTAGGCTGCGGCGCGGATACTGGGCGAGCCGACTACGCCGCTCTTTTCCATCACCGACTTCATCTCAGTTGAGCCGTACCAGGTGCGGGCTTTCGATACGTCGGCGACATCCTGGAGGAGCAGCACATCATTGGGATCGTCAGCGCAGCGAAACACTTTGCTTTTCGTGATGCCGGCAGAAGTTCGATTCTTTTCGTTGCCATTGTAAGTCGTCTGCCATGCGTTGAAGTCCTTGACCTTGAAGTGAATAGTCAGGTTTTCGTTATTCATCGAAATTCTCCTTTGTGAGACCCTCTTTTGGTACATTCGCAGGCGCGGGCGCTCGCGAGTACGTGCGGGCACCGACGGATGCAAGCTAGTATCGAATTTTAGAATTAGAATGGTGCCAGCCGATGGCATCAGTGCTGCCAGTGGACAAACGGAGACTTCGGCAGATCGCCGTTTCGTGGGCAGCTCTCAGGCAAGCATTTGCATGCCAGTATCCATGTAACTGTGGTGCCGAAATCAAAGCGCAAGGTATCTGGAGAACTTAATTGGAAAGGCAGAAGGTACGCCCAGGCTGTGTTCTTCAATTCGACTCCCCCTACAAAGCCCATATGCGATAAACGTGGTCACCAACGGTGTCATTTTTTGGAGACGAACGCGCGCGGTCGTCTGGTTTTACCGCTCAAGAAAATAACCCAGTGCAGCCAGTGGTCGAATACGATCACAAATGATCTCAGTAATCGCCAGCATGGGCACGGAGAGGATCGCGCCCGTCGCTTGAGGTTTCTAAGTGCCAGTCGCGCTTGTTGTCTGTCACGGCCACTTGAGGCTGCCGTGCTGGGGCCAGTGTTGGAGATATCGCGGCTCAGTTCCCGTACTGCCTGTTCTTCTTGCCGTACGAGTTTGTGCCGGCACTGGACTGGCTTTGCATGAACGTCGACCGGACAGCGCCGCGTTTTTTCTTGTTCTTGTCCTGCTTCGGCTTCTTCTTTTCCTTGCTGCTTCGCATCTGGCCTTTCGCCATGGTGCCCTCCGGGCTCCCTAAATCGCGTGGATTCGTCTGTGGATTTGCAGACTAAGTGCCCCACAGGCTAAAAACATGAGCTTCATATGCGATCATCGCCTGTCGATCGTCTTGCGCACGCCATTCTTGTTTAAAATGCTTTTCTGCCCAATGTCGCGCCTAATCTGAATTCATATCAACTTTCTCCTGGGTCGAGACAATGCCCGGAAAATACTCCCCCATCCCAGCGGGGCTGAGCAAATTACGAGTCGCCGGCGTCCACAGTGTACGTTTGACTATGACCACACTCGGCGCACACGTAAGTGCGAAGCTCCAATGCGCTGTCGTGCGGGTCCGCCTTCACGAGCTTGAGCATCAACGCCGCCGAGCACACGGCGCAGCGTGAAGCCGCCATGGCCGCAATACGTTCTTTCGTTGCCACGTGAAGCCCTTTCAGCGGAAACGTTTGTTTCCAGATTTACGCGCTCAGCAGCGCTCCGCCGAGAGATGGGGCATCCGCTGGAAAGAGGGAGGCGCCGGTTCGCGCACCAGTTCGCTCGTGTCGAGTGGCTCTTCACTTTCTGCGATGTCGGACAGTAGAACATCCACGAACGGATGCTGACGGTTATACGTCGCACCGCGCTGGTACTTGGAGACAATAATCCGCTCGATCGCCGCGAGATTGAGCTTGGCCAGAGCGTTGTATTGTGCACGGAAAAGGCTTCTTCGCCTTCCATGGGGCTCGATCGGGTCGACCCAACTGTCCATGACCCGCCTGCTGATGAATGCCTCTATCCTCTGAGACCCGTCCGAGGCATGAAGCAGCAATCCGTCCATATTGTGCGGGCCATCATCGACGGCCAACCCTATAAGTGGCATTACGATTTCTCCTCTTGAGCGACGCGCACCCACACGGTTAGCCAGTATTTTTGTTTTTTGACCACCGTCGTTGCTTGGCCGTCTGGCAGGCGCCTCCGTCATCATCCCACCGCGGTATTACCGCGCGGAGGCTCGCATCACAGTGAGTGGCTTCTATTTCGATCATGTTGCCGCTGTATTCTTGTCATTCTTGTGCTTGTGCAGAAAGCGAGCGATTTGCCCCCTTAGAGCAGCCGTGTCCAACAATTCGCCCATCGTCCCGGCATTATCGAACAGCTCTCTTTGCAGCTTAGCCGGCAAGGTGTGCCATTGCATGATTAGTGCGGCGCCGAGGCATCGCAGGACATGCTCCTCTTCATCAGCGAGAGTGGGACCGGCAGATCGATCCTTCTCCGGCTCGGTTAGAGACCTTTGATGATTGTCTGAGAGCCATTGCTCATTGTCCGCGAGCTCAGTGAACTGGTGTTGCAGCTCTTGAAATTCACGCTTTTCGTTCGGGCTGGCCGATGTTTTGACCGACTTGCCATATTCGACTGCTTTTGCACGATATTGCTTGGGCGTGAACATGTGGAGCCCTTTACTTAAAAGCCTCCGTTTATGTATCAGCTTGGTCATTGATCGGAGGTGAATAGAAATATGGGGATGGCGAGATCGAATAGCGACCCCTGGCGCATGGACTCGCATCCGCCGCGCATCTCAGATTTTGTCCTCGACATCGGGCCAAAAAGGGCGCACGGTCGAATCCGCTGGTGCGCGCACGGCGCGACCAGCCCCAAGCGCGAAAGCTGATCTTTTAATCCCACACAGCCGGGCTGGGGAAGAGCGATGACCATTCTGCACGCGACCGAACACGAGTCTCTGCGCTCCCACATGCGCGAGGTGTCGCGCGAAACATTGTGGAAGGACAAATATGCAGCGATTAAGGCCGAGTTGACGGCCGCCCTTCTGCGCGAAGAGGGATTGCTGCGCGATAAAAGCGATCTGTTGCAATGCCAAGACATGTTGACGCAGGAATTCGAGCATCGGCTTGTTAACAGCTTACAATTAATCGTCAGCTTGCTGTTAATGCAAAGCAGAGCAGCCACGACGGTCGAGTCCGCCGCGCAATTAGCTGTCGCGGCCAGACGCGTGGGCGCGTTCGGACGCGTGCATCGACGGCTACATCTTCTCGACCAGCAGAAGAATGTCGAGTTCCAACAATATCTCCATGACCTGTGCGACGACCTTTCGGGCTTGCTGTTTCCGGAGGGATCGGGTCGCACTGTGGTGGTGGCAGGCGCGAACGTCACGTTACCGACCTCGCTTGGTATCCCGCTCGGCTTTATCGTGAGCGAGCTGATCACCAATTCCTCGAAATACGCCGAAGGTGACATCACCGTTCGAATAGAACGGTCGGCTGCCGCTTGTTCGGTTTCGGTAATGGATGACGGACCAGGACTGCCCGCCGACTTCTCTCCCGCCCCCGGCAAGAGTCTCGGCATGAAAATCATTCAAGCCCTGGTGAAGCAGATTGGCGGCACATTGCGATTCACACGCGGCGATGATGGCCGTGGAACGCGGGTTACGGTGACGTTCGAGCCGCCGCTGCAAGGTGTGCCTAAACCGATGGACGCGCTTCCCGCCGAACTGTGCGGTGAAAGAGAAGACATGGTCGCCGGAGTGTGAAGCATGGATACAATTTTTCTAGCGCTTGATGGCCGGGGTTCATTCACGTTCACATTCAGCTCGCAGCGAGGAGAAATGTCTGGACGCGTTAACGTAGGAACCGAAGGTCCTCCAGACCGGCGGTCGGCCGCGGACAAGGAACAAGCGGCCAAAAATCAGATTCTGGCCCTGGCGAGAGAACTTGCTCAGGTCTGCGAATAGTGGCCCGGAATAACGTGGCGAGGGAGTCGATGACTATCAACTATAGGCATTCCTAGGAGGACATCAATGAAATTTCGACCGCTTCACGACCGCATCGTCATCGAGCGAACCGATGCCGAGGCAAAGACCGCTAGCGGCATACTCATTCCCGAGACCGCACAGGAGAAACCGCAGCAGGGCAAAGTCATCGCAGGCGGCCTGGGCGGCCGCGACGAGAGCGGCAAGCTCATTCCGCTCGATATCAAGGTCGGCGACCGCATCCTGTTTGGCAAATGGTCTGGCACCGACGTCAAGATCGACGGTATCGAGTATCTCATAATGAAAGAGAGCGACATTATGGGGGTGCTGGTCGAGGCCGAGGCCAAGAAGGCCGCCTGATTGCGCTCGCTAAATTTCTTATCCTGAGGGACGCCGTTAACCGGTCACCTCGAAGGCCGGGAAACATCGAAATCGACAATCCTTATCGTTGGACCTCGCCCAACGGTCATTTATCGAAATAAGGCCGAACAAAAAGGAATAAATGAAATGTCTGCCAAGGAAGTTAAATTCTCGGTCGACGCGCGTGACAGAATGCTGCATGGCATCGATAAACTCACATACGCGGTACGCGTGACACTTGGCCCCAAGGGCCGCAACGTCATACTCGACAAGTCGTATGGGGCTCCCCGCATCACCAAAGATGGCGTGACCGTCGCCAAAGAGATCGAGCTCGAAGACAAGTTCGAGAACATGGGTGCGCAGATGGTGCGTGAGGTCGCCTCGAAGACCTCCGATCAGGCCGGTGACGGCACCACGACGGCGACCGTTCTCGCTCACGCGATCGTCAAGGAAGGCGCCAAGGCTGTCGCCGCCGGCATGAATCCGATGGATCTCAAGCGTGGTGTCGACCTTGCGGTCGAAGCCGTCGTCTTTGACCTCCAGAAGAACTCGAAGAATGTCACATCGAACGAGGAGATCGCCCAGGTCGGCACCATCTCAGCCAACGGCGACGCTGAGATCGGCCGATTCATCGCCGATGCGATGAAAAAGGTCGGCAACGAGGGCGTAATCACGGTCGAAGAAGCAAAGTCGCTTGAGACCGAACTTGAAGTCGTCGAGGGCATGCAGTTCGACCGCGGTTACATCTCGCCCTACTTCGTGACCAACGCCGATAAGATGCGGGTCGACATGGAGGACCCTTACATCCTGATCTACGAAAAGAAGCTCTCGGGACTGCAGGAGCTCCTGCCGCTGCTGGAAGCGGTGGTGCAGGCGAGCAAGCCGTTGCTGATCATCGCCGAGGATGTCGAGGGTGAGGCGCTGGCCACTCTCGTGGTCAACAAGCTGCGCGGCGGCCTCAAGGTGGCAGCCGTCAAGGCCCCCGGCTTCGGCGACCGCCGCAAGGCGATGCTCGAGGATGTTGCGATCCTCACCGGCGGCACCATGATCTCTGCCGATCTCGGTATTAAGCTTGAGAACGTAACAATCAATATGCTCGGCCGCGCCAAGAAGATGACGATCGACAAGGAAAACACCACGATCGTCAGTGGCGCTGGCAAGAAGGCCGACATACAGGCGCGTATTGCCCAGATCAAGGCGCATATCGAGGAAGCCACCTCCGACTATGACCGGGAAAAGCTGCAAGAGCGACTTGCCAAGCTCGCCGGCGGCGTCGCAGTTCTACGTGTCGGCGGTGCGACCGAGATCGAGGTGAAGGAGCGCAAGGACCGCGTTGATGATGCCATGCACGCGACCCGCGCCGCGGTCGAGGAGGGTATCTTGCCTGGCGGCGGAGTTGCGCTGCTGCGCGCTATCAAGGTTCTGGAGAAGCTCAAAGTCGACAACAACGATCAGCGAACCGGGATTGAAATTGTCAAGAAGGCGCTGTCGTCGCCAGCGCGCCAGATCGCAATCAACGCCGGGGACGATGGTTCTATCGTGATTGGTAAGATACTGGAAAAGGACGCTTACGCCTTCGGCTATGACGCACAGGCGAGCGAATACGGCAACTTGGTATCGAAGGGCATCATCGATCCGACCAAAGTGGTGCGGACTGCGCTGCAGGGCGCTGCCTCCATCGCGGGTCTGTTGATCACCACCGAGGCGATGGTTGCCGAACTGCCGAGGAAACAAAGCTCAGCGTTGCCAGGCGGTGCCGGCGGAGGCATGGGCGGCATGGACTTCTGAGGCGACAGATCGGTCATTGAGAATAGGATGGCCGGCAATGTACCGGCCTTTTTCTGCGTCGATAAGATTTCTACATCCATAAGATGGTCGATCCTGAAACAAGCCCGCGAACTCGGCTGTCGCGCCCGCTCGCCCGCAAAAAGTTGCAGCGTGCGGGTCTGCTGCCGATGAAGACGCATGTGACCCCAGCGGCTCTCGGAAGAGGTGGACCCGCGCGCAAGCCCCCTTTCTGATTTGGAAGAATCGTGCACGACACCTGCCATTAAACTCTCGGCCGCTCAGGACGCGACTGGGCTCAGTGTCGACGGTGGAGATTTATGACAAGCAAGATCAAGGTGACGCCGCAGAAGGACGAGATGTTGGAAAAAGAGGGTCGCGAGACCCCGCTGCTCGATGCTTCCGACGCGGCCATCGGGGGGCTGATCAGCACCGCCAAGAAGCGCGGTTACGTCACCCACGACCAGATTAACGCGCTGCTGGCTTCCGAAGAACTCAATTCTGAGCAAATCGAGAACATTCTGGCGAAGTTCAGCGAGATGGGCGTGAATGTGGTCGAGACTCACGAGGCTGCGTCCGAGGAAGAGGTGATGGCCCGCGACGAGCCGCAGGAGGAAGCGGACACGACGGCGGAGAACGAAATAGTCCAAGTCCGGCAACAGTCAGTTCTGGCCAAATCCAGCGCCAAAGAACCCGCCGAACGAACTGACGACCCTGTGCGCATGTACCTGCGCGAGATGACCTCGGTGGAACTTCTTTCGCGCGAAGGGGAGATCGCTATTGCCAAGCGCATCGAGGCCGGCCGCGAAGCCATGATCGCGGGGCTCTGCGAGAGCCCGCTCACGTTCCAGGCCATCATCATCTGGCGGGACGAACTCGACGACGGCAAGATCTTGCTCCGCGACATCATCGATCTCGATGCGACCTATGCCGGCCCTGACGCCAAGGCCCTGCCGACATCCAAGGTCGGCCCTGAGGGCCAAATGATCGCGAGCATTGCCGTCCCGGGTCAATCCGTGCAGCCAGCGCGAAAGCCGGGGTCAGGCCCTGCGCCCGTGACCGTCTTCCCGTTCAGGCCGGTCGGCGAAAGCGCCGTCGGCAAGGAGGCCACGGCACAAGGGATGATCAGCGAGAGCAACCTCGACGATGACGACGACGATTACGAGGATTGGGCCTCGGTCGCTGCAATCGAGGCAGAGCTCAAGCCAAAGATAATCGAGTCCTTCGATACTATTGCTGGCAGCTACAAGCGGCTGCGCCGCCTGCAGGACCAGGACATTCAGTTCCAGCTGAGTAGGCAGTCCCTCTCTCCCGCTCAAGAGCGCAAATATAAGAAGCTGAACAACGAGATAGTCAGAGAGGTGAAGTCACTACGATTAAACCGAGCGCGCGTTGATGCGCTGATCGAGCAGCTTTATGCGATCAACAAACGCCTTGTCGGTTACGAGGGACGCTTAATGCGGCTCGCCGAGAGCCACGGTGTCGTGCGCCAAGACTTCCTCACGAACTATCTGGGCTCTGAACTCGACCCGCTTTGGCTCAATCGCGTCTCGAAACTCCTCGCCAACGGTTGGGAGAGCTTCGTCGCCCGCGACAAGGACAGGATCAAGCAGCTGCGCGCGCAAATTCACGCGCTGGCATGTGAGACCGGCCTTGAGATCGGTCAGTTCCGTAACATTGTGCATATGGTGCAAAAAGGCGAGCGCGAGGCGCTGCAAGCCAAAAAGGAGATGGTGGAGGCCAATTTGCGCCTGGTCATCTCGATTGCAAAGAAATACGTCAATCGCGGCATGCAGTTCCTCGACCTGATCCAGGAAGGCAACATCGGCTTGATGAGGGCGGTCGACAAGTTCGAATACCGCCGCGGCTATAAGTTCTCGACCTATGCCATTTGGTGGATTCGGCAGGCGGTTACCCGCTCGCTCTCCGATCAGTCGCGCACCATCCGCGTGCCCGTTCACATGACCGAGGCTATCAACAAAATTGTACGCACGAGGCGGCTGATAGTCAACGAGATCGGTCGTGAGCCAACGCCGGAAGAGCTCGGGAAAAAACTCGGTATGTCGGTCGAGAAGGTGCGCAAGGTTTTGCAAATCGTCAAGGAACCACTATCACTCGAAACACCGGTTGGCGATGAAGAGGATTTTCGGCTCGGCGATCTGATCGAGGACAAAGAAGCGATCCTGCCGGTGGATGCCATGATCCAGTCGAATCTGCGCGAGACCACGACGCGCGTTCTGGCATCGCTAACGGCGCGCGAGGAGCGGGTCGTACGCATGCGCTTTGGTCTTGGCAGGAACAGCGATCACACGCTGGAGGAAGTGGGCCAACAGTTTTCCGTGACGCGTGAACGGATTCGGCAGATCGAGGCGAAGGCGCTCCGAAAGCTCAAGCATCCAAGCCAATCGAGAGCGCTTAGGAGCTTTCTCGATAATTGATTTGTCAACAGACAAGACGCGGTCTGCAACGGCAAGCCCATAGCAGGCCCTTCGACATCCTACCGATTGTCTGCGTTACGGCGTTCGTCGTACCGCACCGAAAAATCGGCAGCGGTGCTGCCATCGGGGCTAGAAGACGGTCTCAACTGGCGGCGGCCTTTCGCCGAGTGTTTTGGCCATGTCCGCCGCAGGTCCGCTGCAGTTCCGAGAGCTGCCATGGAAGCGGACGTGGTGTCCCGTCGAAAAGTGCCACTTTCGACATTTGGGCGGCGTCCGCGGTAGACGCGCTCCATCCCCCGTAACCCCACCGCTCTGGCAGCTTAAGGAAAGATCCGGCGCCGGACATCGGCTGGATCCGCAGGGGAAAGCTTCGCCATTTCCGCCTCGCCGTCCGCTAACTGCTTGTTAAGCAAATATCTTTAGAATCGGTAAGAATGCAATGTTGGGAGCGTTTTCCGCTCGTGATGCTTGACTTAATAGCGAGTCTGAAATCGGTTTCCACAGAGGTTTGCGCCTGCAAGATTTGCGGCGGCAAGGCCCCTCTTTATGGGGTCGTGGATTTTCACAGACCCTGTGACATAGCGCATGGCGCCCGCTTTTCACTTTCCGGTGTGCGACGTTGGTCCAGCCGCCTGACTTCGATCAACAACGACTCAATTGGTGGTACCTCGGCCCACGCAACTGCCATATATCCTCTTCTCCATGCAGGCTTTGGCGATGGTGTGGAATCGGTTTGGATATAAGCTCGCTTCATTGACTGATAATATTCACTTCGCGTTTCGAACCTTGCCATCTCGTTAAATTGAATATCACGATCGCTGCGGTTCGGCGGCAGCACTGCTCCATTTTCCCGCTGCGCGGATGTAGCAGTGCGGCATCGCCTCTGTTTCGCCGTGTCCGTGCCGTGTCCGCTTCTGCTCCCCAATAGCTACGGGCGGAGCAGACATGAGCGGCAACGCTTTGTGCCATTAAGCGACATCGTTTTTTCCCAGGTGATTGCAAGGTCCCATTAGGACTTGCTCGGTCCACTACATTCGGCAGATGCTCGGCCAGCAGCTTTAGCGCCGCATCGGGATCGACGCCAAAATGCTGAGCAAGTTGACGCAATTGTTCGTTTCCAAGCGCTGCGCGAAGCTGATCGGCCGTTATGCCCATATTGGGACCGTTACCAAGCCAAGACTGTACTCGTTTATCCAGTCCGACCTGTTGAAGCCGAGCGACCAAGCCCTGCAAATTACCCAGATTTGTTCCTTGCCAAAGCAGCTGAAATGAGCGCGAGGAGTGCCGCAGTTTCGATTTCTCCGAGTACGCCGCTGCGCAAGCTGTCCAAGAGTCCCACGCGCCTTCTCCTGTGCCCAATTTGTTCGGCGAGGATCGCTCACTATGCTCCTGGACGCTTCTCCGTTTTCGCCGCGCGGAAGCCCTGAGCGGTTGCGTCTTTCTCGCACATGTAGGCGCCGTGCTCGGTGTTGCCGTAATTCTTATAACCGGCGAAGTGATAAATCTTCGAAGTGAGATTGGCCCAGACTACGACATCGGAGGGACAGTGCGCTTTCGCCTGACTCTCTGCCGCAAACTGGTTACCACCTGACTGGCTTGGCGCCGCTACAGTGCCACGAGGTTTGGCGACGGTAGCCGCAGGGGGATTGGCCGGGGCCGCCGCCGCCGGAGCAGGTGGCGCGGACCCAGGGGCGGCACGCGGCAGAGCTACGGTCTCACCAGCTCGGCATTTTGCGACATAGACCTTTTCAGTGACCTTGGCAGCTTGATACGCTGCCTTATTGGCGCGCCATTCGTCCTGGCACGACTTCGTTGATTTGCCGCCCGCAGCGCCTGAGGCAGCGCCGCGTGGATTTGCAGCGGCCGGTGACGCGGATTGGGCGGGTGAATTACCAGTGCGGCACTGAGCGACGTAGGCCTTTTCGGTAATCCCCTTCGCTTGGAAGTCAGCCTTGTTTGCCCGCCATTCCTCTTGGCATGCCTTGGCCGTTTTCTGCTGCGCAAGCGAAGCAGTTGGCAAGAGTGCTAACCCGAATAGCGTCGCGCCTATTGCTATCCTAAGCAACATGTCGTGCTCCCTTCACGATCAGCGTCATCAAAACCCTAGTCTGATCCTGAACCTGGCCGCCTAGGCGAGAAATCACGCACCGGATTCGCATTTATCCATGAAGCTCTTGTAGGCGGCGCCTGAAAGTTTTTTGCCGTTGCTGCCCACGGCCTTGGGTTCGCAGGCATCTTTCTTGCACTTTTGCATAAAGCTCGTTTTAGCGGCTCCAGAAAGTGGCTTACCGTCTTTCCCGACTGCCTTGCTGTCGCAGGTTTGCTGCGCCAGCGCCGAGCCGATCGCAAAGGTCGAAAGCAGTACCGCAACAAAAATAGACCTCATGTTTTCCTCCTCTAGCAATTCCCGTCGTGCTGATGGGAGCGACAATCTCCTCAGATCACGCGCGATGATATTGCCACTTTGCCCGTATTCTGCGCAATGCCTTCGCCGGGCAACAGCCGCATCGAGCAGGCCGAAGCGCAATTCGATAAATTTGCCAGTCGCTTGGCCCTGCGACTAACGAAGCATCAAATGGCCCGTGGTTGGTCCAATGTCCGAGTTGAGTCACGAAGGACGTTTCAGTCCGGTGCCGATGATGTCGCTATGCCGCCTCGTTAGCGACCATCGAAGCGAACATGGACCACTTCGGCTGAGTGCCAGAAACGACGTGCTGCGGCGCGGATAGCCCGCGCCATCCGTCCTAGATACTCTCTCAGCGGCGCGCCGTAGCGTCGCGTCGTCAGGGCGTCAGCTTCTCGGCATTGCCTGCAGCGGTCTTCACAATCTTGGCGCGACTTTTCCCACTAGCAACGTCGATGACCGTAACGGTGTCTCCCGTCTTGTCATAGCGTACGCATCCAGTGCCAGGTCGCTCCTTCCATTCAGTGCAATTCGTATTGTCCTTAACCTGCCACTTGCCATGCATCATGGCGCCGCCTGGCGTCTTGTAGAGGGCTGTCCCGTCCGGGGCCCAATAGATCACACCTTGTCCAGTTTGCCCACTTGCTGAGGCCGCAGTGGTCTCCAGATAGGCGGTTTTACCAGAGAGAAACGTCTTGATTTCTGCGCCTGTCATATCGGCGGCGAACGCCGAACTTACGAAGCCGCCGAGGCCAGCAGCAATGGTGATAGCACATACACGAGTGTTCATGAGTCGCCCCTATATCGCCTGCGGTTTGCAGGCGTGCGAGATGCTAGCACAAAGGCATCTCGGAAACACGGTCCTTTGGGTCTTGGTCGTGTCAAAACGCAGGCGAGGAGTGTTGATTCGGCGACTTTGGCGGTGCGGTCGCGCGTATTCTTTGGTTTTACTATGCCCTGATCGCCGCCATGAGCGGCTGGATTCCCATCATATTCATCAGGCGGGTGAGATTGTAAGCCAATACGTGCAGCGCCATCTCTGAGGTAACGCGCGGCAATGTCTTCATTAAAAAGTGTGTGGCGCCCATCCAGGCTTTGATCGTGCCGAAGGGATGCTCGACCGTTTCGCGCCGCTGGCGCATCTTCTCCGGATGCTCGTCGAGCCGCCGCTGTACGGCTTCGAGAACATGCTCATGCTCCCATCGCGAGATCAGTCGTTCCTTGCCGGTGGTGCACTCATGTTTGATGGAGCAACGCTGACAGGCGTTAGTCCGGTAGCCGGTACGACAAGATGATCGAGCAAGCACAGATTATTATCGGTCCCTCTGCCAAAAACGGTATTCGGCAGTTGGTCTACGCGCTCGCCGGATACAATCCGACCGCCGATGAGGTGATCGCGGCCTTCAAATTGTATGTGCAGGAGGAGGCAAAGAAGTATGAGCCGGAATTTCCAAACGAATTGTATATGCAATGGCACCGACTCTACGGAATACCAAAGCCAGGCCGCGGCAAACCGTGGCATTTCAGATATTTGACGGTCAATCACATCTATTACCCCTTGGCCGAAAGTAGTGGCAAGTTGTATGCTCTCTTGAAGGCACTCAAGGCCAAAGGTGGTGATCAGAAAGCGAAGCTATTCCAGTTCTTAAATACAATTGGTGCTAGGGCTTTGAGAATCCATCTCGGCCGCGTGCTGGAAATGGCGGAATCGTCATCCGATAAAGACACCTATGAACGGAAGATCATTCAGCGGTTTGGCGGTCAGCAAGAGTTTCAATTCGTTATTTCTGCCCCAAGTAGTGATGAGACAGCGAATGAGGCCGCCAACTGATGGGGTGGATGGCCCCCTGACGGCATCGAAGTGCCAAGATGGTGGTCGTCGAGTATCACCATCAACGGGAGCCATCCATGGGCGAGATTACAACAATTGGTTTGGACCTGGCCAAGAACGTCTTCCAGGTCCATGGGGTGAATGAGATGGGCGCTGCGATCGTTGTCAGACGGCTACGACGTAGCCAGGTCATTGGGTTCTCTGCAAGCTTACGACCGGGCCTGGTCGGCATGGAAGCTTGCGCGACTGCGCATCACTGGGCTCGCGAGTTGACCAAGCTGGGTCATGTTGTACGCCTAATGCCACCGCAATATGTGAAGGCCTACGTTAGGCGCAACAAGAACGATGCAGCCGATGCCGCGGCGATCTGCGAGGCAGTCAGGCGTCCATCGATGCGTTTCGTGCCAGTAAAGACGATTGAGCAACAATCGGCTTTGCTGATGCATCGTGCCCGTGATCTGCTGATCCGCCAGCGTACCATGCTGGTAAACGCGCTGCGCGGACACATGGCCGAGTTCGGTTTTGTCGAAGCGCAGGGCCTGCACAAGGTGGCAGGTTTGATTGCAATTGTGATGAACGATGGGGATGAGCGACTGCCCGATTTGGCTCGTCAGGCACTAAGCCTGATTGCTGAGCAGATTGCCGAGCTGCAGAATCGGATCTCGGCACTGGAGCGACAGATTCTTGCCTGGCATAAGAACAACGCTGTCAGCCAGCGCCTAGCGACCATTCCAGGGATCGGACCGATCATCGCCACAGCGATTGCAGCTCTGTTCAAAGGCGGCCAAGGTCGATCCGTGGGTCGCCTCCCTGCGCAGCCGAAGGCCGCGCCTTGTCGTCGCCGTAGCCTTGGCAAATAAGACGGCACGCGTGGCTTGGGCGGTCATGACTAGGCAGGATACCTATCGACACATCGCGGTGGCAGCATGATCCGCTGAACTGCAGTGCGAGCGTACTTGCGAGAGCAAAAAGCGTGATGGCACAGTCGGTCGACCCGACGGATCGAGAGAAACCTGGCCGCCTCAGGGGGATTTAAATCCCGACCAACTGATAAGGCCTCGACCCGCGGAATCCATCAAGGCCAGCGGTTTATGGACGACCGCACAGACAGGCCGGACACATGACCGCAAGCGACCTCTGCCATTCACGCAAAAAAGCTCTTGCACAAGGGGGGCCATCCACACATGAGGCGGCCCCTATTTACCGGTCAACTTGCCATTCGATTTGTTTCGCGGTCTGCTCGTAATCTTCTGCCAGCTTGAGCAGTTTGGATTTGGCCTCTGCATTGCTCATTTGTTTGGCAATGGTCCGCGTCTTCTCTGCGCAGTCGCGCCAATAGCTTGCATTAGCTGTCAACTGAGGCAGCCTATGTCGGTTCGTTCGGCTTTACAGTCGCCACCTTGCGATCACCGCACCAGAGTTCTAGCGCGTGTCCATTGACCCTCTGCCGCGCCACGTCTTTGGCTTCGCTGTCGTCATCGCAGTCCATCACCCACGGCGGCTGAGATGAATGGCCCTTATCGTCCAATTCATACATTCGGTATCTGGGCATGCTCCTTCTCCACGCCTTTAAGTTCCGAACGGCGAATCAATTAGTGAGCAGGCTCGGAGAGTCAAGAAAGTTCAAAAGGGGCCAGTGCAAAAATCAAAAGGGACCAGAGGGGATGGAAAGGCCAGTACCCGCATCGACGAAAAGAACGCATGCGGAACGAGGAACGGACGAGAAAGGCGGTCGCGAATTCCGAAAAGGGTCATTCACGTCGATTTTGCAGCGCCGCTCGAAAGTCCGCTTATGTCCCGAAAGCGTCGACATAAGCGGACATGAGTTGCGGCTGCATTCAGATGCCTTCCGCAGCGGTTCAGATGCTACGGCCGGGTCACCATGGCTGCTTATAAGTCAGCCTCCGCCTAGCCGATCTAGACTTGCTGGGCAGCGGCGGCTGGGATCGCCTAAGGGGAAGCGATCAGGGTGGCCGTCCGCCGCGGGCACAGCATTGTGGCTTTCGCCTCGCTGCGTGTACGAGGGAGGCTTCCCCAGCACCGAGCGCAGCTGCGCCAGCCTTTGGGCATCCGGCGGGCGCCCACCCTCGTACTCGCCGAGGGTCGCTTCGTCCCAACCTAAGGCGGCCGCAAGGGTCCGCCGGGCCAACCCTCTTCGGGTACGAGCGACGGCTATCCACTCCCCGAAACTGCTGGGTGTCGGTAACGGGTCGTACCCGAGCCATTGGATGATGGCCGGGACGAAGCGAGCACCGACCTCAGTCCGGTTCTTTTCCCAATTCACGAGCGACATACTGTCGACGCGTAGCACCTTGGCCACTTCGCGCTGGAGCAGGCCCCGCTCCCTGCGCGCCTTTTTGAGGTGGTCGCCCAGCGTGACAGGTTTGTCCGTCCAGTCCTTCGGTTTTGAGGCTTTAAGCCGCGCCGGCACCCATGGCAAAAAGGCAACGCGTCTCTGCCGCTGCGGCCGCGCCAACGAGCCGGGCTATACGTGCCGCCGCGGCCCCAACGGGCGCTGCACCGCCGATTACCAGGCGCGTATTTCCGGACCGCTGCTCGACCGCATCGACCTGCACATCGAGGTGCCGGCGGTCACCGCCGCCGATCTGATTCTGCCGCCGCCCACCGAAGGCAGCCGCGAAGTGGCCGAGCGGGTCGCGCAGGCGCGTGAGCGCCAAGCGGCCCGGTATGCGGCGCTCGGCCTGCCGCACGTGCGCACCAACGCCGCGGTGTCCGCCACGGTGCTGGAGGACGTCGCCAAGCCGGATACCAGCGGGCTGTCGTTGCTGCGCGAGGCGGCCGACGCCATGCGGCTCACGGCGCGCGGCTATCACCGTGTGCTGCGGGTCGCGCGCACGCTCGCGGATCTCGACGGCGCCGACAAAGTCGGGCGCGTGCATTTGGCCGAGGCGCTGTCGTATCGCGCGCTGGCCGACGAGGTGCGGCGCGCAGCCTGAAAGAAGTTGCGGCTCAGCTCGACCCGTTCACCAGACTGCCGCCATGGCGCATGCCGATGGCCGACAGAAATTCCTGGCGCGTTTCGGCATGGTCGCGGAACACGCCCAGCATGCGGCTCGTCACCATGGTGACGCCCGGCTTGTGAATGCCGCGCGTGGTCATGCACTGGTGCGTGCCTTCGGTCACCACCGCGACGCCGTGCGGCTTGAGCACTTCGTCGAGGCAGGCCGCGATCTCGGCCGTGAGCTTTTCCTGAATCTGCAGCCGCCGGGCATAAACCTCGACCAGCCGCGCCAGCTTGGAAATCCCGACCACGCGATTGCGCGGCAGATAGCCGATGTGGATGCGGCCGATGATCGGCGCCATGTGGTGCTCGCAATGCGACTCGAAACGGATGTCGCGCAGCACCACCACCTCGTCATAGCCGCCGGTCTCCTCGAAGGTGCGCTTGAGGTAGTCCTGGGGCTCGTCCTTGTAGCCGGAAAACCATTCCTCGTAGGCCCGCACCACCCGCGACGGCGTGGCGCGCAGGCCCTCGCGGTCGGGATCGTCGCCGGCCCAGCGAAGGAGCGTGCGCACGGCGGCCTCGGCCTCGGCCCGGGTCGGCTTTTCGAGCTTGGCGGCGCCGGCCGAATGCCCGCGCGAGCGCTTGTTATTAACCACTTTATCCATCCGAATTCTCCGGCCGCCGAACGCGACAAGCCTCGCAACGGCTCGCCTGCCCCGGGGCAATGTTAACAAACCGGCAACCTTCGCTCCAATCGCGTTTAGCGCCTGCAAGGGATACGCAACGTTCATAGCCCAAACTCGGCGTCAAGCGTCGAACGAAAATTCGAGCGCCGACCGCGGCCATAGCGGCCATGCAGGATTGCGCGCCGAGCGGGACGGGGACTATGCGGCCGCGCGCCACACTGAGAAAGCCCGCCATTATCACGCGCCGGCTGTTGTCGCTGATCGTTCGCGCAGTCGCCATCACCTCGATGTCGTTCGGCATCGCCTTCGGGTTCCTGTCCGGCACCACGAGCAAGGTCGCGCACTACGACCCCAACACCTTCGCGGTGGGCGTCGCGGCGCTGTTCGGCGCCGCCTGCGGCGCCATCGGGCTTTTGCTGTCGCGCATCAAGCAAATGAAGTGGGAGCTGCGCGACCTGGAGGCACGTCTCGACGAAGCCGCCGACCGCAACTGGCAGATCAAGGAAGCCGAGGAGCGCGCCAAGAGCTTTTTCGAGGCGCAGGACGACGTGATCGTACGGCGCGACGGCAACGGCGCCATCACCTACGTCAACGATGCGTTCTGCGCGCTCGCCGGCCAAAGCCGCGGCAGCCTGCTGGCCACCGGCTTTGCGCTGCCGGTCCTCGAGCAGGGCGACACCACTGCGTTGGCCGACGGCACCCGCGTCTGCGACCAGAAGATCGCCGCGCCCGCCGGCGCGCGGTGGATCGCCTGGCGCGAAGTCACCATGCGGTCCGACAACGGCAGCGAAACGCAAAGCGTCGGGCGCGACGTCACCGACCGGGTCGAGGCCGAACGCGCGCTCGCCGAGGCGCGCGATCAGGCCGAAACCGCCAACCGCGCCAAATCGCGCTTCCTCGCCATGGTGTCGCACGAGATTCGGACGCCGCTGAACGGCATCCTCGGCATGGCCGATCTGTTGCGCGACACGCCGCTTTCGGCCGAACAAACAACCTATCTCAATGCCGTCAAAAACTCCGGCGAAACGTTGCTGGCGCTGATCGACGAGATTCTCGACTTCTCCAAGATCGAAGCGGGCCGGCTCGATTTTGCCGCGCGGCCGTTTGGCCTAGCCGCCTTCATCGAAGAGGCGGCCGAATTGCTGGGACCGCGCGCCCAGGCCAAAGGTCTGGAGATTTGTTGCTACGTCGACGAGCGCCTGCCGGCGCGCGTGACCGGCGATGCGGCGCGGCTGCGGCAGGTACTGTTCAATCTGGCGGGTAACGCCATCAAGTTCACCGAAACGGGCGGCGTCTCTATCGTGGTCGAGCCGGACGCCAAGGACGCGAAGTCGGACATGGTGACGATCGCGGTGCACGACACCGGGATCGGCATCTCGGCCGAAGACCAGGCCCGCATCTTTCTCGAATTCGAGCAGGCCGACGACGGTGCGGCGCGCAAGTTCGGCGGCACCGGCCTCGGTCTCGCCATTTCGAAGCGTATCATCGAGAGCATGCACGGCACGATCGGCGTGGAGAGCACGCCCGATGCCGGTTCGACTTTCCGCGTCAGCGTGCCGCTGTCGCGCGCCGGCGATGCCGATGAGCCGCCGTTCGCGGCTCCCGATCTGGCCGGCCGAGATATCCTCATCGTCGCACCCGGTGCGATCGAAGCGTCACTCTTGGCGCGGCATCTGCAGCGCTGGGGAGCGCGCACGCAGATCGTTCCCGACGAGAATGTCGCTGCCGCCGTGTTGCCGGAGCAAGCCTGGACGGCCGTCCTGGTCGACCAGACGTTGGGCACCGCCGCCGGCGCAGTATTGGCGCAAGGCGCCGCGCGTATTGACCGACGGATCGTGCTGGTGGCGCCGGCCATGCGCGGCGAACTGCCGGCGTTGAAGGCGGCAGGATTTACCGGATTTTTGATCAAGCCGGTGCGCGCCGTCTCGCTGGCCGCGCGCTTTGCCGACAACGACGGCTTTGATTCCGCGCCCGCCGCCGAGCCGACCAACACCCCGGCAGATTCCAGCCGCCGCAGCGGCGGACTGTCGATCCTGGTCGCCGAGGACAACGACATCAATGCGCTGTTGGCGCGCGCGCTCCTGGTGAAACTCGGCCATCGTCCCACCATGGTGCAAAACGGCACCGCTGCGGTCGATGCCTGGCTCGCCGCACGCACCGCCGGCACGGCCTACGATCGCGTGCTGATGGACCTGCATATGCCCGGCATGGACGGGCTCGAAGCGACGCGCCGCATCCGCGCCATCGAAGCCGAGCAGGACAGCGCACGCACGCCGATCGTTGCGCTCACGGCCAACGCCTCGGCGGAGGATCGCGACGCCTGCCTTGCGGCCGGTATGGACGGTTTTGTGGTCAAGCCGCTCGACCGTGATCGCCTGGCCGCAGCACTTACCGAATCAAAGAAAGCCGCACTCGCGGCGTGACGCGGTTCACAGTCGGCGCAACGCCACTTCTTCGACCTGATGGGTCTCGCCCTTTTTCAAAATCAGATCGGCGCGCGGCCGGGTCGGCAGAATGTTTTCGTGCAGATTGACCAGATTGATGCGGTTCCAGATCGCGGTCGCAGTGGCCGCAGCGTCGGCGTCGGACAGCTTGGCGTAGCGGTGGAAGTACGATTTCGGATCCGCAAACGCCGTGCCGCGCAGCGCGAGGAAGCGGTCGACGTACCAGGACAACAGCACGTCCTCGTCGGCGTCGAGATAAATCGAAAAATCGAAAAAGTCCGAGACGAACGGAACGGCCTTGCCATCCTTGGGCAGCCGCCCGGCTTGCAGGACATTGAGACCTTCGACGATCAGGATTTCGGGACGGTCGATTTCGATCCAGTGATTGGGCAGCACGTCGTAGATAAGATGCGAATAGACCGGCGCCCGCACAGGGCGGTAGCCGGCCTTGATATCGGAGAGGAAGCGCAGCAGCGCGGGCAGATCGTAGCTGTCCGGAAAGCCCTTCCGCTCCATCAAGCCTTCGCGCTCGAGGATGGCGTTCGGATACAAAAAGCCGTCGGTGGTGATCAGATCGACCTTCGGCACGTTCGGCCAGCGCGCCAGCAAGGCCTGCAGCACGCGCGCGGTGGTGGATTTGCCGACCGCCACCGAACCGCCGACCCCGATAATGTACGGCATCTTGGCGTCTTCGCTGCCGAAAAATCCCTGCTGCGCGCGAAACAGGCCCTGGGTGGCGGCGACATACAGCGACAACAGGCGCGACAGCGGCAGGTAGATTTCCTCGACCTCCGAGATATCGAGCCGATCATGCATGGAGCGCAGCCGCGTGATCTCCTCGGGGCGGAGCGTCATCGGCGTATCGGCGCGCCGCGCCGCCCATTCGGCGCGCGAGAACACCCGATAGGGCGATAGCTCCGTTGCGGTGCGCTGCTCCATGCCGGCCGCCTAGCCACCCTTGCGCGAGGCTTTTTCGTCGAGGCCGGACTGGCGCGTGCGAGCGCCGAGCTCAGCCTCGACTTCGGCCAGCGTAATGCCGCGGGCGTGGAGCACGACGACGAGGTGATAGAGCACGTCGGCGGCCTCCGCGATGGTGCGCTCGCGGTCCTCGGCGATAGCCGCAATCGCCGCCTCGACCGCCTCTTCGCCCAGCTTTTTGGCGCATTGGGCGATGCCGCGGTCGAGCAGCTTGCGCGTGTAGGACGTTTCGGCGCTGGCCTGCGCGCGTTCCTGCACGCGCTGCTCCAGGTCACGCAGCGTAAAAGCGGTCATCTCGGCACCTTTGCCGGGTTCCTTATCACCTCTGTCCGGGGACGGGGAGAGGCCGTCAGAGATCGAGCCGCATCGGCAGGCCCGCGTCGGCCATATATTGCTTGGCCTCGCGGACGGAATGCTCGCCGAAATGAAAGATCGACGCGGCCAGCACCGCGCTGGCATGGCCGTCGCGGATGCCTGCGACCAAATGCTCGAGCGTGCCGACGCCGCCCGAGGCGATCACCGGCACAGTGACGCCGTCGGCGATGGCGCGGGTCAGCGCGATGTCAAAGCCCTGGCGGGTGCCGTCGCGATCCATGGAGGTCAGCAAAATCTCGCCGGCGCCGAGCGCGACCACTTCGCGCGCATAGGCGAGCGCATCGAGGCCGGTCGGGTTGCGGCCGCCATGGGTGAAAATCTCCCAGCGGCCGGGCTCGCCCGGCTTTGACACCTTCTTGGCATCGATCGCCACCACGATGCACTGGTCACCGAATTTCTCTGCCGCTTCCTTGACGAAGGCGCGCCGCGCCACCGCCGCCGTATTGATCGACACCTTGTCGGCGCCCGACGTCAGCAGCGCGCGGATGTCGGCGATGGTGCGCACGCCGCCGCCGACCGTGAGCGGCATGAAGCAGGCCTCTGCAGTGCGGCGCACCACGTCCAATATGATGCCGCGGTTCTCGTGGCTCGCGGTGATGTCGAGGAACGTGAGCTCATCGGCGCCGGCTTCGTCATAGGCAATCGCCGCCGCCACCGGATCGCCGGCATCGCGCAGATTGACGAAATTGACGCCCTTGACGACGCGGCCGTCCTTGACGTCGAGGCAGGGAATGACGCGGACCTTGAACATGTCAGGCCGCGCGCGCCGAACGGACGAGCTGCAACGCTGCCGCAGCGTCGATGCGGCCGTCATAGAGCGCACGGCCGAGAATGGCACCCGCCAGCTTTTTGCCTCGCGGTGCCAGCAGCGCACGAATGTTGTCAATCGAGGCAAAGCCGCCCGAGGCGATCACCGGAATCGACACGGCATCGGCCAGTGCTGTGGTCGCCTCCAGGTTTGGACCTTTGAGCATGCCGTCGCGCGTCACATCGGTATGGACGATCGCTGCCACGCCCGCCGCTTCGAAGCGCTTGGCGACGTCGAGCGCCGTCAGCTCGGATGTTTCGGCCCAGCCCTCCACCGCAACTTTGCCGTCGCGCGCATCAAGTCCGACCGCAACGCGGCCCGGATACGCGCGCGCCGCTTCCTTCACCAGCGCCGGGTTACGCACCGCCGCCGTGCCGATGATGACGCGGGCAATGCCCTTTTCGAGCCATGCGTCGATGGTGCCACGATCGCGGATCCCGCCTCCGAGCTGCACGGAAATCTTCACCGCAGCAAGGATGTGCTCCACGGCTGCGGCATTCATCGGCTTGCCGGCGAAAGCTCCATCGAGATCGACGATGTGCAGATATTCAAAACCCTGCCGTTCGAACGCTTGAGCCTGCGCGGCCGGATCGCGGTTGAACACGGTCGCGCGTGCCATGTCGCCCTGTTCGAGCCGCACGGCTTCGCCGTTTTTCAAATCGATGGCCGGAAACAGGATCACGGCTGCCACTGCAAAAAGTTCGCGATCAGCGCGAGACCGAACCGCTGGCTTTTCTCCGGATGAAATTGCGTGCCGAAAATATTGTCGCGCCCAACCACCGCGGTGACCGGTCCGCCATACTCGGCCTCCGCGACCAAATCCTCGCGGCGTGCCGGCTTGAGCTCAAACGAGTGCACGAAATAGGCGTGGCGGCCATCCGGCCCGAGCGGCAGGTTCTGCAGCAACGCATGCGGCCGCACCACATTGAGCGTGTTCCAGCCCATGTGCGGAATTTTCAGCTGCGGATCGCCTGGCGCGATGCGGTCGACTTCGCCGGCGATCCAGCCAAGCCCTTCGGTCACTTCGTATTCGCGGCCGCGTTCGGCCAGCAACTGCATGCCGACGCAGATGCCGAAGAACGGCCGGCCCTTGCGCCGCACCGCCTCCTCCAGGGCGTCCGTCATACCTCCGACCGCGTCGAGGCCATGGCGGCAATCCGCAAAGGCGCCGACGCCCGGCAGGACCACGCGGTCGGCATTGGCCACCACGGCGGGATCGTTGGTCACCCGAATCGGCTCGCCGCGGCCAAGCTCGCGCGCGGCGCGCTCGAACGCCTTGGCGGCGGAGTGCAGATTACCCGAGCCGTAATCGACGATGGCAACGCTCATCGGCCGGCTCCCGGCTCGGGGAACAGGCCGACGACATGCGGCGTCTGCGGCACGCGCGGCACGCCGACGGGCGCACCGCTGGGCGCGCTGGGCGTCGTCGCGTTACTCGTGCTCCTCCGGGACGGCGCGTCGCGCAGCCAGGCGTCGAAGAAGCGCCGCTCGGCCTCTTCAAGATCTTTGCCGCTGATGATCGCGACATTGCTCCAGCCCCGGCGACGCAGGGCGAGCCGGCGCAGCGTGCTCGCCTCGAGACCCACCAAGAGCGAAATCAACAAACCGACGATCACGATCGCGGTTCGTGACGCACCGAGCCGCACCAACGCGAACTCGATGGCGCCGGTCACCACCACGTAGCCGAGCAAGACAAGCCACAGCCGGTGGCGCAACATCCACAGCGGCGCCAGCAAAAAGGCCCACCACGAAAAGCTGTCGCGCACGAACACGAAGCGCTCCGCTGCGGACGCTGTGTCGGCGCGCGTCGGCGCCTGATGAACGGTGTAAACGGACATAGCTGCCTTCAGCCGCTTGGCGGCTGCCTCATCCGCTCAGCGTGCCCTTGGTGGACGGCACTTCGTGGGCGGCACGCGGATCGATCGCAACCGCGGTGCGCAACGCCCGCGCCAAACCTTTGAAACACGACTCGGCGATGTGGTGATCGTTGCTGCCATAGAGCGTCGCCACGTGCAGGGTCAGCGCGGCGTTGACCGCGAGAGCCTGAAACCATTCCTGCACCAGCGCGGTATCGAACGTTCCGATCTTGGCGCGCACGAATTCGACGTTGAACACCAGGAACGGCCGGCCCGAAATGTCGAGCGCCACCCGCGTCAACGTTTCGTCCATGGGCATATGAACGTCGGCGTAGCGGGTAATGCCTTTCATGTCGCCGAGCGCCTTCTTGATCGCCTGGCCGAGTGCAATGCCGACGTCCTCGGTCGTATGGTGATGATCGACGTGCAGGTCGCCTTTGGCCTTGATGTCGAGGTCGATGCGCGAATGCCGGGCCAGGAGGTCGAGCATGTGATCGAGAAAGCCGATCCCGGTCGCAATCGACGCTGCGCCGCTGCCGTCGAGGTCGACCGCGACCGCGACGTCAGTTTCCTTAGTGGTGCGCTTGATCGTTGCCTTGCGCATGATCTCTCCGACGGCTCAAAACCGCGTGCCTTTTATCAGGGCTTTGTCGCTTCCGCCATCGCGCGGCCGCAGGCACCACGGCGTTCCGGCGCCGATTTGCAATGGGGCAGGGCAAATCCTAAATCATGGGCTCTTATCGCGTTATCAAGGCCGTTCGCCGCATGCACTTTCCAGAATCCGATCAAGCCCGCCCGTGGCACGGCACCACGATCTTGACCGTCCGCAAGGGCGACACGGTGGCCGTAGGCGGCGACGGGCAGGTCTCGATCGGCCAGACCATCGTCAAGGCCAACGCCAAAAAGGTCCGCCGGCTCGGCAAGGGTGAGGTGATCGGCGGATTCGCGGGCGCCACCGCGGACGCGTTTACCTTGTTCGAGCGGCTGGAGGCCAAGCTCGAGCAATATCCTGGGCAGCTGACCCGCGCCGCCGTGGAGCTCGCCAAGGACTGGCGCACCGACCGTTATCTGCGCCGGCTCGAGGCCATGATGATCGTGGCCGACACGAGCGTCTCGCTGGTGCTCACCGGCACCGGCGACGTGCTGGAGCCGGAAGCCGGCATCGCCGGCATCGGCTCGGGCGGCAATTATGCGCTGGCCGCTGCGCGGGCGCTGCTCGACGGGCCCCTCGACGCCGAAGCGATCGTACGCCGCGCGCTCGACATTGCGGCCGACATTTGCGTCTACACCAACCGGAACGTCACGATTGAAACGTTGAAAGCGTGAGCGACTTTTCTCCCCGCGAAATCGTCTCCGAGCTCGACCGCTTCATCGTCGGCCAAGCCGACGCCAAGCGCGCGGTCGCCATCGCGCTGCGCAACCGCTGGCGCCGCCTGCAGCTCGACGAGCGCCTGCGCGAGGAGGTGCTGCCGAAAAATATCCTGATGATCGGCCCGACCGGCGTCGGCAAGACCGAGATTTCGCGGCGTCTCGCCAAGCTCGCCGGCGCGCCGTTTCTCAAAGTCGAGGCGACCAAGTTCACCGAGGTCGGCTATGTGGGCCGCGACGTCGAACAGATCGTGCGCGATCTGGTCGAAATCGCCATCACACAGACGCGGGAGAGAAAGCGTAAGGACGTTCAGGCGCGCGCCCAAAAGGCCGCGGAGGACCGCGTGGTCGATGCGCTGGTCGGCGCCAGCGCCAGCGCCTCGACCAAGGAGACGTTTCGCAAGAAGCTGCGCGCCGGCGAGCTCGACGGCAAGGAAATCGAGATCGAGGTGCAGGCCGGCGGCGGCATGCCGCTGTTCGACATTCCCGGAATGCCCGGCGCGCAGATGGGCGCCATCTCGATCGGCGACATTTTCGGCAAGCTCGGTGGCGGCCGCACCAAGACGCGCCGCGTCACCGTGCAGGATTCCTACGAGATCTTGATCAACGAGGAATCCGACAAGCTGCTCGACACCGATCAGCTGACGCAGGAGGCCATCAAGGCCGTCGAGAACAACGGCATCGTGTTTCTCGACGAGATCGACAAAATCTGTGCTCGCGACGGGCGCGCCGGCGCCGACGTGTCGCGCGAGGGCGTGCAGCGCGACCTGTTGCCGCTGATCGAAGGCACCACCGTCGCCACCAAGCACGGCTCGGTGAAGACCGACCACATCCTGTTCATCGCCTCGGGCGCGTTTCACATCTCCAAGCCGTCTGACCTGCTACCGGAGCTGCAGGGCCGGCTGCCGATCCGCGTCGAGCTCAAGCCGCTGACGCGCGACGATTTCCGCCGCATCCTGACCGAGCCGGAAGCGTCGCTGATCAAGCAATACGTGGCGCTACTGGCGACCGAGGGCGTGACGCTCGAATTTTCCGAGGACGCCATCGACGCCGTCGCCGACGTCGCCGTGGCGGTGAACGCTAGCGTGGAAAACATCGGCGCGCGCCGGCTGCAGACCGTCATGGAGCGCGTGCTCGACGAGGTTTCGTTCGCGGCGCCCGACCGCACCGGCGAAACCGTCAAGATCGACGCGCCTTACGTGCACAAGCACATCGGCGATCTCGCCAACAACGCCGATTTGAGCCGGTTCATTCTGTAGCCGCCCTTACGTCTATCATCCTCGGCGACCTCCCGGTCAGCGTGACGCACCCCGCAGCATGGCGAACCCGTGCCTTTGCGGCTAAGCTCCCATGGGGTTCAGCCGAGGTGTCGCCATGCTGTCGCGTCGCCGTTTGATCGCTTTATCCGCCGCGTCCGCCATCGCGCCGGGCGCGCTCGCCCGCACCGCTTCCGCGCAAGCGCCGGGCAACTGGCCGGATCGGCCCGTGCACATGATCGTGCCGATCGCCGCCGGCGGCCCGACCGACACCAATGCGCGGATCGTCGCCGATCGGCTGTCGAAAATCCTTGGTCAGCAGGTCGTCGTGGACAACAAGAGCGGCGCCGGCACCAACATCGGCAACGAGTTCGTGGCGCGTTCCGAGCCCGACGGCTACACGGCTCTTTACGGCACCTCGTCATTGGCGGCGAACGCCGCGCTGTACCGCGCGCTCAGCTACAACCCGAACACCGATTTCGCGCCGGTGTCGCTGGTGGCGAAATTTCCGTTTTTCATGTTTGTCCCGAATTCGTCGCCATCCAAAACCGTGGCCGAGTTCGTCGCTGCCGCCAAAGCGCGTCCAGGCAAGCTCATCATGGGCTCGCCCGGCACCGGCAGCGGACCGCATCTGGCCGAACTCCTGTTCATGCAGATGGCGCAGATCCAGATGACGCATGCGCCCTATCGCGGCGCGGCGCCGGCGTTCATCGATCTCATTCCGGGCCGCATCGACTGCTATTTCGGCAGCGGTGAACTGTTGACCTATTCGCGCTCGGGCCAAGTTCGCGTGCTCGGCTCAAGCGGAACCAAGAGGTCGCCCTCGGCGCCCGACGTGCCGACCATCGCGGAAGCCGGCGTGCCCGGCTATGAAGTCGAATCGTGGCAGGGCGTCTTCATGCCGGTAAAAACGCCCGCACCGATCGTGCAGAAGATGAACGCCGCGGTCGCCAAGGCGCTCGCCGATCCGGACCTGCTGAAGAAGTTCAACGCGACGGCTTACAACGCCGAGCCCAGCTCACCCGAGGCGCTCGGGCAATATCTGAAAGAGCAAACGGCGAAGTGGTCCGCGATCATCAAGTCGGCGGGATTGAAGATCGATTAGGACCGCGCGGCGTCTTGCGATCAGGCCGGCTGGGTTTTCGCCTGCTCCAGGCTGATCTCGCGGATCAGCGCCATCCAGCGCTCGACCTCCGTGAAGGCATTTTTGTCGGCATCGTTCCGCGGCACTTCCGGCTTCACTTCAGGCGACGCAACTTCGGACATGAGGCGGTACTCTGAACTGGGGTTACGCGACCGAAAACCTGTCGCATCCGAAAGCGGCAATTGCTTGAACGCCGCGCCTTATTTTCGAGCGCCGAGGTTAATCACCTGTGCAACCGGCTTTAGCGCCGGCGGCGCAGGCGCACGTAGAGCGCGCCCTCGCCGCCATGGCCGACGTGTGCCGCCTCGAATCCGAGGACGAACGATCGGAATTCCGGTAGCGCCAGCCAGATCGGCACCTGCCGCTTGAGCACACCGCGCTCGCTTGGCGCAAACGTATCGCCCCGCGCGCCACCCTTGCCGGTGACGATCAACACCACGCGGGCGCCGTCGCGCTGGGCCCGCTGCAAGAACGCCGATAGCGCCATATGCGCCTGCGCTTGCGTGTGGCCGTGCAGGTCGAGACGAGCATCGATCGGCTCGCTGCCGCGCGCCACGCGTTGCTTGAGCCGCCGGTCCATCGGCGCGAGCGGTGGAGCCTTTGGGCGCGGTGTCTCGACAGCCGAGGCAGATCGCAGCACGCGTTCCGTTACGCTCGGCCGTGCAGGAGATTTTTTCTCGCTTGCGGTGGTGCCGGCGGCATTTTGCTCCGCCATGACGCGCCGCGGAGAGCGCAACGGCTTGATGGAGCGGACGACGCCGCTCCACAACGCCCGTTCCTCCTCGGTCAATCGGCGGCGGGTCATGGCGGAGGAATGTCGGGCGATTCCGCCAAATTCGTCTCAGTCGGACGCGGCGGCGGCAGCGGCGTTGCGCTCGCCGCCGCCACCGGATCGAGGGCGCGCGGCACCAGCATGGCAAAGCGGCCCGGGTGTTTGATCCGCCCGGCGACCCGCGCCGCATCGGCGCCGGCGCCGAAATAAATATCGGCGCGGGCCATGCCGACGATGGCCGAACCGGTGTCCTGCGCAATCATGAGCCGGCGGAAGGGTGTCGCGGCGGTGGCGCTCGCCATGGGCAGATCGGCTTCGATATAGAACGGCGTCCCGTAGGCGTGCAGCGCCCGGTCGACGGCGATCGAGCGGCCCGCCATCAGCGGCACGCCTTCGGCACCCATCGCTTCATCGTTGTCGCCAAGCTTCATGACACGAAAGAACACGTACGACTGGTTCTGCCGCCGCACATCTATGGCTTGCGCCGGATTGGCCTCCATCCAGGCCCGAATGCGCTGCATCGACACTTCGTCCCTGGTCATCAGGCCGCGGTCGATCAGCACGCGGCCAACCGAAGTATAGGGCCAGCCATTGTACGAATCGTAATTGACCCGCAGGATCGAGCCGTCCTGCAGCCGGATGCGAGCCGAGCCCTGGATTTGCGCAAACAGTACGTCGAGTTGGCTATGCACCCAGCCGATCTCCGCATGCCAGCCGTCGAGCGCGCCGTCTTCGATCTCGCCGCGCGTGTAATACGGCACGATGAAGCGTCGGCCGACACGCCGCCCGACCTTGACGCCCTTGGAGGGAAACAGACCGCCCAGGCTTCGTGCGCCTGACGCCACCAGATTGGGCGGCCGCCGATACAGCGGCGCAGTGAACTCGGCGGTCCGCACGCGCGAGCCATCGATGACCGGTTCGTAGTAGCCGGTAAGAAAGCCGTCAGTCTGGCCAAGCTTTGCGATACGCAGCGGCCGGAAATTGTCTTCGAAGAACCGACGCGCACCGGCCTCATCGAGCGGTCCGGCCGCTTTGGCGCGGGCGCAGACGCCGTGCAGCGCCGCCGCAACGGTCGCAATCGTGTCGTTTGCCGGCTGTTGCTTGGCGGGTCTGGCGCGGCAGCTCGTCAGAAACGCCGCGAAGGCGGCCCGGTGATCGTCGCTGGCCCAGCCATCGAGGTCGGTCCAGGCGACCGGCTGATATTGCGAGTTCGCGAATTTCAGGACGTCGGCCGCAGTGGCACGCAGCGAGCCGACGATGCTTGCTAGGCCGCCGACCAGAAGGAGCGCGCCAAGCGTCCGCGCCCGCATCGGCTCATTGCCCGGTTTCGGTGGCGACGACTTTCCAGTTGGGATCGCGCGAGGCGACATCGCGCGCGAACGTCCACAAGTCGGTCACTTCGGTGACCTTCTCGTCATTGCCGTCGATCACGGCGCCGGACCGATCGCGCGTCGCCGAAACGAGCTTGGAGACGAAGCGCACGGTGAGCTGCGCCGTGCTGCGGTTGCGCAACTCGGCCGCACTCACCGTCGCCGCGTCGATCGAAACGAATTTGCTCTCGGCCGTTTCGCCGCGCCCTTCGCGTTCGCTGATTGCCGCGTCGAACCCGTCAAACACTTCGCGCGAGAGGAGCCCGCGTAATTGCCGCCGATCGCCGGCCGCAAAGGCGGTGACCACCATCTCGTAGGCGGCGCGGGCGCCGGTGAGAAAATGCTGGATGTCGAAGCTCCCATCCGCCGCCGCGATCGCGTCGAGGCCCGCGGCAGCCGCCGAGCCGGTCTCGGCCACGCCCTTCCAGCGCTCGGCCGCAGGCTGCGCCACCTCGACGGGACGCGGCGCGGCCTCCACCGGGCGTGCCGGCAAGGTCACCACCTTGTCGCCGGCCGGACTGCGCACGGCATCGCGCGCCGAGTACGGATCGTAGGGCGGCCGCTCGCGGCCGGTCCGCCGGCCCAAAACGCTGCGCAGCCGCAGGAAAATGAACACCGCGAGCGCCAGAAAGATGATGGTGTAGATGTTGTCTTCGAACACGTGTCGTATTCTTTCGGCGTTGCGCGTGGTGCTCGGCGGTCGTCGCGGCGCGGCTAGCTAGCAAAAGCCGCGGGCTGAGCCCGGGTTCCCCCTGTCATGTAAGTACGCCCGGGGAGCCCTCCAGAGGCCGCAGTTCGGAATTCGCGGCCCGGCTCCAACCTTAGACGATTGCGGACTTGAGGCCAACACCGGAAGCCGCGGCATGCGTTACCAATCCGTATAGCGTTCGGTGGATGCGTCCAGGCGACATTCGCGCGATGATTCGATCCAGATCGGGCCGCCTTAGCGGCATTGTTCGGCCGATGCCCGTGTGTTAGCCAAGCCGCCGATGCCCGCCGGAGCGGGCCGGAGGCGAGTATGTCGACGACGAACGGCGGTCCCCAGCCCCCCCAGCAAATGGCAATGCCTCAGATCGGGGTGCTGGTCCAATACGTGAAGGATCTGTCGTTCGAAAATCCGCACGCACCGCGCTCCATGGCGCCGAGCGCCTCGCAGCCCGCCATCAACATCCAAGTCAATGTCGAAGCGGCCCAGGCCGGCGATACCGATTTCGAGGTGACGCTCAAAATCGAGGGCAAGGCCGAATCCCAAGGCATGCTGCTGTTCAGCTTCGAGCTGGTCTATGGCGGCATTTTCCGCGTCCAGAATGTTCCGGCCGACAGCCTCCAGCCGGTCGTCATGATCGAGTGCCCGCGACTGTTGTTTCCGTTCGCGCGCGAGATCATCGCGACGGCGACCCGCAACGGCGGTTTCGCGCCGCTCTTGCTCAACCCGATCGATTTTGTGGCGTTGTATCGTCAGCGCATGGCGAGCGCGCCTGGTGCGCCGCCCTCACCGCTGCCGCCGCTCACTCAAGACTGACGTAATCGCGCCAGATCGGATTTTCCCCGAGGGTCGCGATAAAGCGCCGATGTTCGGCGCGCTCTTCCTCTGAAATTCGCACGGGCAGCGGCAGCGGGCGCTCGCGTATGATGATCGCTGCACCGACGGCCAGGACCGGCGCCTCCGCCTGCGCCAGAATGAGCTGCGCCTGGCGGGCGCCGATCAGCTCGATATAGACCTCCGCCAGCAGCTCGGCGTCGAGCAACGCGCCGTGCTTGGTGCGGCGGGAATTATCGATGGCATAGCGCACGCACAGATCGTCGAGTCGGTTCGGCGCGCCGGCGTGCTTGCGGCGCGCCAAGAGCAAGGTGTCGATGATGCGATCGCGGCTCACCACGACCCGACCGGCGCGCTCCAGTTCGGAATTGAGAAACGCAAGGTCGAACATCGCATTGTGGGCGACGAGATGCGCGTCGCCCAGAAACGCGATGAGTTCTTCGACGCACTCGGCAAAGCGCGGCTTGTCTTTGAGGAAGTCGATGGAGAGGCCGTGAATCTCGCGCGCGGCTTCGGGCATGTCGCGTTCGGGATTGAAGTAGCTGTGAAACGTGCGCCCGGTCGGAAAGCGGTTGACGAGCTCGATACAGCCGATCTCGACCAGCCGATCGCCCTGCAGCGGATCGAGTCCAGTGGTTTCGGTATCGAAGACGATTTCACGCATCGAAGCTCTGCCTGCGCCGGTTTGCCGCGGCGCTCAGGCGCCGCAGCGAATCATTGCCGCCGCGGCGGCATCTTAGCGACGGTGCGCAAAATGTCGCGCACTTGCCCGCGGGCGTGATCGAAATCTCCCGAACTGTCCACGATGAAATCGGCGCGCCGGCGCTTTTCGGCGTCGGGCATCTGCTTGGCCAATATGGCCGCGAACTTTTCGTCGGTCATGCCGGGCCGCTCCAAGACGCGCCGGCGCTGTTGTTCGGCCGAGGTCGAGACCACCACCACGGCGTCGCAGCAGCATTCGAGTTCGACTTCGAACAAGAGCGGTATGTCGAGCAACACCACGGGCGCGCCGTGCGCCGCCTGCGCGGCCAAGAATTCATCCCTCGCCTTGCCCACCAGCGGATGCACGATGGCTTCGAGCCGCGCCAACGCGGCGCCGTCGTTGAGCACGAACGCGGCAAGCGTGGAACGGTCGACCTTGCCGTCCGATGTCGAACCCGGAAACGCCTGTTCAATGAGCGTCACCGCCTCGCCTTCGTAGAGCGCATGCACGACGGCGTCGGAATCGTGCACCGGCACGCCCTCCTCGGCAAAAAATCGGGCAGCTGTCGATTTGCCCATGCCCAACGATCCCGTCAGGCAAAGGACGAAGGGGCGCTTGGCCACGGCATCCGCTGTGCTCATGGCAGCACACATCCCTGCCGGCGCAGAAAGTCGAGCACTTCGAGGAGCGGCAGCCCCAATATGGCGAAGTAGTCGCCCTCGACGCGCTCGAACAATTGACTGCCGAGGCCTTCGAGCTGGTAGGCGCCAACGCTCTCCATTGCTGCAGCGCCGGCGGCATCGAGATAGGCGTCAAGAAATCGATCCGACAGCGTTCGCATGGTCAGCCGCGCCACGCTGACATGCTCGAAAGCGATGGTGCCGTTTCGCACGCATGCCACTGCCGAATGGAGCGAATGGGTGCGCCCGGAGAGCGTTCGAAGCTGCGTCCCGGCCGCTGCGCGATCCGGCGGTTTGGTGAAGCGCTGGCCGTCGAGCGCGAGCACCTGATCGGCGCCAAGCACCAGACGCTCGGGATTGCTTCGTCCGACCGACAGCGCCTTTTCGCGTGCCAAATGCATCGCAACGGCGCTCGGCTCGTTGGCCGGCGCGCCGGTTTCGACCGTCCGCTCGTCGAGTTCGGCCGGTTGCACCTCGACCGCAACACCGGCGGCAACGAGCAGGCTGCGGCGGATCTTGCTTTTGGAGGCAAGCACCAGGGGGCTCGCGGCAAGCCAGAGCGGCATCGCTCAAGAGACCTTGCGGCGGCGGCGCTCGGCGAGATGCGCCAGCACTGCGGCCGCGGTTTCCTCGATCGAGCGCCGCGTGACATCGATCAGCGGCCAACTGTGCCGGGCGCATAGCCGCCGCGACGCGGCGATCTCCTCGGTAACTGCCTCGCGATCGATATATTGATCGTCCTCGCGGTGTGCTTTGAGCCCGAGCAGTCGGTTTTGGCGGATCTGCACGATGCGTTCCGGACTGGCAAACAGGCCGACGATCAGCGGCCGTTCCAAGTGCTCGAGCTGTGACGGCAGCGGCACGCCTGGAACCAGCGGCACATTCGCGGTCTTCACCCCACGATTGGCGAGATAGATCGAGGTCGGCGTCTTGGAGGTGCGCGAAACGCCGACCAGGACGATGTCGGCTTCCTCGAGATCCTCGGGCTGCTGCCCGTCGTCATGCAGCATGGTGTAATTGAGCGCATCGATCCGGCGAAAGTATTCGGCGTTGAGCGTGTGTTGGGCGCCGACCTTGTGAGTGGTCTCCGCGCCCAGATAGGCCTGAAACAGGTGCAGAACCGGTCCCAGGATCGAAAGACACGGCAGCCCGAGATCGCGGCACTTCATCTCGAGTCGCGCCGCCAAATCTTCCTCGAGCAATGTGTAGAGCACGATGCCGGGCGATTCTTCGATCTCGTTCAACACCCGGTCGAGCTGCTTCTGGGTTCGCACCAACGGATGCATATGTTCGACGGGCATGACCTTGGCGTATTGCGCCGCCGCTGCCCGCGCGACGGTGGTCAGGGTTTCACCGGTCGAGTCGGAGATCATGTGAAGATGAAAATAGCCCGCCGCCTGCGCCATCGGATGGACCGGATAACCTGTCGATAATGTGGGAGAAGGCCATGCCCTGCGGGCCTGTGCAAGCACCCCCGGTGGACCGCTTGCCGGCTCATCCACACCTGTGCCGCGCCGTGGCAATCTGAGACCGGCGGGACCTCGGACTGGTGAAATGTGGACAGCCTTCCTGCCGCTCATGCGAACAGCCGAGAATGCTTGACGAATTTCTCCACATGCCGCGGCCCCGGTAGGACCCGAAATTACGGGCAAAGACGTTTGCGCGTGGATGACGTGTGGGTAGCCATTTGTGAGTCCAATCAACGGTCCAATCACTACAACAGTCTCTTTTAAAATTGATTTGGTTTAGAGTGTGTGCGTGCCGGAAACATCCCCGAATAAACCAATCCTGCGCGTGCTCGCAGGCGAGCGCTTGGCAAAGCCGCCAATCTGGCTGATGCGACAGGCCGGTCGGTACTTGCCCGAGTACCGTGCCATTCGCCAAACCGCCGACAGCTTTCTCGACCTTTGCTTCAATCCGAAGCTTGCAGCCGAAATTACACTGCAGCCGGTTCGTCGCTTCGGCTTTGATGCGGCGATCCTGTTCTCGGATATTCTGGTCGTGCCCCATGCGCTCGGCCAGCACGTAAGCTTTGAAGTCGGCGAAGGACCGCGACTCGACGCGCTGGCTGGACCCGGCGATTGGCGGCGACTGAACGATGAGATCGATCACGGCGTGCTGGCGCCGGTCTACGAGACGATTGCGCGCGTCAAGGAGCAATTGCCAAAGGACGTCGCGCTGCTCGGCTTCTGCGGCGCACCCTGGACCGTCGCAACCTACATGATCGCCGGCCGCGGCAGTGCGGATCAAGGCACTGCGCGTCTGTTCGCCTATCGCCATCCCGAAGCGTTTGCCGAATTGATCGAGCTATTGGTTGCATCGTCGATCAGCTACCTCGCCAAGCAATTCGAGGCGGGCGTGGATGCGGTGCAGATTTTCGACAGCTGGGCGGGTGTATTGCCGCGCGACGAATTTCAGAAATGGTGCATCGAGCCGATGGCAAGGATCGTTGCCGGTTTGCGGCGGCAATGTCCCGATGCAAAAATCATCGGCTTTCCGCGCGGCGCCGGCACCGAGCTTCCCGGCTATCTGGCTGCAGTCTCGGTGGATGCGGTTGGACTCGACTGGACTATCGAGCTTGGCTTCGCCCGCGATCAGGTCCAAAAGTTGCGGCCCGTTCAGGGCAATCTCGATCCGCTCGCACTGTTAGCCGGCGGAGCGGCGCTTGATGGCGCCGTCGCTTCGATCCTGCAGGCGTTTTCGGGAGGCCCGTTTATTTTCAATCTCGGCCATGGCGTGCTGCCTGAAACGCCTGTCGAGAACGTCGTGCGGTTGGTCGAGCGGGTGCGCGGCACCGGGACACGGGCCACGTGATCGAGCAAAGCGAGCCGCAATTTCAATGATTTACACCTGGGTCAAAGCCTTCCACGTCATTGCCATCATCGCCTGGATGGCCGGCATGCTCTATCTGCCGCGGCTGTTCGTCTATCACTGCGTGGCCGAAAAGGGCTCGGTTCAGTCCGAGACCTTCAAGGTGATGGAGCGGCGGCTCCTCCGCGCTATCATCAATCCGGCGATGATGATCGCCTGGCTGTTGGGGCTTTGGCTCGCCTGGCAGGGTCACTGGTTCGATTCGGGGTGGCTCCAGGCCAAGATCGCGCTGGTCCTGGCGATGTCGGGACTGCACGGTTTATTCGCCCGTTGGGTTAAGGCTTTCGGCGCCGACGCGAACCGCCATTCGCAGAAATTCTATCGGATTATCAACGAGGTACCGACCATCCTCCTGATCGCCATCGTGATCCTCGCGGTGGTGAAACCGTTCTGAACCATGTGCGTTGCCAGTGCACAGTCGGTCCCGGCTCTTGCCTGAACTCCGTTCTTTCCATATCTTTGGCTCATCCCACCGAACGTAGGCGGATGCAGTTCTAGTCCTGGCGCCGGGCGAACCGGAGCCGATTGATGCATCGGGGTTCGGGGCAAAGCTCCCCGCGGCCGACCACCTGCGATCTTCTTCCCGTCAGCGACGCCGCGACTCAATCCGCCGCTGGCGCACTCTCCACAGGAAACCCCCATGCGGGAAATGCGACTCCAAGAACTTAAATCCAAGACTCCGGCGGAGCTTGTCTCCTTCGCCGAGGAGCTCGAGGTCGAAAACGCCTCGACCATGCGCAAGCAGGAGCTGATGTTCGGCATCCTCAAGCAGCTCTCGGCGCGCGAGACCGACATCATCGGCGAAGGTGTGGTCGAAGTGCTGCCCGACGGCTTCGGCTTTCTCCGCTCGCCCGAGGCCAACTACCTGCCCGGGCCCGACGACATCTACGTTTCGCCCTCACAAATCCGGCGCTTCGGACTGCGCACCGGCGACACCATCGACGGCCATATCCGCAGCCCCAAGGAAGGCGAACGCTATTTTGCGCTGCTCAAGGTCAACTCGCTCAATTTCGAGGACCCCGAGAAGGCGCGCCACAAGGTCAACTTCGACAACCTGACGCCGCTCTATCCGGACGAGTGGCTGAAGATGGAATTCGAGGACCCGACCAAGAAGGATCTCTCGGCCCGGGTCATCGATATCGTCGCCCCGGTCGGCAAGGGCCAGCGCGCGCTGATCGTGTCGCCGCCGCGCACCGGCAAAACGGTGCTGCTGCAAAACATCGCGCACTCGATTACCCACAATCATCCCGAGTGCTACCTGATCGTGCTCTTGATCGACGAGCGGCCCGAAGAAGTCACCGACATGCAGCGCTCGGTGAAGGGCGAGGTGGTCTCCTCGACCTTTGACGAGCCGGCGGTGCGCCACGTCCAGGTCGCCGAGATGGTGATCGAGAAGGCCAAGCGCTTGGTCGAGCATGGCCGCGACGTCGTCATCCTGCTGGATTCGATCACCCGCCTCGGCCGCGCCTACAACACCGTGGTGCCATCCTCCGGCAAGGTGCTGACCGGCGGTGTCGACGCCAACGCCTTGCAGCGGCCGAAACGCTTCTTCGGCGCCGCGCGCAATATCGAGGAAGGCGGCTCGCTCACCATCATCGCCACGGCGCTGATCGATACCGGCAGCCGCATGGACGAAGTGATCTTCGAAGAGTTCAAGGGCACCGGCAATTCGGAGCTGATCCTCGACCGCAAGGTCGCCGATAAGCGCACCTTCCCGGCCATGGACATCACGCGTTCCGGCACCCGCAAGGAAGAGCTCCTGGTGCCGCCCGATCAGCTCAAGAAAATGTACGTGCTGCGCCGTATCCTCAATCCGATGGGCACCATGGACGCCATCGACTTCCTGCTCGACAAGCTGCGCAACACCAAGGGCAACGGCGAGTTCTTCGACTCGATGAATACGTGAGGCTTCGCTTCGCGAGCCTCAGCGTTCAGTCACGATAACGATTTCAAGAATAGGCCAACCGAAGTTTGCGGCGCGCCGAAATGGAACGGCGCGCGAGCTTATTCAGGCGTGCGCGTGGGAGCGTCGCGTCAGTCCGGGCCGTGGCTGGCGTTCGTTGAACACCAAGTACGGGTTGATAAAACACATCGCGCCTTTGCCGATGATGTTTTCGCAACCCTGCTGGCTGGTGTAGCCGCACTGCACGATGGCGCCCTTTTGCGCCGCAAAGCCGCACCATTGCTGGGCGTGTGCGCCGGTGGCCGACACGCTGGTAAACGCTATGGCCGCCAAAGCGGCGGCGGCAATGATCCCGCATCGCATCTCGTGATCTCCGTTCCTGGCCCGCCCGCCCCCTTTAGCGGGGAATCGCCGGCCAATGAAGCACGGCGTCAAGTATGTCGCACTGCATCGATGGCGCCAATGAGGCCGGCCGGATCGGTGACCGGCAGTGAACAGGTTTCGCCGACGCAGATGAAAGCGGCCGGTTCGCTCGCCGCCTCGAGCTTTTGGCGCGCCGGGTGGTCCGCCCGCAGAGCCGCCGGCGAAGGCGCATGCAGCACGGTGCGGTCGAGCGGCGGCAGCGCGCGCGCGGCGGCGAGCAGCGCATCGGCCTGGGCGCCCTGCCCGGTCACCACGATCTCGGCGCCATGGAGCCGCAGATCGATGGCGTTGAGCAGCGCCATGTGCATGAAGAGGTTTTCCACCGCCTGCGGCGCGATCGATGCGATCAGGCGGTCGGCTTTCTCGCGCCAGGTGTCGTCGCCGGCTAAGAGCGCCAGCCGGATCAAATTGCCGGCCGCGACCGCATTGTGATTCGGCGTTGCTTCGTCGGTGGTCGCCGCTGGACGGACCACGAGGCCTTCGGCATCGGCGGCGGTGAGATAGTACGTGCCGGTCTCCGCGTTGGCGTAATCGCGATCGAGCGCGCGCTGCCAGGCGAGCGCCTGCTCGAGATAGCGTTGCTCGCCGGTTGCTTCGTGGAGCGCAAGCGCGGCGCGGATCATGGCAGCGAGATCCGAAGCGAGGCCGGGGAATTTCAGCTGACCTTGCCGCCATGAATGGCCGAGCCGGTCGCCTTTGCTCATGGCGCGGGCAATGAAATCGAAAGCGCGAGCCGCGATCTCGCGCCACGATGGCTCTTCGAACAACAGACTTGCGTCGCTGAGCGCGGCGATCATCAAGCCGTTCCAGTCGGCCAAAACTTTGTCGTCGAGGCCGGGACGCACGCGCTTGTCGCGCACCGCAAGCAGTTTTATGCGCAACGCCGCAAGCCGCTTCTCATCTTCATCAGTGCGCGGCTGCGGCTTGAGGCGATTGAGAATCGTGTGGCCTTCGAAATTGCCGGCCGGCGTCACGTCGTAATGGCGAGCAAAAAATTCACCGTCCTCGATGCCAAGCACACGCAAGATTTGGTCATACGACCAGATATAAAACTTGCCCTCCTCGCCTTCGGAATCGGCATCGAGCGATGCGCTGAACGCGCCTTCGGGCGTGGTCATCTCGCGCTTGAGCCATTCGACTGTTTCATAAGCGCGCTGCCGATACAGCGCTTTGCCGTTGCGCTTGTGCGCAATCGCCAACAGCGCGAGCAGATGCGCGTTGTCGTACAGCATCTTCTCGAAGTGCGGCACCAGCCAGCGCTCATCGACCGAGTAGCGCGAAAAGCCGCCGCCGAGATGATCGTAGATGCCGCCTTCACAGATGTGATCAAGCGTGATCTCAACGGCGGCGAAGTAACGCGTTTCGCCGGTGCGCAAACCGGCGCGCCACAGCAGTTCAAATAAAGCCTCTTGCGGAAATTTCGGTGCGCCGCGCGTGCCGCCGTTGACCGGATCGATCAGTCCGCCGAGCTGCCGCGCCGCGTTGTCGAGCTCGGCGCGGCCGATGCTGACCGTGCCGGACTCGCGCGCGGTCGCGGCGAGCCGCGCCATCAGCGCCGCGCGGTTATTCTCGATCTTCTGCGGCTCGTCGCGAAAGATGCGCGCGATCTCTTGCAGCACGTCGACGAATGCCGCTTTGCCGTAGCGCGGTAGTTTTGGAAAATACGTGCCGCCCCAGATCGGCTCGCCGGCGGGCGTGAGAAACATGGTGAGCGGCCAGCCGCCCTGCTCGCCGAGATGATGCAGCGCCGCCATGTAGATCTGATCGATGTCGGGACGTTCCTCGCGATCGACCTTGATGTTGACGAACAGCTCGTTCATCACCCGCGCGGTCTCGTCGTCCTCGAAACTCTCGTGCGCCATGACGTGGCACCAGTGGCACGCCGCGTAGCCGACCGAGAGCAGGATCGGCTTGTTGGTGTGCTTGGCCTCCGCCAACGCTTCGGGTCCCCACGCCCACCAGGCGACGGGATTATCCTTGTGCTGCAGGAGATACGGACTCGTTTCCTGCGCGAGGCGGTTTTCGTGGGTGGAGGAGGTCGGCGGGAGCGTTGACATAGCTGCACCCTAGCAAGTAGCCCGCGCTGAACGAAGCGCGGACGTTTCAACTTTCAACGATCCAACGTGTCGGAACGATCCACCATTTTCGCCCTCTCGTCCGGCCGGCCGCCCGCCGCGATTGCGGTGGTGCGTGTGTCTGGGCCGCGCGCCGGCGATGCGCTCAAGACGCTGATCGGTCGCGTGCCCGAGCCGCGCAAGGCGGCGCTGGCGCGGGTGCGCGATCCGGCAAGCGGGGAGGTGATCGACGAAGCGCTGGCGCTGTGGTTTCCGGCGCCGCATAGCGAGACCGGCGAGGATGTGGCCGAACTGCAGCTCCATGGCGGCCACGCGGTGGTCGCCGCGGTGATTGACGCGCTCGCCACGCTGGACGGCTGCCGCATGGCCGAGCCGGGCGAATTCACCCGGCGCGCGTTCGAGAGTGGCCGGCTCGATCTGACCGAAGTGGAGGGCCTGGCGGATCTCATCGCCGCCGAGACGCCGGCGCAGCGGCGCCTGGCCTATCGGCAGCTCAAGGGCCTGATCGGCGACCGCGCCGAGGCTTGGCGGCAGCGGCTCATCGAAGCGCTGGCGCTCGTCGAGGCGCGCATTGATTTTTCCGACGAGACTGACGTGCCGGAAAATCTGGTCGAGCCGGCGCTGCGGGCGGCCAATGGACTACGGGAGGAAATCAAAGCGAGCCTCGCCGATGGCGGACGCGGCGAGCGGCTGCGAGACGGACTTGTGGTGGCGATAGCGGGCCCACCCAATGCCGGCAAATCGACGCTGCTCAACCGGCTGGCGCGTCGGGAGGCGGCGATCGTATCGCCCTATCCGGGCACTACGCGTGATGTCATCGAGGTGCATCTCGATCTCGCCGGCTACCCGGTGACGCTGCTCGATACAGCCGGCATCCGCGACAGCAATGACCCGGTCGAGGAGGAGGGGGTTCGCCGCGCCCGTGCGCGTGCCGCAATGGCCGACCTCGTGCTGTGGGTCACTGACGCATCGGTCGATGGCGGATCGGCCGGCGACGCGGCCCAGCAAGTTCCGGATGCGGAACTCTGGTGGCTGCGGAACAAGATCGACGTTGCACCGGCGGTTGGCGCCGGTAGGAATGAATCGCGCAGTCAAAACGGAATTAACCGTTCATTTACCATCTCGGCGAGTACCAGCGCCGGCATGGATGACCTCATCGATGGACTCGCTGGTTTCAGCAAAGCGTTCTTCGCCGCCACCGAGACGACGCTTGTGACCCGCGCCAGGCATCGCCGCGCTTTGCAGGACACCGTGGCTGCACTCGACCGCGCGCTTGCTCAGCGAAACGCAGGCCGGGAGGAACTGATTGCCGAAGAGCTGCGATCGGCTGCCACAACGCTCGGCCGGCTCACCGGTCGGGTCGACGTCGAGGATATTCTCGACGTGATCTTCCGCGAATTTTGTATCGGCAAATGAATGGTTAACAAACGTGGTTAACACCACCTTAAGCGGGCGTGTTGTTTCACGTGAAACACGCCGGGCGCTTTGACCCCCTGTCGGCACGCGACTAGAACGATCGCGTTTTGTCGGGAACTGCGATGGACGCGAGCTTCGATGTGATTGTGGTCGGTGGCGGCCACGCCGGCTGCGAAGCCGCGACGGCAGCCGCGCGCATGGGCGCGCGAACGGCGCTCATCACGCATCGCTTCGCGACCGTCGGCGCGATGTCATGCAATCCGTCAATCGGCGGACTGGGCAAGGGCCATCTGGTGCGCGAGATCGATGCGCTCGACGGGCTGATGGGCCGCGTCGCCGATGCCGGCGGCATTCAGTTCCGGGTGCTCAACCGCCGCAAGGGGCCGGCGGTGCGCGGGCCGCGCGCCCAGGCCGATCGCAAGCTCTACGCGGCCGCCATGCAGGCGGCGATCCGGCAAACCGCGAACCTGACGGTGATCGAAGGGGAGGTCGATGACCTTCTCGTCGCGGACCGGGTGAGCGGCGTCCGGCTGACCGACGGCCGCTCGTTCGGCGCCGGTGCTGTAGTGCTGACGACCGGTACGTTTCTGCGCGGCCTCATCCACATCGGCGAGCGGCAGATTCCGGCCGGTCGGGTTGGAGAGGCGCCGGCGCTTGGCTTATCTCAGACGCTCGAGCGCACGGACTTCGCTCTTGGCCGGCTCAAGACCGGGACGCCGCCGCGGCTCGACGGCGCCACGATCGACTGGGCCGCCGTCGAGCCACAGCCCGGCGACGATCCGCCCGAGCCATTCTCAGTGCTCACCGAGCTCATCGACAATCCGCAGGTCCAATGCGGCATCACCCGGACAACGCCGGCGACGCACGCCATCATCCGCGCCAACGTGCACCGCTCGCCGATGTATTCCGGCCAGATCAAAACCCGCGGCCCGCGCTATTGCCCCTCAATCGAGGACAAGATCGTCCGCTTTGGCGAGCGCGATGGTCACCAGATTTTTCTGGAGCCCGAGGGGCTCGACGATGCGACGGTGTATCCGAACGGCATTTCGACGTCGCTGCCGGAGGACGTACAGGCGGCGGTGGTCGCCTCCATTCCGGGCCTTGAACGGGCGCGGATGATCAGGCCGGGCTACGCCATCGAATACGACCACGTCGACCCGCGCGAGCTAAAGCCGTCACTTGAGACCAAGCGGCTGCCGGGCCTTTTCCTGGCCGGGCAGATCAACGGCACCACCGGTTACGAGGAAGCTGCAGCGCAGGGCTTGGTCGCCGGGCTTAATGCCGCCGCGCAAGCGGGCGGCGGGCCGCCGATCCTGTTCGATCGCGCCGAAGGCTACCTCGGCGTCATGATCGACGATCTCGTGACCCGCGGCGTCACCGAGCCGTATCGCATGTTCACCTCGCGCGCCGAGTACCGGCTGACATTGCGGGCCGACAACGCAGACCAGCGGCTGACCCACAAGGGTATCGCGCTGGGCTGTGTGGGTCCGGAACGGGCGAGGGCGCATCGGACCAAGACGGCCGCGCTCGAAACCGCGCGCGCGATGGCACGGGCGCTGACGCTGACGCCAACTGAAGCGGAGCGGCACGGTCTTGCGTTGCGCAAAGACGGTCAGCGCCGCTCTGCGTTCGATCTGTTGTCGTATCCAGCCATCGGCATTGTCGACTTGACGCGGCTCTGGCCACAGTTCGGCGAACTCGATCGCCGCATCGCCGAGCAGATCGAGATCGACGCCAAATACGAAGTCTATCTCAGCCGCCAGGCGGCGGATGTGGACTCGTACCGCCGCGATGAAAGCCTCGTTCTACCGGACGACATCGACTATGCGGCGCTGGTCGGGCTTTCCAATGAAGTCCGCCACAAGCTCGAAACCCATCGGCCGCGCACCGTAGGGCAGGCGGGCCGCATCGATGGCATCACTCCCGCGGCCCTGACGCTCCTGGTCGCGCATCTGCGCCGCGGCAAGCGCGCGAAGCCGGCGCGCGGGGCCGCATGAGTTCGGCTGATCGGCCGGGCAGGGGCGATGTTCGCCCCGCGGTCATGCGGGCTCAAGCAATCGAGAGCGCCGAGTTGGCAAAGGACCGCGAGCGCGCGCTCGCCCTCACGCCTGTTTCACGTGAAACACTTGCGCGCTTGGACCGCTTCGTCGCGGTTCTCTTGGAGCGCCAGCCGCAGATCAATTTGATCGCGCCGTCGACCACAGCGACGCTGTGGACGCGGCACGTTTCGGATTCGCTTCAGCTTCTGGCGCTGGCGCCCGACGCTCATGTGTGGGCGGACTTCGGATCAGGCGCCGGCTTTCCGGGCTTGGTGATTGCCTGTGCGCTTGCCGACACGGCCGGTGCGCAGGTGCACTTGGTCGAAAGCAGCACCAAGAAGGCCGCCTTCCTGCGCGAGGCCGTAGAGGCGACAGGCGCACTCGCTGTCGTCCATACCAGCAGGGTCGCGGACTTCGTCAAAGCGGCTCCGGCAGGAATTGCGGCTGTGACCGCCCGGGCCTTTGCGCCGCTCCCCGAACTGTTTACGGCAGCCTCTCCGTTGTTGATAAAGGGCGTCGTTGGCGTGTTTCCCAAGGGCCAAGGGGTAGAGGCTGAATTGACCGAAGCCGCTAAATGTTGGAACATTCAAGCGACTTTAGCGGTGAGTCGAACCGATCCGAGGGGTCGGATCGTCGTGGTGCGCGGGCTTGAGCCGTTGGCCGGCGCCTCAAGGCGCAAAGGTTTGACCGGCCGCGAACGGCCAGCGCGAGGTCGCCCGTGATCAACGAACTGTCGAATGCCGAGCGGTCGCCGGAGGCCGGTCCTGGCGTTTCCGGGCCCATGGCGGTCACCGAGCCGCTGCGCCCAACGCGCGTGCTGGCGGTCGCCAACCAAAAAGGCGGCGTCGGCAAAACGACGACGGCAATCAATCTCGGCACCGCGCTCGCCGCCATCGGCGAGCAGGTGCTGATCATAGATCTCGATCCGCAGGGCAACGCGTCGACCGGTCTCGGCATCGATCGGCGCAACAGACAGTACTCGACCTACGACGTCCTGATCGGCGAGGCGGCGCTGCGCGACGCCGTTGTGGAGACGGCGGTGCCGCGTCTGCATCTCGCGCCATCGACCATGGATCTCTCAGGCCTCGAGCTCGAACTCGGCCAAGCGCGCGACCGCGCGTTTCGGCTGCGCAGCGCGCTGGCGCCGCTCAATGAAACAATCGCAGGAGCGGTGCACTTCACTTACGTGTTGGTGGACTGTCCGCCGTCGCTGAATCTTTTGACGGTGAATGCGATGGCGGCGGCGCACGCCATTCTGGTGCCGCTGCAATGCGAGTTCTTCGCGCTCGAAGGCTTGTCGCAACTTCTGAAAACCGTGGAGCAGGTGCGCGAGCAACTCAATCCCGCACTGACCATCCACGGCATCGTTCTCACCATGTACGACTCGCGCAACAATCTTTCCGGCCAAGTCGTCGCCGACGTGCGCGAGTTCATGGGCCCGAAAGTCTACGACACCATCATCCCGCGCAATGTGCGCGTCTCGGAAGCGCCGTCCTACGGTAAGCCGGTCTTGGTCTACGATCTCAAATGCAGCGGCAGCGAAGCGTATCTGCGGCTCGCCACCGAGATCATTCAGCGCGAGAAAGAATTGTGTGCCGGCTGACGGGAGTGCGTGCGTGAGCGAAGGAGTGGGGGACTCGGCGATGGCGGACGAGGCGGCGCGATCGCGGTTGGGACGCGGGCTCGCCGCATTGATCGGCGACGTCGGTACCGAAGCATCGGTCGAACGCCGGCGCGGCCAACGCAAGCTGCCGATCGGCGCGCTGCGGCCTAACGCGCGCAATCCGCGGCGCATTTTTCCCGATACTGAACTCGACGAGCTCGCCGCGTCGCTGCGCGAGCGCGGCATCATTCAGCCGATCGTCGCGCGCGCGGTGCGCGGCAGCTCCGATGCATTCGAGATCATTGCCGGCGAGCGCCGCTGGCGTGCGGCACAGCGTGCCGGATTGCACGAGGTGCCGGTCGTCATCATCGAAGCGACCGACGGCGAAGCGCTGCAGCTCGCCATCGTCGAGAACGTGCAGCGCGCCGATCTCAATCCGCTCGAAGAAGCGGAAGGCTATCGCGCGCTGATCCGCGATTTCAGTCACAGCCAGGACGAGGTCGCCCGCATGGTAGGCAAAAGCCGCAGCCACGTTGCCAACATGCTGCGGCTGCAGACGCTTCCTGATCGGGTCAGGGAACATATCCATTCCGGCCGGCTGAGCGCCGGCCACGCTCGCGCATTGATAGGCCATCACGATGCCGAGCGGTTGGCGGACGAAATCGTCGCGCGCGGTCTCAACGTGCGTCAGGTCGAGGACATCGCGCGCGAGACCGGCGGCAAAAGCGGCAAGCACCAAACAAATGGCAAGGCGCGCACGCGTGCTGCAAAGAATGCCGACTCGCTGGCGCTGGAAAAACGCTTGGCCGACGCGCTTGGTCTGGCGGTGACGATCGAGCACGGCGAGCGCGGCGGCACGCTGAGCATTCGCTATCGTAATCTCGACCAGCTCGACGACGTCGTGCGCCGGCTCGAACGCAAACACTAACTAACAGCGAATCGCCGGGGCCTCTAAAACTCAGCGGCGCAAAGCGCCAGCTCGAAGCGCGCTGCCCTGACGCCGGACGTTGCATCTGATGCCGCTTTTATTGCTTTGGCTGTCCGGCGCGTGCCTCCGACTCACGGTGCTGGCGATCCCGCCGGTGGTGCCGCTGCTGCATGCCGATCTGCATCTGTCCGAGACGGCGATCGGCTGGCTCTCGAGTCTGCCGCCGATGCTGTTTGCGATCGCTGCCGTGCCGGGCGCGCTTGCGATCGCTCGCTTTGGCCTGGTGCCGGCGCTACTTGCTGGGTTGCTGCTGAACGCCGTCGGCTCTGCCGCGCGCGGCGCATTCGGCGACGCGGCCTCGCTTTACGTTTCCACCATCGTGATGAGCGCCGGCATTGCCATCATGCAGCCGGCCCTGCCGCCGCTGGTGCGCGCCTGGTTTCCGCAGCGCATCGGCTTTGCCACGGCGGTGTACTCGAACGGTTTGTTGGTTGGCGAAACGCTTGCTGTCGCGCTTGCGATTCCAGTCGTGCTGCCGTTCGTCAATGGCAGTTGGCGCATGAGCTTCGTGATCTGGTCCGTACCCGTGTTAGCCACGGCGCTTCTTGTCGCATTGTGCGCACCACGCCGTGCCGCGCTGCCCACCGACACTCTTTCATCGCGCAAGTGGTGGCCGAATTGGCGAGACCCGCTGATCTGGCGCCTCGGCCTGATTTTCGGCAGCGTCAATGCCACGTATTTTGTCAGCAACGCCTTCCTGCCTGACTACGTGATCGCCACCGGACATGCCGAGCTTGTCGGTCCGGCCCTCACCGCGCTCAATTTCGGCCAGTTGCCCGCATCGGTGCTGATGCTGCCGTTCGCCGGCCGGCTGGTCACCGAACCGCGCGCCTATGTGGCGACGGGATTGCTGGCTCTGGTCTGCGTCATCGGCATGATCACCATGAACGGGATTTGGATCGTCATCTGAGCCGGCCTGCTCGGCTTCATCGGCGCGGTCACCATGGTGTTGGCGCTGGCGCTGCCGTCGGTGCTCAGCGCGCCCGATGACGTGCATCGGACGTCTGCCGGCATGTTCACCGTCAGCTACAGCTGCGCCATGGTGCTTTCGGTTTTGGGCGGATGGTTGTGGGACGTCACGCGCCAGCCGATTGCCGGGTTTGCACCGATCGCACTGTGCGGACTTGTCATCGCCGCGCTGGCGCCAACCGTGAAACGCGCGCCGGTCCACTCAGCAGCTTAGCGTGGTTCAATAACCGACGGCGGTCGCGCCGCCCCGGCGCGGATCGGCGGCGCCAACGAAACCTTCATGCGTGATCGCAATCGAATTGGCCGAGGTGAACGGCGGCTGCGTCACCACCTTGTCGCCGCGGGCCTGCAGCGCGGCTGCGACGGCGTCGGGTATGCCGGGTTCGACGAACACCTGATCGGGCAGCCATTGATTATGCACGCGCGGCGCCGCTACGGCGTCGGCAACCGTCATGCCGCGGTCGAGCACATTGACGATGACTTGGAGCACCGCGGTGGTGATGCGGCTGCCGCCCGGCGAGCCGGTGACCAGAAACGGCTTGCCGTCTTTCAGCACGATGGTCGGCGTCATCGACGACAGCGGCCGCTTGCCCGGGCCCGGCTCGTTGGCCGCAAAGCCGATGAGCCCGTAGGCGTTCGGCGCATCCGGCTTGACGGCGAAATCGTCGAGCTCGTTGTTGAGCAGCACGCCGGTGCCGTCGGCGACCAGGCCGACACCGTAGTTGAAGTTGAGCGTGTAGGTGTTGGCCACCGCATTGCCGAAGCGGTCGACGATCGAGAAGTGCGTGGTGTTGCGACCCTCCGGCTGCACGATGCCGCCGCCGCGAATGGCGGCTGCCGGCGTGGCATGCTGCGGATCGATGGTAGCGCGCCAGGTCGCCGCGTAATCTTTCGACGTAAGCCGCGCGACCGGCGCCTGCACGCTGTCGGGATCGCCGAGAAACACCGCGCGGTCCGCATAGGCGCGCTTCATCGCTTCGATCATGAAGAACAGTGTTTGCGTCCTGTCCTCGTGCGCCAAGTCGTAGCCTTCGAGAATGTTGAGCATCTCGATCAGTTCGACGCCGCCGGATGACGGCGGCGGCATGGTGACGAGATCGTAGCCGCGATAGCTGCCGGACAGCGGCGTGCGTTCCGTCGCGCGATAGTTTTTCAGGTCGTCGGCGGTCATGACGCCGCCGGCCTTCTGCACGGCGCTCGCGATTTTGTCTGCCGTCGGACCTTCGTAAAACGCGCGTGGCCCGCCGCGGGCGATGGCATCGAGCGTATCGGCAAGATCGTTTTGAACGAGCCGATCGCCGAGCTTGAGCGGCGTGCTGTCGCCGTTGAGAAAAATTCGCGCCGAAGCCGGCCAGCGTGAGAGGCGCGACAATGGCCCCGGCGCGGTGTCGATCGTTGCGTCGGTCACGGCGATGCCATCGCGCGCCAGCGCAATCGCCGGTGCGATCAGCTCGGCGAGGGTGAAGCGCCCGGAGCCGTATTTCTTCTCCGCCAGCGCAAGGCCGTCGACGGTTCCGGGCACGCCGATGGCGAGTGCGGAGTTGCGCGACTTCTCCGCATCGGCATGGCCCTGCGCATCCAGAAACGAGGTGTTGGTGATCGCGTGCGGCGCGGTCTCGCGATAGTCGATGGCGACGTTCTCGCCGCCGGCGCGATGGATCACCATAAAGCCGCCGCCGCCCAAATTGCCGGCGCGCGGATACGTCACCGCAAGCGCAAAGCCGACCGCGACCGCGGCATCCACGGCGTTGCCGCCCTTCCGCAAGATGTCGGTCCCGATGCGCGCCGCGGCCCCTTCCTGCGCTACCACCATGCCGTTTTGGCCGACGGCGGTTTGTGCTGGCCCGATGGTCTCTTGGCCGCGCGCACCAACACCGGCGGCCAACAGCGCCAAGCATGCCGCCAAGATGAAGCGTGGCAACGGATGGGTGCGGAGGAGCGGCATTGAATGAATTGGCGCCGGCCTAGAGCATCGACGGCAGAACGCGGTCGGGCGGACGATGGCCGTCCATGAAGGTCTTGATATTGACGATGACCTTCTCGCCCATGTCGACACGGCCTTCGAGCGTGGCCGATCCCATATGCGGCAGCAGCACGACCTTGCCGGTCTTGGCGAGCTTGATCAGCCGCGGGTTGACCGCCGGCTCCTTCTCGAACACGTCGAGCCCGGCGCCGGCGATCTCTTCGGCTTCGATCAGCCGCCCCAGGGCGTTCTCGTCGATCACCTCGCCGCGCGCGGTGTTGACCACGTAGGCCTCTGGCCGAATCAGCTTGAGGCGGCGCGCCGAGAGCAGGTGATAGGTCGCCGGCGTGTGTGGGCAATTGACCGAGATGATGTCCATGCGCATCAGCATCTGGTCGAGACTTTCCCAATAGGTCGCGTTCAGCTCCTCCTCGATGCGTGGCGCCACGCGGCGGCGGTTGTGATAGTGGATCTTCAGGCCGAACGCCTGGGCGCGGCGCGCCACCGCCTGGCCGATGCGGCCCATGCCGACGATGCCAAGCCGCTTGCCCCAGATGCGATAGCCCAGCATCCAGGTCGGACTCCAGCCGTGCCAGTCGCGATCGTCGATCAGCACGCGGGCGCCTTCGGCCAGGCGCCGCGGCACCGCGAGGATGAGCGCCATGGTCATGTCCGCGGTGTCCTCGGTGAGGACGCCCGGTGTGTTGGTCACCGTGATGCCGCGCTGCACCGCGGTGGCGACGTCGATATTGTCCACGCCGTTGCCGAAATTGGCGATGAGCCGCAAGCGCTCGCCCGACTGGCTCAGCACCGAGCGGTCGATGTGATCCGTCACGGTCGGCACCAGAACGTCGGCGACCCGGGCGGCCTCGACGAGCTGCGCCTGGCTCATCGGCTTGTCCTCAGGATTGAGGCGCGCGTCGAACAATTCGCGCATGCGCATCTCGACGCTGTCCGGCAACCGGCGCGTGACCACGACCAGCGGCTTTTTGCCCTGTGGCATTCGTTGCCTCTTGCCTTGCCTCTTGCCGCAGACCTGTAACGCGCCGGCAGGGCGGCGGTGCCGCGGCCGAACCCCGCCACACGCGCTAGTCGGAAGCCGGCTTTTGCCGCATCTGCCGTTCAGGTCTCCTTAACCGCGCTCGCCGAGAGTTGAGCCGGGAGGTGGTTCATCGACGCCGTTCTACCAGATGGGCCGCGCACTCACCAAGCGAGCCGGGCGCAGTGCGTCCTCTGTTGTCCTTGGGCGCGCCGAACGAGCGTTGGGGATGCCGCCGCAACGGTGCGGCATGGGAGGCTGATGATCGCCTGGGTCCGAGGTTTGTTGGCGGTGCTACTGACGTTCGCGTCCGCGGTCGGTCCGACGCGGGCGGGAAGCGATGCGATAACGAGCGGATTGCCGGTGCCGCGCTTCGTCAGCATCAAGGCCGATCGCGTCAACGTCCGTCGCGGTCCCGACAAGGATCACGACGTATCGTTCATCTACACGCGGGTCGGCTGGCCGGTGGAGATCACCGCCGAATTCGAGAACTGGCGGCGCATTCGCGATTCCGACGGTTCGGAGGGCTGGGTCTATCATTCGCTGCTGTCGGGCAAGCGTACGGCCTCCGTGCAGATGAAGGTGAAGACCGATATGGCGCCGCTGCATGCCAAGCCGGATCCCAGTAGCGCGGTGACCGCTGAGTTGCAGATCGGCGTCCTTGGCGCGGTGAAAGCCTGCACCGGAACCTGGTGCCACATCGTCGGCGACAAGTTCGACGGTTGGGTCGACCAGAACGATCTCTGGGGCGTCTATCCGAATGAAAAGTTCGACTGAACGGCTTTCGCAGCTACCGGAACGACGGCCGCGATGGTGGCCGCGAACTCACCCCTGCTTCCGCCGCAGCCGGACCACCACGTCGATGCGGGCGATCTCATAGCCTTCCGGCGGGGCCGGCGCCTTGCCGAGCAATACGTCGGCCGCCGGGATGTCCAAGAGGTCGTTCTTGTCTTCGATGAAGAAGTGATGGTGCTGGGAATTGTTGGTGTCGAAATAGGATTTTGAGCCGTCAACCGAGACTTGCCGCAACAGGCCGACCTCGGTGAATTGGTGCAGGGTGTTGTAGACCGTGGCGAGCGACACCGGCACCTTGGCGCGGCTTGCCTCCTCGTAGAGCATTTCCGCGGTGACGTGGCGGTCGCCCTTGGCAAAGAGCAGCCAGCCGAGAGCCATACGCTGCCGGGTCGGGCGGAGGCCCACTTCGCGGAGCTTGGATTTGACGTCGTGCCAGGGGCAGCCGGTCAGATCGCCGCGCGCCGCGGCGGCGCGTTGCTGCATGGCGGGACCAAAGCTGACCGGACGCTGCTCTGACATGCTACACCAAATGGCCCGTTGCGGCGGGCTCTGCAAGATCGTTTCACTTGCAACATTATACGCAGGGCCCCCGCAGCCGCAACCGTGCCGGCGCGCGGGGGGCCTATGCCCTGGCGCGCGTCGGGCGGGGAAACGCCCGGTGCGGCTTTGCCGGCCCGTCCCCATATGTGTTAATTCATAGGGTTGCGTGGCGAGCGGAGACGAAACGGATGCCGGAGCGCCGGTCTAATTTTGAATACGAGGATCTGCTGGCCTGCGGCCGCGGCGAATTGTTCGCCGAAGGACCGCAATTGCCGCTGCCGCCGATGCTGATGTTCGACCGCATCTCCGAAATCGCCGAAATTGGCGGCGAGCACGGCAAGGGCCTGGTTCGCGCGGTGCTCGATCTCAAGCCCGACCTTTGGTTCTTTCCCTGCCACTTCAAGGGCGATCCGGTGATGCCGGGGTGCCTTGGGCTCGACGCGCTGTGGCAATTGCTCGGCTTTTTCCTTGGCTGGGCCGGTTCCGCCGGCAAAGGCCGCGCGCTCGGCATGGGTGAGATCAAGTTCTCTGGCCAAGTCCTGCCGACCATGAAAAAGATCGTGTACGGCATCGACATCAAGCGGGTGATGCGCTCGAAGCTGGTGCTCGGCATTGCGGACGGCTGGCTCTCCGCCGACGGCGCGGTGATCTACCGGGCGTTCGATCTCAAGGTGGGGCTGTTTCAAAATGCGGCGCCGGAGCCAAGCGGCGCTTGAACGTCGGATTGCTGCGTAGGGCTGCAGGCCGGCCGTGTGGGTCGTTCTCGAAACAATGCGAACGAGGCAACGATGAGACGCGTCGTGGTTACCGGGATGGGCATCGTCTCATCCATCGGCAACAACACGCAGGAAGTGCTCGCTTCGCTGCGTGAAGCCAAATCCGGCATCGTGAAAGCCGACAAATACGCCGAGCTCGGCTTCCGCTGCCAGGTGCACGGGGCTCCCACCCTCGATCCCGCCGAAGCGGTCGACCGCCGCGCCATGCGGTTTCTCGGCGGCGGCGCCGCCTGGAACCATGTCGCCATGGAGCAGGCGATCCGCGATTCCGGGCTCGAGCCCGGCGATATCTCCAACGAGCGCACCGGGCTGATCATGGGCTCGGGCGGACCGTCGACGCGCGCGATCGTCGAGAGCGCCGACACTGCGCGCTCCAAGGGTCCGAAACGCGTGGGACCGTTCGCGGTGCCCAAAGCGATGTCGTCGACTGCGTCGGCCACGCTCTCGACCTGGTTCAAAATCAAAGGCGTGAATTATTCGATCTCGTCGGCGTGCGCGACCTCGAACCATTGCATCGGCAATGCGTTCGAGACCGTCGCCATGGGCAAGCAGGACATCGTGTTCGCCGGCGGCAGCGAGGAGCTGGACTGGACGCTGTCGGTGCTATTCGACGCCATGGGGGCCATGTCGTCGAGTTTCAACGACACGCCGCAAAAGGCATCGCGCGCCTACGACGCCGACCGCGATGGCTTTGTCATCGCCGGCGGCGCCGGCGTCCTGGTTCTGGAAGAGCTCGAGCACGCCAAGGCGCGCAGCGCCAAGATCTACGCCGAGGTTGCGGGCTATGGCGCCACCTCGGACGGCGCCGACATGGTGCAGCCGTCGGGCGAGGGCGCGGTGCGCTGCATGCGCATGGCGCTCGCCGATGTCAAAGCGCCGGTCGATTACATCAATCCGCACGCCACATCGACGCCGATCGGCGATATCAAGGAGATCGAAGCGATCCGCGAGGTGTTTGGCGCCAAATGCCCGCCAATCTCGGCGACCAAATCGCTGACCGGCCATTCGCTCGGCGCTGCCGGTGCCCAGGAGGCGATCTATTCGCTCCTGATGATGAATTCCGGCTTCGTCTGCGAGAGCGCCAACATCGAAAATCTCGATCCCGCGTTCGCCGACATGCCGATCGTGCGTGCGCGGCAGGACAACGTGAAGCTCGGCTGCGTGCTGTCGAACTCGTTCGGCTTCGGCGGCACCAACGCCTCCGTGGTGTTCAAGCACGTGGATGCGTAATGTTTCTGCGTCATTGCGGCCGGACGACTCGCGTTTTGGAATTCATCATTCGGTGCGGCGGCAAGGTTCGCGAGACTGGGATTATGGATTCCGGGTTCGCGCGCTTCGCGCATGCCCGGCGATCATCGACTGGGAGTAAATAGGAAAGCGCATGCAGGGGCTGATGCACGGCAAGCGCGGCCTGATCATGGGGGTCGCGAACGACCATTCGATCGCCTGGGGGATTGCGCGAGCGCTGGCTGCGCACGAGGCGACGCTGGCCTTCACTTATCAGGGCGACGCCCTGGGCAAACGGGTCAAGCCGCTGGCCGCTTGGGTCGGATCGGACCTGGTGCTGCCGTGCGACGTCGAGGACCTCGCCTCGGTCGATGCGGTATTCGCCGAGTTGTCCCGCACCTGGGGCACGCTCGACTTTCTGGTTCATGCCATTGCGTTTTCCGACAAGACGCAGCTCGCCGGCCGTTATGCCGATACCACGCGCGAGAATTTCACCCGCACCATGCTGATCTCCTGCTTCTCGTTCACCGAGGTGGCGAAGCGGGCAGCGGCGATGATGCCCAATGGCGGCGCAATGCTGACGCTGACCTATAACGGCGGCCTGCGCGCGATGCCGAACTACAACACGATGGGCGTTGCCAAGGCGGCACTGGAAGCGTCGGTGCGCTATCTCGCGGTCGATTTCGGCAAGGACCGCATCCGCGTCAACGCCATCTCGTCAGGACCGATCCGCACCCTGGCCGGCGCCGGTATCGGCGACGCCCGCATGATGTTCGCATTCCAGCAGCGCCACTCGCCGCTGCATCGCGGTGTGACCTTGGACGAGCTCGGCGGCGCGGCGGTTTACCTGCTCTCGGACCTTTCGACCGGCGTCACCGGCGAAATCCACTTCGTCGATTCCGGCTACAACGTCATCGCCATGCCGCACCCGGACGCGCTGCGCGCCGATGCCAAGCAGGTGGGGGACTCTTCGGGAAATTAGCTGGTCATTTCGGAAGCAACGCTCACAGCTTCGCCAGATGCGGCATGACCTCATTGGTGAAGAGGTCGAGCGAGCGTAGCGCTTCGGCAAGCGACATGGTGCCGAGGAACGGATAGCTGAGCAGATAATTGACGCCGAGCTCGGCGACTTGGCGCTCGATCTCGCGGCGCACGGTCGCGGGCGAGCCCGAGATCACGCTGCCGTCTTCCAGGCAGGCTTCGTAGTTGGCGCCGCGTGGTGTGTTGAGTCGCGTCGTGAGCGACGATGCGCCGCCGACGCCATGCTTCTCGCGCAGCCAATTGATGTGGACGAGGTGCCGGTCCATGGCCGGCTTGGCGAAGCGATGCGCTTCCGCATCGGTGTCGGCGACGAAGATGTGGCGCTGTACGCCGACGACGATGCCGTCCGGGAATTCGGCCTTCGGCTGCACCGCGCTGCCGCGTTTGGCGAACGCCGCCTTGAATGCGGCGATGTTGGCCTTGGCGAACGGCGTCGGGCCGAGCGTGACGTAATGCAGGCCGCGCTCGCCCGCCCAGGTCGAGCCGATCTCGTTCGATGACGCGTACCAGAACGGCGGATGCGGCTGCTGCAGCGGCCGCAACGCAATCGGCACGTTGTCGTAAGCGTAGTGCTTGCCCTGGTAGGAGAGCGAATCGGTGGTCAGGGCGGCGCTGATGCAGGCGAAAGCGTCGAAGAAAATATCGCGCGAATCGTCGTGCTCGACCTTGTGGAACTTGAGCTCGTAGGGCGACACGCCGCGGCCGACGCCGACGTCGAGCCGGCCATAGCTCAAATGGTCGAGCATGCAGATTTCCTCGACCAGGCGCAGCGGCGAATAGAGCGGCAACAGATAGACCAGCGGACCGAGCCGCATGCGCTTGGTGGCGCGCGCCACCGCACCGAGATAAACGCCGGGCACCGGCACCAGATTGAGCGGCGTGGCGTGGTGCTCGGCGATGTGCAGGCAATAGAAGCCGGCGGCGTCGGCCGCTTCGACAAAGCGCAGGCGCTCGTCGAACAGCGTGGACAGCGGCCGGTCGCCATGCTCGACGTGATCGAATAATCCGACTTTCATGTTGGCTCTTTGCTTCGCGTTATGGCCGCGCCGCGGTCAGGCGTTGCGTTTGGTTTGTGAATTTCCGAATTGGGCCGCTCGCTCTACGCTCATGCGTGCTTTCGTTTCTTCGGCGGCGCCCGTCGGCTTGATGCCGGCGTCCTGAACAGGCCCAGATTCCGGCCCATGCCGGCGCAATCGTCGTCGGTCTTCAGTCCGGCAGCGTGAATGCCGAACGCGGCCAGCTCCTCATCGCGGTCTTCGGTGTCGCCGGTGACGCCGACCGCGCCGATGACCTCGCCGCTTGGGTCGCGGATCATCATGCCGCCGCCTTCGGGAAAAATCTGCTCGCCGCTCGCGGCGATCAGATAGCGCATGAAGATCGGCCGCTCCTCGGCTCGCTGGTGCACGAGCTTCGAGCTGCGGCCGAGCGCCAGCGCCGCATAGGCTTTGCCGTACGCCATCTCGAACCGGATCATTGAGGATCCGTCCTCCTTCTTGAACGCCTTCACCTTGCAGCCCGGCTCGACCACGATCACGCTCAAAGGCCGGCAGTCGAGTGCCGCGCCTTGCGCGATGATGGCATCGATGATCCGCTCGGCTTGTGCCAGCGTGATGGCGCTCATGTGCCTCAACCCCGTCTCCCGGGCCGCGTTGTGCCATCATCCGTGGCGTTACGCCATACGTGGGGGCGGTGTTCCGTTTCCCCCTTTGCTTTGCCTTGCCTTCCTTCCCCTTGCCTCAAGCGCTTGCGCGCGCCACATCTGCGCGCATTATGCCCGCCCCGCCCCCGCCCATCGCCGTCGCGCGCCTGGTCAAGATCTACAAGACCGTTCCGGCGGTGGACGGCATCTCGTTCACGCTGGCGCCCGGCTCGATCACCGGCCTCCTTGGCGGTAACGGCGCCGGCAAGACCACCACCATCGCCACCATCATGGGGCTGGTGACGCCCACATCGGGCCGCGTGGCGGTGCTCGGCGCCGAGATGCCGCGGCAGCGCTATCGCGTCCTGCACCGCATGAATTTCGAAAGCCCGTATGTGGAAGTGCCGATGCGGCTCACGGTGCGGCAGAACCTGACGGTGTTCGGCATGCTCTACGGCGTCGCCGAGCTGCGCGAACGGATCGCGCAACTCGGCCGCGAGCTCGAACTGACCGAGCTGCTCGATCGTCCCACCGGCAAGCTGTCGGCCGGCCAGAAGACGCGCGTGTCGCTCGCCAAGGCGCTGATCAATCGCCCGGACGTGCTGCTGCTCGACGAGCCGACCGCCTCGCTCGATCCCGACACCGCCGACTGGGTGCGCGGTCATCTGGCGCGCTACGCCCGCGACCGCCACGCCACGGTGCTGCTCGCCTCCCACAACATGGCCGAGGTCGAGCGGATGTGCGAACGCGTCATCATCATGAAGCGCGGCCGCATCGAGGACGATGACGCACCCGCCAAGCTTCTGGCGCGCTATGGCCGCGGCACCTTGGAAGAAGTGTTTCTCGACGTGGCGCGCCGCGCGCCGCAAAGCGAGGCGGCGCAATGATCTCGCAGACCGAAGCTGCACTGGCCTTCTCGCCGCGCCGCATCGCGGCGATGTTGTTGCGGTACTGGTATCTGCTGCGCGGCTCGTGGTCGCGGTTTCTCGATCTGGTTTATTGGCCGACGGTGCAGATGCTGACCTGGGGTTTTCTGCAATATTACATTGCGACCAATGCCGGATTTTTCGCGCGCGCCGGCGGCACCTTCATCGGCGCGGTGCTGCTGTGGGACATTCTGTTCCGCGGCCAGCTCGGTTTCTCGATCTCGTTTCTCGAGGAGATGTGGTCGCGCAACATCGGCAACCTGTTGATGAGCCCGTTGCGCCCGTTCGAGTTCATCGCGGCGCTGATGGTGATGAGCGTGGTGCGGCTGTCGATCGGCCTCGTGCCGGTGACGCTGTTGGCGATCGCCTTCTTCGGCTTCAATCTTTATGCGCTCGGGCTGGCGCTGGTGGCGTTCTTCCTCAACCTGATGCTGACCAGCTGGGCGATCGGCATCTTTGTCTCCGGCCTTATTCTGCGCAACGGCATGGGCGCCGAGAGCTTCGCCTGGTCGCTCATGTTCCTGTTCATGCCGCTGACCTGCGTGTACTACCCGGTGAGTACCCTGCCGACCTGGCTGCAGCCGGTCGCCTGGATGCTGCCGCCGACCTATGTGTTCGAAGGCATGCGGTCGCTTCTGATCGATAAGGTTTTCCGCCCCGACCTGATGCTCGAGGCGTTCGGTCTCAACGTCCTGCTGTTTGCCGCCGGGGTGGCGGGTTTCCTGGCGCTGGTGCGCAGCGCGCGGCGGCAGGGTTCGCTCATGCAGACCGGCGAGTGACGAGCCCGGGTTTCACACGTCTTCGAATGGGCGCCATGTGCGCTGCGAATAGCGGGGAACTCGCCTCCCCCATACGTAACCAATGATGAAAAAATTGCCTTTATGCTCTCGCTATGACAGATGATCGTGACAGTGCTGCACCGCAGCACGAGGGGCAGGGGTCGGCCATGGCGATTGGCGAGTTCGGCGGCGCACCAGCCGCGCCGGACAGCGGCGGCGTCCTCTTCTCGGCGCCGCTCTACTGGTTCTACGAGATGAGCCACGCGGCGCTCAATCCGTCGCGCGCCTGGGCTGACGCCACGCGCTTGTTCTTCAAGAACCCGATCAATCCGCTCTCGTTTACGACCTACGGCAAATCGGTGGCGGCCGCGTGCGAGTTGTTCGAGCGCTCGACGCGTCGGTACCATCGTCCGGAATGGCGTATCGCGTCGACCCTGGTAGGCGGCGAGCGCGTCCCGGTGGTGCCGAAAATCGTATGGCAGCGTCCGTTCTGCCGCCTCCTCCATTTCGAGCGCATGTTCGAGCGCGAGCCGCGACGCCCGCAGCCGCGCCTGCTGATCGTCGCGCCGCTGTCCGGTCATCACCCGACGCTGCTGCGCGGCACCGTGGAGGCGTTCCTGCCGAACCACGAGGTCTACATCACCGACTGGGTCGATGCCCGCATGGTGCCGGTGACCGACGGTCCGTTCGATCTCGACGACTACATCGATTATCTGATCTCGATGTTGCACGCGCTCGGCGGCGACATCCATGTGATCGCCGTGTGTCAACCGTCGGTCCCCGTGCTGGCCGCGGCGGCGCTGATGGAAGCGGATCACGATCCGTACCTGCCCACGTCGATGGTGCTGATGGGCGGCCCAATCGATACCCGCGTCAATCCGACGGTAGTGAACCGGTTGGCGCAGCAGCGCGGCACCGACTGGTTCCGCCGCCACGTCATCACCAAAGTGCCCTTCCCCAATCCGGGCTTCATGCGTGACGTCTATCCTGGGTTCTTGCAGCTCAACGGCTTCATGAGCATGAACCTCGACCGTCACATCGAGGCACACAAGCAGTTGTTCATGCATCTGGTGCGCGGCGACGGCGACTCGGCGGGCAAGCACAAGGAATTTTACGACGAATATCTCGCCGTCATGGATCTCGCCGCAGAGTATTATTTGCAGACGGTCGAGACCGTGTTCGTGCGGCACGATCTGCCGAATGGCCGCATGACGCATCGCGGCCGGCCGGTCGATCCGCGCTGCATCCGGCAGGTCGCGTTGCTCACGATCGAAGGCGAGCACGACGACATTTCGGGTGTCGGCCAGACCGAGGCGGCGCACCGCTTGTGCACCGGCATTCCGGCCGATCGCCATGCCCATTGGCTGCAGCCCGGCGTCGGCCATTACGGCGTATTCAACGGCTCGCGCTTCCGCGCCGAAATCGCGCCGCGCATCGCCGATTTCGTACTCTCGATGGCGCAATTAAGCCGCGCCACGCGCGCCAGCCTCGCCAAGCGCCGCGCCGCCAACGGCGACGCGCTGCAACCGGCCTGACGGCGGGACGGCTGAAGGGCCTTTCTGTCTCGGACGGCGCCGCTCGGCTGGGCCAGAATGCCCGATTTCATCGGACTAACTGCCCTGTCAGCCCGTTCGATCACCCGTAAGTGGCTGAATCTGTTTCGCTTTCTGGGAATCATCGGGAGTCGCTCGCCTCGGTCATGGTGACCGGAAGGAGTGACCGAATATTCACTGTATTAAACACATGATCTGGGGATGGAACGCGCGCCCTATCCGCAACATCCGGGGTCTCTCGGCGACTCGACGGGAGGGGCTGTACGGCGCGCCGGATATGGCACTATCGGGCTCGGGTGGGGTTCGGGGTACCTGGTCATGCCACTGCGCGCGCTGCTTTACCGCCGTCCGACTGAGCCTCAGGTCATCCAGATCGTCTTCAACAGGGCGATCTATCTCGTGCGCGTGCGTCGGCACCGCCAGGCGCGGCGCTACACGTTGCGCATTCAATCGGCCACCCGCGAAGTCGTGCTGACGATTCCACCCCGCGGCACCTTCAAGGAGGCGCGCGACTTCGCGCAAAAGCACGGCGCATGGATCGCCGCGCGGCTGGACCGGCTGCCGCGCCCGGCGCCGTTTGCCGATGGCGGCGTTGTGCCGTTGCGCGGGGTGCCGCATCGCATCGTTCATCGCCGCGGCACGCGGGGCACCGTGTGGACAGAAATGAATGGCGAGCCGCTGCTCTGCGTTGCCGGCAATGTGCCGCACGTCGACCGCCGCATCGGCGATTTTTTGCGTCGCGAAGCAAAGCGTGACCTCGAAGCAGCAAGCCTTCGCTTTGCCGAAGAACTCGGCGTCGAGATCAAGCGCGTCGTGGTCCGCGATCAGAGCAGCCGCTGGGGCTCGTGCTCGACCACCGGGGTGCTGTCGTTCTCGTGGCGGCTGATCTTAACGCCGAGCGCGGTGCTGACGTATTTGGCCGCGCACGAGGTGGCGCACCTCGTCGAAATGAACCATTCGGCGCGGTTCTGGCGGCTCGTGCAAAAACTCTGTCCCGAGCACGAGCGCGCCAAGGTGTGGCTCGATGTCCATGGCGCCGATTTGCATCGCTATGGCTTGCCCGATGCGGAACGCCAATTGCCATAGAGAAATAGCCGCCGAATTTTGCCTATGACGGCTGCCGGCTGCGCGTGAGAGCACCGCGGATATTCTCCATCTCCTGGGCCCAGTGGTCGGCCCGTGAGGCGAGCAGGTCGCGCAGGCGCTGCGCGGCTTCGGGGTAGCTGTCGAGAATCTTCAGAAACGTTGCGCGCGACACGCGCAGCACCCGCGCCGGCTCGCGTGCGATCGCTGTCGCCGGCCGTTTGGTCGGTGCCAGCAACGCCGTTTCACCCAGCAATGTGCCGGGCCCGGCGACGACTTCTTCCTCGCCGGCGCCGCCCGGCTTGAGCGACAACGAGCCCTGCTGCACCACAAACGCGCCGTCTGCGGTATCGCCGGCGCTGAACAGCACGTCGCCGGCCTGCAGCGACAGCGATTCCGCAGCGATCGCCAAACTACGCAATGCGCCGCCGCCGAGCCGCCGCAAGCTCGGCACACGTTCCAACAACCCGATCTCGTCTTCGATGCTCATGGACGAGCCGCAATTACGGCACGAGCTTGTAGCCGCCGGCTTCGGTGACCAGGATCGCCGGCGCGGCGGCATCCTTTTCGATCTTCTGCCGTAGCCGGTAGATATGCGTCTCGAGCGTGTGGGTGGTGACGCCGGAATTGTAACCCCAGACTTCCTGCAGCAGCGTTTCGCGTGACACCGGCCGCTGTCCGGCGCGATACAGATAGCGCAGGATCGAGGTTTCCTTTTCGGTCAAACGAACTTTGTTGCCCTTGGCGTTGAGCAGCAGCTTCGAACTCGGCCGGAAGGTGTACGGGCCGATGGTGAAAACCGCATCCTCGCTGGCTTCGTGCTGACGCAGTTGCGCGCGAATGCGCGCCAGCAGCACGGCGAAGCGGAACGGCTTGGCGACGTAATCGTTGGCGCCGGATTCGAGGCCGAGGATGGTGTCCGAATCGGTGTCGTGTGCGGTCAACATGATGATCGGGGCTTTGAAGCCGTTCTTGCGCATGATGCGAACGGCTTCGCGGCCGTCGATATCGGGCAGCCCGACATCCATGATGACGAGATCGATCTGGCCGACTTTGGCGGTCTGCACGCCCTTGCTGCCGTTCTCGACCGCAACGGCTTCGAATTCTTCGTGCAGCGACAGCTGTTCGGTCAGCGCTTCGCGCAGTTCGGAGTCGTCCTCGACGATCAGAATCTTCCGGGTATTCGGCATCAACCCGCCCCGGGCGTCGGAATGGTAACGATTTTGCCGCGCCGCTGGCCGCGAAGTAGAACATTCGCGCCCAAAAGAGCAAGCGGCACTTCGGAGTAACCGCTCAAGGCTATCGGCATGGTCTTTGCGCAGCATCGCGGCAAGCGCGCCGCCTTTCGCCCACGGCAGGCGCCGTTAAGCCTCATCCGCATCCACCGCCGGCCGGGCCGCCGGTCGCAAGGCTGGCTGCGCGCCGGACCCCTGGCGGTCCCGGTTGCTCTTGGCCGGGGCGGCATTCGTGCCGACAAGCGGGAGGGCGATGGCGGCACGCCCCGCGGCCGATTTCGTCCCTTACGGCTGTGGTGGCGGGCCGACCGGCTGCCGCGGCCGGCGAGCCTGTTGCCGGCCAGGCGGATCGGCCCGCACGATGCCTGGTGCGAGGACCCGGGGGATCGCCGCTATAACCGGCATTTTCGGCGCTCGGCCACTGAACCAGGCGACCGGCTCCAGCGCGGCGACCGCCTCTACGACATGATCGTCGAGATCGACCACAACACGCGGCCGCGCGTCGCCGGCCGCGGCAGCGCCGTGTTCATCCACGTGGCGCGCGACGCCTTCGCCCCGACCGCCGGCTGCGTCGGCTTGCGGCCCCGCGACCTTCGGATCCTGCTGACGAAGCTGTCGCGAAGAACGCGAATCTTGGTTCACTCGTAGCGCCGGCTAGGCCAGCGGCCGCCTCATTGCGCCAGGGCGGCCTGCAGGGTGCGCAGCTGTTCGAGCCGCCGTGCCAGCCTGTCGCGCACGGCTTCGTTGCTGGCGTCGGCCACGTCCTCTTCGGCGTCCTTGATCTCGGCGGCGAGCATCGCGGTATCGAAGTCGTCGCGCGGCGTGGCTTGGTCGGCCAGCACGGTCAGCCCGGCCGGGCTCACTTCCGCGATGCCGCCTATGACCACGACCGACTCACGCGCGCCGCCGTTGAAGATCGTCAGAATGCCGGGCCGTAGCGTCGTCACCAGCGGCGCATGATCGGCCAAGATGCCCATGTCGCCCTCGACACCCGGCAGGTCGACCTGATCGACGTCGCCTGAGAACATGACCCGTTCGGGCGAGACGAATTCAAAGTGCAGCGCGGGCATCGTGATCCCTGGAGTTAGTGGCGACCGCGAACGGCGACTAGGGAGTGGCGAATGGACGCTCGTTTGCCGCTATTCACCTTCTTCCCCATTCGCCATTCGCTATTCGCCCTCTTAGGCGGCCTCAGCCGCCAGCCGCTTACCCTTTTCCACCGCCTGATCGATGGTGCCGACCATGTAGAAGGCGGCTTCCGGCAGGTGGTCGTATTGGCCCTCGCACAGGCCTTTGAAGCCACGGATGGTGTCTTCGAGCTGGACGAATACGCCGGGCGAGCCGGTGAAGACTTCGGCGACGTGGAACGGCTGCGACAGGAAGCGTTCGATCTTGCGGGCGCGCGCCACGGTGAGCTTGTCCTCTTCGGACAGCTCGTCCATGCCCAGGATGGCGATGATGTCTTGCAGCGACTTATAGCGCTGCAGGATCTGCTGCACGCGCCGCGCCACCTGGTAGTGCTCTTCGCCGACGATCATCGGCGACAGCATGCGCGAGGTGGAGTCGAGCGGATCGACCGCAGGATAAATGCCCTTCTCGGCGATCGAGCGCGACAGCACCGTGGTGGCGTCGAGATGCGCGAACGAGGTTGCCGGCGCCGGGTCGGTCAAGTCGTCGGCCGGCACATAGATCGCCTGCACCGAAGTCACCGAGCCCTTGGTGGTCGTGGTGATGCGCTCCTGCAGCGCGCCCATGTCGGTGGCGAGCGTCGGCTGATAGCCGACCGCCGAAGGAATGCGGCCAAGCAGCGCCGAGACTTCCGAACCGGCTTGCGTGAAGCGGAAGATGTTGTCGACGAAGAACAGCACGTCCTGGCCCTGGTCGCGGAAGTACTCTGCGACGGTCAGCCCGGTCAGGCCGACGCGGGCGCGGGCGCCGGGCGGCTCGTTCATCTGGCCGTACACCAGCGCGCATTTGGAGCCTTCGACCGAGCCCTTCTTCGGGTCCTTGTTGACGCCGGACTCGATCATCTCGTGATAGAGGTCGTTGCCCTCGCGGGTGCGCTCGCCGACGCCGGCGAACACCGAGTAACCGCCGTGCGCCTTGGCGATGTTGTTGATCAGCTCCATGATGATGACGGTCTTGCCGACGCCGGCGCCGCCGAACAGGCCGACCTTGCCGCCCTTCGAATACGGCGCCAGCAGATCGACGACCTTGATGCCGGTGACGAGAATCGCCGCTTCGGTGGACTGGTCGGTGTAGGCGGGTGCCTCCTGATGAATGGCGCGGGTCTGCTGGTGCGGGATGTCGCCGGCTTCGTCGACCGCTTCGCCCACCACGTTCATGATGCGGCCGAGCGTGCCGTCGCCGACCGGAACGGCGATCGGCTGGCCGGTGTCGCTGACCTCCTGGCCGCGCACCAAACCTTCGCTCGAGTCCATCGCCACCGAACGCACTGTCGACTCGCCGAGATGCTGGGCGACTTCGAGCACCAGACGGCGGCCCTGATTGGTGGTCTCCATGGCATTGAGGATCGCCGGCAGATGATCCTCGAAATGCACGTCGACCACGGGGCCGATGACCTGGGTGATACGTCCGACTTTATTCGCCATGGGTGGTGGTCCTCGTAACGGTCCTCAACTTTGGTCCCTTGCGGGAATTTACAGCGCCTCCGCGCCGGAGATGATCTCGATCAGTTCCTTGGTGATCATCGCCTGGCGGGTGCGGTTATAGGTGAGCGTCTGCTTGCGGATCATGTCGCCGGCATTGCGGGTGGCGTTATCCATCGCCGACATCTGCGCGCCGTAGAACGAGGCGGAGTTCTCCAGAAGCGCGCGGAAAATCTGCACCGCGACATTGCGCGGCAAGAGCTCGTGCAGAATGTCCTCGGCCTCGGGCTCGAACTCGTAGGCCGCGCCGCCGAGCGCATCGGTCGCCTCGGTGTCGAACAGCGGCGGAATGATCTGCTGCGCGGTCGGAATCTGCGCGATGACCGAGCGGAAGCGCGAGAAGAACAGCGTGCAGACGTCGAACTCGAAGTTATTGAAACGCGCGATCACCTTCTCGGCGATGCCCTCGGCGTGCTCGAAATGCAAGGTGCGTGCGCCGCGCAGGTCGACCAGCTCGACGATCTGCTTGCCGAACAGCCGCCGCAGCTGGTCGTAGCCCTTGCGGCCGACGCAGAAGAACTTGACCTCCTTGCCTTCGGCCGCGAGCGCAGTGGCGCGCTCGCGGGCAGCGCGCACGATCGCAGTATTGAACGGTCCGCACAGCCCGCGCTCGGCGGTGCAGACCAGAAGCAGGTGGATGTTGTCGCTGCCGCTGCCGCGCAACAGTCGCGGCGCCGTCTCCAGGCTGCCGACGCCGGCGGCGATGTTGCCGAGCACCTTCTCCATGCTGGCCGCGTAGGGCCGCGCCGCCTCGGCCGCCGCCTGGGCGCGGCGCAGTTTCGACGCCGCGACCATCTGCATGGCCTTGGTGATCTTCTGCGTCGCCTTGGTGGCGGCGATGCGGTTGCGCAGATCTTTGAGGCTGGGCATGGCCTGTCAGGCGGTCACGCGAAGGTCTTGGCGTAGGTATCGACCACGCCCTTGAGCTTGCCGGCAGTGCCGTCGTCGAGATCGCGGGAGTCGCGGATGGCGTTGAGAATGTCGGAATGCTGGCCGCGCAGCACGCCCAGAAGCCCGTCTTCGAAGGCCCGCACGCGGTCGACCGGCAGCGGATCGAGGTAGCCGTTGACGCCCGTGTAGATGACGCAGACCTGCTCTTCCATTTTCAGCGGCGAGAATTGCGGCTGCTTGAGAAGTTCGGTGAGCCGCGAGCCGCGGTTGAGCAGCCGCTGCGTGGTGGCGTCGAGGTCGGAGCCGAACTGAGCGAACGCCGCCATCTCGCGGTATTGCGCCAGCTCGCCCTTGATGCGGCCGGCGACCTTCTTCATCGCCTTGGTCTGCGCCGCGGAGCCGACGCGCGACACCGACAGGCCGACGTTCACGGCCGGACGGATGCCCTGATAGAACAGGTCGGTCTCGAGGAAGATCTGACCGTCCGTGATGGAGATGACGTTGGTCGGAATGTAGGCCGACACGTCGTTGGCCTGGGTCTCGATCACCGGCAGCGCGGTCAGCGAACCGGCGCCGTTGTCGTCGTTCATCTTGGCGGCGCGCTCTAAGAGCCGCGAGTGCAGATAGAACACGTCGCCCGGATACGCTTCGCGACCCGGCGGCCGGCGAAGGAGCAGCGACATCTGCCGATAGGCCACGGCCTGCTTGGACAGATCGTCATAAATGATCACCGCGTGCATGCCGTTGTCGCGGAAGTACTCGCCCATCGCGCAACCCGCGAACGGCGCCAAGTACTGCATCGGCGCCGGATCGGACGCGGTGGCGGCGACGACGACCGAGTAGTCGAGCGCGCCGTTCTCCTCCAAGACCTTGACGAACTGCGCCACGGTGGAGCGCTTCTGGCCGATCGCCACATAGACGCAGTACAGCTTGATCTTCTCGTCGCCCGAAGCGTTGAGCGGCTTCTGGTTCAAGATGGTGTCGAGCGCGATCGCGGTCTTGCCGGTCTGGCGGTCGCCGATGATGAGTTCGCGTTGGCCGCGGCCGATCGGGATCAGGGCGTCGATGGCCTTCAGCCCGGTCGCCATCGGCTCATGCACCGATTTGCGCGGAATGATGCCGGGCGCCTTGACGTCGACGCGAGCCCGGTGCTCGGCCGCGATCGGCCCCTTGCCGTCGATCGGGTCGCCGAGCGCATCGACCACGCGGCCGAGCAGACCCTTACCGACCGGTACCTCGACGATGGCGCGGGTGCGCTTGACGGTCTGGCCTTCCTTGATTTCGCGGTCGCTGCCGAAAATCACGATGCCGACATTGTCGTCCTCGAGGTTGAGCGTCATGCCGCGCACGCCGCTCTCGAACTCGACCATCTCGCCGGCCTGCACGTTGTCGAGGCCGTAGACGCGGGCGATGCCGTCGCCGACCGACAGCACCTGGCCGACTTCGGAGACTTCGGCCTCTTGGCCGAAATTCTTGATCTGCTCTTTGAGAATGGCGGAGATTTCCGCAGCGCGGATATCCATTAGCGGGCCTCTTTCATCGCGTGCCTGATCGCATTGAGCTTGGTGCGCAGCGAGGTGTCGACCATCCGGCTGCCGAGCTTCACCACGAGCCCGCCCAGGATGGCGGGATCGACTTTGATATTGAGATCGATGTCTTTGCCGCTGACCGACTTGAGCGCGCTCTTCAGTGCGGCAACGTGGTCATCCTTGAGCGGCTCCGCAACCGTGACCTCGGCGGTCGCCTGACCCTTGTGGTCGGCCACCAGTTCGCGGAAACCCTTGATCATGTCGCGGATCGCAAACAACCGGCGGTTCGTCGTCACGAGCTTGAGGAATTTTTCGGCCAGGCCGCCAATGCCGGCCCGCTGCAGTACGGCGGCGAGCGCCTGCAATTGCTCGTCGGCCGAGAACACCGGACTGCGAACGAGCCGCAGCAGGTCGGGGCTTTCGGCAATCAGCGCGTCGAAGCGGTCGAGGTCCGCCTTGACGGCATCGATCGCGTTGGCCTCACGCGCCAGCTCGAACAAGGCCGTCGCATAGCGACCCGCCATGCCGGATACGATGGTCTCTTCTGCCGCCACTTGTCGCCTGCGCTCGTGTCGTCGGGGCCTTGTTCGCAAAGGCGCAGCCGGCGCTGGGGAGCCGGCGCAGACCCTCGGGATCGAGCCCCTGGGAAGTCAGCGGGATTTTTTGGATTGAGGGCAGCGGAATGCCCCAAGAAACCGCAAAAAGACCCGCAAAAATCGCGGCGTTGCTAACACACCGAACCATGCGGCGCAACATAGCCAACGGATAGCGGAATCAACCGAAACGATGCCCGCACGAGCGCGCAGCCATCACGCCGGCAGCCCGCCGTGGTCCCGGATCACGTCCAGAAAATCCTGGCCGTACTGCCGCAGCTTGGTCTCTCCGACGCCGTGCACCGCCGCCATCTCGCTCAAGTCCCGCGGCTTGCGCCGGGCCATGTCGAGGAGGGTCCTGTCGGGGAAAACCACATAAGCGGCGACCCGCTGCGATCTGGCGAGTTCCAGGCGGCGCCGGCGCAGCGCTTCGAACAGGGCAGGGTCGGCGGGCTTGCCGTCGTCGGGGGCGCTATCGAGGGCAGTGGCGGCCTTCGCGGCGGCGCGTGCGGCTTTGCGGCTGGGCTTGAGCACGTCCTGGCGGAGGGTGAATTTGTCCAAGCCTTTGAGGACGCGGCGGCCGGCCTCGGTGAGGCGCCACGTGCCGTAGCCGGTGATGTCGAGCGCAATGATGCCGGCGCCGTGCAACTGGCGGAAAATCGAGCGCCATGCGTTGCGGTCGTATTCCTGGCCGACGCCGAACGTCGGCAGGCGGCCATGGCCGAATTTATCCACTGCCTCGCTGTGTTCGCCGAGCAGCACGTTGGTCAGGTGCTCGGTGCCGAACCGCTCGCCGGTGCGGATCATCGCCGACAGCGCCTTCTGCGCCGCGATCGTGCCATCAACCAATTGCGCGCCGTCGCAGCAGAAATCGCAGTTGCCGCACGGCTCTGCGGTTTCGCCGAAATAGGTCAGGAGCGTCTGGCGCCGGCAGCGCGGCGATTCGCACAGCGATACCAGCGCGTTGAGCCGCTGGCGATCGACGCGCTTCTGCTCGTCGCTGGAGTCGCTCTGGTCGATCTGCAAGCGGCGCAAGCGGATGTCGCCGGTCGAATAGAGCGTCAACGTGTCCGCCGGCAGCCCATCGCGGCCGGCGCGGCCGATCTCCTGATAATAGCTCTCGATGTTGGACGGCATGTCGGCGTGGAGCACGAAGCGCACGTCGGGCTTGTCGATGCCCATGCCGAACGCGATCGTGGCGACGACCACCACGCCGTCCTCTTGCAGGAACGTATCCTGGTGCTGCGAGCGCGCCGCAGGCTCCATGCCGGCGTGATAGGGCAGCGCCTTGATGCCGTCGTCGGCCAGATAGTCGGCAATCTTCTCGGTCTTGCGCCGTGAGGCGCAGTACACGATGCCGCTTTGGCCGCGATGCGCGGCGACGAAATCGCTGATCTGATTGCGGCTGCCGATCTTCGGCTGCATCGCCAGCCGCAGATTGGGCCGGTCGAAGCCGTGCACGAACACTGCGGGAGGCCGGCTGAACAGCTTGCCGAGAATGTCGGCGCGCGTGGCGGCGTCAGCCGTGGCGGTGAACGCCACCGTCTGCACCTCGCCGAGCGCAGTCCGCACTTTGCCCAGTTCGGCATATTCGGGACGGAAATCGTGGCCCCATTGCGAGATGCAATGCGCTTCGTCGACCGCCAGCAGGGCGATCTTGGCGCGCTTGAACAGGTCGAGCGTGTCGGGCTTGGCGAGCCGCTCGGGCGCCACATAGACGAGCCGCAAGTCACCACGCCCGATGCGTTCCAGCACCGAGCGATTTTCGCGTGGGTCGTTGGCCGAATTCAGCGCCGCGGCCGC